>Ga0068859_100004494_pt1 | contig 14229 bp, 11 predicted proteins | sample KBSSwiS22_FD_66585 | JGI IMG/M metagenome (GOLD analysis project Ga0068859, IMG submission 66585) | Switchgrass rhizosphere microbial communities from Kellogg Biological Station, Michigan, USA - KBS Switchgrass S2-2 | ecosystem: Host-associated > Plants > Roots > Rhizosphere > Soil ... | reverse complement strand
GACCCCTTGGGGCTGTGTGTCGGTGGACTGCCCTGCCCAGGCTGGGCTCAGAACCAGATCAACTACTGGAAGGACACTGGCACCAAGGTCGGGAAGGGGCTGAAGGAAGCGTACGACATCGGCTACAAGCCGATGGTTGACCAAGCCAAAGAGATCGTTGCCGCCAACGTCCGGCTTGCAGACTCGGCCTGGGACGCGACCACTGGAGGCGGGAAGTACACGCGGGGGCAGAGTCGGGAGATCCTGGACGAGTACGTCCTCCGGTCCCTTGAAGTCGCTCTGATGGTGGAGGGGTTCCGCACCCCGGCGCGGCTGCCGAGTAAGGCCACCGCAAGCGCACCGCGCAGGTGGCAAGACTTCCTTCCTGAGGCGGAGAGACGAACTGCTGAAGCACGCGCGAGCTGGGCGATTCCGGGCATGGAGGTCGAGGCCAGCGCGGTGTATCGCGAGACCTTCTTCACCGCTCATCCCGAGCTGCGAGGCAAAGTCTGGGTACACCACTCCGTCGAACGACAGATTCCACGGCGCTATCCCGGCCGTTTCAAACCCGCGGAGCTGGACGAGCTTCCGAATCTACGAGGCATTCCGAACGAGACGAACCCTGACATTCATCTTTCCAAGATCCGGATTGAATGGAACAAGTTCTATCGTGAACACCCCAACCCGACGCGTGAAGAGATCCTTCAAATGCGTGACAAGGTTGACGACATGTTTGGGGCCGAATTCAATCCACCGTTGAAACCAAAAGGATGAAGCGCTACCTGCTTCACCCTGAAGTGGCCGGAGGATTTGGTCCGGGGACAGAAATACTAAACCGGCCCGAACTTGAAGCCGGGAACGTGCGCGTGCCGCTAGTTGGGGATCTGGAGTATGAATTTGAGGGTTGGCTAGGGGACGACCTTCTCGAGACGTTTCCATGCTTCATCGTTTCGAATGCCCTTGGGGAAGCGATTCGGCGATCGCCGCTCACAGGCTATTCCCTTGGGCCAGTGCGGGTCACTCGAAGCGAGCAATTCGAAGAGCTCTATCCGGGTCGTGAGCTTCCACCGTTCTACCGTTTGAACGTATCAGGTGGTGAGACCGACGACTTCTCGATGACCGCTAAGGCGGAACTCATCGTGAGCGAACAGGCTCTTGCGCTTCTTCGGGAAAACGGAAGCCTGCAGCACTGCGAGATCACGGAGCTGTCGTAAGCCGCGCGGTACTCGCTGACGGGCCGCGCCGGCACGCCGGCGTGCGGGCTCGGCCGCCCGCTGCGCGTGCGCCCTCGGCACGCGTCGCGCCGGCGCTACGGCGATGCCGACGCCACCGCCGCGCCTGCGGAGGCCTCCGAGGAGCACGCGTCGCGGGATCCCGCCGCGCTCGTCCTCGACGTCCTTCCGGCCGCAGTGTCGTGGACCCGTGCGAGCGGGTCGCTGGGCACGCGCCGTGCGAACGCTCCTTGCCGCGCCGCGCTTCGCGCTCCCTCTCGGCTTCGTCGCGGGCACGGCGCGCGCCCAGCTCACGCTCGTCCTCTTCGGCGACGTCATCTCGCCGGCGACGTCCTGGAAAGGAATCCGCGGTCGGCTCAGGGGGCCAGGCCAGGGGCGCGACGGGTAACGCCGCCGGTTTCCCCTCGTCGCTTCGCTCCTCGGCCGCGGCTTGCGCCGCGTAACCGGCGTCGTTACCCGGGAAGAGGTCGCGCCCCCGGCCGAACCGGTTCCGCTAGCGAGCGCTATGTCAAAGCGCATCGACGTCGTGGACGTGGAGCCAAACGTCTTCGGTGCCGAGGTCCTCGTGAGCGAGAGCGATGGAGCCGCGCTTTTACATAACGCACGCTAGCCGAACCTGGCCCCCTGCTCCGACCGCGGATTGGCGCCGCGGTATCGCGGCGCCGAGCGGGGAGCGCGCCTAAAACGGCGCGAGCTGAGACCGAGCTTTTCGGCTGGCACGCTGGGCGCGAGGCGCGGGCGGGCCGTCGCCGCCCGCGGACTCGGCGCCTGGCCCGACCGCGGGCACCCATCGCGCCAGCCCCAGGGAGAACACGACCGGAGATGAGAGCGCGGCCGCGCTCACGCGCCGCCGCACCGATTTGCGAGCGTGCCTTCGGCACGGGCAGCATTCAGCCGGTCACGCCGGCCGTGGACGCGCCTGCGGCGTCCTCTGCGCTCCCTTCGGCTCGCCTGCTCGCTTGCGCTCGCTCTCGCAGAGCTCGGCTCGCCTCGGGTGCTCGAGCACGTCCTCGGCGCGGCAGCCGTCGCGCCCGGCCGCGTGGCTAGCGGTGGCGGCCTTCGGCCGCGGCATCTGAAGCGCCGTCACGTCGTGTGCTCTCTCGCACGCGGTCTGCTGCGGTCCTCGCGGGCCTGGCTCGCTGGCGCTCGCCCGCGCTGGCGCGCGTCGGCCCCGCTGCGGTCCTCGCTCACCGCGTGCGGCACACGCCGCGCCGGCGACGAGTCGAAGGTCTAGCCAGCGTCAGGGCGCCAAAAGCTCGTCCACCAGATCAAGTCGTCCCACATCCGCAGCATCCACTGCTCCTCGCCGGTGTCGCTCACTTGGGCGCTCTTGAACCGGTACTCGAACACACGCGGATATGGATACCGGCCCTCACCGTCGGCTTCTTTCCACCACGTTGCCAGGCCGTCTTCCGCCTGGCTCTCGGCGCCGAGACTTGTGAAGGTCAGCTTCAGGTCAGCGGGCAAGATGACGCCACACTCACGGAAGAAGAGACCCCGAACGATCTTCCAGCACACGCGGTTGACGCGAGCTTCGTCGTGGTCGATGCCGACCAACATTCCGCCCGTCGAGCTAGCAGTGGCGAAGTGCTGCCACCGAAGCTCACGGAAGGCCTTGCCGAAGAGCCGCTGGCTCTCCTCCCTCTTCGTCACACGATCCATGAAGTCGATCTGCAGCGCGCCGCCAGCCCAGCTGTTTCCGACTCGGAGGCGCATCGTCTCAACGAAGTACTCCTCGTCGTTCTTGTAAGCGTTGTTGCAGCTTTCATGCGTGGGAAGCGTCCAGAACTGCGGATGCTCGATCTCCTCCAAGATGACGGAGGGGAAGAAGCATTGCGGTGGAAGATGATCCTTGCTCCGTGGTTTCGTCAGCTTCTGGCCGCAGAGATAGCAGTCGTCGACCCGTTTTCTTGTGGGGCTCCGGGGAACTACGTCGTTGCTCAGGGTCCTCTCCATCGTGTGGAGCGTACGCCTCCAGATTTTTCGGGAGCATCGAGGTGAGGCATCGACGCGCGTGTCATCTAGCGACGACGTCGAGGACGACCACGAGCCGGGTCGCTTCCTTCATTAGTTGCTGGTGACTCCTGAGAACGGCGCGGCGAAGCCGCGCCGGTGCTCTCTCCGGTGGTGCTTGCTCGTGGGCGTGGCGCGACGGATGCGCGGTTGCCACGGCGACAGAGCGGACCGACGATGGCCGACAACGTCAGCCGGCGTGCCACGCGTTAGCTGCTCGCGCGGAGCGCGCACAGCTGAACCTCTCCCTCGCCGCCGGCGAGGACGAGTCCACGAAGCACGAGGGTGAGAGTGCGGTGGCGCGCCAGCGGCGGGCCACCTTTGCTTAGCCGCGGAGGGCGAAGAGCCCGGAGCTGCCTTGCGGGCTCGGTGGAGTCCGCACCAACTTGGTTGTGCGGCTGGGCGCGCCTGCGCGCCCCGGAGGCGGAAGGGCGCCCCCGCGGAACGAAGTGGAGCGGGAAACAACTGAGACCGCGTCGGCCCAAGGCGCTCTTGGGCCGCGAGCGGCCCTCGCGACGAAGGAGCGAGGGATTCACGGCGCGTGACGGGAGAAGGGCCGGGGATGAGGGACCCGGCACGCGCCGTGAAGAGCGGCAGCTCGACCGCCCTTCCGCCGGAGCCGCCGGGGCCGTGTCTTCTCCCGCGGCTTTGCCGCGGATCACGGCGTTGCCGGCGAGCCGACGTCGGGGTCGTGCGAGTGGATCGCGCGTGACAGCGCGTCCCGCCAGCGAGAGAACGAGGGTCCGGTAGCCGAGGCGCTATTGCCAGGCAAGCGGGAGGATTAACCTTCGGCGATGCTCAAACGCTTCGAACTCGCCGGGCAGGAACCGTTGCTCCCGCGGCGACTCGTCGACAACCTCGGGAAGATCAACGTCATTGCTGGCAAGAACAGCAGCGGAAAGTCCACCCTCTTGGCTCACATTGCCAGGAAGTGCGCAGGAGGTCTCGAGATTCGATTCGAGGGGCCGATCCTGAAGGAGTTTTGCGCTGACCTCATCGAACGAGCACCGTGGCGAGGTCGCGAAGGAGACGTAGAACTCGATGCGGCGTTTCAGGCCGTGTTGGAAAAGGCAGTGGATGAGATCCCGAGGCGAGTGTGGGCGCACAATCAATCGCACATCTTCGCGAGCCGCCTCGCCCGGCACGTCGTGCGACAGCCGTTCTTCCAGGACCAGACGAACGCCGAGAGGTGGGCCGATAACGTCTTTCTCCGCATCTTTTCAAAGCACTGCGAAGCGCTCTTGATTCCGCCGAATCGACGTCTCGAAACGCACGCGAGCATCGACACCGACGCGACCGCAAAGCCTGATGGGCATGGTGTCCTCAACCGTCTATTTCGCGCCCGCACGCAGCCGCCGGGGACCGTTGACTCGCGCCAATACGAGGCCATCGCTGCGGCATTCCATGAGATTTCGTGCGGCTACGACTTCTGGATCGCCCCCGAGGGCGGTGGTCGGCTCAGGCTCACGTTTGCCTCAGATCAGGCGAGATGGATTCCGGCGGAGAACTGCGGCCTGGGGCTTCAGGACCTACTCGTCATTCTCTACTTCGCGACCATCGCCGAGCAGCCCAGGGTTTGCATTGAGGAGCCGGAGAGCCACATGCATCCCGACATGCAGCGGCGCTTGGCTATCTACCTTCGTGACCGTACCCCGAAGCAGTTCTACTTGACCACGCACTCGAACGTCTTCCTCAATCCCGGCATCGCCGACGCTGTCTTCATGACAACCTTCAACGGGAGCATTCAAGTCGAGGACGTCACCTCGCGGGCGCGAGTGCTGAGCGAACTCGGATACGTCGTCTCCGACAACCTAGTCGCGGATTTGGTCATCCTCACGGAAGGTCCGACCGATGAAGACGTCCTACGCGAGCTCTTCTCGAAATGCCCACTTCCGCCCGACCCCGGCGCCGTGAAGTACTGGCCGCTCGGCGGTGATGCGATGACAAGGGTCGATCTCAGCGTCTTTGCCCAGGGTTACGAGATTCAGGCGCTCATCGACCGTGACCCCCTCAGTGACAAAGCTCGCGAGATCTTCGTAAAGGCCTGTGAAGACCACCACATCCCGGTGCACCGACTCGAGCGCTATGGGATCGAGAACTACTTTCCGCTCCGGGCGGTCCGAGCCATGTACGCAGAGGACATCCCGAAGGAGCTCACCAGCCTAGACCCGGACAAGCGCTTCCATGATCAGGTCGGCCCCAAATTCAAGCACAAGAAGCGGAATGCCCGGCTTGCCCGTGAGACACGCTGGGAAGAGGTGGCGAAGACCGACTTGGGTCAACTGATACTTACTCTCGCCACGAAGTTGAACGCGAAGGCTCAGCAGCGAGGCCAACACCCCGGAGCTTGACGTCGGGCCTCAGGATCTGATGACCGGCGTGCAGCGTCTTGCGGTCCCGTGGGCTGAGCTTCCCGAGGTGCTTCAGGACCAGCGTCTTGTCGAGGGTCGCGACGAGCGGTTGGATGCTGTCAGCGTGACGAGCCGACCAGCCTGCTTTTCACCGCCTCCTGCGTGCCCTGGAAGATGAGCGCGTCGAGCATCGCGATCGCGGTCTCGCGGTATTGCCGATCAAGCTTCTCGAGCTCTCTCAGACGCTCTAGCAGTCTGACGTCCTTAATACCAACGTCATCGCCCGGCTTTCCGTTTTCACGGCCGAGCAGGAGCTTGTCGAGGTCCACGTGGAGGACGTCCGCGATCGTGGCCAGCGTCTCGGCATTCGGCATGTACGCGCCGGTCTCGTAGCGCGAGACTTGGGGCGCGCGTGTGTGGATGCGGTCGGCGAGCTCGCGCTGGCTCAGCCCAGAGGCCTCGCGCAACGACCGGAGTCTTCGTCCGAACTCGGCGGCGTCCAAAGGAGTCTTCCTCTTCGAGCGGCCCTTCGCCATAGCCGCGAGTATCGAGACGGTTTCGAAGTCGGCCCGTCCGGGGCTCGCGGCTTGGTCCATTGTATCAATTAATCGAATCATACGAAATTCAAAAAGAGTTATCATCGCTCGACCCCCTTGACAGCCCCCCGGCGAAACGGCCGAAAGCGAGGAGGAGGCGATGCGGATACCCGACGACCTGGTCGAGCGGATCAAGCACGAGATCTCGATCGTGAGACTCATCGAGAGGGACGGCATCGTCTTCAAGCGCGTGGGCGCCAACCTCCTCGCTCACTGCCCGGGGCACGACGACAAGACGCCCTCTCTGGTGGTGACCGAGGAGAAGAACCTCTGGCACGACCTGGGTGCCTGCCAGCGGGGCGGCTCGACGATCGACTGGGTGATGTGGCGACAGGACCTCGGCTTCTACGAGGCGACGAGGAAGCTCGCCGACGAGTTCTTCCCGGAGGAGGCGGCCAAGGTCTTCGCTGGTCCTCAGTCGCGCCGCTTCTCGGCCGAGCCTCTGCCGTGCCCGATAGAAGAGGACGCCGACGACGTCGAGCTCGATCGCCAGGTGGTCAGCTACTACCACCAGTGCGGCGCGCACACCCCGGCCTTCCTGCAGTACCTCGAGAAGCGGGGGATCGCGAATGCCGAGATGGTCGAGCGCTTCCAGATCGGCTTTGCGAACCGCACCCTCGGGACGCGGCTCTCGACGAAGCTGAGGAGGCGCTGCCAAGCGCGAGGCTGGTTTCGAGAGCAGACCGGGCGCGAGCACCTCTGCGGCTCCATGACGCTCGCCATTCCCGGCCCGCACGGCGAGATCCTCAACTGTTACGGCCGCAAGATCACACCCAACCTCCGCACCGGTACGCCCGATCACCTCTACCTCCCGCGCCCACTCCGCGGCGTCCTGAACGTCGAGGCCTTCAGCGCCTCTTCCGAGATCGTCTTGACCGAGGCCCCGATCGACTTCCTCAGCGCTTGGGGCAAGGGCTTCCGCAACTCGACCTGTACCTGGGGCGCCGAGAACTTCACCAACGACCACCTGGAAGCCTTCGTCTCGCATGGCATCGAGCGGTGTCTCATCGCCTTCGACCGCGACGAAGCAGGCGACAGGGGCGCCGCCGACGTGGCCAAGAAGCTCTCGGCGGCGGGGGTGGCCTGCTACCGCGTCCTCTTCCCGAAGGGTATGGACCTCAACGACGTGGTCGTGAAGATGCAGCCGGCCGAGAAGACGCTCGCGCTCTTCTTCCGGAGCGCCGAGTACATGTGCGGCGGGAATGGCTCCCGCGTGAGCGTCAACGTCTCGCAGCCGACGACCGGTACGAGCGGCAACGGTCACCGCGGAGTGGTCCAGGTCGCCGCCGCAGCGGCCGTCGAGAGCCACGCAGAAGCGGCTAAGAGAAACGGCGACGGTGCCGGTGGGCACGAGCTCGGGAACGAAACAGCGACGGTCACGGAGGCGAGCCGGGAGGAAGCGGCTGAGGAAGAAAGCTCAGCGAGCTCGGTGCAGTCGACCAGGGCGGTGCAGCACGAGCTCGCGCAGCTAATCACGATGTCGCCGGCGCCGCCCGTCAGGCCTGCTCCGCAAGCGGCTCCGGCGCTAAAGCCTCCCAAGGACGGCTTTCTCTCGGCGACCGACGACGAAGCGCGCTTTCTCTTCGGCGATCGCCGCTACCGTGCGCGAGGCCTCCGCCGTAACACGACCTTCGGCGTCCTGAAGGTCAACCTGATGGCGACGCGCGAGGGCGACTTCTTCGAAGGCTCGCCCCTTACCGGGCTCCACGCCGACACCTTCGACCTCTATCTCTCGCGCTCACGCCTTCTCTTCGAGCGCGACGCGGCCAGAGAGCTCGGCGTCAAGGACGAAGTCATCAAGCGCGACCTCTGTGCCGTCCTCAAGAAGCTCGAGGACCTCCAGGCCGAGGCCATCGAGAAGGAGCGCGAGCCGAAGGTGAAGAAGGTCCTCCTCACCGAGAAGGAGACCGAAGACGCCCTGGCTTTCTGGAGGGCCCCGCACCTTCTCTCACGCATCGTCGAGGACGTCACCCGGTGCGGCCTGGTCGGCGAGGAGACGAACAAGCTCATCACCTACATCGCCGCCTGCTCGCGTCTCCTCCCGCGGCCCCTGGCCGTCGTCATCCAGTCCAGCTCGGCGGCGGGGAAGACGTCGCTGATGGAGGCGATTCTGAAGCTCATGCCGGAGGAGGCCCGGGAGAAGTACACCGCGATGTCCGGCCGGAGCCTCTTCTACTTCGAGGACGTCTCGCTCAAGCACAAGGTGCTCGCGATCGTCGAGGAAGAGGGAGCCGAGAAGGCGACCTACCCCTTGAAGCTCCTCCAGTCCGAAGGCGAGCTGATCATGGCCTCGACGGGGAAGGACCCCCACACCGGCAAGCTCGTCACGCAGATCTACCGCGTCGAAGGCCCGGTGATGATCATCCTGACCACGACGAGCTACGACCTCGACCCGGAGCTCGAGAACCGCTGCGTCAAGCTCACGGTCGACGAGAGCCGCGAGCAGACACGGCGGATCCACGAGCTGCAGCGGAGGGCGCAGACGCTCGAGGGCCTCCTCGCCAAGAGGGACGAGGAGCGCACCACGAGGCTCCACAGGAACGCCCAGCGTCTCCTGCGGCCGCTCTACGTCCTCAACCCATACGAGAGGGAGCTCACCTTCGTCGACGACCAGACGAGGACGCGGCGCGATCACGAGAAGTACCTGACGCTCATCGGGACCATCGCCCTGATGCACCAGTACCAGCGGCCCATCAAGCACGTCGTGGTGAACCCTGAGACGCGCGAGGTGGTCGAGTGTGTGGAGGTGACTCTCGACGACGTGGAGGCCGCCAACCGTCTCGCCGGCGAGGTCCTCGGGCAGACGCTCGACGAGCTGCAGGCGCAGACGCGGCGTTTCCTCGAGCTCCTCTACGCGCGAGTGAAGGCCATCTGCGAGGGCCAGGGCATCGACCAGCACGACCTCCACTTCACCAGAAAGGACGTGCGGGAGTGGACGGGCTGGAGGGCCACGCAGGTCTTCGTCCACATGGCGCGGCTGATCGAGCTCGAGTACATCCTCCCGCACCGCACGGGGCCGGGGCAGAGGCACACGTACGAGCTCCTCTACCGCGGCGAAGGCGTCGACGGAGAGCCATTCGTCCTCGGCTTGGTCGACGTCGAGAAGCTCCGGGCGAAGCTCGCGAACGGCGGATACGACAAGGAGCATTCGGAGTATCCGGCCACGGATTCGGGGGCCATTCGGGCCTCTTTCGGTGGGGTTTCGGCCACCGATCGGGCCGGCGAGGCGAGGCCTCAGCCGGCTCCGGGAACGGGCCTGAGCGTTTCGGAGCCGGAAACGGCCGAGAACGCACTGATACCCCCGGCGGCTGAACCACGTCCTACCCGCACGCGGTCGTACCGGCTGAAGCCCTTCCGCCGCGGCATCAAGCTCAATCTCCTCCGCTTCCCTCCCGGCTCTCTCGTGCGCCCCGCAGCCCGGCGGGAGCTCGCGCAGCAGCCGAGCGTCTGAGCGACGAGGCTCGCCATGCCGAAGCCGAAGGCCGGCCTCACCAAGCATCAGATCGAAGCGGCCAGGAGGCGTAGGAAGGTCTGGCCTTTCCTCGACCCTCTCAACCCGCACGGCATGGTGGTCTTCATGAAGACGTGGCTCGATCACCTCCGGGTGAAGGGCTACTCACCACGCTCCGTGTGGTCGGCCGAGTGGAGCGTCTCGGACTTCGTCATCTGGTGCCAGGAGCGAGACGTGCTCCTTGCGCGCGACGTCACAAAGCCGATGATCGAGCGCTACCAGCGGATGCTCTTCTACGCGAGGAAGGAGGACGGCAGTCCCCTCACCTTTGCCACGCAGCACTCACGCCTCTCGGCCATCAAGCAGTACTTCCGCTGGCTTACCAAGGAGAACTACCTCCTCTCGAACCCCGCCTCTGGTATAGAGCTTCCACGCGTAGAGAAGCGCCTGCCGCGCCACATCCTCTCGGACTCGGAGGCGGAGACGATCCTGGGACAGGCCGACCTCAAGACATCGAAGGGCGTCAGAGACAGAGCGCTTCTCGAGACCCTCTACTCCACCGGCATCCGTCGCTCCGAGCTCGGCCGGCTGAAGCTGCAGGACATCGATCTCGAGCGGGGAACGGTGATCGTCCGGCAGGGGAAGGGTCGGAAAGACCGGATGATCCCAATCGGCGCTCGAGCGACGGCCTGGCTCAACCGCTACGTGCAGGAGGTGAGGCCGCAATACGTCATCGAGCCCGACGACGGAACGGTCTTCCTCTCGCACTGGGGCGGCCCGCTCTCGCCCCACAACCTCAGCTCCCTGGTGGGGCGCTACGTGAAGGCCTCGGGCGTAGCGCCGCATGGCGGCTGCCATCTCTTCCGGCATGCCATGGCGACGCTGATGCTTGAGAACGGCGCGGACATCCGTTTCATCCAGGCGATGCTCGGCCACGTCAAGCTCACCACCACCGAGATCTACACGCACATCTCCATCAAGAAGCTGAAGGAGATCCACACCGCCACCCATCCAACGGCGAAGCTGGAGGCGCCGAGGGCTAACCAAGAAGATCTTGGGGGAGGACCTCTTGACGAGTTGCCCTCGGTCGAGAAGGAGCCCGAGCTAGGCATCAAAGGAGTAAGCGAAGAAGGATGAGGTCCTTAGGCACTTCTAGACCGGGATTTTCAGGATGTACTTTGCCTGAACGCCGGCAACGCGGGGGCCCTTCCGCTCGAGGATGCCTTCCTCCGCAAGGCCTTCTAGGGCCTCGGTCGCGCCGCTCTCAACGAAGAACCACTGGACCATGACCATCTCGCCCGGCTTGATTCCCTTCTCACGGATGATCTCCAGAGCTGTGTCTCGATGCATCGATTCCTCCTTGCCTCCCCTTGAGGAGGCCTACTAGATAGAGTCACGGTTTTGGTGAAGAACACCCGAACGCCTTGAACCGCAAAGATGGTCGCGGCGACCCGGGCTGCTCTTGAGGCTCGTAAAATGGGCGCTGTGACACGCGAAGAGATCCTCCAAGCCGCCCTAACCCTTTCTCCCGCCGAGCGTCTGGCCGTGGCACGTCAGCTCGCGCAGAGCGTCGAGAGCGAGGGCGAGGAGCTTTCCGAAGCCGAGTGGGACGCCGCCTGGGCAGACGAGGCCGAGCGACGCCACCAGGAGGTCGAGGAGGGAAAGGTGCAGATGATCCCCGGCGAGGAGGTCATGGCGCGTGTCCGGAAGATCGTCCGCTCGTAGGTACGACTACCACCCTCACGCGGCCGCCGACCTCGTCGAGGCTACCGAGCACTTTCGAGCGGAGAGGCACGAGCTCGCGGAGGCCTTCGAGATCGATGTCCAACAGGCGATCGAACGCCTCCTCCGGTTCCCCGAAATCGGCCCGGTGATTCGAGAGCGCGGAAGCCTTCGTTTCCGAAAGTGGAAGTTGCAGACGTTTCGCTACAACCTCGTATACGCAGTCATCGGCGACGAGATCCGTATCTACGCCGTGGCTCATCACAGCCGCCGTCCTGGTTACTGGCTGAATCGCCTCCGGACCACGTAGTAGGTGAGCCTGCTCGCGGCGGCGCCGGCCGGATGGCCGAGCTGGTGTCATCTGGCAAGCTCATCCCATGGCCCTGCTCGATAAGCCTCTCGCTCCGCTCGACGATCCAAAGATCGATCTCATCAACCAAACGCTGGACGCCGAGAGCACCGAGCACGACATGGTGCTCTTCTCGCACATCGCCGGCGCGGCGCACGCCGCCGGCGAGTCTGGTGACAAGGATGCGGAGCAGGTGCTCACCTTTCTTGCGCGCCTCCTCTTGATAGAGATCGACGGCCTCGAGCATCGAAGGCCAGCTGCGGCGGCCGCCGTTTTTCCGAGCAACAACCCCGACGACGCGGAGCTGCAGGCGATGCGGCTCCTCGCTGAACGCGTGACGAAGCCGATCGCGCGAGCGCGCATCGCGGATCTCGTCTGGCTGAAGGCGCGCGATCACCGCTTCGGTCAGCTGGCGGTCAAGGCGTACCTGGAGGCCGGCGCCCCCTACGAGGATCCGCAGAAGTGGACAGGGTGCACCCGGCGTTACGGCCGGGCGCTTCAGCTCGCCGCGAGCCTCGGGAAGTCGCAGCCTCTCTTCACGGAGACCCTGGCGCACATCGAGGGTGCCCTTCAACGACACGGCCCCACCGACACATCGTTCTTCTCGCGCGAGCTCATGGACATCGTCTTCGAGTACAAACGCCGGGACCCCGACGCCTGCGCCGCTTACGCCGCCATGGCCGAAGGAATCGCCCAACGCCTCGACGCAACCGGTGAGTCCAGCATGCTCTTTCGATCGCGGGAGTACTGGGCGACTAAGGAGAAATGGGAGTACGCGCGTAACGACGAAGCAGCCGCGCGCGCCTCAAGAACCGCCTTTGCGGAATCGCTCGTCAAGGAGGCCGAGGTCGAGCTTGCCAAGCCGGATGCGAGTCCTTCTCGAGCTGCGATCTTCGTCCGCCAAGCCGTCGGGGTCCTCGACAAGCTCCAGCCCGAATCCCGCCCCCGAATCACCGAACTCCGGCGGCTCCTCGCGGAGTTGAGCGAGAGGGAAGCGGCGCGGCCCAGGGAGCGCTTGCCCTTCGACGTCACTGACGTCGTGGAGTGGTCGCGAAAGAAGGTGAAGGGAAAGCCCCTTCTCGATGCTTTCCTCGCGTTTGCAACACTCGCTGACATACCGAGCCGAGCAGATCTCGAAAAGGACGTGCGCGAATCCGCAAAGGGTTTCCTGCACATGATCTTTCCCACGATGCGCATGGGACCGCGAGGAACTCTGGCGGCCGCGAGCGCCGGCATCAACCCAACGGACCCTGACGCCGGCCCTCTTCTCGCTCAAATGGTCAGCGAGGCGCAGGTCGGCCTCAGCATCCGGGGCATCGGTATCGACGTAGCGCGCGAGACCATCCTTGACGAGCACGACGTCCGAGAGCACCACTTCGCGCAGCTCGCTTACGCCAGTGATTTCGTACCGCCAGGTCGAGAGGTGAACTTCGCCAAGGGCCTCAACGCCGGCATGCAGGGAGACTTTCTAACGGCGCTTCACCTCCTGGTGCCGCAGCTCGAGAACTCGATACGCCAGATCCTCCAGGATGCCGGGGAGAACACCGTCATCGTCAACCGCAAGGGATTCGATGAGGAGCGTGACCTCGACGCGCTCTTGCGCCTACCAAGAACTCCGGAGATCTTCGGCGAGGATCTCTGCTTCACTCTGCGTGCCCTCCTCCTGCATCGATTCGGCCCCAACATCAGGAACCTCCTGTCGCACGGGCTCCTCGATCCTCGCGCTGCCTCCACCACGCAGGCGATCTTCGTCTGGTGGCTTTGCCTTCATCTCTGCTACCAGCCTCTTCTCGCGCGCCTCGCCGCCGCTCGAAAGTCACCATCCGAGTCGGTGCCACCACCCGAGTCGGTGCCACCACCGGATGCGCCCTCAGAGGAGCCGCCCTCCTCTGAACCGCCGAGCGATGGCTCCCACTCTTAGTCGCTAATCCCCGGTGGGCGCGGCAGAATCTCTGCGCGGATGAACAAGCACGAAGCCGAGCGTCAGGTCCGCGGCGCGGTGCGTGCCGCACAGCTCCTCGCGCTCGCGCTACTCGCGCTCGTCCCCACGATCGCGGAGGCCTCCGTGCCGCGCCCCGGCACGCTCGAGCGTCCGGGCGTCGACCAAGTTGCTTTCGCTTCGCTGATCAGCGCCACTTCGCTCTCCTCGCTCGAGCACGAACTCGCGCCCGCGATGCTCGTGCTGCCTGAGGTCAGCGGCCTCCCGTTCTTCGCCGGCGACGAGCTCGCGCGTGCACTCGACCAGGACGAAGACACCCGCTTTCATCCATTCCAGAACCTCGCGCTGATCGACGCCGAACCGCTACGAGGCCCGCCCGACACCGCGCCGGGCCTGTGTCTGGGCCTCAATGTCTTCAGCGGGGAACCGCTACCGGGCATCGAGTCGTGCGGCCTGGAAACTCGCATCGGGGTCTCGAGACTTCTCCCCGGCGATCGCGTCGGGCGAGAAGGGCGCGTAACCCTCGGCCTGCATTGGGCTTGCGGCCTCTCCGGGTGCGAAGTCGCATCAGAGCAGCGCAAAGACCCCTTGGGGCTG
>Ga0068859_100004493_pt1 | contig 14229 bp, 10 predicted proteins | sample KBSSwiS22_FD_66585 | JGI IMG/M metagenome (GOLD analysis project Ga0068859, IMG submission 66585) | Switchgrass rhizosphere microbial communities from Kellogg Biological Station, Michigan, USA - KBS Switchgrass S2-2 | ecosystem: Host-associated > Plants > Roots > Rhizosphere > Soil ... | reverse complement strand
AAAGTGTGGCAAATCGAATTGTTGTTTGACACCACCACCGCCGGCGGCTGGTAGCCATCGACCAAAAGCAGAGCAAGCCCTGAAGACTCCGCGAGTGAATCCTGGGTTTCGGGCCAGGAAGTCGGGGCGTCTTCACGATGTTCCTGAGGACTCAGGGCAATGGGGGACTTCTTAACCATCGGGATCCGGGACTACCTATGTGCTAAATGTCCAATAACGAGGGGTTTCAAGAGGAATCTGCCACAAAAAGGCACAAAATGCACAAATGGAGCGGCATCAGTGATTTTCTTATTTGTGCGTTATGTGCCTTTTTGTGGCCCTTTTAAGGCAAACCTGGGGCGTCGCCTGGCGCAACATCTTCGATGTGGGGTTGTGCCGGACTGATCCTGATGCAGGCCGCGAAATGCGCGGGCTTAATCTCAACCAACTGAGGAACCACCTCCTTGCATGCTTCAATTGCGTATGGGCAACGTGTGTGAAAGCGACAACCCGTTGGCGGATTTATCGGCGAAGGCACGTCGCCTTCCAGCATTATACGCTGCCTCGCAGCTTCTACCTGAGGATCGGGAACGGGTACAGCGGAGATGAGCGCCTTCGTGTAAGGCATCAGCGGCTCCTGGTAAATTGTTTTCGCGTCAGCTATCTCCACCAGCTTGCCGAGATACATTACGGCCACGCGATCTGAAACATGTCGAATCGCGCGCAGATCGTGTGAGATGAAAAGATAGGTGAGGTTCTTTTCGCGACGCAGTCGTTCGAGCAGATTCATGATCTGCGCTTGAATGGAAACGTCGAGAGCGGAGATCGGTTCATCGGCGACGATGAAATCAGGATCGACAGCGAGCGCGCGAGCGATGCCGATGCGCTGGCGTTGACCGCCCGAGAACTCGTGTGGATATCGCTTGATGAAACGTTTGCTCAAGCCGACCGTTTCGAGCAGTTCCTGCACGCGCTGCTCAGCTTCCCTGCCGCGCGCCAGACGGAACGTCTCGAGTGGTTCGCCGACAATCTGGCCCACGGTCATGCGCGGGTTGAGTGAAGCATAAGGATCCTGAAAGATGATCTGGAGGTGACGTCGCTGTTCACGCAATCGTTTCGACGACAAGTGTGCGAGATCTTGATCGTGATAAAAGACCTGGCCGCCAGTGGGTTCGGTGAGTCGCAGGATGGCGCGACCCAGAGTCGACTTACCGCAACCTGACTCGCCCACGAGTCCGAGAGTCTCGCCTTTGTAAATATCGATCGAGACACCATCGACAGCCTTCACCACGCGCTTGACGGGGTTTGTGCCGAAGAGTTTATCGAGTGGACCACCACCACCAAGATCGAAGTGGACTTTCAGATCTCTAATCGATAGCAACGTTGATTCGTTTGCGCTCATGCCTGGACAGGCGTGCCTCTCGATTCGCTGTATACCTCACGAGCGAAGTGACAGAGTGAATGGTGATCTTTGTTCAGTTGTACGAACGGCGGAAACTCGCGACGACAAATATCCTGCACGTAATCGCAGCGTGCGGCAAAGGGACAGCCGGGTTTCAGATGGGCCATGTCCGGCGGCAAACCCGGAATCTGATACAACTTGCCTTGTTCATCTGTAGGGTCGGGTACGGATCGCAACAGGCCCTTTGTATAAGGGTTTCCTGGCGTCGAGAACAACTCCCCGGTTCTCGCCTGTTCGAAAATCTTTCCCGCGTACATGACGATGACGTGATCGGTCATACCGGCAACGACGCCGAGATCGTGCGTAATGAGAATGACGCTTGTGCCGGTCTCGTGTTTGAGTTTCTTGATGAGCTCGAGTATCTGCGCCTGAATCGTGACGTCGAGAGCAGTGGTTGGCTCATCGGCAATCAACAACTCCGGTTCGCACGAAAGCGCCATCGCGATCATCACACGCTGGCGCATGCCGCCGGAGAATTCGTGCGGGTAACTATCGGCGCGACTACGAGCGTCAGGAATACCAACCGTTTCCAACATGCGGATCGCGTGATCGTGAGCCTGAGCCTTCGAATGGCCGAGGTGAAGCTGAGTCATCTCCATTAGTTGTTTGGAGATCTTCATGTACGGATTGAGCGAGGTCATCGGATCCTGAAAGATCATCGCGATGCGCCGGCCCCGGATCTTTCTGATCGCATCGTTAGACAACAAAAGCAGATCGCTGCCGTTGAAGAGCACTTCGCCTGACACGATTTTGCCGGGAGGATTTGGAACGAGACGGATGATCGAGAGATTCGTGACCGATTTACCGGAGCCTGATTCGCCTACGATGCCGAGAGTCTCGCCGCGTTTGAGTTGAAAAGAGACGTCGTCGACGGCCCGGACGATTCCGTCCTCTGATTCGAAGTAGGTGCGAAGATTCTTTACTTCGAGAAGATTGCCGTCTGCGCTAGAGGTCATTTTGGTATTGGTAATCGCCCTTGGAAGCAGTCAGTACCACCCTGCGGTAGCGGGTGCGTCAGCCATCCGAATCTAAACCAATAACGGTATCGCATGCTAATCAGCAACCCATTCCGCTACCGCAGACGGTACTGACCTCTTCCAAGTGCGACGCATGACATCAGGTCCTATATCGTTCGCATCTGCGGATCGAGCGCGTCTCTCAACCCATCGCCGAGGAAATTCAGCGAGAAGAGCGTTAGCGCCATCGTCGCGCCCGGAAAGATTAGTTGCCACGGAAAGACAGCGATGTTTGTAATTCCGTCCGCCGCCAGAGTTCCCCACGACGCCAGTGGCGCCTGAACACCAAAACCGAGAAACGAAAGAAACGCCTCGGTCAGCATGATCTGCGGAATGGTCAACGTGGCGTAGACTATTACTGGTCCAAGCGTATTTGGAACCAGATGTCGAAAGATAATTCGCGACGCTGAAACACCAGTCGCTCTTGCCGCCAGCACAAACTCCTGATTCTTCAGTGAAAGTATCTGCCCGCGAACAATGCGCGCCATCGTCAGCCACGACACCGAACCAATCGCGATAAAAAGCAGAGTCAACTGACCTCTCGGCGTTTGACTGCGAAACAACGACAGCAACACGATGACGAGAATTATGTATGGTAATGAATAGAGCACGTCGACGATACGCATCATCAGGTTGTCAACACGCCCGCCAACATATCCGGCAATCGCGCCGTAACTCACCCCGATCAATAACGACACCACTGTCGAAAGAATGCCGATGAATAGTGAGATCTGCCCGCCCTGTAAGACACGCGCGAGTTGATCGCGACCGGCATTGTCAGTTCCCATCGGATGAAGCGGGGAGAATTTGCCGTCCGGCCCAGTGAAAGGCGGAAACGACTTGGTCAACCTTTCGTCCTGAGTAGGAATGTAGTCAGGCGTGAAGCCAAAGACTTTCTGGATCACCGTCGGTCCGATAATTGACGCGAGTGTGACCACGATCACTACCACCAAACCAAACACTGCGAGCTTGTTCTTCAGCAGACGGCGCCACGCATCGCGCCATAACGAGGTGCCGCGCACAAATGCGCCCGTCTCTTCGGGATGCACGTCCGCTTCAGCAACGGCCATCTCGGGACCGATGTGAATGAGTTCGTCGTGTTCGGGGTTCTTCTCGGTAGACATTTCTACTGATACCTCACACGCGGATCCAGATACGCGTAAGCGATATCAACCAGCAGATTCATCAACAAGAGCGTGATCGCGATAAACGCGACGATGCCGATGATCAGCGGCTCGTCGCGATTGAGTGACGCCTGAATAAAGTAGTTGCCCAAACCCGGCAACGCGAAGATCCTCTCAACTACAACTGTGCCGGTCAAAAGAAACGCGAGTGCCGGTCCGGTGTACGAGATCACCGGCATCAACCCGCCACGCAGTGCATGTTTGAGCACCACGTCGCGCTCGCTCAATCCTTTCGCACGCGCAGTGCGAATGTAATCGGAACGAAGCACTTCGAGCATACCGGCGCGTGTGAGTCGCGCGATGTACGCCATGTAGAGCGCTGAGAGTGTCACCACCGGCAGAATGAGATTACGACTGGGAAATCCTTCCCAGCGCGACGGTGGTAACCAGTAGAGACCAAGCGAAAAGATCAGGACCAGGATTGGACCAAGTACAAAGTTCGGTATCGAGATACCGAGCATTGCAAAAGCCATTGAAGTGTAATCCCACTTCGAGTTTTGCTTGAGTGCCGCAATCGAGCCCACGGTGATACCGACGACGAGGGCAAGTAAGTAAGCCAGCAGTCCCACTGCCGCTGACACTGGAAACGACCGCTTGATGATCGTATTTACCGATTGGCCTTCGTACTTCAGAGACGTACCGAAATCGAGGTGACGAATAATCGGCCACATCGTTTTCCCGTATTGTTGGTACCAGGGTTTATCGAGGCCGTACTTCTCGCGGATGTTTTTCTCGACGGCTGGAGATAGTCGTTTTTCGCCGGAGTAGAAGTTACCTGGGGCGAGCTTGACCAGGACCCAGGTAATCGAGATCACGACAACGATCGTCGGTATCGTGATCAGGAGGCGTCTGACAATGAACCGAAGCATGTGTTAATCAGAGATCCGCGTTCATTCCGCGGTCAAACTCGGCGTGCCGTAATCCCACTTGGCCCGATCGCGTTCGATGTAAACATATTTCCAGGGATACAATGAAGCCGGATTCGGATACATGCCTTTCACGTACGGTTTCTTAAGAAAGTTCACTGAGGTCGTATCGAGCGGAATGATCGGTTGGTTCTCCATCATGTACGCTTCCGCTTTCGCCAGCAACTCGTAACGTTTCTGCGGATCGAGCATGCGATTCGCTTCGTCGAGCATGGCGACGTATTTGGGATCCTCCCAACCAGTACCATTTTCGCCCCCCGTATAAAAGAGGCTCAGGAACGTGAATGGGTCCATGTAATCGGCGCCCCATGCTCCGCGCATAAAACCTTTGAACTCGAGTTTTTCTTTCGCCTCGAGAAAAGTTTTCCACTCCAGGTTGCGCAAACCGACGGTGACGCCGAGGTTCTGTTTCCACTGAGCCTGCATCCACTCGGCGAACGCTCGGTTCTGTGCCTGCGTGTTGTAGACAAACTCGACCTCGCCTACCGGAAACTTCGGACAGGAGAAACTGCCGTCCGCAATTTGACTTACTGGATAACCGGCCTCGCCAAGTAACCTGCGCGCTTCGGCAGAATTAAAGGGCTCAGGTTTGGGCACCGGGTAACCCGGGAACATTCCTTCAGGCATGAACCCGTTCAATGGTTTTACGATGCGACGCCAGTTGGCATACGCCTCCTTATCGATCGAGAGGTTGAATGCTTTTCTTACCTTCGGATTGTTTAATGGAAACTTGGTTGTGTTGATGATCAGGTAGTCGATCGCCGCCTCGCCCTTGTCCATGTAGTCTTTCTTGGTCTTGATAATGTGCACCCACGGATTCGGCACCGCATGGTTGTACATCGCATCGAGCTCGCCCACCTTGTACATGTTCATCACGGTGGAGTTGTCGAGGATCGGATAAAAATAGATCTCGTCCAGCTTTACATTCGCGGCATCCCAGTACATCGGATCGCGTTCGAGCACGAGCTGATCGTAAGGCTTCCAGAGTTTCACCTTGAATGGACCACACGTAACGATGTGTTCCGCGTGGGCCCACGTGTTACCGTACTGCTCCACGATTCTGCGCGGCACGATTCGATAAACCTGATGCGCCAGCAGTCCGAGGAAGAATGGCGCCTGCTGCGACAGGGATATCCGCAATGTGTATTTGTCGACCGCTTCCACGCCGATATCTTCCGCCTTCACGCCCACGAACTCTTTGCCGGCAACGGCTTCCTTCAACTTCGCATCAGCGTCGAGGCGCTTGTTTCGTGCCTTCTCGTCGCCCGGAAGTGTCAAACGCTGCGGTGTGTGCATCAGATGATGGAAAGCGGAATCGGGATCCGGCGTCGTCTCTTTTGGATCGGGAATATATTCACTCTTTGCCGGATCGATCGCGCTGCCGCTGAGTGGTTCAGTTGGAAGATCCTGGACAAAGTCTTTAGCCAGCAGGAACTCCCCTGTCTTCGGGTCACGCACGAACACACGTTGTTCGTTGTATGCCTGACCGTATTTCAGATAGTACGCCATCGAGGCATTTTTCGACGCCGTCTCTTTCGCGAGTGCACGTCTGAAACTATAAACAAAATCGTTGGCGTCGATTGGATCGCCGTTGGACCAGCGACCAGTGTTGCGCAGATGGAAAGTGAATTCAGAAGAGTCGTTGTTTATGTGCCAGCGTTCGGCGAGTGCCGGTTCGGGCGCGAGTGTCTTTGGATTGTATTCAACCAGGCCTTCGTAGAGTCCCAGATAGATTCGCGCTTCCGGCTGGCCGTTACTGATTGTCGGATCGAGTGTCTCGGGTTCGTCGCCGGTGACGTAGCGAAAGATGTTTCGCGCCGGGGGTGTGGTAGAGCCGAAAAATTCTTCGTTGCTGGAGACAGTGGTGCACGAATGATTGGCAAGTGCTAACGAGGCCAGCAGAACCAGTCCAACGATGTGTTTGAGCTTGTCACTGCGCACCAGTAACCTCCACTTCTTCCCAGTTCGTTTAGTTCAGCGCGAGTTATGAGGAAACTCGCAAATGAAGAGACGAGTGGAAGTTAGCACGCGAAAGAAAGGTTACGCAAGATTGTATTAAAGATGCGCCTCAAAAACTTCTCACGCAAGGCGCAAAGACGCAAAGATCTTCTTAAGGTTTTCCTTTGCGTCTTTGCGTCTTTGCGCCTTTGCGTGAGAATTTCTACCGCTTTACCGCGTAGCCGAGGCCGTCGCCGAGAGGCAATACTTCAGCGAGCAATTGTGGATGGTTGATGAAGTAGCAATTGAATTCTCGCAACGCGACGGTTGAACTCTCCGCATCGTCACTCGCAACTTTCCCGCCCCACAGCAGGTTGTCGACAATGATGACACCACCCGTGCGCAAACGCGCCAAACCAAGATCGAGGTATTGTGAGTATTCTTCTTTCACTGCATCGATGAACAACAGATCAAACGTCTCCGTTAGTGTAGGCATGACTTCCAACGCTTTGCCTTTTTCGATCTCAACGCGATCCAGCAAACCGGCACGCTTAAGGTAATCGGTCGACGCTTTGATCATCTCGTCATTCGGCTCGATCGTCACAACGACTCCACTCTCCCCCATCCCACGCGCCAGATGGACCACGGAATATCCGATTGCCATCCCGATCTCCAAAGCCTTGCGGGCCCCGGTCACACGTGCCGTGATCTCGAGAAAACGCGCGACCTCACGATCCGCGATCGGCACGCGATGCTCAGCCGCGTAAGCCTCCATCTCGGCCAGCAACGGATCGTTTTGAGTGTGCAGTTGGTCTAGGTACTCAGCCTGGTCACGTTGAATGATTGCGTCGAGTTTAGCTTTCATGATCTCCTATCAACTGTCGGCATTTTCCTGCGCCTCGCCACCCACTGAAACATAGCGACGTCCGAGACCAAGTTGCCGTAATTTGTGTTGCAGCGACTGCCGGTGCATGTCCAAAATCTCAGCCGCCCGGGTAACGTTGCCCTGCGTGTATTCGAGACAACGGGTGATGTAGCGGCGCTCAAATTCTCTTCGATCCTCACGAAAGTCCGCCGTGAACGGCACACGGAGCCCGTCGGCTTCGGAATCCCCGCCCTCAGCTATCCCACTCGCCGGCATGCTCGCGGTGATCTCGTCGGGCAGGTCTTTTGGCGTGACTTCATCACCTTCAGCCAGGATTATCGCGCGATCAATCGCGTTCTTCAGCTCACGCACGTTACCCGGCCAATTGTACTCAACCAGCCGCCGCAAAGCTGCCTGACTGAGTGCTCGTTGCGGCAGTTCATAACGCTCGGCCGCCATGCGCAAAAACGTCTCACACAGAATCGGAATGTCTTCACGACGCTCGCGCAACGGCGCGATCTCAACCGTCACCACGCGTAGACGATAGAACAAGTCCGCACGAAAATTACCGGTCGTGATCTCCTGTTCGAGCGGCCGGTGCGTTGCACTCACGATGCGCACGTCGACGGGGATCGATTCGTTTGCCCCAAGACGCTCGATGCGTCGCTCCTCCAACGCGCGCAGCAGTTTCGCCTGCACGTTGGCGCTCATGTCGCCGATCTCGTCCAGAAATAATGTGCCGCCATCAGCCTGCTCAAACTTGCCCTCGCGACGTGCTGCGGCGCCCGTAAAAGCACCTTTTTCGTGACCGAAAAGTTCGGATTCGATTAACTCGGAAGGCAGTGCGGCGCAGTTGACTGCGACAAACGAAGCATTGCGACGCACGCTGTTACGTTCGTGCAACTCGCGCGCGACCAGTTCTTTGCCGGTTCCGGATTCGCCTCGCACGAGCACGGTCGCGTCAGTCTCCGCGACCTTCTCGATCATGGAGCGCACTTTCTGCATCGCCTCGGAGTTTCCGATCAGCGCGCCGCGTTGTGAACGTTCAACCTCGATCCGGCGTCGCAACGAATAGTTTTCGCGTCGCAGTTGAATCGTTTCGGCGGCGTTCTTGACGACTAGTCGCAGATCGTCGAGCTCGAATGGTTTGGAAAGATAATCGTAGGCGCCAGCTTTGACGGCTTCGACAGCCATACGTTCCGAGCCGTGGGCCGTTACGATGATCACGAGCGGTCCGTTGCCGTTGGCGCTCTGGATTTCGCGCAGGAAATCAAGGCCGCTCATGCCGGGAAGGTTTACATCGAGGAGAAGCAGGTCCGGTTCGTGTTGTTTGAGCAGGGCTCGTGCGGCCTCGGCAGAACCGGCTTCAGTAATGTTGTAACCAAGAGTGGTGAGGGCGCGCCGCATGCCGTAGCGAGCGGCTTCCTCGTCGTCAACAATCATCAATCGCAACGCGTCTTTTCTCACTTCCTGAGTAGTTTAGGGCCGTGCGGCCCTAAACTCCTAGCGCGTTGCGTGCCACGACTTATTTGGGGGTTCGCTTCGCGGAGACGACCAAAATGATGGCGTCGCCTGATGGACCAATATTGAGCGTGCCGACGATTACGGGCTCTCCTTCACGCATGCTGACGTCTGTAGCAATGCCCGTTTGCTCGTAATTGATTGTGGGAGCCACAGCGCCGTTGGCCGCTATAGCGCCGCCAACCTGAATAGGAACTCGGGCGCCAAAATTGAATCCCAGCATTTGCACCATTTGCTGGCCGTTGCTGGCTTGCAGGAGTTTCACCGCACGGATGCTAAAGTTGCTAAAGCTCGGATTTAGTGCCGGCGTCGGCCCTGCTGCTAAGGTCATTGGCCCACCGATCCATCTCAACTCCAAACGACCATCATTCTTCACGCGGTTAATCATCGTCGCAGTGAGCCTGTAGTTCTTGAATGGCAACGTCGTGCGCAGTTGTCGCACAACCGGTTCGAGCGATGCGGGTAATCTCGCATCGTCCACCTCTTGATTGGTGCCTACGATTAGATAGAGTTGCGTATCGAGATTGGTTTCGTCAGCAGGCTCAGATTGTTTCTCCTGCGCGTGTGCGCTCAAGCTGAGCGTCATGAGGCAGAGCGCGAGCAGTAGCGCGCTCAAAAAGTTTCTCTTCTTCATTGCAATCGTCTCCTTCGACAAAAGTCAGGCACTAACACGCGGTATGCGAGAGAAAGTTCCACGCAAAGGCGCAAAGACGCAAAGGAAAGACAAAGTTCTTCTTTGCGTCTTTGCGCCTTTGCGTGAAACACTTTTCTAGAGCGGCACCCGCAACTGAAACCGCGCGCCGTGTCCGTTGTGGCTCATCTCGAGCGACGCGGATCCGCCTATCTCCTGCACGCGTTTGCGAACGATTGCTAATCCCAATCCCGTGCCGCGTTGTCGCGTTGTAAAGAAAGGCTCCCAGATGCGTTCACGCAAGTCAGCAGGCACACCGGACCCACTATCCTGCACGCTAATTACGAGGTCGCCGTTTGTCGCTACCGCACTCATCTCGACTCTTCCACCCTGCGGCGACGCCTGCAATGCGTTGAGCAGTAAGTTCGACAACGCATCGCGCAGTGCCGCAACGGATCGTCCCGCCAGCTCCGCCTGAACGTTGACTTCACAATCGATTGCGATGCCCTGCTCTCTTGCGTTCGCACGAAACAGGTCCGCAGTCGATCGAACCAGTTCGTCGACACTCAACGGTTGTACCGTGGGACTTTCCTTCCTCGCAAAACTCAGCAGTTGCGTCACGCTTTGGCTCAAGCGATCCGTCTCGCCAACGATCAGACCAAGATCACGTCCATACTCATTGCGTAAGCCTTCATCCTCGCGCATCACCTGCGCGATCGACTTTATGGCAGACAATGGATTTTTGATTTCGTGTGCGACAGTGGCGGCCATGCGACCGAGCGAAGCCAGGCGTTCGCGTTCCGCCAGTTCTCGCTCGAGTCGCAGGTTTTCTTCAAACAATCGCGAGTCGTCGATTGCAATCGCAACCTGGTCTGCAAGCAGGCCGATTATCGAGCGTGCGTCAGGCGTTAAGCTCGCTGAAGCTGCATCAACTGCGAGGAGGCCTTCGACTTTGTCTTCACGACGGAGTGGGTAGGCTAGTCTGAACCCCTGGTCCACCAACACCGGTTCGTCCTCGACAGGTTGCCATTCGTTCTGTTTCGACTGTTCCAAAACCTCCTGCACCCATGGCTCGGGTTCAACAAAAATCTTTAATTGCCGGAGACCAAGCGCATCGGTGGTGCGCTCTTCAACAAAGTGCAAAAGATCTGAGAGATCTTTGTACTGGCCGGCGTACGAACCGATGCGCGCGACGATCTCTTTGTAGAGAGCCGCCTCACGTTCGAAGAGTTTGTGGAAACGTTGGGCCAGCCAGCCTCGCAACGGCGCCGCGAGCAACGCGAGAGCAAGGATCAAAAGCGCTTCAACCAATCCCGGCCTGACACCGTAACGTTGCGTCATCCAATCGCCGATTGTGCGAATGCCGAAGACGTAGACGGTCAACACTACTGTGGCGAACGTAACGACGACGAGGCTCTTTTCGATAATGATTTCAAGATAGCGATACCGGTAGATGTAATAGGCCAGCAACACCGACGGCACGAGCGAGCCGAGATTAGCGAAGGTTTTGAGGTAAAGTCCGGGGACAGTTCCCTCACCCAAACCGGCCGCAAGCGCCGCGAAGATCACGACGCCCACACCGATGAACGATGCAGCGAGCGTTTGCATGATTCGCTTCTCGCTACGATTTTTTGCCTTGCGCGCGATCAGTAGCTCCGTCAACGCAATCAGCCCTAAGACGTATGCAATCCAGAACGCGAAGGGGATCACGAAGAATGAGAGCTTCGCGAACATGGGCGCGTACTCCCCAGTCCAGAGTTTCGGAATCGCGACGACCAGAAAGATTGTCGGGACGTAAGAGAGATAGACACGGAGGTGCTCAGTTTTGTTCAGCGGCCGGCCCTGTGCATTGGCCCAGAGATGCAGGTGGACGTGGAGCAGAAACGAGTAAGCAAAAGTGATGCTGACTACCGCAACCGTGTCTGCGAGGCGCAGGAGGGTGGTCCACGTGTCCGGACCAAGGTCGAACAAACCGTGAAGCGTGATCACGAGATTGCTCGTATGCCACCCGCCCATTGTCAATGCGAGGAGGGCCAGCAGGCGCTCGATGTTGCTTAGTTTGCTGCGGTGAGTGACGAGCTGGAACAGCATCCAGAGCGGCAACAAGGCGCCGATGCCGTAGCCGATGACTTGTAGGATTTCGAGCGGCTCGAGTGGGGACATCGTACGCAACCTTCGTTACGGATTATCTCCCGCAAAGACGCAAAGCCGCAAAGAAAACATGAGCTTTCCTTTGCGGCTTTGCGTCTTTGCGCGAAAAATTCTTTCGCTAATTTGACGCTGCGTTGCGGGATGGCGACGTAAAGGTGATCTCAACCCGCCGATTCTTCTTCTGTCCCGCAACGGTCTTATTTGGAGCAAGCGGGTTTGACGCGCCCATTCCGTTCGCCTGAATGCGCATCGGATCGACCCCCGCTGACTGGAACCTATCGGAGAGCACTCGCGCACGCTCCTGGGTCAACTGTTGCAACGTAACCTCGTCCCCCTTGCTGTCCGTGTAAGCCTCGATCAGGATCTGGTAATCCGGGTTGCTTGCGAGTAGCGCTGCGAGCGGTTCGAGTTTCGCAGACGAAGCAGCAGACAATGTTGCGGTGCGCGTGTTGGTCCAAATGGTTTCGGGAAGAACCAGGCGAAAACCAGTTGCCGTTTCTTTGAGCGTGCCGTATTTCGTGAGAGTCTCTTTTAAATTCGCTTCCGCCGCTTTTCTTTCGGAAGCACGTTGTTCGGCTTCCACGCGTGTAGTCTCGGCCTGTTTTTCACCTTCGAGTCGGGCCAACTTGAGTTTGGCGGTGTCACTTTCAGAACGTAGCGTCTGCACCTCATCACGCAGTTGCGCAATCTCGACTCGCTTTTCACGCAACTGATCGTTCGCAGTACCGAGATCTCGCTCAGCGAGTTCGCGTGCGCGTTGTTCTTTCTCCAACGCAGCACGCAGTTGGGCCACTTCACGTTGCGACGACTCCGCACTTTCTTCAGCACTACGCACCGCCTCATCGCGGCGGCGAATCTCTTCACGGTTCATTCGCGCCTGGCGACGCGCCACAGCCACTTCCTCAGCGTGTGCGCCGGCCGAAGTTGCTTTGCGTGCTTCCATGTCTACTTCCGCAACCGGTTGACTCAAACGCCACGCCTTCTCCGCCGCCTGTAGATGATCTTCCGCAGTCTGCAATTCGTCCGGCGCATCCTGCGACGCGCCCGCATACTTCGCAAGGGCTAGAGATTGGCGTGCTCCGAGCAGCGACACCGGTGTCTGACGATAGTCGGCGTCAGCGAGTTCAGGAACGCGCGCATTCCGGAAGTAATCACTCGAGTTTCCGATGTATCGAACGTCGGCAGTTTCAACCTGACTACCGTTGGCGCGTTGGGGCGGCAGGTTCTCCATGACGACCATGCGGCTCGGCACTTTCATCAAGAAGTGCGGCTCGGCAGTGAGAATCATCGCGAACGTCTGCAACGGTGTGGTCACGTCCAGCTTGGAATCAATGAACGTGCTGCCGCTGCGTTTGATTTCACCCAGATTATCGACGTGTCCATCAGGCGAGATGGCCCAGAGAATATAGGTCGTATAAATTCCACCCAGCTCAGAAGCGCGTGGCAGGTCCTCAACATTGAATTCGACGCGCGTGCCACGACGCCCGGCTCGCTTCACCTTGGCTTCACCCTTAAGGCGCGGCAACACAGTCGTGCCGCGGAATTTGACTGACACGGTCTCATCCAGCGGATAAGTAATCGCAACTGTCTTGCGTTCAACATCCTGCTGGGCAATTGCGGCAGACACAAACAGTAAACAAGCGCTGAGCGCAAAAACGAGGTGTTGACTAATGCGTCTGAAAGTCATGGTGAAACTACTCCTAATATTCAAATCTGGGAAAGAAAGGCTTGACTACTACTTTCTTGATGCCTCAAACAGGCGCATTGTTGCCGAATGACCAGGAGAGGTCAAGCTGAAGATTAGACGGATCTGTGCGGATCTCCGCTGATAATCCGTGTTATCTGTGGTTCCTGGTTTTACGATAGGCGGCGGTTTGGATGATGAGGACAGTGACGCCCGCAATCAGCAGCATGGGGACCCAGCCACGCGGTGCGAAGATTTGCAAGACTAGCCAGAGCAGTATCAAGCCTGAACCGATCAACCACAACATGGCTGTCAGGGAATCTCGTTCAGCTTGTAACCCACGCCACGAACCGTCAGCACGTAGCGCGGATTTTTCGGATCAGCCTCCAGCTTTTTGCGGAGACGATTGATATGCGGATCGATGTTGCGCTGGTAGCCCTCGTAATCGGTGCTCCATACTCGATCGAGCAGAGCGTTCCTGGACCATGCGCGGCCAGGTTCCGACGCGAGCAACTCGAGAATCTGAAACTCGAGCGGTGTCAGGTCGACGCGAAAGCCGTTGCGAATGACTTCGTGACGTCGCTTGTCGATTACGAGATCGCCGACTTCGATACGTTCGCCGTCAGACTCCGATGGTACTGCTCCGCCACGCCGCAACAAAGCTTCGACGCGATACTCGAGCTCCCGCGGGCTAAACGGCTTCGCGAGATAATCATCAGCCCCGGCCTCAAAGCCGGCAACCTTATCGTCGAGCGCGTCGTGTGCTGTTAGGAAGAGAGCCGGTGTCTGAATGCCTCGATCGCGCACTCGTTTGAGCAACTCGATGCCCGACATTCCCGGCATCGACACGTCGAATATGAAGCAATCGAATC
>Ga0068859_100004486_pt1 | contig 14247 bp, 9 predicted proteins | sample KBSSwiS22_FD_66585 | JGI IMG/M metagenome (GOLD analysis project Ga0068859, IMG submission 66585) | Switchgrass rhizosphere microbial communities from Kellogg Biological Station, Michigan, USA - KBS Switchgrass S2-2 | ecosystem: Host-associated > Plants > Roots > Rhizosphere > Soil ... | reverse complement strand
GGCGGCACGGCGGAAGCATCGATCCGCGGCGCTGCCTTGCTTGCGCTGGAAGCGGTGGGCAAAATAGGAACCATTGAGGAAGATTCAATCGCAATCGAACAGGTGTTTGAGCCTGACCTGTCGCGACACGCTCGCTATCAGCAGGGTCTCGCACGCCAGGAAGAACTCTACAGACAACTTTATGACGTTTGAAGCAGTTTCACGCAAAGGCGCAAAGACGCAAAGAACAGATGTGGATTTAATCTTTGCGTCTTTGCGCCTTTGCGCCTTTGCGGGAGAAATCCGTTTAGAGAATAGGAACCATAGCTAAATGAGCGCGCCAGTGCAGAAAGAAAACTCCAACACCAATCCCGAACTCGATCAACTCTGCATCAACACCATTCGTGCGTTGTCGCTCGACGCCGTGCAAAAGGCAAACTCCGGCCATCCCGGACTGCCGCTTGGCGCAGCGCCGATGGCTTACGTGCTTTGGACGCGTTTTCTGCGACACAATCCGCACAATCCCAAGTGGGAGAATCGAGATCGCTTTCTGCTCTCCGCCGGTCACGGTTCGATGTTGATCTACTCGTTGCTGCATCTAACCGGCTACGATCTTCCTCTCGATGAACTGAAAAACTTCCGGCAGTGGGGCTCAAAGACGCCCGGTCATCCCGAGTACGGACTCACGCCCGGCGTTGAGATCACCACCGGCCCGCTGGGCCAGGGCTTTGCGAACGGCGTCGGCATGGCGATGGGCGCCGCTCATCTCGGCGCGAAGTTCAACAAGGAGGGCTTTCCCCTTATCGATCATTACGTGTACGCGATCGTTTCGGACGGAGATCTGATGGAAGGCGTCGCTTCTGAAGCCGCCTCACTCGCGGGTCACCTCAAGCTCGGCAAGTTGATCTATCTCTACGACGACAATCACGTCACGATCGAAGGTTTCACGAGTCTCGCATTTAGCGAAGACGTGCCAAAACGTTTCGAAGCATACGGCTGGCACACGCGGACAGTCACTGACGGTAATAACCTTGACGACATCGAAGCCGCGATTCGCGAAGCCCAGTCCGTCACTGACAAGCCGAGCCTCATCTCGGTTAAAACAGTTATCGGGTTTGGCATGCCGACGCAGGGCACGCGCAAGGCTCATAGCGATGCGCCCGGCGAAGATGCGGTCAAAGAAACAAAGCGGCACCTCGGCTGGCCCGAGGACAAACAGTTCTTCATTCCCGACGAGGCTCTCACGCACTTCCGCGAAGCGATTCGACAGGGGGAACAGTTTGAAGCCGAGTGGCATGAGCTTGTTAATAACTACGAACAGAGCCATTCGGAAGAGGCAAAGACTTTTCGCACGACGATGAGTGGTGAACTGCCGGAAGGTTGGGAAGATCACCTGCCGAAGTTTGAAGATGCAAAACCCGTGGCGACGCGTGTAGCGAGTGGCGAAGTGATCAATGCACTCGCGCCGGTAATGCCGATGCTCATCGGCGGCTCTGCCGATCTAGGCGTCTCAAACAACACCGACATCAAGGAGGGCGGCAGTTTTGAAGCGGGCAGTTACGAGGGGCGCATACTCCACTTCGGCGTTCGCGAACACGCAATGGGATCGACGATGACGGGCATCTCGCTGAACGGCGGTTTGATTCCGTTCGGCGGAACGTTCCTGACGTTCTCTGACTACCTGCGACCGGCAATCCGTCTCGCGGCGCTCTCGGAAGTGCAGGTGATTTACGTTTTTACGCACGATTCGATCGGGCTTGGTGAAGATGGACCAACGCATCAACCGATCGAACATCTCGCGGCGTTGCGGGCGATCCCGCACCTGTTTGTGATTCGTCCGGCAGACTCGGCGGAAGTGAGCGAGGCATGGCGCATCGCGATACTGCGTCGTAGCGCGCCGACGGCGCTCGCGTTGACGCGACAGAAAGTGCCGGTAATCGACCGGAAGAAGTTTTCGAAAGCGGATGGTTTGCGACGTGGAGCTTATGTGTTGGCTGATACGGAAACGCCGCGGCTAATCCTGATTGCGACCGGGTCCGAGGTTTCGCTCGCGCTGGAAGCCCGGGAAAAATTAGAAGCGGAAGGGGTGCCTACACGAGTTGTCTCGATGCCTTGTTGGGAATTGTTTGACGAGCAACCGCAGGCGTATCGAGATGAGGTCTTGCCGCCGGCAATCAACGCGCGGCTCGCGGTTGAAGCGGGTGTCAGGCAGGGTTGGGATCGATACGTTGGACCATCAGGCGACGTGGTGTGTCTCGATCGGTTCGGAGCATCGGCGCCGGGTGAGGTTGCGTTGCGCGAACTGGGATTCAACGTTGAAAACGTTTTGGAGCACGCCCGGGCGCTACTCTGAAATCCGGCCACAGATTACACAGATGCGAATTGCGATTGCCGCGGATCATGCTGGTTACCCGCTCAACGAGCGAGTCATCGAAGAGCTGCGCACCGCCGGTCATGAGCTGATTGATTTCGGCACTCACGACGGCTCCGTTCCCGACGATTATCCTGATTATGCAAAACAGGTTGGTGAAGCAATTCAGAAGAGTGATGCCGAGATCGGGCTATTGATCTGCGGCAGCGGTGTCGGTGCTGCTGTCGCTGCCAACAAACTCAACGGCATTCGCGCCGCGCTCTGCGGCGACACTTACTCCGCGCATCAATCACGCGAACACGACGACTGTAACGTGCTGTGTCTCGGCGCGCGTGTGGTTGGAGTTGAGCTCGCGCTCGACATCGTCCGCGCATTTGTCCGCGCGCGGTTTACGGGCGAAGAACGACACCGGCGCCGACTCGCAAAGATTCAGGCCCTCGAAACAAATCGCAACGCACCCGGCAACACCTGAAACTGTACGGGGGTCACCCCACGCACGTTTCCATCGGCTTCCAACGGCATCGCATCCTGCAACAAAAGCGTATCGATCCGCACGATTGTGCCCTGCGTGATCGTGACCTTCGGGTTCTTGACGTGACCGCCAGTGTGTATACGTGACAACTCTGTCACTACATTTGCACGTGACAATCCGGACGCCGTGATCACGTCCAGCTTGCCATCGTCGATACTCGCAGCGGGCGACAACATCATCCCGCCGCCGGCGTAGAGCGCGTTAGCCACAGCAACCAGATTCATTGGACCATCCACAACCGTTCGTCCATCCACAGTGACTATCACACGTCGCTCGCGCCACGCGGCCAACGCGCCAACGGCCGCAAAGACGAAACGAAACTCACCCGAGAAGTTACGCATAAACTTCCCCTGCGAAGCGACGCGGCCCGCCGTTTCCCCACCAATTCCCATCGTCGATGCGTTGAGACAGATGAAAGGCTTTTCGTAACCATTGCAACGTCCGTAAAGGACATCGATCTGGCGTGCGGGAACAGGTGAAATCACAGTTTTGATCCACTCCTGCAACGACGCGCGACGACGGTAAAGTCCACGTGCAAAATCATCACCTGTGCCGGCGGGAAGAATTGAGAGCGTTGCGGAAGGATTGATCGCGGTGGGCAGCACGTCGAGATCGTTGTTGAACTCGAAGAAGCCTTCGGCGACTTCGCTGAGCGTGCCGTCACCACCAACGACAACAATAAACTGAATGCCCGACTTTAACGCCGCACGCGTCTGTGTCGTAGCATCACTAGGAGCTTTCGTTTCGTGTGCCTGGTACTCAATGCCTGCCGCATCGAGTTGCTTTTTGATTGTGGGCCAAACACGACGTGCCTTGGCAGCGGCGTGGTTGATGATTAGGAGGGTTCGCATGAAAGCCATCCACAGATTACACCGACTCTGTGTAATCTGTGGATGACGGATCTTATAAACCGCGAGTCCGAGCGCGACTCGCCGCCTGCGCTAACTCGCGTGCGCGAGGCATAGCATCGACAGCGCGCGCGATCTGCGGGTCGCCGTCGTTGAAAACCTGCGTCGCGGTCCGGTAACCATAAGCTGCTGAAAGGATGTTGTAGCGCAACTGTCTTTCCGCGTAAGTCCGCGACTTGTCGAGCTGGTCCGCCGTCACTTTGAAGATCGGCTTATCAGTTGCAAACTTCTTCAACGCGCGGAACAGGTTGTCAGTTACAGGATAATCATTGTCCTCGAGATCGTGGTCAAACTCGATCGCGCGTTGAACTTTGTAGTCCTCAAACGCAGCGACTTTTCCGGCCGTCAGATCGAGCGAGAACGCGAAGAGAAGGTCGCGCAGGTGTCGTTCAGCCGCCGAGATCGTGCCGGGCTTAACAACTTCGTCCGGTGAAATGCCGCCGCCGCCGTAAACCGCGCGGCCGGTGTCAGTATGACTTTCCGGTCCGCTTTGCGGGTTGGCCTGATTGTTCTTGTCGGCTGCCAGACCGCCTGGGAAGTAGTAGTTGTAGAAACCGCCATTCGAATAGTCGCGTTGAATCAGGCGACCCGAAGGCGTGTAGTATTTGGCAATCGTCAACAGCAACGCCGAGTCGTAATCCAACTGGAATGGAAACTGTACGAGACCCTTTCCAAACGTCGTCTCACCGACGATGAGCGCGCGATCGTGATCCTGTAGCGCGCCCGCAACAATTTCCGCCGCCGAAGCCGTCTCACCATTAACCAACACTACAACCGCGACGCTGTCCGGGGTTTCATTCACTGCCGCGTACGACTGCGAGCTGTCGCGAAAACGTCCTTTTTGCGAAACGATCATCTGCCCGCGTTGCAGGAAAGTGTTCGCAACGCGAACCGCCTGGATTAGCAGGCCGCCGCGATTGCCACGCAGGTCGAGCACGAGCATGTTCATGCCCTTGCCGTGCAGAAACTTGAGCGCCTGATCAAACTCATCCGCAGTCGTCAGGTTGAAACCGCCGGTCATCGCAACGTAACCGACGCCCGGATGCAGCATGTAAGCCTGTGCGATTGAAGGCAGCGAAACGGCGTCGCGAACGATGTTCACGGTTTCCGACTGTTTCGTCGCCGGGCGCTCAACAGTGACTTTGACGGTCGTGCCGCGCGGTCCGAGCAAAAACTTCCGCACTTCCGGATAGGTCTTGCCCACCATCGAAGTGCCGTCAACAGCCGTAATGCGGTCGCCATACCGCAAGCCGGCACGCGCCGCGGGTGAATCAGGGAAAGTGGCGCGAATGTAGGTGTTGACGTCATTACCTTCGCGCAGGTCTTCGATAGTCGCGCCGATACCGAAGTATTCGGAGCGTTGCTCGGTGCGGAAGGATGCGTATTCAATCGGGTCGAAGTAAGTCGAGTGCGGGTCGAGCACGCTCAGCATGCCGCTAATCGACGACTTGAAGATTGTGTTGTAGTCGAGTTTCCGGCCGTCGATGTAGTTTGACTGAATAACCGACAGCGCTTCGTTGAGATCGCTTTTAATCGTCGACCCCGAAGCAGTGGTCCTGCCGGTGGTAGTGACCGCGGGTGTTGTTCGGTCGGGCGTTGTTGCCCGCCGGGCCGATCTATTCTGTTGGGCGATAATCAATGCGGGAACTGCCAGGGCCAAAACGAGGAATAGAATTCCCGGGGCAAAAGACCTTTTTCTCACGCAACCCTCCTAAAAACCTGTATCTCGCTGGGTTCTAACCGTCGGGCCGGGTTTCGGTAGGAAACACGGGACGCCAGAATAACACGAAGCACCAAACGTTTTGAATGTACGATAGGGTGTCTGACGAAGTTTTGTGATGCTGCAAATTGATATTTTGTCGCCTAAGGTCCTGTAGGACTTATTGGACCTATTTGTTTTATTATGGCGCGCAAGCTCTCGCACGACAGTTCGACGGAGGATTTTGAATGCCCACGACATTGAAACGGGACAGTCTGTTGTCTTTTGCCAATTCGCACCGGGAGGAGTTTGAAACAGTCCTGCAGCGTTTCGTTGAGACCCCGACAGTTTCTGTCGATCCAGCTCACGCGGAAGACATCAGAAAAGGCGTCGATCTCACGGTCGCGACAATCGAGGGCTACGGCGGCAAAGTCGAGGTTTACAAGGCTGAAAAGGGAAATCCGGTCATTCACGGCGTGTTTGGTAATGACAGCAGCCGTCCGACCGTTACGGTCTACAACCATATCGACGTTCAACCCGCCTCAAAAGAGACCGAACCCTGGGACACCGAGCCGTTTGTATTTACGAAAAAGGGCGACACTTACTACGGCCGAGGCACCACCGATGATAAGGGACCGGCGCTCAGCGCGCTCTTCGGTGCACGCGCCGCGATCGAGGCTGATGTTCCGGTAAACATTCGTTTCCTTTGGGAGTTTGAAGAAGAGATCGGTTCGCCAAACTTCGAGAAGATCATTTCCAAAGCCGCGCCGAATCTGCGCACGGACTCAGTGGTCGTTTCCGATACGGTTTGGGTCTCGCGCAACCGGCCGGCCAGTTCCGCGGGACTGCGCGGTCTGCTCGGTTTCATTCTGACACTCGAAACGGGAACGACGGATACGCACTCGGGCGAAACGGGCGGCGCCTCGCGCAACCCGATCGCGGAGTTGATGCAGGTTCTTTGCGACATCTACGACGTCCGAACCGGCAAAGTAAAAATCAAAGGTTTTTACGACGACGTGATTCCGCCGTCGAAAAAGGAGTTGCAAGACTGGGCAAACAGCGGTTTCACGACGCAGGCGTTCAAGAAAGCGCATCACCTGAAGAAAATGCGTTCGGAAGATCCGCTCGAGGTGATGAAGCGGATCTGGGGCATGCCGACGCTGGAAGTTCACGGTGTGGTTGGCGGCTATCAGGGACCGGGATTGAAATCGATTGTGCCGCCGCGGGCTGAGCTGAAAGCGTCGTGCCGGCTGGTGCCCGTGCAGGATCCCGCGAAGATCAAGAAACTGATTGCCGCGGCAGTGAAGGAAAGAAACCCGGACGTGAAGATTCAGTTTGAACATGCCGCGCCGGCATTTCGAACCGTGCTCGAGGGGGAGTTACCGCAGGCTCTGAAACGGGCGATCAAGTTTGCGTTTGGACGGGATGCGGTTTTCGTGCGCGACGGTGGGACGATTGGCGCGATGACAAGTATCGAGAAGGTGATGCGCTGTCCGGTGCTGTTTCTTGGATTGTCGCTGCCCGAGCATGGTTATCACGCCCCGAATGAGAATTTCGATTGGCAGCAGGCGTCAGGCGGGATGGTGGCGTTCGCGAAGTATTTCGAAGAGATCGCAAACCTTAACCACAGATAACACAGATAAAAAATCCGATTTTTAAATCCGTGTAATCCGTGGCTAAAACTAGATCAAGCAACTGAGGCGCTCTTCGTTGAGCGCGATGAAGCCGGCTTTCTCATAGAAAGTACGGGCTTCGGGGTTTTCGAGGTGTACCGCGACGTCGATGCGCGTCACAGCCTCTTTTCGTAGTTGATCCTTGAGCTGGTTCAGCATTTCAGAACCGATGCCCTTGCCGCGTCGATCGGGCTTCACGGAAACGTCGTCGAGTTTCGCGACCACCGCTCCCATCGAGGTCGAGATCGCGTAACACACCACGCAAATACCCGCCACGCCATTCTCGTCATAAGCCATCCAGACGAACCCGAGCTCCGGGTGCTCCAGGAACAGATCGAGTGCGTTGTTCAGTCCTTTCACACCGAGGTCGCCGTACGCCTGGCTGCTCGCGAGATAGTGTTCGTCGGCCGTAAGAAAGTCGCTGAGCATATGAAACGCGTCGGGCACATCCGCCGCGTTCATTTTTCGGCAATTAATCACGCCGCCAATGATGCCATATCTCTCGCGGATGCTATAATCCAGTCTCCGCATTCGAGTAATTCCATCCCAATTTGACGTAGGTCAGGAGCCATGAAAAAGACTGCCACTTTGTTCGCCACCGCCTTGTTTCTTTTCACTGCAATCTCGACGTTTGGACGCGAAGCGCGCCTCGTGCGCTATCCGCATTATCACAACGGTCGCATCGTCTTCACTTACCTCGGAGACATTTGGACCGCTGATGAAAACGGCCAGAACGTGCAACGTCTAACCGTCAACCGCGCGCGCGACGTTTACGGACGCTTCTCTCCCGACGGGAAATGGATCGCGTTCTCGAGCGAGCGTAACGGCAATCTCGACGTCTACCTGATTCCATCCGGCGGCGGGAACGCGAAACAGTTAACCACCTACTCCGCCGACGACATCGTGCTCGGATGGTCCAACGATTCACGCTCGGTCCTGTTCAGCAGCAATCGTGGCGAAGACTTCACGCCGCAGCTTTATCTCGTCAGCGTCGATGGCGGCATGCCGTGGAAGGCCGGCACTGACATGGGCGTGCAGGCGTCGTATTCGCCGGATGGAAAGCGACTCGCTTACAACCAGAAGGCGCAGGTTTACTGGCGCAAGTATTATCGCGGCTCAAACCAGAGCGACATCATGATCATGGACGTCGCGGCGAAGAAGTTTACGCAAGTCACTGACTTCGATGGTATCGATTCATGGCCCATGTGGGGGCACGATGGCTTTATTTACTTCGTCAGCGATCGCGATGGTAACGGTCTCACGAACATCTGGCGCGTTTCCGAAAACGGCGGCAAGGCTGACAAGGTTACGACTTTCAAATCCGGTGATGTGCGCTGGCCCGCCATCAGCTCCGACGGTCGCACGATCGTTTTCGAACACGACTTCGGCATCTGGAAACTCGACGTCAACTCCAAACGCGCCACGCCAATCGCTCTAAACATTGACGCCGAAACACAGGAAAACCTCGCAGATCTCCGCTCATTCAACTCCGAAGCCGACGACTACGATCTCGCGCCGTCTTCGCGACGAATCGCATTCTCGATTCACGGTGAGATCTTTACCGCGCCCGTTGAGGAAGGCGATTTGAAGCAACTCACCGATGGACCAGCGCGCGATCGCCAGGTTAGTTACTCACCTGACGGCAAGTGGCTGGCTTACATTTCCGATCAGAGCGGACGCGAAGAACTTTACGTTGTCCCGACTGATGCTTCAGTGCCGGCACAGAAGCTCACAGACATCGATGCACTCAAATTCGGTTACAATTGGTCTCCCGATTCCAAAGAGATCGCGTTAGTTTCTTCCGACAACAACTTGCGCAAACTGACCGTCGCAACGAAGCAGGTCGCCGTGCTCGACACTTCCCACTACGGCAACTTCAGCGCGCCGGTCTGGTCGCCCGATGGAAAGTGGATTGCTTACTCGAAACCTGATGCGTCACGCACGAATGATGTATACCTGATCGCGTCGTCAGGCCAGGAGAAAGAACCGCACAAGGTCACGTTTGATTCTTTGAACGACGGCAATCCGCGCTTTGGACCAGATGGTCGCAAGCTGTTCTTCCAGCGCGTCGAGAATTCCGGCGGCAATGCGCCGACCTCGTCGCAGATCTACTCAGTGTGGTTGGAACACCAGGACCGTGATCCGGACGACGCCGAAGAGCGCGAAGCGGAAGCGCCGCGATTTGCAGCCGAAACCGGCGAAGACGATGGACCAGCCGGACCACCGCGACGCGGTCCCGCAGCCAATCGCCCGCCCCGCGAGATCAAGATCGATTGGGACGGTCTCAAACGCCGTACGCGACAGATCACGCGCATGCCGTTTGCGATTCTCAACTACACGATCACTCCCGATAGCCGCAGGATCGTCTTCGTAACCACCGAGCCCGCGGGCCAGGCAAACGTCCCGGTGCTCTATTCGATTCAGGAAGATGGGCGTCGTCTAACGAGGATCACTGCGGGCCAGCCGCCGAATGAAGCGGGTGAAGGTGGTCCTGGCGGTTTCGGTGGTTTTGGTGGCGGCATGTCTGATCTGCACATCTCGCGTGACGGACGCACGGTTTTCTTCCGCGAACGTGATGGTGTTTATTCAGTGCCGCTTCCTCCCACCCTTACTAGCGCCGCCGCCGCCGCAGCGGCCGCAGCGGCAGGAGGCGCAACCCCAGCAGCAGCGCCAGGTCGTGAGACCGCAGGCCGTCGACGGATCAACTTCAACGTCCGCGTTCGCGTTGATCGTTCGGCCGAGTGGGCCGAGATGTTCGACGATGGCTGGCGGACGATGAAATATCGTTTCTACGATCCAAACATGCACGGCATGGACTGGGACGCCGCGCGTGCGAAGTATCGCCCGCTCGTTGAGTTCGTCGGCGATCGGCAGGAGTTGCTCAACATCATCAACGAAATGATTGGCGAGTTGAATGCTTCACACACCGGCGCCGCGCCGCCACCACGTGGACAGGGTGGTGGTGGCGTTGCCACGTCTCATCTCGGTATCGAGCTCGAGCCGGATACCGCGGCGGGTCGTTATCGCGTCGCATACATCTACGAAGATGGTCCAGCCGATAAAGACTGGGTACGTGTGAAAGTCGGCGACTACCTGCTCGCGATCGACGGCAAGCCGGTCAAAGCCGGTGACGAATACTGGCAACTACTCAACGAGCGGCTCAATCGCAAAGCCACCGTAACCTTCAACTCGAAACCGGCGGAAGACGGCGCATGGAATACGCGTATCGAAGCGATTTCAACCGGCGCTTACAGCCAGTTGCGTTACGAACGGTGGGTGAAGGAGCGCCGCAAGAGAGTTGATGAGTTGTCAGGCGGGCGCATCGGCTACCTGCACATCCAGGCGATGAATCCACCATCGTTGCGACGGTTTGAAAAAGAGTTGCGCGAGTATCGCAACAAGGAAGCGATGATCATCGATCAGCGTTGGAATGGCGGTGGCAACATCGAACAGGAGTTGCTGGCGATCCTGGTCCAACGTCAGTATCAAATCTGGCAACCGCGCGGCACTGAAGCGACGGGCCGTCCGTTTGCAGGCTTCTTCGGACCGAAAGTTGTTCTGCAAAACTGGCGCTCAGCTTCAAACGCGGAAATGTTTCCGGCAGGGTTTCGCGCGTTAGGCCTGGGGAAAGTAATCGGCACTCCGACCATGGGTGCGGTTATCGGCACGGGCAGTTACAGTTTGATCGACGGCTCGACTGTGCGCACGCCTGGTGTTGGTGTGTTCCTCGCGGATGCGAAACATACGAACATGGAAAATTACGGCGTGCAGCCTGACATTCTCGTCGACAACAAACCCGAGGACACACTTGCCGGACGCGATCGTCAACTCGAAGCTGCGGTTGATGAGTTGATGAAGCAGTTGAACGGCTCGAGAAAGAATACAGCTACCGAAGCGCAACAAAAATAAGCCACGGATTACGCGGAATAGACGGATTAGATCCGTCTTTTCCGCGTTCATCTGTGGCTGGTTTTACTTAGGCAGGAGAACTGTATCGACGACGTGTATCACGCCATTCGATTGATAGACGTTCGCTATCGTCACTCTCGACTGACCACCCTTTTCATCCGTCAACACGATCGAGTTTCCATCCATCCACGCGGTTAGCGTTCCGCCGTTGACCGCTTTGAACGAGGCTTTACCATTACCCGCCTTAATCTTCTTCGCGATCGCATTCGAATCGAACCGCCCTGCGAGCACGTGATACGTCAGGACGTTTGTCAGCATCCCCTTGTTCTCGGGTCGCAGCAAAGTGTCAACAGTGCCCGACGGCAGTTTATCGAAAGCCGCGTTTGTCGGTGCAAACACGGTGAATGGCCCCTTGCTCTTCAACGTTTCCACGAGACCCGCAGCTTTCACGGCCGCGACGAGTGTGGTGTGGTCCGCGGAGTTGACGGCGTTATCAACGATGTCCTTCGACTTAAACATCGCCGCGCCGCCAACCATCGGATTCATCTCCTGTTGGCTCGCAACTGTGATTGATGCCACGGCAAGCAGCACCATGACGAACATTCTTTTCACGGTAACACCTTCCTTGGAACTAATTTTGTAGAACTCGTGGAAATATACGGAAACAAGACAAATCGCGGATTTACACAAATAAACGCGGATCAGAAAAAATGATCTGATCCGCGTTCATCCGTGTAATCCGCGGCTGGTTTTACGGCTTGAGTCTGAAATCCGAGGGTACGAATTCGATAGACTTCAAAATGCCATTAATCTTCAGTTTTGCGTCGGCATTTGCGAGGTAGGCAATCACAACCGCATTTGCGGGCTTGCGCTCACCGCAGGTGATGTCGCCTTTGACTGACGGATCATACGTGGTTAGTTCGATGTCGCTGAAACCGGCGGTTCCCAACCGCAGCAGCGTTGCCCCGGTTTGGACCACGAATACCATTTCCTTCGCATCGCATTCGATCCGCACAAGCGTTCCCTGTAACTGCGTTTCACCCGGCCGCGGTTGTCGCAGCACTTCGCGCAGGTACGAAGAAGGATCGGTCGGCGGCGCAGGCTTTTCAGTGACAACCTGGTCAGCACCGGCTACAGCGTGAGACGATTGTTTCTCGTCTGCGGCAGCTTCTTCTTTCGCTTTTTCGAAATTCGAGATCTCAGAGAGTAAGCCGGCGGCATCCTGGCGCACTTGTTCATCGCCACTCAATTTAACTACTTGTTCGAGCATCTCGCGCGCGAGTTTGCGTTCGCCTTTTTCGAGATAGAGTTGCGCGAGCATCAACGTGAGATCGTGCCGGCCCGGCAACGAAGCCGATATTTTCTTCAATGAGACGAGCGACTCATCGATGCCTTTCCCGGTTACAAGACTGATGAAGGCCAGCAGACTGTACGACTCCGGATAGTCAGGACGAAGTGCAATCGCTTTCTCCAAATGCTCGCGTATCTTCGCGGCGACGTCAGCCGGATAACCTGCTACGGTTGGTCCACCATCCGGTCCGGAATGGCTCAATATGTACGCGTAATAATAGTGCGCCAGGTAGTTTTGCGAGTTTGCGGCAACTGCACGCTCGAGACTGGCATAGGCCTCACTGACCTTACCTTCGCGAAAGTAAGCCATGCCGAGCGACGTATTGGCCATCGCGAGATTTGGGTCGAGTTTCAGGGCTTTTTCCAGGTACGTGTAAGCGTCCTTGCGATGGCTGTGCAGTAGTAGATCGCCTAGATAGGCTTGCACTTCCGCGTCTGTCAGTGGGATCGCTTCAGCAGTCGTGTCGATCTCCAGCTTTTTCTCAAAATGTCCGGTGAGTGAGTAGTATCTATTCCCATTAACGTAATTGCGCAGATCTTTCTCCATCGTTTCAAACGGAACTCCGAAAGCCTGCCGGAACGCCTGGTCCATCGGCGTTTTCGCATCCATGAGCATCAGAAACTTTCCTAACTGCTCAACTTGTCCCACTTTCTTCCCGATGATCAGGTAGTGCATCAACACCCACGATTGAGCGTAGAAGATGGATTGCTTATCTCGCTCATTGTAGTGCGGAGACCTGTGATCGACTTCAAACAGCGTCTTCAACGGCAACATCTGGCTCTCGCGGAGTCGAAAGACGTGACTGACTTTGGGGATACCCATCACGACCTTTTGATCGTCGGTGATGCTAAACGTGCTGTAATACTCTGCGAGGCCTTCGTTGAACCAAACCGGTGCGCGCGGAAAAGTGTTGTTGATGAGCAGGTGTGTGTACTCGTGAAAGATGACTGAGAACGGATCCTGCTGGCCTCTGACTTCCGTCGTGAGGGTGATGTAGTTGACGTCCTGACCTGACTGAAAGTATCCGGCGACATTGGGATTCGGTTTGAACGGTGCGAAAGAGCTGTCGCTCTTAAACACGATCACGGTCGTGGGTACGGGTGTGTTGAACCTGATATTCGGAAACAGGTTAGTGAATGCTTCTCGAAACTGTTCGAGTTTGAGCGCGACGCGCCGGATCTCCTTCTCGCTCGCATTTCCCAACATCAAAAAGTTTTTAGTGCGCACACTAACCCAGGTGTCTTTCGCGACTACCGTAGTGTGCTGGGAAACAACTACAAGGAGGCAAAGACTAACAGCGAGGGAAAAGGCAGTGCGTCTCATAACAAATACTCACGGTCCAAAGATAGAGGAATTGGCGAGCCGGAATGCGTACTCGAGTGTCACCCATTGAGATACTTCCGCGCCCGCTTTGACTGCCGGCTTGAATTTGATTTCACACGCGGCGCGAATCGCGTTTTCAGTGAGTCCGTAGGGAACTCGCCTTACTACTCTGACGCGATCGATTTTTCCGTTAGCCAGCAGCAAAACTTTTAGCACCACGTTGCCCTGCACGCCGGCGCGTCGTGCTTCACGGGTGTAGCCGGGTTCAGGCTTCGTGAGAATCTCGGCTTTTACGTCGACTTCCTTGGGCGTGAAGCCTGCTACTGCAGGTGGATCGAGCAGGTGTGCGAGCGAGCCGTCACTGGTGCAGCTATAGTCTTGATCTCTTTCGGCTGTGACTGGTTCGCCCGACCGCGCCGGCGGAGATGTTTTCTCTTCAGGCGTTGGTGACGGCGCGGGCGCAGGGGCCGGCTTGGCACGTCTGCCGGACTGGGCAAAGGCG
>Ga0068859_100004485_pt1 | contig 14248 bp, 11 predicted proteins | sample KBSSwiS22_FD_66585 | JGI IMG/M metagenome (GOLD analysis project Ga0068859, IMG submission 66585) | Switchgrass rhizosphere microbial communities from Kellogg Biological Station, Michigan, USA - KBS Switchgrass S2-2 | ecosystem: Host-associated > Plants > Roots > Rhizosphere > Soil ... | reverse complement strand
AGCGTCACCGAGTCGAACGCGGTGGACAGCCGCTTGGCCTCGGAGTCCGCCGACAGGTACTTGAACCGACGGTTGGTCCGGAACGGGTCGCCCTCGCCGGCGAACATGCGCGCCGGGTCCTCGCCCTCGCGCTTGAAGGGGAACACGCCCGCGGTGAACGGGAACCGCCCGGGCACGTTCTCCCGGCGCAGGAAGCGCACCAGCTCGGCGTCCTCGGTGAACCGGGGCAGCGCGACGCGGCGGACCTTGTTACCGGAAAGCGTCTCGCGGGTGAGGCGGGTGCGTAGATCCTTGTCTCGGACGCGCACGACCAGCTCGTCGCCGGAGTACTCCTCGACGGTCTTCGGCCACTCGTCGAGCAGCGCCGCGATGTCGGCCGGCAGCGCCCGCTCGGCCTCCGTCAGCGCCGGCTGCGCTGCCTCACCAACCAGCTCACGCGCGGTGCGCAGATGCTGGCGGGTACGCGCCGCGTCGGCCGCCGTGGCGGTCGCCTCGTGATAGGCACGCACGGTCCCGGCGATCTCGGCCAGGTAGCCGACCCGCTCCGAGGGGATCACCCCGGCGTGCTCGCTGGAGGTCTTTCGATCCGTGCGGGCGAGCCTGCCCTCGCCGAGGGTGAGCCCGTGCTCGGCGAGCAGGCCGGTGAGGTGGTGGTAGAGCGCGGTCACCCCGTCGTCGTTGAAGGTGGCGGCGCTGGTGCCGAAAACCGGCATGTCCTCCCAGCTCTGTCCGAACGCCTCCCGGTTGCGGACGAGCTGACGGCCGACGTCGCGGCGGGCGTCGTCCGCGCCACGGCGCTCGAACTTGTTGATCGCCACAACGTCCGCGAAATCGAGCATGTCGATCTTCTCGAGCTGCGACGACGCGCCGTACTCGGGCGTCATCACGTAGAGCGACTGGTCGACGAACGATACGATGCCCGCGTCACCCTGGCCAATGCCAGGGGTCTCGACGATGATCAGGTCGAAGCCGGCTGCCTTGAGCACGGCAATCGCGTCACCCAGGCGGTCGGGCAGTTCGCCGGAGTTGCCGCGGGTGGCCATCGAGCGGAAGTAGACCCGGTCCCCGGTGAGTGAGTTCATCCGGATCCGGTCGCCGAGCAGCGCGCCGCCGCCCTTGCGGCGGGTTGGGTCGACGGCGAGCACGGCGATACGCAGCTTGTCCTCCTGGTCCAGCCGGAAGCGGCGGACCAGTTCGTCGGTGAGACTCGACTTGCCCGAGCCGCCCGTGCCGGTGATGCCGAGGACGGGCACCGGGTGTCGGGGAGTGAGGTCCAGGTCCGCGGGCAGCCGGCCGGCTTCGGCGAGGGTGAGTGTGCGCGCGAGGGTGAACGTTTCGCCCGTGTACAGACCGTCGAAGGAGGTGGGCGGCGTGGTGGCGAGGTCGACGTCGCACGCCCGGATCATCGAGTTGATCATTCCGGGAAGGCCCATCTGCTGGCCGTCCGCGGGGGAGAAGATGCGCGTCACGCCACGTGCGTGCAGCAGCTCGATCTCCCGGGGGACGATCACGCCGCCGCCCCCGCCGTACACCCGCACGTGGTCCGCCCCGCGCTCGCGCAGCAGATCCACCAGGTACGTGAAGTACTCGACGTGTCCGCCCTGGTAGGAGCTGATCGCGATGCCGCCCGCGTCCTCCTGGATCGCGGCGGTGACGACCTCGTCGACGGAGCGGTTGTGCCCGAGGTGGATGACCTCCGCTCCCTGCCGCTGCAGGAGCCGCCTCATGATGTTGATCGCGGCGTCATGACCGTCGAACAGGCTGGCGGCGGTGACGAAGCGGATCGAGTGTCGGGGCACATGCAGGTCGGCCATCGCGTCTACCGTCCTTCCGGCGGGGCGCCGCCAACGGCGCGGTCACGAGTCTCGACCAGTTTAGTTGCCCATCCTACTTTTGGACGTTCGAAAATCGAACGTCATCAGTCACACCCGGCTGAGGTGGTCCCGTCTCGGTGAGGACGCGGAGCAGCCTGGTCCGCGCCGGGGGTGTCCCGACGCTGACCGGGGCTGCGACCGCGACCTTGGCCTCATCGCCCCGGGCTCGCCGGGGCCGCAGGTCGCGGGTAGCTCAGGGCGTCAGCGCCGCGGCGGTGCGCGCCAGCTCCAGGAGGTGGGCGCCACCGGTCCCGGCTGTCATGGCGGGCACCGTCGCGGCTGGCTCGACGAGCAGCACGTCGCGCCGCCACCGGACGTTGCCTCACCCGGCGCACAGCCTGTCGCTTGGGGACAACACCTCCGTGCAGATGTGTCCGCGGCGGATGAGGCTTTCCGTACCTCTGATTGTCAAGCTCCTGCCAGTGGCAGCGAAGCCACTCGCCGCGATGCGGTGGCACGTGCCCCCAGCATGGGGTGCGCGGCATAAGGCGTGAGCACGCTGACCCGCTCGGTAGAACGATCAGCCCGCCGAGGAACGGAGAGCCATGACAGCCCCATTGCTCGAGGCGCCGATCGGCGGCGGAATCACGGTCTCCGAGATATCGATGGTCTATCGGTCGAGCAGGTCCGAGACGGTCGCGCTCGACCGCTGCTCGTTTCATTTCGACGAAGGCCAGAGAGCCTCCCTGATCGGACCATCCGGATGCGGAAAGTCCACCTTGCTGCGCGTCATCGCCGATCTCGTCGGCGGGGCAACCGGACGGGCCTCGATCGGCGGACGCAGCCCGCGGGAGGCGAGGCGCAACCAGACCTTCGCGCTCGTCGGGCAGTCCTCGGTGCTGCTTGACTGGCGCAAGCTCGTCGGCAATGTCGCGCTGGGTCTGGAGATGACTTCCCTGCCTCGCCGGGAGCGGCTCAACCGGGTACACCGCGCGATCGAACTCGTGGGGCTGCGTGGCTTCGAGAACTGCTATCCCCATGAGCTCTCCGGCGGGATGCGGCAGCGCGCGGCGATCGCCCGGGCCATCGTCCGGCGCCCCAGGTACCTCCTGATGGACGAGCCGTTCGGCGCGCTCGACGAGATCACTCGCCTGCGTCTCAACTTCGAACTGCTCCGGATCCTGGAGGAGGAGGGCACCACTCTCCTCCTGGTCACGCACTCCATCACCGAAGCGGTGCTGCTCTCGGACCGGGTCTTCGTCATGAGCCCACGACCGGGCCGCATCACCCACACGGTCGACATCGACTTCGGCCATCACCGCACGGCCCAGATCCGAGAAGATCCACGCTTCCTTGCCCACGAGGCGGCGCTTCGGAGCGCGCTTCAACCGACCGTCCCGGGCCCGATTCCGACCGACTGTGCGGCGTCGCGCGACTGACCGGCAACCTGACTTACCTATTCGTCCCGCTATTCCAGGGAGAACCTCGTCATGCGTCGTACCCGTCGTCTCCGGGCCGTGGGCTGCTGCGTCGCCGCGGCCGCCGCACTGGCCGCGTGCTCGTCCTCGTCGTCGAGTGGCTCCTCCGCCTCGACGTCGGCAGCTAACGCCTCGCTCACCCCGGTGACGGTGCAGCTCGGCTTCATCCCGAACAGCCAGAACTATGCGATCCCGAAGGGCATCGCGGACGGCAGTTATGCCAAGGCCGGCCTCAAGGTCTCGTACAAGCCGGGCGGCATCGGTGTAGACCCGATCCAGGTAGTCGGAGCCGGCAAGGCTGACATCGGAGTCTCCCAGGAGGACTCGCTCGTCATCGCCGAAGGTAAGGGCCTGAAACTGAAGGTGCTCGGCGCGGAGTTCGGGCACTCGGCGCTGGGCCTGATCTGCCGGACCGACTCCGGCGTGACCAAGCTGTCCGATATCGCCGGCAAGAAGATCGCGGTCAAGGCGATCGCGGCGCAGAACTTCTCGGTACTGCTGAAGACGAACAACATCGCCCCGAGTTCGGTGACCGTCGTCAACGTCGCGAACGACGACTCGGCGACGATCATCTCCGGCAAGGTCGCCTGTGTCTACGCCGGCCTGGCGCTGAACGAGCCTCAGATCATCAAGGCCGCCGGCGTCGACAACCGGATATTCCTCGACTCCGACTACGGTCTGGCTAATCAGGACAACATTTACTTCACGACGCAGGCTTACTACGACAAGCACAAGGACGACGTGCTCAAGCCCTGGATCCAGGCGACGCAGCAGGAGTGGGCGGGATTCATCGACGACCCGGTGAAGGCCGCCAACTGGGTTCTCGACAGCCACCTGGTGGATGGCCTGAACAAGGATCAGGAACTCTACCAGGCGAAGGCGATGGTGCCTTTCCTGCTCACCGGCTACGACAAGGTCAACGGCCTCCTCGCGCTGGAGCCTGAACTGTGGGCCAACTCGGCGAAGCGGGTCCTGGCCGCCGGCACCACGAGTTCGCTCGTCGACACTGCCCCGATGCTCGACACGACGCTGGTGTCGAAGTCCATCTCTTGACATCCTCCCTCGCCTGAAGGCGGGGGATTTCAACTGCTAAACGCCCACCAGAAGGGAGGCGTCGAGTTGAGGTTCACGGTTCACGGGCTTCGGCGATCCGACGCCTCCCCGCGCAGTCACCCTGTGTCCCAGGGCGAGTTGCGTGCGTTCACGTCGGACGAACGCGGGGACATGGTCACATTCTACCGAAAGGATTCGCGCATGCGTTCCAGCGTCGGGCGCCGTGGATACTCCGGCCTTCAGGCCGGAGTATCCACGGCGAAATCCCGGTGACGACGAGCGAGGCCCCGACGCGGGTCGTCGTCACCCCCTCGGGTGGCGCCGGCCCGCAGGCCGGCGACGGCCTGCACGACCTCGCCGTCGCCGTCACGGCTCGGCGCACCTGGGGTCGTGCGTTCGACATCATCGGACCGATCGTCGTCATCGCCGCCGTGATCGGCGCGTGGCAGGCGGCCACGACCACCGGCCTGATCAAAACCTTCGTGCTGCCCGCGCCCTCCTCGATCGTGCGGGCGGTGCTCGATCAGCCCGGCCTCTACTGGCGGCACACGCTGCGGACGACCGAGGAGGCAATGGCGGCCTTCGCCGCCGGCAGCGCGAGCGCGATCGTCATCGCGGTTGCCTTCGTCCACTCCCGTTTCATCGAGCGCAGCGTGTATCCGCTGACGCTCGCCGCCCAGGCGATCCCGGTGGTGGCGTTGGCGCCGCTGCTGTCGATCTGGCTCGGCCCGGGGATGGAGCCGAAGATCCTCGTCGCGGGATTCCTCGTCTTCTTCCCCACGCTGGTGAACATGCAGCGCGGGCTGCGGGCCGTCGACCCGGAGATCGCCGAGCTCATGCGGTCCTACAACGCGAACTGGTGGCATGTCCTGATCAAGGTCAGGCTGCCGGCTTCGCTGCCCTTCCTCTTCGTCGCGCTGAGGATCGGCGCGGGCGGATGCTTCCTCGGGGCCCTCACCGCGGAGTGGATCGGCTCGGATCGCGGCCTCGGCTACCTGGTCACGATCTTCGGCTCGCAGTTCCAGATCCCGCAGCTCTGGGGAGCGGCGATCAGCGCGTCCGTCCTTGCCGTGTGCGCCTTCGGCCTGGTCGGCCTCCTCGAACGCCTGGTCCTGCCGTGGCGCCGAGGCCGATCCTCTAGGGCGTGACCGTGCCCGCGATGATCGGCGTCGACAGCAGCAAGCTGCCACCCGCTCGGCTCGCTCCCGGCGAGTCGTCGCCGCATGCGGTGCTGCGGCAGGTAACCGAGCTCGGCTTCGGCGGCGTGCTGTTCCGCTCGATCCTCGACCTCGACCCGAGCCTCGACCCGGCCGCGCTCAGGGACGTCCACGCCCACGCGGACGAGCTCGGGCTGCGCCTGGAGGCGGGCGTCGCCAAGGTGAACCCGTACATGACCGCCGAGCTCCCCGAGATCCGCGCGCTCGGCGGTGGTGACTACGTCCGGGGCCTCCAGCTGATGATCGAGGCCGCGGCCTCGATCGGGATCACCGAGCTCTGGACTGCCACGGCGGGCTGGAAGCGCCAGTACCCGGGGCGCTTCCAGTACGACCGGTTCCGGACGGACGCCCCGTGGAGTGACCAGCTACGGGCGATCGAACGGCTGCTGCTGCTCCTGCGCCCGGCCCTGCTCGACGCGGGCGCTCACCTCAACGTCGAAACCCACGAGGAGATCACCTCGGTGGAGGTCGTCCGCCTCGTCGAGGCCGTGGGCCCGGACACGATCGGGATCACGTTCGACGTCGCGAACGTCGCCGTCCGCGGTGAGCTCCCGTCCGCCGCGGCACAGCGCTGCGCCCCATACACCCGCATGTCGCACCTGCGCGACATCGCGCTGTGGCCCACCTCGGCCGGCTACCTGCGCTTCGTCGTCCCCTTCGGCGAAGGGTTGATCGACTGGCCGTCCGTGTGGACTGCACTCGCGGGCGCGCCGCTGTCGATGGTGACGATCGAGGGGCTGGAGCCTGGCGGCCTGCGCTCGCGGAAGCCGGTGGACGTGGCCGATCCGGCCTGGATCGCCGGCCACCCGGACCTCGACCCGGGCGAGGTCGCCGCGCTGACGGCACTGGCCGAGTCCTATCGCGAACGGGCCGAGGCCGGGGCATGCCCGGATCTGGCCACGCTGAACGGCGCCGGGGATCAGGCGGACTTCCTCACCTCCGGACGCGACTTCCTCGCCCGATCGCTGCTTCAGGAGCGCGCCGCATGACCGCAGCAGTCTCCAACCGTCTCGCCGAACTCGGGATCGTGCTGCCCAGTCCGCCGACCCCCACCGGCAGCTTCGAGCTCTTCGTGGTGCACGGCCTGACCGTCTACCTCGCCGGGCAGACGAACGAGGTCGCGGGCGTGCCCACGGCATCCGGCCGGGTTCCTCGCGATGTCTCGGTCGAGGAGGGTCAGGCCGCGGCCCGGGTCTGCGGGCTGAACCTCCTGGCCGCGCTGGCGCGGGCGTGTGCAGGAGACCTTGGCCGCGTCCAGCGCTGCCTACAGGTACGGGGGTTCGTGAACGCGCAGGACGGCTTCGACCAGATTCCCGCCGTGATCAACGGGGCCTCCGACCTGTTCGTCGAGGTGTTCGGCGACGCCGGGCGGCACGCCCGGACGGCGGTCGGCGTGGCCGCCCTGCCCAGGAACGCTGCCGTCGAAGTTGACGCGATCTTCGTGTTGCGCCCATGACGCCGTCCGCGCGCGCCGCAGTCCGCTCGAGCCTCGACCGCCTCGCCGCGGTCGAGCCGACCCTGCACGCGATGGTCTCGATCGACCCGGCCGGCGCGTGTGCCTCGGCGGAGGTGCTCGATGCCCGAGCCACCCGCGGCCCGCTCGCTGGATGGACGGTTGGGATCAAGGATGTCGCCGACGTGCGTGGGCTGCCTACCCGCGCCGGCGCCGCGGTCCGTCAGGACGTCGGCCCGGCGGCCGCCGATGCCGACATCGTCCGCCGGCTGCGCGCGTCCGACGCGGTGATCGTCGGCAAGACCGTCACCACCGAGTTCGCGATGATGGACCCGGCCGCGACGCGCAACCCGTGGCGGGACGATCGCACCCCCGGCGGATCGAGTAGCGGCTCCGCGGCCGCGGTCGGTGCCGGGGCGCTGCGGCTGGCGGTCGGGACGCAGACGGCCGGCTCGCTGTGCCGTCCCGCTGCCTACTGCGGCATCAGCACCATCAAGCCGACGTACCGGCTGCTGCCGACGGACGGCATCCTCCCGCTCGCGCCGTCCTTCGACACCCTGGGTCTGCTGGCCCGGACGGTCACCGACACGGCACGCGCCTTCGAGGCGGTCAGCGGCGTCAGCCGGGCCGAGCCGCGGCCGTGGGCGATCGGCCTGCCCGACGAGCGATCGTTCCCGGACGCCGAACCGGAGGCGCTCGACCACTGGCGTTCGGCAGCCAGGACCGCCGAGGCCCTGGGCTCGACCGTCGTGCCGCTGGAACCCTTCACGCACCACGACCGCCTGCGCGCCCTGCATCGACTGGTGATGGCCTTCGAGGCGTACGCGGCGCACGGTCACACGCTCGGCTCGGGCCTGCTCGGCCCGCGGATCGCCGACCTGCTCCGAGACGGACGCGCCGTTCCGACGGGTGCGTACCGCGACGCGCTCGCGGAGATCGAGGATCTCCGCGCCGCCCACTGGTCAGGCCTCGCCGGTGTCGACGCCGTGCTGACCCTGCCTGTTCCCGGGGTGGCGCCGTCCCGGGCGACCACCGGACCGGCGCACTACCTCGTTCCATGGACGGTGCTGCACGGGCCGCTTGTCGTCGTTCCGGGGGTGCTCAGCGCGGACGGTCTGCCACTCGCCACGATGATCGCGTCCGCACCCGGGACGGACGCCCTGGCACTCGCCCTCGCCCTCGAGCTCGCCGACCACGGCGATCGTCTTCCGGCCCACGCGTCGATGCCGGCCGCCGCGAACGGAGTCGCGGATGGCTGACCGCCTCGGGTACCGGCTGCGCGTCGGCGTCGTCGTGCCGTCCTTCAACACCGTGGTCGAGCCCGAGCTCGCCTCGATGCGCCCGCCCGGGGTGACCAACCACGTCGCGCGGATCGAGATGCCGGACACCCCGCTGACCTCGGATGCCGATCAGGAGGCGGTCATCGACAGTCTCGGCGCCGATCTGGAGGGATCGCTGCGACGGGTCATGGGCGCGAAGCCGCAGGTCGTCGTCTTCGGGATCTCGATCCCGACGTTCTGGTCCGGCCTGGACGGCATGGCCCAGCTGCGCGCCCGGCTCGAGGCCCTCGCGGGCGTGCCCGTGGTCCTCGGCTCGGAGGCCGTGCTCGCCGCGCTGGCGCGATACCCGGGACGCCCGCGGCTCGGGGTCGTCACGCCCTATCAGCCGGTGGCGGACGAGCGGGTGCGGGACTTCCTCACCGACGCCGGCCACGACGTGCTGGCGGTGGAGTCGCTGCGCCCGGCCCGCAGCTCGCTGATCGCGGCGGTCGAGGAGGAACGGTTCGCGGCGAAGGTCGACGAGCTGGCGCGGCGCGGTGCGCGGCTGATCCTGCAGGTCGGTACCAATCTGCCCGTCAGCGACCTCGTGGACGGCCACGCTTCCCGTCTCGGCGTTCCCGTGCTGGCGATCAACACCGCGCTCTACTGGCGCGCGCTGCGGATCGCCGGCCTCGACGACGTGATCGAGGGCCACGGGCCGCCGCTGAACGAGGCCTGACCCGGCAAGGATCCGTCAGAGCACCGAGCGCAGGTGCGCGGCGCTCGTCAGGACGAACTGGTCGATGTCGCCGAGCACGTCCTGGGCGCCGGCCGCGAACACCGCGGCGCCTGGGACGTCCTCGCGTTGCGCGTAGCGGTCGACGAGCGCGCACACCGCGGCGAACTCGTCCGCGTCGAGATCCGCATGGCTGGTGCGCCAGCGGTCATCCGAGACCGGGACGCGCAGGCGCCCACGATGGCTGCCCGCCCCCTCGATGGAGACGTTGAGCCGCGGGTTCGCCTCGGTCAGCACCTTCGTCAGCGCGGGCCAGTCCAGCACGCCCTCGCCGCACGGCGCGAAGTAGCGCACCAGGTCGCCGCCCTCCCGGAAGAGGGCGACGTCGCGCAGATGGGTCTGGCGCACGTAGGGTGCCAGGCGCCTGGCCGCTGCGAGCGGGTGCTCGCCGCCCGCGAGCAGGTTCGCCGAGTCGAAGGTGACCCCCAGCACATCCGGCCCGACCTGCTCGATGAGCCGCAGCAGCTCGGCGGACGTGATCTCCTCGTGGGTCTCCAGGTTGAGGTGGCAGCCGTGGTCGCGCAGGGCGGGGGCGAGCGTGCCCAGGAACTGCCCGATCGCCCGCAGCTGTTCCGGCCACTCGACGTCGGTGCGGAAGCGGTCGAGCATGAAGACTCCCGCGTACTGGGGCTTCTGGAACGCGGTCGCAGTCCAGAGCTCGGTACAGCCGATGGCCGCGGCAGCACCGATCATGCGCTCCATTCCGGCCAGGTAGCTGCCGTCCCCGAGATCGCGGATCTCCGGCAGCTCGGCCGTCATATACGGGTTGACCTTGCCGACGCCGACCTCCAGGTACAGGCCGAGGTCGCTGGCCTGGGCGGCGAGGTCGGCCAGCAACGCGCCGTCCAGGGTGGGTGACAGCTCGTACAGGGTGCGGAAGAGGGCTCCGTCCAGGCCCAGGTCGGCCACCGCGGTCAGCACGCTGGGCGCGTCGGCGCCGCTGGGGCCACTCGCGTCGAGCTGCTCGCGCAGCGGCGAGCGGAGCTTCACGTCGCGACCAATCCGCATCCGGCACCGTTCCGATCAGTCGCCACGGGCGAGCGCGGCGAGGTCCGCCTTGCGGATCCTGGCGTGGACGCCCTGGACGACATCGACCACCTGGCTCACGGCGAAGTCGGTCGCCGCGCTCAGGTAGGCGTAGGCGACGCTTCGCTCCAGGTGGTACCGGCGTTCGAGCAGGTCAAGGGCTCCCCGAACGCAGTCACGCATCGCCGCGCCCAGGTCCTCGTCCAGCCCGATCGGGATCAGGTACTCGTCCGTCTCGGCGTACGGGCGATCGGAGTGCGCCCGTTCCGCTCGGCCGATCAGGTCGAAACGCAGCCGCGCGCGCAGCGGAGCCTCGAACGCGGTCAGCGCCACCTCGCCGTCGCCCTGCGCGAAGTGCGGATCACCGATGTAGGCCAGGGCCTCCGGCACCTGGACGGGCAGATACAGCGTGGCCCCCGCCGTGACCATCGAGACATCGATGTTCCCGCCGTGGCGGCCGGGCGGGACTGAGCTGTGGTGCCCGTCGTCGGCCCGGGCCACTCCCATGATCCCGAGGAAGAAGCGGAGCGGGAAGGTGACCGCACCCCCAGCCGTGTCGATCAGGCCGGTCGGCCCCTGCGGGCCGTGCCCGGCACGGCAGAACGTGAAGACCGGGCCGGACCCGGCGGGCATCTCGCCGGGCAGCGCGCCCTTGCCGTGCCGGTTGGAGATCACACCGTAGGACGTGCGCGGGGTCAGCTCCAGGACGCGCACCGCCAGCAGGTCGCCCGGCTGGGCACCGAGCACGGCGATAGGGCCGGTGATCACATGTGGCCCGTCGTGCCCGAGGGCGTGCGGGCTCTCGGCGGCGACGGCAATCGCGTCGGTGAGCACCTCGTCGGCGGGGATCCCGAAGCTGGCGAAGAAGGCCGCCGGGTCCCGGCCCTGATCCTCCAGAACACCCTCGTGGCTGATCGTGTCTATCAGCACATCGGCCCCCGGCGCGACCTTGTGCACGGCGCGGTCCGAGCCAGTCGGCAGCCGCCCCCAGAGCACATTCTCCGGGTCGGCCGCGAGGTAGCTCGCGTGCGCGCGGCGGTCGAGACGCTGGAGGAGCTGGAACGGCTCGATCATGATGACAGTTTGTCGAGCCACCCGCTGCTCGCCATCGTCTCGGACGAACAACTAGTCGTGGGTCAGCTTGTCCGTGAGACTCGACGTGCGCTCCGAGCCGAGGACGCGCAGCGCGCGCAGCGCCAGGTAGAGATCATGGCGACGCGACGGTGAGGACAGAGCGCCGTCGGTGAGGGTCTCGATACGCGCGATCCGGTACTTCATCGTGTTGACGTGGATGAACAGCGCTTCGGCCGCGGGCTTCAGTCGATCACCGGCGACGTGATACGCCTCCAGGGTCGCGACCAGATCGCCGCCGGACTTCGCGTCCTGGTCCAGCAGGATGCCGAGCTGCGCACGGACATACTCGTGCAGGGCCTCCTCGTCGAGGGCGATGAGGAGCGCGTAGGCCCCGAGGGTGCTGCTGCTGACGCCGTCCGTGCGGTTCGTGCGCAGGGCGAACTGCGCCGCGCGGACGGTGGTGTGCACGACGCGGCGGAAGTTCTCTGGCCACACGGTGGGCGTGCCGGTGCCGACGCCGACCCGCGTGCCGCGCCGTAGTCGGGCAAGGTCCGCCCGGATGGCTTCAACCCGGTCGCCGACCCCCGACTCGGCTCTGCCCGTGGAGCCGGGGGTGGGCGCCGCATCCAGCAGAACGAGCAGCCCGTCGTCACGGGGGAACACCAGCGAGCGCGGTGGGGCGCCAAGACGGCGCTGGACCAGCTCGGCCATGCTTCGCAGCGCGATGGGATCGAGGCCGTCCTCCGAGTGGGACCCTGGGCCGGACGCGATGGCGAACATGATCGGCGTGTAGGCCCGGCGGAGGTCGAGCCCGGCGAGGCTGGCCCGCGGGATCACCTCACGCCGGGTAGCCGCGGTGCCATGCAGGAGCAGCTCCAGGAGATCGCCGCGCAGCCGAGTCTCGACCTCGAACCCGACCCGCCACTTGGTGAACTCCAGCGCGACGACCTGGGCAGCCGTCTCGAACAGCGCGGGTGGAGCGTCGCAGTCGGTCACGAGCAGGCCGAGTTGCTGGTCGCCAGCCCGGATGACCACCTCACGGCGCCGCGGGAACCGGGCGCCGTGCAGCTCCGGCCCAGCCAGCACGGTGCCGAAGGTGTCGATGACGCTGACAGGAGCGCCGGCCCGGCGGCTGACCTCGGCGATCAGCTCGTCGAGCCCCCGGTCGTCCAGGACGAAGGCGACCAGGCTGTCGTAGATCTCGGAGTCCGCGAGCCCGGCCTGCCGGTCGCGCACCTCCAGGGCGTGCTCGAGCGCGATCGCGAACTGCCTCGCGATGCTGCGCACGTACTCCCAGGCCGGCGGACTGTCCCACGGCGGCACGTCCCCGGCACGATGCCGCAGGGCCAGCACGCCGCACTCGCGTTGTTCACCCCGCAGCGGGACAGTCGTGACGCCCGGGCCAGGTTCGACCGCCGCGCCGATCCAGCCGTCGGCGCCGGCGAGGGACACCCCGCAGTCCACCTGCGGCAGGACCGTCGCCAGGTCGGCCACCAGACGCTCACAGAGCTCGGCCGGCCCCAGCGACGCCGCCGCCATGCCGTCTACGTAGGAAAGCAGCTTCGGCCCGCGCAGCTGACGGGCCACGTCCCCGTCGGTGTGCCAGCGCGCCAGCAACGGCGCGATCAGGGCGGCGATCGCGTCCAGCGCACTGATCTCGTCGCCCGTATAGTCGTGTGCCTCGACGCTCTGGACGTTCAACGCACCGAGCAGCGCCGGCCCGAGAAGGACGGGGACGGCGAGGATCGAGCGGAAGCCGCTCTGGTCGAAGCCCGGGATGACCTTGAAGTAGGGATCGTCGGCGACGTCCGGGACAGCGTGAGCCTGGCCGGTCGCGGCGGCACGTCCGGTGACGCCTTCGCCCAAACGCAGCGCGACGAAACCGACGCCGGAGTGCGCGAGACCCCGAGTGGCGATCAGCGTGAGCTCGTCGCGGTCCGCGTCGAAGCCGTAGAGGGAGGCGACGTCGGATCGCATGACCTTGGCGACCGTGTGGATGCACACCTGGAGTGCCTGCTCCGCGGGGAGACGAGCGACGTTCTCCGCCGCGAGCTCGGCGTCGAAGACGTCGCGCAGGTCAGACACGGCAAAGCACCTCCTCGGCCGCGTCGACATTAGGACCAGGTCGTTTCGCTCGTGTTTCTCGAAAGCGCGATCGACGTTCGCCAGTGTTGTCCGCCGCGGACACGCGGTCGGGCGTGCGTTGGCCCGACGGGACCTGGTGGGCAGAGCCAGAGCAGCCGAACATGAGCGGGTGACTCTGACCAGGCACGCCGTGGCGACGAAACCGATCACCGACGAGGCCTTCGCGCCCTACGGACAGCTGCTCACCGCGCAGCCGGACGGCACCGGGACCACGGTCGCCGAGGCCGCGCTCGACCTGTCACGCGGGACACCACGTTTCTATGTCATGGCGCTGGCGCACGGCCGAACCACCTTCACCCGCATCACCCGGCACCGCCAGGTAACCCAGGTGCTGGCCGCGGTGGGTGGCGGCGCGTGGCGGATGGCGGTGGCCCGCGGTGACGGCCCGGCCGACGAGGCGCCCGCCCTCCACGACATCGTCGCCTTCGAGATCCCAGGGGACGTGGCGGTACTCCTGCACCGCGGGACCTGGCACGCCGGGCCGTTCTACGACGGGCCAACCATGGCCTTCTTCAACCTGGAGCTCACCGACACCAACGTGGCCGACCACGACACAAGCGAGCTCGACACCCGCTTCGGCGTGGAGTGCTGGTTCGCCCGGGACCTCCCGTCGTGACCGGCGCGCAGGTCTCGCCGGGACTCGACCCGTCGGCCACGTCCATCCGCACCTGCGACACCTCGGTCTGGCGAGTGGTCGGGGCGCCGCTCATCCCGGGCGCGCGGGACCGCCCGCTTGCCGGGCTTCGCGTCGCCGTGAAGGACCTCTACGCCGTGGCCGGACAGCCGATCGGGGCGGGCAACCCGACCTGGCTACGCGAAGCGCCAGTCGAGACGAGGCACGCGGCCGCGGTCGCTCGGCTCCTCGACGCGGGAGCATCGGTCGCCGGCATCACCCAGACCGACGAGCTGGCCTACGGGCTGGCCGGCGAGAAC
>Ga0068859_100004483_pt1 | contig 14249 bp, 8 predicted proteins | sample KBSSwiS22_FD_66585 | JGI IMG/M metagenome (GOLD analysis project Ga0068859, IMG submission 66585) | Switchgrass rhizosphere microbial communities from Kellogg Biological Station, Michigan, USA - KBS Switchgrass S2-2 | ecosystem: Host-associated > Plants > Roots > Rhizosphere > Soil ... | reverse complement strand
GAGGCGTGGGGCCCGCTCGTCTTCGTCCACGTCGACGACGATCCGGCCCCGCTTCCGCCGCAGGTCGCCGAGCTCAAGCGCCGGCTGGACGCCATGAAGACCGACGCGCTCGCCTTCGTCGCGCGCCGCACCTACGACATGCGCTGCAACTGGAAGGTGTACGTGGACAACTACCTCGACGGGGGCTATCACGTCGCGGTGCTGCACCAAGCGCTCGCGGGGCAGCTCGACCTCGACACGTACGTGAACGAGATCTTCGAGCGCTTCTCGATCCAGGCCGTGCGCTCGCCCGAGCAGTCGCCGGCGGCTTCCGGCGGCGACTTCGCGGAGCGGATCGGCTCCGAAGCCTTGTACGCGTTCGTCTATCCGAACTTCATGCTCAACCGCTACGGCCCGATCCTCGACACGAACTACGTCGTGCCGCTGTCGCACGACACCACGCGCGTCGTCTTCGACTTCTACTTCCAGGAGACCGAAGGCCCCGCCGCGAAGGAGTTCATCGAGAAGAGCCTGGCGGCGTCCGACAAGGTGCAGGAGGAAGACGGGATGATCTGCGAGTCGGTCCAGCGTGGGCTCGGGTCGCCCGCCTACGATCGCGGCATCTACGCACCGAAGATCGAAACGCCGGCGCACCACTTCCACAGGCTGCTGGCCGGGGACCTGGGGTAACCAGGCGTCGGGCGGCCGGACTCCGCCGCCCGACGCTACAGAGGAAGCGGGCGCCGACTCGATGCCCCCGCCGCTTTGCGCGCGGCGTGCGTCCGTGGCCGAAGCTCACGGTCTGTGGGGGCAGGTCGCGCCGTTCCTCTGGTCGATCTCCGGCGGCGCACGATCGGTTTCCGCTCCCCTCGGGGAGGGCCACCACCGGTGCCCGTCGGGATCGAAGCTCTCATCGCTTTCTCCTCGCGAGAATGTTGTAGTACCGGGAGAGCGGCGTGTCATCCGCCATTCCGCACGGTTCGTGTCCGAAAGCCCTGGCCGGTGCATGCCCGCCGCGGTAGCTTCCCGCCATGCTCACCCTCTTTGCTCTGGCGCTCACCACGCTCACGCTCGTCGCCGATCGGGATGCGACGCTCGTCGAGCAGGCCGACGGGACGCTGGCGAACGGCTCCGGCCCGGTCGTCTTCTCGGGGCGCAACAACCTCTCGACGGACGGCGTGCGGCGCGCGCTGATCCGCTTCGACCTCGCGGAGCTTTCGCCGTCTCGGAATCCGGTCGTGGCGTCGTCCGCGGCCGTTCTCCTCGCCAACACGACCGAGAGCAACGTGGAGCCGCGTGAGTACCGCCTCCACCGCGTGCTCGCGGATTGGACCGAGGGGCCGTCGTCCGGGACCGGGGGCGCCGGCGTGCCTTCGGAAGCCGGGGACGCGACCTGGATCCACGCGTCGTATCCGGACGTCTTCTGGATGCACTCGGGCGGGCAGTTCGAGGGGACGCCGAGCGCCCGGCTCGTCGTCGCAGGTCCCGGCGTCTACCGCTTCGAGGGCGAGGGGCTCCTGGAGGACCTGCGCCTCTGGTATCGCCATCCCGAGCGAAACTTCGGCTGGGTGCTCATCGGCGACGAGACGACCCGACAGAACTCGAGGGCGTTCGGGAGCCGGGAGAACTCCGATCCCGCGCTCCGTCCCGCCCTCGAGCTGACCTACCCGCGCCGCGACGTGCCCTGACCTACGGGCACCCGTTCCCCGACGCGGCGATCTCCGCGTCGCGGGCACCGGACTGGGACGCAACACCTTCGTCGTAGGTCCCCGACGGCTGGCTCCTCACGAGATACCAGAACCCCTGTCCCGCCGTCGGTGTCTCCGCGGGCAACCAGGAGGTCGTTGCCGTGTTGTTCGCCGAACAGGAGAGTGTCACCGTCGCGAGCGAGAAGTTCCCGGCGGAGGTGCGCAGGGCGGCGAGGCTGCCGCGCACGACGTCGTAGGTCGCCGCACCCGCCATGCTCCCCCACCACAGCCGCGTCTTCTCCGCCCGGAGGTCGAGCCGCGACTGGAGGCCTGCGTCGGAGATCGTCACCGAGGTGATGTCGGAGGTGGTCACGACGCGCGCGCCCTGCGCGGTCGCCGCCACGCCCTGCGCATTCATCGCCGCCGCGAGGGCCGCCGCCACCTGCGCGGCGGTCTGTCCGGCCGTCGTCGTCACCGTGACGAGGTGCCCGCCGACGTTGACGGAGACGGAGCCGCTGGCCGCCGTACCGCCCAGCTCGACGAACTCCTCCACGTCGCAGCTCGAACCGCATCCGTCGAGGGCGGAAAGCCCGCCGTCGTCGCACGTCTCGCTCGGGTCGAGCTGGGCGTCCCCGCACAGCACCGACTCGAACTGCCGCATCATCTCGTGGTCCTCGTGCTCGATGATGTGGCAGTGGTACGGGTACTTGCCCTTGTAGTCCTCGAAGCGCGCGATGACGCGCAGGATCTGATTCGGCAGGACGATCGCCGTGTCCTTCCAGCTCCGCTCCTCGGGGGGAGGAAGCTGGGGATTCCCGTTGGGGATGATCTCCCCGCCGGGGCCCTTCGTGAAGCCGTCGCGATCGAGCACCTGGAACGCCACGAGATGCATGTGCATCGGGTGCGCGACGCCGGAGTCGTTGATGAACCTCCAGATCTCGACCGTCCCGAGCTCCGGGTACTCGGTGACGCTCTCCCAGCCGAGGTCGTTGATCAGCCAGTTCTGCCGGCCGCAGCCGTCGTCGCCGGACCTCTTGAGCCGGAGATCCCGGGTCTGCACCGCGCTTCCCGGGTCGATCGGAACGACCGTGCGAAGCGTGGAGGGGAGCGGATCGGTGTCGCCCGCCGTGGCGAGGACGCGGAACTTCATGACCTGCGTCAGGTCCACGGTGCCGTTGGGGAACGGGGCGCCCGCCTCGTTCTCGAGGAGCACCTCGTCGCCGGTGTTCAGCCCGGCGAAGTTGACCACGACGTCGTAGCGCTCGCCCGGTCCGATCGTGAGCTGGCCGACGCCGTTGACGGGGGCCGGAAGCAGCCCGAGCTCGTTCCCGATCACGCTGAAGTTGAGCGAGCCGCTCGGCGGGGACAGCACGAGCGTGTACACGCGGGAGCCGGAGCCGTTGACGATCCGGAAGCGGTACTTCCCCTTCTTCACGTCGAGGTACGGCCAGACCTTGCCGTTGACCATCACCTTGTCGCCGAAGACGTGGTCCTCCCAGACCGCCGGGTACTTGAACGACCCGTCGGGATTGAACTTGCGGTCCTGGAGCACGAGCGGAACCTCGAACTCGCCCATCGGGAGATTGATCGCGTCCTCGACGGCGTCGCGCATGAAGTACAGCCCGGCGAGCCCCATCTGCACGTTGAGACGCGTCACGCCCATCGCGTGGTCGTGGTACCAGAGGAAGCCGGCCTGCTGGTTGTTCGGATAGACGTACGTGGCCGCGGGATCGCCCGGCACGAAGGTCAGCTCCGGGTAGCCGTCCACCGCGGCCGGCACGTGCCCGCCGTGGAGGTGGACGACGGTCTTCGCGGTGTTCTCCGCCCCTTCGATGCACGCGGTGTCCACCGCGAGGGCGTGGGAGGTCCGGAGCTGACCGGTCTCGAAGACGCGAAGGTCGTTCGCCCAGTGGACCGTCACCGGCTGCCCGGTGCGTGCCTCGATGACCGGGCCGAGGATGCCGGATCCGTGGAAGCCGTCGTCGTACCCCCACACCCGCGTCGGCGGGAGCTGGCTGTGCAGCACGACCTTGGACTCCTTCATCGTGAGGTTGTAGGTCGCGGTCCCGCCGGGGGTGCCCGAGACGGGGGTGGCGTCGGGCGGTATCGGGAGGGGATCGAGGTACGGCGTCAGGACGACGGGACATTCCGTCGCCGCGCACGTCGTGCCGTCGCCTCGATAGCCACCGCCCGACGCCACACAGGAGGACGAGGTCGCTTCGGTGCACGTGCCGCCGTTGGTACAGCAGGCGCCCGTGACGATGACGCACGGATTCGGCGTGCACGTCGTACCGTTCCCCTGATAGATGGCCGGCGGCAGGCACGCCGCCGGAGCCGTGAGCGAGCAGGACGATCCATTGCAGCACGCGCCGACGACCGTCAGGGGCGTGTAGCTGACGATGAGCCTCGGCCGGTTGTTCACGGTCGCGTTCTCGCGCGTGGCGAAGCGCTTGGTCGTCTGGATCTGGGTCTCCACCGAGCGGATCACCCAGCCGTGGTTGGAGCTCGGGGTGTCGAGCCATGCCTGGACGTCCGCCACCATCGAGGAGGTCGAGCTCCAGGTGTACGAGCCCGTGCCGCTGACCGACTTCGAGGCGCTCGCGGTCCCGGAGAAATCTCCACCCGGCGTCGTCCAGAACGTCGAGGGATACAAGGCGTGGCGCCACGTCGCGTCGTTCGTGGTCGCCGGCTCCCCGCGCCCCTGCTGCGAGTTGCCGGTGTTGGACGTCCCCTCGCCCCACTCGGTGAGGGCGCGGTGGAGCGTGACGGCGAAGCCCGAGGTCGAGCCGACCTTGTCGCAGACGAGCGTGAGCGACACGCTGTCGATCGTCGCGCCTGGGGGAACGGCGGCCGCGATGTCGAACTCGAGGACCGCGCGCCGGAGCGCGACCTGGCCCGAGGCGTTGAGGGCGTCTTTCACCTTGCCCGTGAACATCGTCGGACCCGCGCCGTCGCTGCGGTCGGCGAAGGCATCCGGTTGGATCGGCTCGTAAAGGGTGTTGTCCTTGACCGGGGTGAGCGTGACCGTGTCGGCATTCGCCGAGACGGCCGCCGCGAGGGCGAGCGGGGCGATCAAGAGCACCCGGTTCCAGGGTCGGTGCCGTGCCGCGTTCATGTCCTTCCCTCCCGATGGAGGGCGTTATGGCACCGGCGGACGGGCGCCGCATCGGGGATACCGAACGGTTCCCGTCCGGAATCCGGCCTAGAATCTGCGGCCGATCCGAGGGGCGATGACCGACTTCATCCACCATCCCAAGAACCCGCCGCCACGAAGCGCGCTGGACGCCGTGCTGCGCCGCTTCGCCCGCCTGTCCTACTACGCCTTCATCGGGGGCGTCTTCGCCGTCGGCGCCCTGGCGCTCGCGATCGCACTGGTGCCGGCGCTCTGGCTCGTGGGCTCCGTGATCGCCTGGACGTCGTCCTCCGGCGCGTGGATTCGGTACGGCTCCGCGGCGGCGGCCGTCGCCGCCGCGTTCTTCGTCTTCGGCTTTTCGCTCCTCGTCGTGATCCCGGCCTTCAACTTCGTGTTGCCCACGCGCGTCAAGCCGTTCAAGGGCGGCTACTACACGATCCACGCGGTGCCGTGGGCGCTGCACAACGCGCTGTTCTACGTCGTCCGCTACACGTTCCTGAAGTGGGTGACGCTCACCCCGCCCGGCATCTGGTTCCTGCGGGCGATGGGGATGAAGATCGGGCGGCACGCCTTCGTGAACACCGACCTCCTCTCGGATCCGAGCCTGCTCACGCTCGGCGACGACGTGACGATCGGCGGCAGCGCGCGGATCTTCGCGCACTACGGCGGCGGCGGGAACCTCGTCATCGAGCCGGTCGTCATCGGCGACCGCGCGACGATCGGGCTCGCCGCGACGATCATGGGCGACGTGCGGATCGGCCGGGGCGCCGTCGTGCTCCCGCACTCCGCGGTGCTCCCGGGCTCACGGATCGGCGACGACGAGGTGTGGGGCGGCGTTCCCGCGCGGCCGATCCCGCGTGAGGAGATGGACCGCCTGCGCGACCTGATTCGCGGAGTGAAACGGTCCGGAATCGACGTGGTCGAGCCCACCGCGGGAAGCTAGAGTCGGTCGTGGGGTGCTCCCATGCGAGCCCACGACGCCTTCGAATCCCTGGTCGGACAGAGCGCGAAGATGACCGAGGCCCTCGAGACGGTGCGCCAGGTCGCGCCGTCCACCGCCTCGGTCCTCCTCCTCGGCGAGAGCGGCACCGGCAAGGAGCTCTTCGCGCGCGCCCTTCACGCGAACAGCCCGCGGGCCGGGAGGCCCTTCGTGCGCGTCGCCTGTGCGGCCCTGCCCGAAACGCTCCTCGAGAGCGAGCTGTTCGGGCACGAGCGCGGCGCCTTCACGGGCGCGGTCTACGCGCGCGCCGGGCGGTTCGAGATCGCCGACGGCGGGACGCTGTTCCTCGACGAGATCGGCGACCTCACCCCGCCGGTGCAGGTCAAGCTCCTCCGCTTCCTCGAAGAGCGCGAGTTCGAGCGGGTCGGCGGGAACAAGACGCTGCGCGTGGACGTGCGGATCGTCGCGGCGACCAACCGCGACCTCAAGGCGCGGGTCGCCTCCGGGGAGTTTCGCGAGGACCTGTACTACCGGTTGAACGTGATCGAGATCCACGTGCCCGCGCTTCGACACCGGCCCGGTGACGTCCCGGTGCTCGCCGGCCACTTCCTGCGGAAGTTCGCCGCCGAAAACGGCAAGGACGTCCGCGCGTTCTCCGACCGGGCGATGGACCTGCTCCAGAGCCATCCCTGGCCGGGGAACGTGCGCGAGCTGGAGAACGCGGTCGAGCGCGCGGTCGTGCTCGCGACGGAGCCGGTGCTGGACGTGGACCTCTTCCCCTCCCTCGTCCCCGAGGCGAGGCCGCCGGCTCGAGGCGTCACCCTCGAGGACATCGAGCGGGAGGCGATCCTGAGGACGCTCGCGGAGGTCGGGGGGAGCACGACGCTCGCGGCGCGCGTCCTCAAGATCAGCCCGCGCAAGATCCAGTACAAGCTACGAGAGTACCGGGATCGGGCGCTCGTTCCCGCCTAGGGTCGCGATCTCGGTCGCGCGCCAGACGTAGCGGGCCGGGACCACCAAGACCGGGCAGCGTGCCGCGCGGATGACCTTGCGGACCGTCGAGCCGAACACGAGCCGTTCGACCGCCCCGCGACCGTGCGAGCCCATGACGATCAGGTCGGCGGACTCCGCCTCCGCGACGGTCAGGATCTCCCGATGCGCCAGGCCGAAGCGAACGTGCTCCTCGATGCGGCACCCCGCGCGCGCCTCGTCCGGGATCCGCTCCTGCAGCTCCGAGATCGTGTCGCGCTCGAGGCCGTGGCGGAAGCGCTCGATCTCCTCGATCGCGAATATCCCCTGCGCGCGAGCGCTCAGCTCGGGGAGGTCCTCGATGACCGAGAGGACGGTCAGGTGCGTCGCACCGTCGGCCGCGATGCCGATCGCGTACTCGACCGTGCCGGCGCTCCACTCGGAGACGTCCACCGCGCACAGCACGCTCCGGAAGAGCTTCTCGTGGTGCGGGACGGGGCGGTTCACCGTGAGGACGGGCGCCGGGGCGTGACGGAGGATCGCCTCGGTGACGGAGCCGAGCAGGACGCGCCCGAGACCCGTGCGCCCCTGCGTCCCCATCACGACGAGATCGACCGCGCTCTCGCGCGCGAACCGGCGGATCTCGTGGACGACGTCCCCTTCCCGGAGCACCGTGTCCACGTCGAGGCCCGCGTGATCGACCGTGTCCTTGCACGTGTCGAGCTCCTGCAGCTTCGCCTTGCGCAACGCGCGCGACGACGTCGGCAGCGGCGGGACGTACAGCAGCTCCCCGCCGACCGGGATCTCCGGCGTGACGACGTGGAGGAGGGTCACCTTCGCGCCGAACCAGCGCGCGACGCGCACCGCCTCGGCGTACGCGCTCCTCGCGTGCACCGAGAAGTCGGTGGGACAGAGGATGTGGTGGATGCTCAGGCCCGAGGTCTTCATCGCTCACCTCCGGCCGTACGGAAAGGCAAGGCGCGTGCCGCGAAAATGCGCGATGCGGCGCGCGGCTTCCCCACGTCCCGCGCAACGGTTGCGGGGAGGCGCAGTTCCTTCGTGGCGGGTATCATCCCGGGCTCGCGCACGCGCGCCGAAGAAGGAGACCAAGAACCGATGAGGACGATGCTCGTTACGGGCCTTTGCGCCCTCGCCCTTTCGACCGCCCACGCCGACTTCGCCCGTCCCGGTGGGACGTGGGAAACGCCGGATTGCCGCAGCGTCGCCGGGGCCGGACTGTTCGCCATCACCAACGACGAGGGCGCGACGCTCGCGACCAGCGCCCGTCCCGTCCGCGGGACCGACTATGCGTTCGGCCTCGCGATCCTCGAGGACGTTCCCAACACGATGCTCCTCGCGCACAACCGCACGCTCCAGCGCTCGACGAGCGCGGGGTGCCGGTGGACGACGATCGGCGAGATCCCGACGACCTCCGACGGGTTCCCCGCGAGTCTCGTCGCGGCTCGCGGCGACCGGGCCTTCGCGTGGTCGGACAACCGCAACGACCTCGTGCGGATCGACGGGAAGGTCATCACGCCGCTCGGCTCCCCGGTGGACGCGATCGTCGGGATCGCGACGGACCCCCTGGACACCAACGGCGTGCGCCTCGCGGCGGGCGACGGATCGCTCTGGATCTCGCGCGACGGCGGCGACCGGTTCGCGCCGCAATCCGCCCCGATCCGCGGGCCGTTCCTCTTCTACCGGGCGGGGTTCGACCCCTCGAACCTCGACCACGTCGTCTTCGGCGTCGTCTCGGACGGTGCCTACGTGACCTTCGACGGTGGGCAGACGTGGACGCGTTCGACCGGGCTGTCCTCGACGGGCACGGGCCAGGTCAACGTGTTCAACGTCGTCGTCTCACCCGCGGATCCGATGACCGTGTTCGTGATGGGACTCGACATCGTCGAGTCGGACCACGGGGCGCCGTCGCAGGGGCGGCACATCTATCTGTCGCGCGACGGCGGGTTGACGTTCGTGCCGGTCGCGGACGCGTCGGCGGACGTGACGATCCCGAACCAGCCGCCGATGGCGGCGCACCCGACGAATGCGAACGTCGTCTACTTCACGTTCGGCACGTCGTTTTTCGGGTACGGTGCCGACCTCTACAAGTACGACGACGGGACCGGACAGGTGACGAAGACCCACAACGACTATCACCGCATCCCGGTCGTGGACTTCAACCCGGCCGACCCGAGCGTGATGTACCTCGGGCTGGGCCTCGAGCAGGTGAATTGAAGGGTCAGGCACCGTTTTGAGTCTTGGGTGTGTTTTTCACTCCCGGAAATCGTTCCCAAATTGGGAAAGACTGGTGGGTCATCCCGTGATGACGAGGTCTTTCCCAATTTGGGAACGATTTCCGGGAGTGAAAAACACACCCAAGACTCAAAACGGTGCCTGACCCCAGAACCAGGACCAGTCGCCGCGGTCGCGCGAGGCGAGGAGCGCCTTCGCCTCGTCCTCGCGGCCGAGGCCGGCGAGCGCGTCGGCGAGGAGCCAGCCCCCGCCCAGCGTGCGTGGGCGTCCACCGAGGTGCAGCACGCTCTGGTGGAACGCCGCGTGCGCGCCGTCGCGGTCCGCCGCGTCGCGGAGCGTCCGGCCGAGCGCGTTCAAGCAGATCGAGCGGAACGTGTCGCGGTACATGTGGTCGGTGCGCTCGACCGCCTCGAGCCCCATGAGGCACGCCGCGCGCGCCTCGTCGAGCTTCCCCTCGCGGCGAAGGCATTCCCCGACGAGACCCGCGGCCCCCGCGGTGGAATGGAGCCCCTGCGTCTCCATCGCGATCGCGCGATCCAGGCTCCAGCGTGCCTCGTCGAAGCTTCCCGTCTCCATGTGGGCGCAGCCGAGGCCGACCCAGGCGAACCCGGAGGCCGGTGCGAGCTGCACCGCACGCTGAAAGAGGGGAATCGCCTCGGCGTGGCGCTCTTGCGAGACGCGGATGCACCCGGCGAAGTACGGCGGGTAGTGGTTCGTCGGGGCGAGATCGGCGGCCCGCTCCACGAGCCGGAGCGCCTCGGCCGCATCCCCCCGGCGCCACCGCGCGTAACCGAGCCACACATGGGCGCCGCCGTGATCGGGGGCGGCCGCGATCGCGGCGCGGGCGAGCTCCTCCGCTCGGAGCAATTCCGCCGGGTCGGTCGTGAACGTGAACCTCATGTCGTGGACCGCGGCGAGCCCGGTCAAGGCGTCCGCGTACGCGGGGTCGAGCCGCACGGCCTCCTCGAAGAGCTCCCGCGCGCGGTCGAACTCCCCCTTCGCCATCCGAGCCCAGTGCTGCTGCCCGCGGGTGTAACACGCGTAGGCATCGAGTGCCGGGGTTGCGGGCGTCGCCGCGACGGCCTGCGAGTCGCGGAGTGCCAACGCCTCCCCCGCGCGCTCGGCGAGGCGATCCTGGATCGCGAAGAGGTCGTCCACGCCGCCGTCGATTTTTTCGTTGAGGACGAGCCCCTCCGTCGGCACGTGCGTGAGCTGCATGAGGACCCGCAGCTTGTCGCCGGCGCGCTGCACGCTGCCGGACAGGACCCAGCGGCAGCCGAGGTGGGCGCCGAGGGACGACGGCGTCTGGCCGCCGCCCGCCGCCGCGGCGACGCGTGGGCGCGGGATGATGCGCAAGCCCGCGAATCGCGAGAGGTCGGCGGTCAAGGTCTCCGCGATCCCGGCGCCGATCCAGGAGTCCTTCGGGTCCGCGGAGCGATTCTCGAAGTCGGTCACTGCGAGCGAGTCGGGATAGGCGGCGACCGCATGCCCCTCGTCGAGCCGGCGGAGGTCGCGGAGGAGCTCCGACGCGGCCGCGTACCGCTCATCCGGACGCTTGGCGAGCGCGCGGGCGACGATCCCCCAGTCGGGCCCCGGAAGCGGCGCGGGCTCCGCGAAGAGCGTCGCCGCGATCTGCGCCGCCATCGTGCCGCCGGCGAAGGCCGGGCGCCCCGCGATCATCTCGTAGAGCACGGCGCCCACGGCGAACAGATCGGTGCGCGCGTCCACCGCCTCGCCGTTCAGCTGCTCCGGGGCCATGTAGCCGGGCGTGCCGACGATGGCGCCGGTGGCGGTGAGCTTCGTTCTCGTCGCATCGTCCAGCAGCGAGGTCACGGCGAGCCCGAAGTCGAGGAGCTTCGCGGCGCCGTCCTGGGCGAGCATGATGTTTTCGGGCTTGATGTCGCGGTGGACGATGCCGGCGTGGTGCGCGTGGCCGAGGGCCTCGAGCAGGCCGGACGCGACCGCGAGCGCCTCGGCGCGTGGCAGCGCGCCCTCACGCAGGCGCGCGCGCAGCGTGTTGCCGCTGACGTGCTCCATCGCGATGAACGCCGTGCCGTGGTCCTCCCCCGCCTCGAAGAACGTCGCGATGCCCGGGTGCTGGAGGCGGCGCGCGGCCTCGGCCTCCTGGAGCAGGCGCGACTTGAGGTCGTCGGAGAAGCTCGCGGGGAGAACCTTGATCGCGACCGTGCGTCCTAGGGCGAGGTCCCGCGCGCGGAACACCTCGCCCATCCCGCCCTGGCCGAGACGCTCCTCGATCTCGTAGTGCGCGATGCGCCTCACTGGAGGCCGGCGTGCTCGCGATCGAGCTCGAGCTGGAGATCCTGGTAGCAGCGGTCGTTGATCTCGCCGCCGTCGCGGAGCGAGAGGAGCGCGGCCGACTCCGCGTCCCACACGGCGAGACGCACGTCGCGGGACACGGCGCTGCGGCGCGCGGCGCGGTGCCGCTCGCTCTCGTCCAGCTCGCGCAGCTCCTGGAGGCGGTCGTTCATCGCGTCCCGATACCGATAGACGTCGATCGGGCAGCTCTCCTCCGTGCAGAACTCGTCGAGGCGCGCGATCCCCGCCGCGAGCATCGCCTCCCGTGCCTTGCGCCGCTCGTCGTCGGAGGCCGGCTCCGAGGGGACCTTCAGGATCCTCACGAGCGGCTCCAGCGTGGCGCCTTGCCCGATGAGCGTGATCAGGATCGTCAGGAGGACCGCGGACTCGATCTCGGCGCGCCCGGGGACGTCGGCGGGGAGCGCCAAGGCGGCCGCGAGCGACACCGCGCCACGGACCCCGCACCATCCGGCGATCGTCACGCCCATCGCCGGCGGATACCCCCCCTCCTTCTGCCGGAACCGCTTCGAGAGCCACAGCGGCAGGTAGGCCGCGGGCCAGATGTAGACGATGCGCGACACGATCACGACCGCCGCGATGGACAGCCCCACGAGCACCGGCCTCCCCGACAGCAGCAGCTGCCCGCTGCGGCGCGGGATCTCGAGCCCGATGAACAGGAACATCAGGCCGTTCAGGATCAGCTCGACGAGCGACCAAGCGCCGTACAGGTCCACGCGGCTCTCCGGCGGGATCTTGTCGAGGCGCCACGACGCGACGAACCCCGCCACGACCACGGAGAGGATGCCCGAGGCGCCGAGCGCTTCGGCGGCGCCGTACGCGAGGTACGGGATCACGAGGGAGGAGACGAACAGCACCGGCGTGCCGCGTAGCCGCGAGGCGAGCCCGATCGCGAGGAAACCCGCCGCGATGCCGCTCGCGATCCCGAGGAACGTGATCCGCGCGAACTCGACGGCGATCGTGCTCCACGAGAAGACGCCGGTGGCGACGACGACGAGCGCCAGCTGGACGCCGACGAGCCCGGTCGCGTCGTTGACGAGGCTCTCCCCCCCCACGACCGCCATCAGGCGCCGCGGCACACGCAGGCGCGACAGCACCGCGTGCACCGCGACCGTATCCGTGGGCGACAGGATCGCGCCGAGGAGGAAGCACGCCACCCACGGGAGCTCGGGCATGAAGACCTTCGCGGCGAACCCGACGGCGAGGATCGTGAAGGCGACGAGCCCGATCGCCAGCGACAGGATCGGCCGCAGCCAACGCCGGAAGTCGTGCCACGACGCGTCCCACGCATCGGCGTAGATCAGGGGCGGCAGGAAGACCGCGAGGACGACGTGCGGATCGAACTCGATCGGCCGTAACCCGGGGATCAACGCCCAGGCGATGCCGGCCACCGCGAGGAGCACCGGCGCGGGCAGGCGAACGCGCGGCTCGGCGACCGTGGCGAGGGCGATCAGGCCGAGGACCGCGATCAGTGAGGGAAGAAGAGGGATCAGGGGATCATTCTGCCATATCGACGATCGGGTCGAATTGACACCTTGCGCGTGTAACCGACACGCCGGACGCGCCTGCGTTCGCTGGAACGGCGTTTGCGTTCACGAAAGGGAGACGGGGTGAAAGGACTTCGATCCGGGCGAGATCGTCGACTGCGTCCATGTGGGTCCCTCCCCCGGCTGGCCCGGCGGCGACTTGCCCGTAGGGCGGGACTCTCGGGACGCGCTTTCCCCCCCACGGGGAGGACGGAGTGTCCCGTGCGATCGATTCTTCCCCTCGCGATCGTCATGGTCACGGCCGCGCGCGCGCAGAGCGTGTGCGACGGCGTTCCCGAAGTGCTCAACACCGATCTCGCGCGCGTCACGGTCGCGAGCGGCCTGACGACGGGAACCAGCGGACCGCTGTTCGTCACGGCACCGCCCGGCGACACGGGCCGGATCTTCATCGTCCTGCAAAACGGGATCATCCGGCAGCTCGCGCGGGGCGCCGCGCCGACCGCGAGCACGGTGTTCCTCGACCTCGACGCGAAGATCACGTCGGGCCAGGACGAGCAGGGCCTCCTCGGCCTCGCCTTCGACCCGGGCTTCGCGACGAACGGGACCTTCTACGTCTACTACACCCGCATGTCGGATGGCGACGAGATCCTGGCGAGGTATCGAACGCTCAACGGGACGGGGGGCACCGTGGGCGACCCCGCCAGCGAGACGATCCTCTTCCGCATCGACGACAACGAGGGGAACCACAACGGCGGGTGGATGGCCTTCGGCCCCGACGGGATGCTCTACGTCGCGGAGGGGGACGGCGGCGGCGGCGGCGACCAGCACGGCACGTGCGGGAACGGGCAGAGCACGCAGACCCTCAAGGGCAAGATCCTCCGCATCGACCCGCGTGGAGCCGGAGGCGGCGCTCCCGATTGCGGGCTCGACGCGGGCCCCTACCGGATCCCCGCGGGGAACCCCTTGGCGGACGGCGCCGGCACCGGCGACTGCGACGAGATCTGGGCTTACGGCCTGCGCAACCCGTGGCGGAACTCGTTCGATGCCGCCACGGGCGACCTCTACATCGCCGACGTCGGGCAGGGCTGCTGGGAGGAGATCAACTGGCAGGCCGCGTCGAGCCACGGCGGAGACAACTACGGCTGGCGCAACTTCGAGGGGCGGCATTGCTATGACGGCTCGAGCTGCGCGGCGACCGCATCGCCGGCCGGATGCAGCCCGACGTGCAGCGATCCGTCGCCGTCGGGAGATCCAGCGCCCAACGGAACGCGCCTGCCGATGTGGGATTACCAGCACGGCGGCTCCGCGTGCTCGATCACGGGCGGCTACGTGTACCGCGGCTGCCGGATGCCCAACTTCCGCGGGACGTACTTCTACGGCGACTACTGCGCCGGGACGGTCTCGAGCCTCGTCCCGTCCGGAGGTGTCGCGACCAACCCGCGCGACTGGACGGCCCAGCTCGGCGC
>Ga0068859_100004482_pt1 | contig 14251 bp, 12 predicted proteins | sample KBSSwiS22_FD_66585 | JGI IMG/M metagenome (GOLD analysis project Ga0068859, IMG submission 66585) | Switchgrass rhizosphere microbial communities from Kellogg Biological Station, Michigan, USA - KBS Switchgrass S2-2 | ecosystem: Host-associated > Plants > Roots > Rhizosphere > Soil ... | reverse complement strand
CTCACCGGACGCGCCGTCCTCGACCTGGCGTACGGCCCGCAAACGACCCCGCTCGTGTCCGACGCCCTCGCCTTGGGACTCCGGGCGATCGACGGGCGCACCTTCCTGCTCGAGCAGGCGCTCCTCCAGTTCGAGCTCCTGACCGGGCTGCAGCCGCCCCGCGCCGTCCTCGCCGCGGCGCTTGACGCGGTTTCCGGCCCAGCCTAGCCTGAGAATCACTTCCCGAGAGGATCCCTCCATGCGTCGATCCCCCCTGATCCCGCTCCTGCTCCTGACGATGACGGCATGCGCCTCACGCCAGCCGATGACGGGGCAGCAGGCCGCCGACGTCGATCGCAAGCTCTCGACCTTCGCCTTCATCGAGGAAGGCAAGCTCGCGACCTTCATCGTGGACACCCGCGCGACGCGTTACCGGGAGAAGGAGCGTTACATCCCCGTCGAGGTCTCGATCGCGAACCGCGGCGTCAAGCAGCTCACGCTGACGCGCGAGTCGTTCACGCTCGCCGACGAGAATGGGAACCGCTATCCGTGCGCGAGCCCGAAGGAGCTGCTCGACAACTACGAGTACCTCGACCTCGACCGGAACCTCTCCGAGCTGTCCGAGATCGTGTTCAACCGCTTCGCCGCGATGACCGCGTACCCGAGCAAGCTCTCCCCCACGCGGCTGTTCGGCCGTCCCGGCCAGCCCGCGACGGTGACGGACACCGTGAGCCTGCCGCGGTACGGCTACATGATCGATATGCTCTACTTCCCCACGCCGACGACCGGGATCAAGGGTCATCGCTTCGAGCTGACCATGTCGACGCCCGAGCTGACCGATCCGATCTTCGTGAAGTTCGAGGTGAAGTAGGGGTCGTGACGCGTCGCGTCATCGTCAAGGTGTGCGGCATCACCGAGGAGCGCGACGCCCACGAGGCCGTGCATCTCGGTGTGGACGCGCTCGGCTTCGACTTCCGGCCGGGCAGTCCGCGCTTCGTCGAGACCGACCTCGTTCGCTCGATCGTCGATCGCATCCCGGCGTTCGTGACGACCGTCGGGGTGTTCGAGGACATGCCGCTGATCCGCGTCATGGACACGGTGCGCGCGGCCGGGCTCGGGCTCATCCAGTTCCACGGCGACGAGAGCCCGAGCCTCTGCCAGGCGGCGGCCCCGCACCGGTGGATCAAGGCGTTCCGCGTCGGACCGGACTTCCATCCCGAGCAGCTCAGCCTCTACCCGTCCACGACGTATCTCCTCGACGCGCGCCGCGAGCCGGGCGCGGACGCCCCCCCGCTCGACTGGCGCAAGGTGCGGACCTGGTCCGCGTACGGGCGGCTCGTCGTGGCCGGAGACTTCGAGCTCGGCCACGTCGGGATGATCCTCGAGGACGCGCGCCCCTACGGCCTGGACGTCCTGTCGGAAGTGGAGGTCGCGCCGGGGAAGAAGGACCTCGACAGGCTCGAGCTCCTGATCGACGCGGTGCGCCGCGCCGAGCGCCGGATGACGTAGCCTCTCAGGGCAATTGTTGTTTTTTGCTCTCGGAAATCGTTCCCAAATTGGGAAAGACGCCCGAGCACCGAAGCACTTTCCCAATTTGGGAACGAGAGCCTACGGCCTCGCGAACCTCACGGGAGCCACGATCCAGAGATCGGCGCCGTTGCCGTCCTTGGTGCCGGCGACGAACTTGCCGCGCTTGGCCGCGTCGATCGCCTCCTGCTCGAAGCCGGTCGTGCGCATGTCCTTCCAGATGCGGTTCGGGACCATGACCGCGTCGCCGACCATGTTGTCCCGCTTCACCTGCACGAGGACGAGCACCTCGGTCTGCACGGTCATGTCCTGGCCCTTCGGATAGCGCGGCGTCGGGATGCGCAGGACCGCCGGAGGCTCGAGGCCCGGACGCGACGGCGCGCTGCGACCGTCGCCGACCGTCAACTTGATCGCCTCGCCCGCGGCCTCGGCCTCGTCGGGGGTCGGCTCCATCGCGAGCAGCGCCTTGAGGTTGCGCACCGCGTCGTCGATCTGCCCCGCGCGCGCGCAGGCCACCACGAGCTCCGACCTCACCCGCGTCGAGGCCGCGTCGATCTGGGCGGCCTTCTCGAGGAACGGCACGGCCGAGCCGAAGTCGCGGCGCGCGGTGTACACCGACGCCACCGCCATCGTGGCGTCGAACGCCGCCTTGGTGGACTTGTCGGGGAGGCGGTCGAGCGCCGTCATCGCGTCGGTCGATTTCCCGGCCCCGGCCAGTGTGGCCGCGAGCGAGATCACCGGGTCGTTCTTCTGCGCCGCCGCGGCGATCCAGGCCTCGTGCGCGGTGATCGACTCCTCGGTGCGCCCCGCGCGTCCGAGCGCGATCGCACGCGAGGACAAAGACGCCGCGTGCGTGGCGTTCCGCTCGAGCTCCTTGCCGAACTCGTCCGCGGCGGCGCCGTAGGTCGCCTTCGCGTCCTCGGCCTTCCCCTCGCGCGCCAGCGCGTCGGCCCTCAAGAAGCCGACGTAGCCGAGCTGGAAGTGGACGAGCGGGAAGATCGGCGAGGTCTCGAGGAGCGTCTCGAGGTGCGTCTTCGCGGCGTCGAGCTGATTGAGCTGCCGCTCGCACGCTCCCGCGATGTACAGCCCCTCGAGATTCTTCGGCTGCTCGGCCAGCACCTTCAGCGCCGCGTCGAGCGCTTCGGGGCAGCTCCCCTTGCGGAACGCCTCCTTCGCATCGGCGAGCGCAGCGGGAGGCGGCGCCGCGCCCGGCTGCGGCGGAGGCGTGGGCGCGGGCGCCTGTGCCGGCGGCTCTTGCGCCGGCGGCTCCTGCGCCGAGGCGGCGGCCGCGCCGAGGGCGAGCGCGAGAACGGGGACGACGAGGGCGCGTGGCAGATTCACGGGCGTTCCTCCCGAGGCCGAATCACGATATCACCGCGCACGCCGTCCGCGATCCACTGGGTGGCGACGACGACGCCCGCCAGGGCGATCCCGGGGAGGGTGGCGATCCACCACGCGTCGAGCAACCGGTCGCGCCCCTCGGCGATGAGCCCGCCCCACGTCGGCGTCGGGGGCGGGACTCCCAGGCCGAGGAAGCTGAGCGATCCCTCCAGGAGCACGCTCTGGCCGAAGCGGAGGGAGGCCTCGACGGCGACCAGCGTCCCGATGGCGGGCAGCACGTGGAGGAGCGCGATGCGCACGGGCGTCGCGCCCGCGCTCCGCGCCGCGTGGACGAACGGCCGGCCCGACAGGGTCAGGACCTCCCCGCGCACCAGGCGCGCGGCCACCATCCAGCTCGTCGCTCCGATCGTCAGGACCGCCAGAGGGAGCGAGGGACGGTACAGCGCGGCGAGGAGCACGAGCAGAAAGAGGCGCGGGACCGCGAGCGCCCCGTCGGTGATCCGCATGAGCACGCGGTCGGTGACGCCGCCCGCGAGGCCGGCCGCAAGCCCGATCGTCGTTCCGAGAAGAAGCGCGACCGCCGCCGCCAGGCCCCCGGCCAGGAGCGACGACCGCGCCCCCCACACGAGCCGGCTGAGGAGGTCGCGGCCGAACAGATCGGTCCCGAGGACGAACAGACGCTTCCGGACCTGCGCTTCGGCGGGAAGGTCGGACCACGTCTCGCCGCGCCGCGCGGCGATCGGTCCCGTCCCCTCGCGCCGCACTTCGTTCGCGTACCGGATCGTCCCGTCGGGAAGCCGCACCTCCCAGGCGTGCGTCAGGGGCGGCAGCGTGCGTAGCGCCACACCGTCCGGCTGGACGGCAGGATCGGTCAGCGGCAGGACCGGTGCCGCGACGGCGACGGCCACCCAGATGCCGATCACGGCGGTCCCGAGGCGTGCCGCGCGGGTCACGCCGGCTCGGAGACGGCGCCGCGGGCGCGCGGATCCGCCCACGCGAGGCCGAGGTCGGCCGCGAGGCTTCCGGCCACGACGACGACGGTCGCGACGAGCACGGTCGCGAGCACGACGGGGAGGTCGCGCGCGACCACGGCGTCGTAGGCCAGCCGTCCCATCCCGGGCCAGCCGAAGACGACCTCGACGACCAGCGAGCCCGAGACGAGCGCGGGCAGCGACACGCCGGCGAGGGTGACGACCGGCGGGAGCGTCGCCCGGAGAGCGTGGCGGGTCACGAGACGCGACGGGGGAACCCCGCGCGCGCGCGCCGCGCGGACGAACTCCTCGCCGAGCGCGCGCAGCAGGCCCGCCCGCACGTAGCGGGCGAGCGCCGCCGCGGCGCCGAGCCCGAGCACGGTGGCGGGGAGCGCCGCGTGCCACAGCGTGTCGAGGGCCCGCGCGGCGAGAGGCCACGCGTCGGCTCCGATCGACCGCGAGGACGACGGCGGGAACAGCGGCAGCCGGTAGGACAGCGCCAGGATCGCCATGAGCGCGAGCCAGAAGGTCGGGATGGACGCGAGCGACAGGCCCAGCACACCCGCGGCGTGATCGAAGGGTCCGCGCGGCCGCACGACGTGGAGCGTGCCGAGCGCGACCCCGAGCCCGATCTGGACGAGAAGCGCCAGCCCCGAGAGCAGCAGGGTGGCCGGAAGCGCTCCGGCGAGCACCACGGCGACCGGCCGGCCTCGCGAGATCGACCATCCGAGGTCCCCGCGCACGGCACACGAGAGCCACGTCCCGTACCGCGCGAGCGGCGGGCGATCGAGGCCGTAGGCGGCCTCGAGGCGCGCGCGCGCCTCGGGCGGAAGCGGGCGCTCCGCCGGGATCAGATCCGCCGCCGACCCGGGGGCCGCCTCGACGAGGACGAAGGTCAGCGTCAGGACCGCGGAGGCGAGGAGGACCGCCGCCACCGCCCGGCGGGCGACGAGCCGGAGGAGTGCGGCCGCTAGCGCGCGATCCAGATGCGCTCCAGCCGCGCGAGCGGGTCGGCCGGCACGTCGACGACGACGTCGCGCGCGCGCGGTCCCACCGCGACGAGCCGCTTCGCCTCGTAGAGGAAGGTGTACGGCTGGTCGTCGTGGAGCTGCCGGGCCACCCCCGCGTAGGCGGCCTTCGCGGTGCGCCAATCGGGGGCGGTGCCCAACGCTTCGATCAGGCGGTCGGTCTCGCGGGACGCGTAGGCGACGACGTTGTTCCCACCGGGGGGACGCGAGGCCGATCCGAAGATCCCCTTCAGGTCGAGCTTCCCGGAGAACCGCCAGCCGCCCAGGTACGCGTCGTACTTGCCGGCCGCGCTCGCCTCGCGCAGCGCGCGCATCTCGAGGGTGCGCGGCGTGACCTGGACCCCGACCTTCGCGAGCTGCTCCTGGATCTTCACGGCCACCGCCTCGCGCGTGCGGTTCCCCGCGTTCGACATCAGCTCGACTTCGAGCGGATGCCCGGGACCGTACCCCTTCGCGGCGAGGATGCGGATCGCTTCTCGGGGGTCGTACGGCCACGGCGACAGCGTGGCGTCGGCGGGCCACCAGCTCGACAGCAGCGGGCCCGCGCTCACGCGGCCGTACCCGAACAGCAGGTCGTCCACGATCGCCTGCCGGTCGATCGCGAGCGTCAGGGCGCGCCGCACGGCGGGGTCGTCGAACGGGGGCTTGGTCCCGTTCCAACCGATGTAGTCGAACATCGGGTTGTCGTAGGGGACGAGCGTCACCCCCGGCGAAGCGGCGAGCCGCTTCGCGTCGGCGGCCGGGACGCCGTCGATGAGGTCCACCGTCTTCGCGAGGAGCTGCGTCTCGAGGTTGCCGATGTCGGGGACGATCCGCACGACGACCGCGTCCACGTAGGGGAGCTTCCCGTCGGCGTAGCCGGGGTTCCGCGCGAGCGCGATCTCCTCCCCGGGCGTCCACGACGAGAGCAGGAAGGGCCCCGATCCGATCCGGACCGTCGACCAGTCGTACGTCCGCCACTCCTTGAAGGGCACCTTCCCGAAGACGTGCTCCGGGACGATCCCGCCCTCGATCGCGTCAGCGAGCATCTCCGGGTAGGCGCGATCGAAGACGAACGCGATCGTCGTGTCGTCGACGACGTGGACGTCCTTGATGCGCTCCTTGGACGAAACGCCCGTCCACGCGACGTCGGGAGAGGTCTGCGCCGTCCACGTGTACCTGACGTCGCGCGCCGTGACCGGAGCTCCGTCGCTCCAGGCGTGGCTCCCGAGCTTCATGGTGAGGGTGAGTCCGTCGGGAGAGAACGACCAGGACGAGGCGAGGAGCGGCGCGAACGACGGGGGGTGGTCCTTCGTGTCCCCCTGCTCCTGCGCGAGCCGCAGGTAGATCCGCCGCAGGAGGTTGATCGCCGTGGTCTGCTGCGACACGTACTCGTTCCAGGCGTCGGCATCGGTGATCGCGCCCACGACGAGCGTGCCGCCGCGTTGCGCCGCGGCGGACGCCTTAGCCTGGGGCTCGCCGTGGCCGCACGCGGTCGCAAGGACGATCGCCGCCGCGAGGGCGGCGCCGCGGAGGCTCACGCCTCTTCGGCCGATCGAAGCTGCTCGCGGATCTCCAGGAGCGGCACCTTGCTCCCGTGTCCGACGCCGGGGCAGAACGAAGCCAAGGACTCCCAACGGCTCCGGGTCTTCAGGTTCTCGGGCCAGAAGGGGAACGTGCGGCACTGCCGGGGACGCGCCTCGTAGACCGTGCAACGGGAGCCCTCCAGGAAGGGGCAAGCGGGCCCATCCATCTTGAGGATGGTGTGCCCGTCGTCCCTGCGGGTGTGGCTGCGGCGGAACGCGGTGACGGACATCTCGAAATGCGCCGCGAGGGCGCGGACGTCCTCCGGCGAGAGGTAGACGTAATCGTAATCGCCGTGACGCGTGCAGCACCGGCCGCAGTCGGGACGGCAGGTGAAGCGAAGGCCCTCCGCGTACCACACGCGCCGAAGTATAGGTCAGCGGAGGGCGGCTTCGGGCAGCCGGATCGTGAACGTCGTGCCCTTCCCCGGCTCGCTCGCGACGTCGATCGTGCCGCCGTGGGCCTCGACGACGCGACGCACGATCGCCAGGCCGAGCCCGGTGCCCGACGACTTCGTCGAGAAGTAGGGCTCGAAGAGCCGCGCCCGTGCTTCGGGCCCGAGGCCGACGCCCGTGTCGGCGACGGAGAGGACCACCCCCGCGCCGCTCGCGTCCCTCCTCGCTCCGACTTTGATCGTGCCCCCGCGCGGCATCGCCTCGATCGCGTTCGCCACGAGGTTGACGAGCGCGCGGGAAAGGATCCGCCGGTCGATCCGTACGGGCGGGGCGTCGCCGTACTCCTCGCGCACGTCGATCCCCGGAGGAGGCGCCGCCCGGTACGGGGCGACGACCTCGGCGACGAACGACGCGGGATCCGCCGGCTCGAGCACCAGGTCGGGGAGTCGGGCGTACGTCGAGAAGGCCTGCGAGATGTCCCGCAAGTCGTGCACCTGCCGCACGATCGAGTCGAGGCAGGCGTCGATCTCCGGGGAGGGGAGCACGCCGCGGTCCGCGAGCAGCCGCCTCACGTGCTCCGCGGAGAGCTGGATCGGCGTCAGCGGGTTCTTGATCTCGTGGGCGATCGAGCGGGCCATCTCCGCCCACGCCTCGAGCTGCTTCCTCCGGACGAGGTCGGCGCGCTGCTCGGCCAGGGCCTTCGCCATCGAGTTGAAGTCGGCGACGAGAGAGCCCATCTCGTCCCGCGAGCGCGACGCGAGGCGAGGCGTGTAGTCGCCCGAAGCGATCCGGCGCGACGCGTCGGCGAGCCGGCGCACGGGCTCGGCGACCTGCCGCGCGAGGAGCGCCGCCGAGGCCGCGAGGAGCCCCGCGAGCGCCGTCGTCCCGAGGAGGAGCAGCTCGATGAGCCGCTCCACCGAGCGCGCGAACGTCCGCTGCTCGAGCACGAGCGGGATCGCGAGGACCGCATCCGTGGGACCGCGCCTCAGGTCCACGCGCGCGTACGCGACCGGGAGGACCACGGCCCCGAGGATCTCGCGCCTCACGACGAACGGCCGCCCCTCGCGCACGATGCGACGGTCGATCTCCCCGGGGAGGCGCGGCAGGCGCAGCGCGGAGTCGAACATCTCCGGCTTGCTGGTCGCCGCGAGCGTTCCCCCTTCGTAGAGGTGGATCTCCTGCCCCACCACCCGGCGCAGCCAGACGAACACGTCGTCGGTCAGGGGGAGCGGCGGCAGCGACGGGTCGTCCTCGCCCGTCGCCTGGTAGTCGGCGACGACGCGCTGGGCCGCGGCGACGACCGCCGCGGCGGACTCCGACAGCTCGGCCTCGCCGTGCCGCTCGATGGCGCCGCGGAGCACGAAGGCGAGGCCGACGAGGGGGACGAGCGAGGCGAGGACGACCGACGCGAGGAGCTTCCGGTAGAACGAGGCGCGCACGAGGTCGAGCAGGCGCCGTCCGCCCCCCGGGGCGACCAGGCCCGCGAGCACGCCCGCGACGAGGACGACCGCCCCCGCAATCAGCAGGAGCCGCACCCCGTCCCCGAGGACGTCGAGCGTTCCGCGCGCGGGGGTCAGGAGGAGGTGCAGCCTCCCGCCCTCCGCCAGCGGCAGCGCGCGGTACCGCAGGCCCCCCGATCCGATCCCGATCGCCTCCTGTCGCGCGCCCGCCTCACGGAGGGCACGCGACGCGGCCGGCGGCTGGTGGAGCGTCGAGAGCAGGACGCGGCCGTCGTCCGCATAGAGGACGTAGTCCGGCTCGTCGGTGAGCGCCTCGGACGTCCCGGTCCCGCCGCGCCCCAGCGCGCGGAGGTACGGCGCGTTCCCCGGGAGGAACGGCAGGTTCGCCGGGTCCTCGAGGACGTGCCCGACGATCCGCATGCCGGGGGAACCGGGGACGCTCGCATCGGCGTGGAGCACGCGCCCGATCGTCGCGACCGACTCCTCCACGATCTGGGGGCGTCCGTCCGGCCCGGGCGCGTGCGCGATGCCTTCCCGCGCCAACGACAGCTCGGGAAGGCCGAAGCCGAAGTGGCTCACGCGGTCGCCCTCCGCGTCCACGACGTCGAGGGACGACGCGAATCCCTGCTGGAACAGCTCGGAGCCGATCCACAGCGCGAAGGCCGGGTCGGCCTGCTCGGCGCGCGGGGAGCCCGCCGCCTCCTGGACGGCCGAGGCGAGCGCGTGCCTCCGGCGCGCGCTCTGCTCGAGGGCGAGCGGAGCATAGGCGGTCTTCAGCCGCTCGTCGGCGACGCGCGTCGTATCGCGGTGCAGCGCCACGAGGGCGATCGCGGTCACCGGGACCAGGGCGGCGAGCGTCCACGCCGTGCGGGAGCGCCGGCCCGCCAGGGCTCCGGTCAGCTCCGCCGCCGCGGCGATCGCAAGGCCCAAGGACAGCGACAGCACGAGCGATGCGGTCGAGCCGAGGTCGAGCCTCGGCACCGGGATGCGAGCGTCGCGCGCCACCGAGCTTCCCAGGAACGCGGTGACGGCGATCGCCGCCGCCGCGGCGGGGAGCAGGAGCGCGCGCCGGTTCGTGAAGCGGGCGAAGGCGCGCGCGAGGAGGAAGAGAGACAGCGCGGTCGCGGCGAGAGCCGCGGGGGAGGCGAGCAGGCCGAACCCCTCCGCGCGTCCGAACAGGCTCGGCGATCCGAACGCGCGCGGGAGCAGCTCCTCGAAGCTCCGTCCGGCGACGAGCGCCGCCCGCGAGAGGACGACCGCCGAGGCGATCCCCAGCATGCGCCGGCCGTCGATCGGCCCGGCGCGGCGGATCGCGGCGGCCGCGGCCATCGCGGCGAATACGACGGCGGCCACCGCGTCGGCGCGCGCCCGCTTCCGCGCCGCGCGATGGGAGGTCGCGACCTGCTCGACGGTGACCACCGCCGCCACCTCGCCCGTGGGATCGAGGACCGGTTGCGCCAGGCGCGCGGGCGGGCCGGGCTCGAACACGGCCGCGGTCGCCGGCGCGTCCGCCTCGGCGGGGAAGAACCAGCGGATCGTTCCGCCGCGGCACAGCGCGGGGAGGGCGGGGGACGGCTCGGTCCCGCCGGACGCGACCTCGAGGGCGAACGAGGCGATCGCGTAGCGTCCGTCCGCCGCCGCGGCGGACCGCGCGAGGAGGCTCGTCCTCACCCCGCGCCTCACGATCCCCCACGACCCGGCCGGGCCTCCCGGCGCCCACGAGGGCTCGCCCGGGGTGCCGTCCCAGCTTTCGTAGCTGCCTCCGCGGACGATCCCGGCGCCTTCGAAGCGGCGGGCCATCTCGGCGGTCAGCCCGGGCCGCGAGGCTTCGGGGCCCGAGGCGAGCGTGCGCCGCGCGGCCTCCTCCGCCGCGGCGGCGACCTCGCGGAAGCGCGCGACCGCGTCCGCGGCCTTCGTTTCCAGATCGGCGCGGGCCGCTTGTCCCGCGGGGGCGGACGCGCGCCACGCCGCGACCCGGCCGCCCAGCAGGACGGCCAGCGGCAGTGCGACGAGCAGGACAAGCCCGCTCCGCCTCATTCGCCGGTTTCCTTGACCTCCCGCAAGACCCAGCGGCCGTCCTCCGGCTGGAACCCGAGCCGGAGCGTGACCGTCCCCCGTCGGCCGTCGCGATCGGTGATCGACGCGCGCGCGACCGCTTGCGATCCCGTGCGCTCGTCGCCGTCCACGCTCACGACGTCGAACGACGCGACGCGACCGGCGACGAGGAAGTCACGGAGCACCGCCACGACCTGTCCCGCGGCGAACATCCCGTCCTCGGGCCCGAGACGGACCAGCGACAGGTGGACCTTTCCCTTCTCGGGGAGGATCGGCTTCAGCGCCTCGGCCTTCGACGCGGTCAGCGCCCGTCCGAACGACAGCGTGGCGTCGCGGGCGGTCGCCGCGGTGAGGCCGGAGGCGAGCGTCGCGCCGAGCGCGGCGAGGAGGGCGAGGCGCACGGGGCGATGCTACACCCGGTACGTTTCGAGCAGCTCCCGGGCGGCGCTCCGCAGCAGGGTGAGGCTGAACGGCTTCGTGATGAACCGGTCCACGCCCTGGAGCACGAGGTGGTCCGGGTCCGCACCCGGATCGCGCGACAGCCCGATGATCGGGAGGCGCGTCCCCGGGAAGAGCTGCTGGATCGAGGCGACCAGCGGCTTCCCGTTGTCCGGGTCGGTCATCGTCAGGTCGAGCACGAGCAGGTCCGGGCGGCGGAAGCGGAGGGTCTCGAGCGCCGTCCGCGCGGTGCTCGCCTTGACGACGCGGAAGTCGTCGAGGGCGAGCAGGTCCTCGGTCAGGTCGAGCAGATCGGCGTCGGGATCGGCGACCAGGATGATCCGCCGCTCCCTCTTCATGACCCCCTCGTCGATGAAGACGCGGTTCCCGCCGCGCGACTTCGCCTCGCGCAGGGCGTTCTCCGCGATGCGCAGGAGGTCTTCCGACGAGCGGATCGCGGGGTTGTCGGGGAACGTCGTGATGCCGGCCGAGATCGTCACCTGCAGCTCGACGTCGCGATAGTCGATCACGGTCTCTTCGACCTCGGTGCGGATCTTGTTCGCGAAGACCGCGGCGCCGCGGAAGCGGTTCCCGGTGAGGACGACGCCGAAGACGTCCTCGCCGATGCGCCCGAGCACGTCCTCGCGCCGCATCTGTCCGCGCAGGAGCTGGCCGATGCGCCGGATGACGACGTCGCCCGCCTCGAGCCCGTGCGTGTCGTTGACGTCCTTCAAGTGGTCGATGTCGAGCGTGAGCACGGACAGCGGCGTCCGGTACCGCCGCGCGCGCGAGAACTCCTCCTCGAGCCGGTGCAGGAGATAGCGCCGGTTGAGCAGGCCCGTGAGCCCGTCGCGGACCGAATGGCGCGCGCTCTCGCGCCTCAGGCGGCCGATCTCGGCGGCGAGGCGCACGCGCGCCTGGAAGTCCTCGGCCAGCGGCGGGGCGGCGAGAGAGAAGGGGACGAGCGCGGGGTGCGCCTGGCGCATGCGCGACAGGAGCGTCAAGTCCCGCACGACGTGGAGCTGGGGGAGCCCGCGGAACAGGTCACCCCCGACCAGCCGCTCGAGCAGGCTCAGCACCGCGGGGTCGTCGGTGTCGAGGTCGGTCACGACGAGGTGCACGCTCTCGTCGTCCCCCTCGTTCATGAGGAACTTCTCGGCCCCCGAGACGACGACGGTCGGGAGCCCCGTCGCCGCGATCCAGCGGGTGAGGCGCGCCGCTTCGTCGCGGTCGTCGGTGAGCAGGAGGACGTGCCCGCTTCCGGATTCGGGGAGGCTCAAAGCGCCGGGGAATATGCGCGCTGGCCCCGCGACCGGTCAAGTAGACTCCGGCACCGGAGGAGACGATGTCGCGCGTGACGCTGGGACTCTTGCTCGGCCTCGCCTGGGGGATCGTGGACGTGCTCTTGATGCTCCCCATGACCTTCCCCGACAAGCGGGCCGCCCTCCTCGGGGCGTTTTGCTCCCGCTTCGCCCTGGGGTTTTTCTCCGCCACCGTGAGGCTGCCCGTCCCGCCGCTCCTCACGGGCGTCGTCGTGGGTCTTCTGACGAGCATTCCCGACGCGATCATCACGAAGGCGTACGTCCCGATCCTCGCGACCGGCGTGATCTTCGGCGCGCTTTCGGGTTGGATCGTCGGGCGTTGGGCGCCCCCGGTCTGACGTGCTATAACGCGCGGGCTTGACCGCGGGGCGTTAACTCAGCGGTAGAGTGCCATCTTCACACGGTGGAAGTCGCAGGTTCAAATCCTGCACGCCCCACCAAGGTTCCGGCGCGGTTCGTGGGCGGCTAGCTCAGCTGGGAGAGCGCGGCGTTCGCAACGCCGAGGTCGAGGGTTCGATCCCCTTGCCGTCCACCAAATGGGGTCAGGCACCGTTTCGGGACGAAACGGTGCCTGACCCTAGTTGAGCGGCCCCACGGCGCGCTCGACGTCCGTCAAGAGATCCCCGGACTCGATCAAGGCGCGGGCGGTCTCGATGTCCGGCGCCATCTCGCGGTCCCGCCGCAACCGCGCGACCCTCCTCCGGACCGCCCGGTGGGCCGCCGCAACCCCCCGCCCGCCCTTCAGGGGAGCGAGGAAATCGAGCGCCTGCGCCGCTGCGAGCAACTCGATCGCGAGCACGGTCTCGACGTTTCCCACGATCTCCGCGGCCTTGCGCGCGGCGTGGACCCCCATCGAGACGTGATCTTCCTTCCCGGCGGACGTCGGCACCGAGTCCACGCTCGCCGGGTGCGCCAGCACCTTGTTCTCCGAGACCAGGGCCGCCGCCGTCACGTGCGCCATCATGAAGCCGGAGTTCAGCCCCGCGTCTTCCGTCAGAAAGGCCGGAAGGTCGGACAGCGCCGGGTTGCACAGGCGCTCGATCCGCCGCTCCGCGATGGTCCCGAGGGAGCACGCCGCGATCGCGAGGTGGTCGAGGACCACCGCGACCGGCTGTCCGTGGAAGTTCCCGCCGGAGACGAGCTCCCCGTCCTCGGCGAACACCATCGGGTTGTCGGTGGACGCGTTCACCTCGATCGCGAGCACCTCGCGCACGTGCGCGAAGCCGTCGCGCGCCGCCCCGTGCACCTGGGGCATGCAGCGCAGCGAGTACGCGTCCTGCACGCGCCCGCAATCCGCGTGCGACCGCTCGATCGCGGAGTCGCGCAAGACCTTCCTCAGGTTCGCGGCGGACACGCCCTGCCCGCGCTGCGGCCGCGCGTCGTGGATGCGGCGGTCGAACGCGCGGTGGCTTCCCTTCAACGCCTCGAGCGTCATGGCCCCGACGACGTCCGCGGTCCTCGCGAGCCGCTCCGCGCGCGCCAGCGCCAGGATCCCGATCGCGGTCATCACCTGCGTCCCGTTGATGAGCGCGATGCCTTCCTTGGCTCCCAGCGAGAGCGGGCTCAGTCGCGCGGCCTTCAGCGCGGCCCCCGTCGTGCGCCGCCGCCCCTTCACGAACACCTCGCCCTCGCCGACGAGCGTGAGCGCCACGTGCGCGAGCGGTGCCAGGTCGCCCGAGGCGCCCACCGACCCCTTCTCCGGAACGACGGGGACGATGCCGCGCGCGAGCATCACGAGCATCCGCTCGAGCGTCGCCGGCGCGAGCCCCGAGTGTCCCCGCGCGAGGCAGTTCGCGCGCAGTGCGAGGATCGCGCGCACGACGCGCTCCGGGAGCGGGCTCCCGACCCCCGCCGCGTGACTGCGCAGCAGGTTGAGCTGCAGGTCCTCGAGGTGCTCCTTCGCGATCCGCACGGTCGCGAGGTGCCCGAACCCCGTGTTGACCCCGTAGACCTGCGCGCTCCCGCGCGCCGCGCGATCGACGACGGCGCGCGATGCGGCGACGCGCCTCCTCGCCGCGGGCGCCAAGGCGCACGGCGCACCGTCCGCGACCCGCACCACGTCGTCCAGCGAGAGCGTCCGTCCGTCGATCGTCACCTTCGTCGGCATCGGGCGTGAATCCTAGCAGGCAAAGAGGTTAAAGAGATTGAACCGCGTGGTAAGCTGCCGCGCGC
>Ga0068859_100004481_pt1 | contig 14254 bp, 14 predicted proteins | sample KBSSwiS22_FD_66585 | JGI IMG/M metagenome (GOLD analysis project Ga0068859, IMG submission 66585) | Switchgrass rhizosphere microbial communities from Kellogg Biological Station, Michigan, USA - KBS Switchgrass S2-2 | ecosystem: Host-associated > Plants > Roots > Rhizosphere > Soil ... | reverse complement strand
ATGTACTTCGACCCGATCAAGGTGCTGATGCCGGTGGCGCTGTGGATCATGGGTCTCGGCTTCGTGAAGCTGATCTACGACGTCATCCGGTACAACTTCCACGTCACCACATCGACGATGCTGGCCATCCTGGTCGGCTTCCAGATCGTCGTGCTCGCGCTGATCGGTGACCTGGTCGCCCGCTCCCGCAGCAGCGCCTGACGAGGCGGACCGGATGACGGAGGCTGGCAGGGTGACGCCACCGGGCCGGGCGCGGCGGATCGCGATCGTCGGGCCGACGCACCCGTACAAGGGCGGCATCGCGCAGCACAGCACCGAGCTCGCGCACCGGCTGGCCGCGCGCGGCCACGACGTGCGGATCGAGTCCTGGTCGGCGCAGTACCCGGCCCGGCTCTACCCGGGCCAGCAGCGCGTCGACGCGCCCGAGATGGAGCCGTTCGCGCCCACCGGCTACCCGCTGTCGTGGCGGCGTCCAGACAGCTGGCCCCGGCTGGGCCGCCGGCTGCGCGCCACGGCGGACGTCGTCGTCATCGTCGTGGTCACGCCGATCCAGGCGCCCGCCTACCTGGGCATCCTCGCCGGGCTGGGCGGGCGGCGCCGCCGGCGCGCCGGCATGCCGGCCGTGCTGGCGCTGTGCCACAACGTCCTGCCGCACGAGCGCCGGCCGGTCGACGAGCCGCTGATCCGGGCCGTGCTGCGCCGCGCCGACGCCGTCCTCGTGCACACCGACGCCGAGGCGGCCCGGGCCGCGGCGCTGACCGGCGCGCCGGTGCACGTCGCGGCGATGGCCCCGCACCTCTGGGACGCTCCGCACCTCCGGGACGACGCCAGGTCCCAGTCCGACCAGCCCGGCGCCGCGGGAGCGGACGAGCCGGGGAGCCCGGGTGAGCCGAACCGGCGGCTGCTGTTCTTCGGCCTGGTCCGGCCCTACAAGGGGCTGGACGTGCTGCTGCGGGCGCTGGCGCAGGGCCCGCCGGACGTCGCGCTCACGGTCGCCGGCGAGTTCTGGGGCGGCGCCGAGGCGACGCGGGCGCTGATCGCCGAGCTGGGCCTGGCCGACCGGGTGGAGCTGCGGCCCGGTTACGTCGACGCCGCCGAGGTCCCGGGGCTGTTCGCCGCCGCGGACGCGCTCGTGCTGCCCTACCGGGCCGGCACCGCGTCGCAGAACGTGGACCTCGCCCACCTGCACGGCCTGCCGGTGGTCGCCACGACCGTCGGCACGCTGCCCGCGGCGGTCGCCGACGGGGTGGACGGCCTGCTGGTGGCGCCCGACGACCCGGCGGCCCTGGCGACGGCGCTGCGCCGCCTGTACGAGCCGGGCGTGCTGGCCGGGCTGGCGGCCAAGGTCCGCCCGCCGGACACCGCCGGCGGCTGGGACCGCTACCTCGACGTCCTGACCGCCGCCGTTCGAGTGCAATAGGTAAGCGTTCAGGATGGGTTCGTAACCTTACGGTCTGTGAGAGCAACGACACGCAGGGCGCCGACCCGTGGTGCGACCACAGGTGGTGCGTCGACCCGGTCGGCGCGCACCAGTCGTGGCCGCACGCGGGCCAGCCACTCGCGGGAGCGCCAGCTGGCCTACTCCGAGCTGGAGCCGCGGTCCCTCGACGAGTTCACCCGCCGCCGCAAGGCCCGCAAGCTCATCGCCGTGCTCGCGCACTTCCTCGGCCGCCAGGAGGCCGGGCCACGGGCGCTGGCGGGGCTGCGGGTGCTCGACATCGGCTGTTCGGCCGGGTTCATCTGCGACGAGCTGGCGGCCGTCGGTGCCGAGGTGACCGGCGTCGACATCGACGCCGCCGGGCTGCGGCGAGCGCGGTCCCGGTTCGCGCGCCGGGCCCGGTTCGTCCAGGGCGACGGCCTGGCGCTGCCGCTGGCGGACGCCACCGTCGACGTGGTGGTGCTCAACCACATCTATGAACACGTAGTCGACGCGGACGCGCTGATCGGCGAGGTGCGCCGAGTGCTGACCCCGGACGGCGTCGCCTACCTGGGCCTCGGCAACCGGTTGGGGATCATGGAGCCGCATCACCGGCTGCCTCTGCTGTCCTGGCTACCGCCCGGCCTGGCCGACCGTTACCTGCGCGCCACCGGCCGCGGCGAGCACTACTACGAGCGCTACCGCACCCGCCCGGGCCTGTGCCGGATGCTGCGGCGCGCCGGCCTGCGGGGCTGGGACTACACGATCCCGGTGCTGCTCACGCCGGAGGCGTTCCACGCCGAGGCCGACCTGGCACCGGCGGGCGCGCCTGCTCGGCTGCTGCGGGCGGCGACGGTGTCCCGGCGGCTGCCCGCGCCGGTGCGGGCGCGGCTCGCGCGGGCCGCGCTGCCGGTCGTGCCGACCTATCTGTGGGTCGCCACGCCCGGACCACGCCGCCCCGCGGGCCACGCGTTGGCCGCCGCGCCGCGCCCGGTCTCCTGATCGGCCCCCGTGCCAGGTGCCGGCCGACCCGCCAGGCCGGCTGGCTGGGGCGGCAGGCAGACTGGACGCATGAGCTCGCTGCGTGACGATGCCCTGGCGTACTTCGGTCACCAGGTGCACGTGATGCGCCGCCGCGAGGTCTCGACCCTGTTGGGCTGGGCCGGCGACCTCACCGGGCGCACCCTGCTGGACGTCGCTGGCGGCGACGGCTACTGGGCCGGCCAGGCGATCCGGCGGGGCGCGCGGGCGGTCTGCCTCGACCTGGCCCGCGACAAGCTCGACTTCGGCAGCCGGCTGCGAGAGCGCCCGGGGCTCATCGAGGGCGACGCACTGGCCTTGCCGTTCGCCGCCGGCTCGTTCGACGTCGTCATGTCGGTGTGCGCCATCGAGCACTTCGACGACGGTGCCGCGGCGCTCGCCGAGATGGCCCGGGTGCTGCGCCCGGGCGGCGACCTGGTGATGTCCGCGGACGCGCTCACCAGGGCCGAGCGCTGGCCGGACAAGCTCGCCCGCCACCGGGTGCGCTACCACGTCAAGCACACCTATCCGGCCGACACACTGACCAAGCTGCTCGACGCCGCCGGGCTGGACGTCGTGCGCCAGACACACATGTTCCGCTCCGAGCGGGCCGAGTGGCTGTACATGACGCTGTCCGCGAAGGGCGGCAAGGCCGGGTGGAACGCGGCGGCCCCGCTGTCCCCGCTGGTCGCGCTCGACGACCGGCGCACGGCTGACGACGGCGGCAGCGTGGTGCTCACGCACGCCCGCAGGCGGGCCTGACGGTGACGGCCCAACGGGCGCTCGCGGTCCTGCTCACCCTCCTGCTGTTCGCGCTGGTCATCTTCGGCCTGGCCGCCGTCTTCGCGTTGTTCGGCCATCGGAACTGGGGCTATGTCGTGGGCGCGCTGGCCTGCGCCGTGATGACCTACGCCGGGATCAACTCCCTGCGCGGCGAGGGCGGCCTGGGCCCGGGAGGCGCCGGCCGCGGCGACAAGGAGCGGGCCACCCGTCCCGGCCCCAAGAACGCCAAGCCGAAGAACGCCGAGCCAGGGGGTGGCCGCCGGGGCACGGCCGCGGGCGGGAGGTCGGCGACTCGGAAGGCCGGGACCCCGAAGGGCGAGGGCAGCAAGAAGAAGGGCTCCGCTGGCGCCGGTGCCGACCGTCCCGGTCAGACCGGGCGAGGCTGAGGAGGGCCGCCGGTGCGCGTGGGTTTCCTGGTCGATCAGCTGCTGGCGCCGGTCCCTGGCGGGACCGGGCGGTATTCAGCGGAGCTCGCGGCGGCGCTGGCCCGTACCGCGGCCCCCGGCGACGGCGTCACCGGCTGGTGCGCGTGGCGCCCGGAGCGGCGAGCCGCCCCGCCGACAGGGCCGGTGGCGAGGCTCGGTCGCCAGCTGCTCGACCGGCGTCGGGGCAGCGACGGCCCTGTGACCGACGACGCGCGACTTCCCGGGGTGCTGGGCCCGCTGCGCCTGCCACTGCCGCGCCGGGCACTGGCGACGGCCTGGGCGCGCGGCGTCGGGCCCGCGCCGACCGGCGTCGACGTCGTGCACGCCCCCACGCTGCTGGTGCCGCCGCGCCGCCGCGGCACCGCGCTGGTCGTGACGATCCACGACGCCGTCCCATGGACCCACCCCCGCACGCTGACGCCGCACGGCGCCCGCTGGCACCAGGAGATGGGCGCGCGGGCGGCCAGGACCGCCGACGCGATCGTCGTGCCGACGAAGGCCGTCGCCGACGCCCTGAGCGCGTTCCTGCCGGTTCCCTACAGCCAGCTGCACATCATCGGCGAGGGGGCCTCCGACGCGGTGCTGCGGGTCGGCTCGGACGCCGATGCGCGGGCTGCCAGGCTTGGCCTCCCGCGGGATGGCTACCTGCTGACGCTCGCGACGCTGGAGCCTCGCAAGGGCCTGGAGGTCGCGCTGGCCGCGCTCGGGATGCTGACCGGCGGCGCCGTCGACCTGCCGCTGCTGCACGTCGGCCAGCCCGGCTGGGGCGGGCTGGACGCGGACGCCGAGGCGGCCAAGCTGGGCGTCGCCGAGGGCCGGTTCCGCTCGCTCGGCCGGATCGACGACGCGGACCTGGCGGTCGTGCTCTCGCGCGCGAGCGTGCTCGTCATGCCCTCGCGGTCGGAGGGCTTCGGCCTGCCGGCGATCGAGGCGATGGCGCACGGCGTGCCGGTCGTGGTGTCCGACGTGCCCGCGCTCGTCGAGGTCACCGGCCGGGCGGGGACGGTGGTGCCGGTCGATAACCCGACGGCCGTGGCCGCCGCCGTCAGCCGGATCCTCACCGATCCGGCGCTGCGCGCCCGGCTGTCCGAAACCGGACGTGAACGGGCTGCGCACTTTAGCTGGATTGCGGCGGCGCACTCGTGCTGGGCGCTCTACCGTCGAGTCAGCGGTTCCCCAGCCGTGTCCGTCGCCGGTGACGGGCGGGCGTAGTGTTGCCCCGGTCGGACGCGCCGCGCGGGAAGGTCGACTCCGCGCCGCCGCGGGCGGGCGGAGCGGCAGCGGTGGTACTGATCTGTCGGGCGGGCCTGCCGGTCCGCCGGACTCGTACTGGGTATGGCCACGGAAGTGGTTCGTCGGGGAGCGCGCAGGTGCTGCGCGCGGTCCGACGGCCCGCCCCGGATATAGATAGACGAACAGGTAGCAGTCTGGGTGGGAAGGAGCGCCGTGGGACCCCGGGTGCTCGTCGACGCCACCGCGGTTCCAGCGGACCGTGGCGGTGTCGGGCGCTATGTCGATGGGTTGGTCGCGGCCCTGAGCGCGGCTGGCGCCGATCTGGCGCTGGTGTGCCAAAGGTCGGACGAAGAACGGTACAGCCGGATGGCTCCGGATGCCACCGTTCTGTCCGGGCCGGCGGCGATCGCGCACCGTCCGGCGCGTCTCGCCTGGGAGCAGACCGGCCTTCCGCTGGTTGCCGATCAGGTAGCCGCCGACGTGATCCACTCGCCGCACTACACGATGCCGCTGCGGGCGTTGCGGCCGGTGTGCGTGACGATCCACGACGTGACCTTCTTCACTGAGCCGGAGATGCACACGGCCGTGAAGGGCACGTTCTTCCGCTCGGCGATGCGGACCGCCGTCCGCAAGGCGAACCGGATCATCGTCCCGTCGAAGGCGACTCGCGACGAGCTCGTCCGCGTCCTGGACTGCGAGCCGACCACCACCGACGTCGCCTACCACGGCGTCGACACGGCGACCTTCCACCCGCCGACGGACGAGGACAAGCGCCGGGTGCGCATGCGCCTCGGCCTCGGCGACCGCCGGTATGTCGCCTTCCTCGGCATGCTGGAGCCCCGCAAGAACGTGCCGAACCTGATCCGGGCCTGGGCCGAGGCGGTGCACTGGCGGGACGAGCCGCCGGCGCTGGTGCTCGCGGGCGGCTCCGGCTGGGACGACGAGGTCGACGCGGCGGTGGCCGCCGTGCCCAGCCACCTGCGGGTGCTGCGACCCGGCTACCTGCGCTTCTCGGACCTGCCCGGCTATCTGGGCGGCGCCGAGCTGGTCGCCTACCCGTCGCACGGCGAGGGCTTCGGCCTGCCGGTGCTGGAGGCGATGGCCTGCGGGGCGCCGGTGCTGACCACGCCCCGGCTGTCGCTGCCCGAGGTCGGCGGTGACGCGGTCGCCTACACGCAGCCCGACGTCGACTCGATCGCCCGTGAGCTCGGCGCGCTGCTCGACGACGCGGAGCGGCGTGCCCAGCTCTCCTCGGCCGGCCTCGCCCGCGCGGGCGAGTTCACCTGGGCCGCCAGCGCCGACGCCCACCTCGCCAGCTACGCCCGAGCCGCCGCCGACGCTTAGCCCCAGTCAGAGGGGAAGGCCCTGGCAGGTCCCGGACCTCCCGGCGCTACCGTCTCAGGGGGTTCGTAGGGCTACGGGAAGGCCTGTGTCGTGAGGGATGAGCCGGAGATCCGGGTCGTGGTCGTGACCTTCCGGTCCGGCGACATCATCGGGAACTTCCTGGACACGCTGGCGAAGGCCACGTCGCGTGGCTACGAGGTCGTGATCGTCGACAACTCGCCCCAGCTGGACGCGAAGACGGCCGCCGCCGGTGAGCGGCCCGAGGCCCGGCTCGTCCGGCCGGGCCGCAACCTGGGCTACGGCGCCGCCGCGAACCGGGGCGCCGCCGGTGCCCGCGGCAGCTGGATCGTTGTCGCCAACGCGGACCTCTCGTTCGCGCCCGGCGCGCTGGACGAGCTCATCGACGCCGCCGGCCGGTGGCCGCGCGGCGGCGCGTTCGGCCCGGGGATCGTCAACCCGGACGGCGCGCTCTACCCGTCCGCCCGCGACCTGCCGTCGCTGGGCCGTGGAGTCGGGCACGCCGTGTTCGGCTGGTTCTGGCCGACGAACCCGTGGACGGCCTCCTACCGCCGGGAGCGCGGCACGCCGACCGAGACGACCTGCGGCTGGTTGTCCGGCTCGGTGCAACTGCTGCGCAGGGAGGCGTTCGAGTCGGTCGCCGGCTTCGACGAGTCGTACTTCATGTTCATGGAGGACGTCGACCTCGACCGCCGCCTGGGCCTCGCGGGCTGGAGCAGCGTCTACGTGCCGAGCGCCGTCGTCGAGCATCTCGGCGGGCACTCCACCAAGCGGTCATCCCGCCGGATGGTCATCGCCCATCACCGCAGCATGGTGCGCTACCTGTGCCGGCAGTACTCGGGCCCGGCCTACCTGCCGCTGCGGGTGGCGCTGACCGTGGGCCTCGGCGCCCGGCTGCTGTTGGCGCTGGCGTTCGCGAAGGACAGCGCCGGCGCCCGTACCACCCGCGCGGCGGCGGACGTGCTGCCGCCCGCGCGGAAAGCCTGACGGCCGGTTTCGTTTCCGTGGGTTTGGGCGGACTCCCCGGTTCTGGCGTGCGATTCTATGGCCTGTTGGTTGCTCTCTGGGGCCGTTGGCTCCGTGTGGTCGATCTCTGTCGTAGGGAGACAATGGCTGGCCTGACGGGCTCGTACCGTGTCCGGTGAACCGCGTACGGCTACGAGGTTTCGCATGCGCGACGATCGCCGGGTCAAAGGCGGGCGCCTACTTACCCACATCCGGTGTCTGGAAAACTTGCCAGCATGGACGCAGTGATGCTGGTGGGGGGCCAGGGGACCCGGCTTCGGCCCCTCACGATGTCAGCCCCCAAGCCGATGCTTCCGGTCGCCGGCGTGCCCGTCACCGCCCATATGCTCGCCCGCGCCCGCGACGCCGGCATCGACCGGGTCGTGCTGGCCACCTCATACAAGGCCGAGGTGTTCGAGGAGTACTTCGGCGACGGCTCGGCGCTGGGCCTGGAGCTCGTCTACGTCACCGAGACCGAGCCGATGGGCACCGGCGGCGCGATCCGCAACGTCGCCGCCTTCCTGCGCTCGGGGCCCGACGAGCCCGTCGTCGTCTTCAACGGCGACATCCTGTCCGGCCTGGACATCGAGGCGCTCGTCGCCCGCCATCAGGGCTGCGGCGCCGCGGTGACACTGCATCTGACCGAGGTCGAGGACCCGCGTGCCTTCGGTGTCGTGCCGACCGACGCGTCCGGCCAGGTCACCGCGTTCCTGGAGAAGACTCCGGATCCGCCGACGAACCTGATCAATGCCGGTTGCTACGTCTTCCGCCGCTCGGTGATCGACACGATCCCGACCGGGCGGCCCGTGTCCGTGGAGCGGGAGACGTTCCCCGGCCTGCTGCGGGCCGGCGTCCCGATCGCCGCGTACGCGGACAGCACCTACTGGTTGGACCTGGGCACGCCGGCCGCGTTCGTCCGTGGCTCCCGCGACCTGGTACAGGGGCGGATCGCGTCGTCCGCGCTGCCCGGGCCGGTCGGGGACGCGCTCGTGCTGGGTGGGGCGACCATCGCCGCGGACGCGAAGCTGTGCGGCGGGGCGACCATCGGGGCGGGCGCCGCCGTGGGCTCGGGGGCCACCGTCGACGGCGCCGTGCTCTTCGACGGCTCGTCGGTCGGCGACGGCGCGGTCGTGCGGGATTCGGTGATCGGCCGGGACGCGGTGATCTGTGCCGGTGTCCTGCTCGAAGGGGTCGTCGTCGGCGACGGAGCCCGCATCGAGGCGGGCAACGAGCTGCGCGCGGGGGTGCGCGTCTTCCCCGGAGCCACCCTCCCCGCCGGCTGCGTACGCTTCAGCTCCGACAAGGCCTGACGCCGCCAAGCCCGCGGTCAGGCCGTTCACCTGGCCGCGGATCGCTCTTTGGGGATGTTCGGCGCTAACGGGGATCGAGCCGGAAGACTCGGATGACGCGGCCGCTCGGCGAGCTGGGGTCGTTCATCCGCTGGTACTCGGCATAGCCGGGCCAGAAAGCGGTGAGCTTCGGCCAGATGGCGTCGCGCTCGGCGCCGTCGACGAGACGGGCCCGCAGCGGGTGGCGCTTGCCGTGCTGGACGACCGCTACGTCCGGATGGGCCAGCAGGTTCGTGGTCCACACGGGGTGCCCGGATCGGCCGTAGTTGCTGCCGACCAGCCAGAACCCGTCGCCGTCCGGCATGGTCGCGAGCGGGGTCTGGCGGGGAAGGCCCGACTTCGCCCCGGTGTGCTCCAGCATGACCATCGGCAGCACCATCTGGCCGATCATGACGCGGCCGCCGGTGAGCTTGTGCATCGCCCGGTCGATCCGCGGCATCACCGCCGGCCCGAACCGCTGGAAGACGGGGTGCAACGACAGCGCCTGCGCCATCCGCCCGAACCGAGTCTGTGGCCCGATCTTCATGACGCGGATGCTAGCCGAGTGTGCCCGACGCACCCGTGCGTGTGACAACCAGGCGACGCCGCTCAGGGGGCGGTGGTGGCGCCGCCCATCGTCGGGACGGTGGCCGGGATCCGGGTGTTCGCGCCGTTCAGGACGAGCGGCCCGTTCTCGGTGACGTCGAGGGTGCCGCCGGCGGCGCCGGACTCGGGAGCGGTCGGCGAGTTCCAGGTGGCGCCTTCCAAGGGCGGGTTCGTGTACTTCTGCACGAACTCGAAGACCGCGTCCTTGGAGACCGTCCCACAGCGCTGGGTGCGGTCCCAGGCGGTGAGGACGAAGTGGCGGTTGTCCGGGAAGACCGAGCGGGTCCACGGGACCGCGATGAACCGGCTGCCCGCGCCGCTCGCGACGGTCTTCAGCTGGGCGATCTGGTCGGCCGGCAGCTTGCTGTCGTACCAGCCGATCACGAAGCCGTGCTCCAGGTTGTGCACCGCCCGCTCGATCCGGATGCCCGACGTCGGGGTGTAGAAGCGGATCGCGTCGGGCAGCGGGTCGCCGTCGTGGTTGCCCGACGACGGCGGGGACTGCGGGTAGTTCACGGTCTGGTCGGCGGTGACGTGCGTCTGGCCGACCTGCTTGTCGTTGACGACACCCGTGCAGTTCGCCTGCTGGGCGGCCGCCGTCGCGGCCGCGACGTAGCCGATCTTGTGGCTCGCCGACTTGCTCCTGCTGCTGCCGACGCTGAGCGTGACGGCGACGGCGAGCACCACCACCACGACGACGCCCGCGCTCCCATAGATCAGGAGCGCGCGCCGGCGCTCCTTGCGGGCCTGCTCGCGGCGCAGTGCCTCGAGGCGGGCGTTGCGTTCGGGGGTCTTCTTGGCCACGGTGCCGCATCTTAGCCGGGGCCGCGCGGCTGGTGGCCGGCCGCGGTCGCGCTCAGCGGTGCAGGAGGAACGCTCCGGGATCGCGCGGGGGCCGCGACGGCGCCTGGACCGCGGGGTGACCGACGGCGACCGCGCCCAGCGGCGTCCAGCCGGCCGGCAGGTCCAGCACCCGGCGCACCACGTCGGCGCAGAACAGGGTGCTTGACACCCAGGCCGAGCCGAGGCCCTCGGTGGCGAGCGCCACCAGGAAGTTCTGCACGCCGGCGCCGCCGGCGACGGTGAACATCCGCTCCTCGGCGGCGGCCCGGCGTGCGTCCGGGTAGGCGTGCGCGCCGTCGTCGGTCACCAGCGGGACGACCAGGACGGGCGCCTGGGCCAGCACGTCGCCGCGGCGCAGCCGCCGCGCGACGGCGTCCTCGGGAAAGCCGTCGCCGCGCAGGTCCCGCGCCCAGGCGTCGGCCATCGCCGCGAGCAGCTCGGCGCGCCGCTCGGCCACGATCACGAACCGCCACGGGGTCGTGTGGTGCGGCGCTGGGGCGGTGACCGCGGCGGCGACCGCGCGTTCGACCGCCGCCGGGTCCACCGGGGCGTCGCTGAACGCCCGGACGGTGCGCCGCTCGGTGAGCGCCGCCCGCCTGGCCTCCAAAGTGCCGAGCCGGAACAAATCCTCAGCCGGCGAACGGACCACCGACCGCACGCCCCGCCCGTCGTCGGGCACCACCGAGAAGCCGCGGACGAGGGCTACCGGGGTGGCTGTGAGCTTGCCCTTCACCAGCTCCGCGGCCGCGGCCAGCTGGTCGGCCTCCGCGACCTCGGTCATCCCCAGCTCGTTGCCGTAGCCGTCGACATCGCCGATGTGGCTGCGCAGCGCGGACATCCCGGCGAGGCCGATCGCCTGGTCGACGACGCCGCGCCGCCATGGCCGCCCGGCGGTGTCGGAGACGACCACCGCTGCCAGGGCGCCGTACCGCGCGGCGAGCCCGGCCCGCAGCCGGCGGGCGGACTCGTCGGAGTCCAGCGGGAGCAGCGCCAGGCTGTCCTTGGCGAGGTTGGACGCGTCGACCCCGGCCGCGGCCAGCACGAAGCCGTGCCGGGTCTCGACGATCCGGGTCGGGCCGCGGCTCGCGACGTCCCGGACGGTCTCCGCCTCGATGGCCGCGAGCCGGGCGGCCTCCCGGTCACCGGCGACGGTGACGATCCGGCCCTCAGCCTTGGAAACGATCTTCGAGGTGACGACGAGCACGTCGCCGTCCTGAAGGCCGAGCCCGGCGGCGTCCAGCGCGGTCGCGATCACTCCGGCCAGATCGTCGCCGGGCCTGATCTCGCCGATCCCGGGCACCGGGACTATCCGCAACTCACCGCGGACCGGGTCGACGGCGGCTGCTCGCGAGGTGTCGGGCGGCGAGGCGCCGGCCCGCTCAGACACCGGCCAGCTCCAGGGCGGCGCGGACGATGGCGACGGTCGCGTCCAGGTCGGTCATCAGCAGCGGGCGGGCGACGACCCGGACGCCGGGCACCGTGACGCCCGCGTCGGCGGTGTCGACGAGCCAGCCGTCGAGCAGCCCCTGCCCCTCGGCGCCATGCGCGCCCTCGCGGGAGCCGTAGTGCCGGCCGACCGCCTCGGCGGACGTCTCGACGCCGATCGCCCGCAGGCAGGCGTCGGCCATGCCCCGCACCGCGCTGCCGCCGATGATCGGCGAGACCCCGACGACCGGCGCGGCGGTCGCGCCGACGGCCTCCCGGATGCCGGGCACCGACAGGATCGAGCCGATGGAGACGACCGGGTTCGACGGCGGCAGCAGCAGCACGTCCGCCTCGGCGATCGCGTCGAGCACGCCGGGCGCCGGCTTCGCGTCCGCGGCCCCGACCGAGACGATCGCCTCAGCCGGCACCTCGGCGCGCAGCCGCAGCCACCACTCCTGGAAGTGGATCGCCCGCCGGCCCTGGCCGTCGTCGATGACGACGTGGGTCTCGACCCGGTCGTCGCTCATCGGGATCAGCCGGACGCCGGGCTGCCAGCGATGGCACAGCGCGGCGGTGACGGCGGAGAGCGCGTAGCCGGCTTCCAGCATCTGGGTGCGCACGAGATGCGTCGCCAGGTCCCGGTCGCCGAGGCCGAACCAGTCCGGGCCGACGCCGTACTCCTTGAGCTCGGCGGCGACGGTGAACGTCTCGTCCTCGCGCCCCCAGCCCCGCTCGGCGGAGATCCCGCCGCCCAGGGTGTACATCACCGTGTCGAGGTCGGGGCTGATGTTCAGCCGGTGCAGGATGATGTCGTCGCCGGTGTTGCCGATCACGGTCACGTCCGCCTCCGGCAGGGCAGCCTTCACCCCGCGCAGGAACCGCGCGCCGCCGATGCCCCCAGCCAGGGCCGTCACCTTCACAGCTAGCAGGCTATTGCGCGGGGCCGACAGGGCAGGGACCCTGTCGCCGACTCCGCAGGGATCCCGTCGCTCCGGGGAGACCTCCGCACGCGGCCTCCTGCGTGTCAGACGGCGAGCGCGGCGAGCAGGTAGCGCACGAGCGCGCTGGTGGGGCGGGTCGGGGCCGGGTTGGCCAGCCCGCCCTCGATCGTGGCCACGACCGCTTCGGCGGCGAGCTCGCGGTCCGGTTCGGGGACCAGGTCGGTGACGGCGGCCAGCGCCAGGCCGTGCAGCCATTCGTGCAGCCGCTCGTGGTAGGCCATCACGGGCGGCGCGTGCGGCGCCCGTTCCGCCACGCAGGGATGCAGCGTGCGGCGGCGTTCCACCGAGTCGAGCGCGGCGAACAGACAGCTGGCCGGCTCGCCGGCCAGGTCGCCGATCCGGGCGACCTCGCCGTCCAGCAGCCGGTTGAGCACGGCCGCGAAGGCGTGATCCTTGGTCCGGAAGTACCAGTACACCGAGCCCGGCTCGATCCCCGCGGCGCGCGCGATCTCGGCGACCGACGTGCCGGCGAAGCCGTGGGCGAGGAACTGTTCCTCCGCGACCGCGAGCAACGCGTCCACGCGTTCCTCGCGGGGGACCTCCTGGCGGTTGCGGGGCACTCGATCAGGGTAGCGAGGCCGCTCCCGCGATTCCGTGTTTCACGCCACTTCGCCTCGGCTCGCGGCTGGACGGGGCCGCGCCGGTGATAGCGGCCATTGCGGTATCGGGCCGAGATCGCCGTAAGGTTTGGCGTCCGCGGGGGGATTTGCCGCCAGGATGCGCTCGCCGGAAAGCCTTTTGTGTTCACCCCCGGCCCATACCATCACTGAGCGTGAAACCGGGCAAACGGTCTGTGGGCGGACGAGTGTGTCATACCCGTCCCGATTCTCTTGATTCAGGTCCGAGAGACCAGCGACAGTGGAACTGAGTTCTTCGACCGTCGCCCGAGAGTTCCCCGCCGGCGCCGATCATGACGACTCCCCTTCGCGCCGCCAAGGAACCGCCGGGTCCGTGGGAGGGAAAGCCATGTCCAAGATCAGACACTCCTCGACCAACGGCCACCGAGCATCGGCCGGCGGGACCGACGCCCGGTCCGCCTCGCGCCGGCGCGCACTCGCTGGCGCGCGGGCGCCACAGGTCGCCGCCGCGCGGCACGTCCAACTGCGCCGCGACGCCTCGGACGCCGGTCGGCGGCTGGCGGCCAGGAGCGCCCTGGTGGCCGCCCGCCGCCGGACCAACTTCCTGCTCGGGACGCTGGACGGCCTGCGCCGCGGCGCGGCCGGCACCGCCAGGGTCCGCGCGACGGGCCAGTCGCCGGGATAGGCCCGCCGTCCCCGCCGGACGGGGAAGCCGGGGCGCCGCGCCGGGGTTCTCGGTGGGAACGCGGCAGGCGCCCCCCGCCGGTCTTGTGGCGCGGGCACCGTCACGTGATGCACAGTCCAGACCGTTCCCGCCGCTGCGACGGCGCCCGCCGCGCCCGGCGTGGCCAGCCGGTTCGAGCGGGCCTTACCGAATGCAGGTGGACGCCTTGACTAACTCCGGCACCGAGGCCAGCTCCGAGGGTCCGGCGGCGTCGGTGGCGAACGTGCCGGCCCAGAGCGCGCCGTCGCCGAGCGCGCTGCGCCGAGCCCTTCGCCGGGCCAGGGACGGAGCGACGCTCGACGTCACCGAGGCGGCGGTACTGCTGGCGGCCCGGGGCGACGACCTGCGGGACCTGGCCGCCTCGGCGGCCAGGGTGCGCGACGCGGGCCTCGCCTCGGCCGGCCGGCCGGGTGTCGTGACCTACTCGCCGAAGGTGTTCATCCCGCTGACCAGGCTGTGCCGGGACCGTTGCCACTACTGCACGTTCGCGACGGTTCCGCACCG
>Ga0068859_100004476_pt1 | contig 14258 bp, 17 predicted proteins | sample KBSSwiS22_FD_66585 | JGI IMG/M metagenome (GOLD analysis project Ga0068859, IMG submission 66585) | Switchgrass rhizosphere microbial communities from Kellogg Biological Station, Michigan, USA - KBS Switchgrass S2-2 | ecosystem: Host-associated > Plants > Roots > Rhizosphere > Soil ... | reverse complement strand
ATTGTATTGTCACCGCTTTTTATTTTTATTCTTCGTGTTTGGCGTGTTTGTATGTCCTTATGCAGGAATTATCGCAAATTAAAAATATTAACATTACCCAGCACACATTTATTTCCTCACAACCCTCCACCCCAACTCACCCTTTCGTAACTTTGCCACATGCCCAAATATTTAGACGAACTTAACGCACCCCAAAGAGAAGCGGTTGAACACAAAGACGGCCCGATAATGATCATTGCAGGCGCAGGCAGCGGCAAAACCAAAGTGCTTACCACACGTATTGCCCACCTGATGGGCTATCATCATATCGACAGCTTTAATATACTGGCGCTCACTTTTACCAATAAAGCCGCCGCCGAAATGAAGGAAAGGGTGGAAAAAGTTTTGGGTAATACCGAAGCCCGCAATTTGTATATCGGCACTTTTCACAGCGTATTTGCAAGGATATTGAGAGCAGAAGCCAACAAAATTGGTTATCCCAATAACTTCACCATTTATGATACCGATGATGCCAAAAGCGTGGTAAAAACTGTTATCAACGAAATGGACCTGGATGATAAACATTACAAACCCAACGTGGTTTATAACAGAATTTCTGCAGCAAAAAATGCACTCATCGGCCCAGCAGAATATATCAACGACTGGGCATTACAACAAGAAGATGCAAGGGCTAACCGTCCTGCCATTGGCCAAATTTATGATGCTTATGCAAAACGTTGTTTTAAAAACGGCGCTATGGATTTTGATGACCTCTTGTTTAAAATGTACATCCTCTTAAAAAATCATCCCGATAGTTTAAGCAAGTACCAGCGCAAGTTCAAGTACATCATGATTGATGAGTACCAGGATACGAACACCGCACAATACGAGATCATAAAATTGTTAGGTGCTATGCACGAGAATGTTTGCGTGGTGGGTGATGATGCACAAAGTATTTACAGCTTCCGTGGTGCAACTATTGAAAACATTTTACAGTTTCAAAAAGATTACGACGAAGTAAAAGTGGTAAAGCTGGAACAGAATTACCGCAGCACCAAAAGTATTTTAAATGTTGCCAACGAAGTGATTGGCAACAATAAAAATCAAATTGAAAAAAGATTATTTACCGATAATGAGCAGGGAGAAAAAATTCGTTTGGTACGCACCATGACGGATAATGATGAAGGCAAAACTGTTGCTGATACTATACAGGAACAAAAACTTCGCAATCATTATTTCAATAAAGATTTTGCCATCCTCTACCGCACCAATGCACAAAGCCGCAGTTTTGAAGAAGCGTTGAGAAGAATGGGTATTGCCTATCGTATTTATGGCGGCATGAGTTTTTATCAGCGTAAAGAAGTAAAAGATTTTATTGCATATTTAAGAGTAGTGGTTAACCCAAGAGATGAAGAAGCGCTAAAGCGTATCATCAATTATCCCGTTCGTGGTATTGGTAAAACCACCATTGATAAATCAGTATTATTTGCCAATGAAAATAATTTGACCCTGTGGGATATTTTTTGCAACGCAGCCATGTATGGTTTTAAAGCGGGTACACTGGAAGCTATCGACAACTTTGTAACAATGATCAAAATGTTTCAAAGTGAGCTGACTAAAAAGAATGCATATGATGTTTCTATTTTGGTAGGCAAAAGCACCAACATCGTTAAAGAATTATTCAACGATAAAACCACCGAAGGCCTTGCCCGTTACGAGAACGTACAGGAATTATTAAACTCCATCAAAGAATTTACCGAAACACCCATGAACGAAGAAGACGGCGAAGTGGGTGATAAAAGTTTAGGTGGTTATTTACAACAAATTGTTTTATTAACCGATGCCGATGATGATAAAGGTGAAAGTGATGTGGTTAAATTAATGACGATACATGCAGCAAAAGGCCTGGAATTCCCGGTGGTATTTGTAGGTGGTTTGGAAGAAACACTCTTTCCCAATGCCATGAGCATTAATACCAGGGAAGAACTGGAAGAAGAACGCCGTTTGTTTTATGTAGCGATAACAAGAGCCAAGCATAAACTGTGGCTAACGTATGCCAATGCACGCTATCGTTTTGGTCAGTTGCAGCAAAATGACAGCAGCCGTTTTTTAGAGGAAATTCCGGAAGCATATTTAGATAAAAGTTATGCTGGTGGTGGTATGAAAAACAGCAATGGCAGCACTGCTTTTGAAAGAATGAACCGTGGTTTTAGCGGCGGTGGCGGTAATGCATGGACGGGAGGTGGTGGCAAATCTTCCGCAGCTGCAAAAGCGGAAAAACAATATGGTGCGCCTCCGGGCAAAGCAGCAACGCCCGGTTATATAGCACCCAAACCTCTAAATAAAACTGTGGAGCACACACCCTCTCCCGATTTTGTTGCCAGCGACACCAGCAATTTACAGGCCGGCCAAAAAGTAGAACATCAAAAATTTGGTTTTGGTGAAGTAATGAAAATGGAAGGTGCAGCGCATAATCCTATCGCCACCGTTAATTTTGAGTTGAATGGCGAAAAGAAGATCATGCTGAATTACGCAAAGCTGAGGATAGTGGAATAAAGAGCATTTGAGGTATATGGCACGCAGAGGAGCAGAGGACGCTGAGAAAAAAATATTGTATTTCCTCTGTTAGCTCTGCCCCTCTGCGTGCCATTCTTCTGCGTGCCCGTCTTTCGAAATCCGAAAAATATCCCCGTTTACGTCGTTTTAAGCCCAAACCAGCCCAATTTTGGTTAATTTTGTACCGAAAATAAAATATCATTTTATGATAAAGACAGGAAACACCGTAGTAAGCATCTATACCGAAATGACGCCCAACCCGGAGACGATGAAATTTGTGGCCAACAAATTATTGTACCCCGGCAAGAGTATTGATTTTGCAGATGAAGCCAGTGCAGGTCCATCACCATTGGCGCAGGAGTTGTTCACCTTTCCATTTATTAAAGCGGTTTTTATAGCCAGTAATTTTGTTACGCTTACTAAAACTGCCGATATGGAAGACTGGCAGGATGTTATTCCTACCATCAAACAATTTTTAAAAGATTATTTAGAAGATGGTAAACCTGTAGTGAATGAGGAAGATGTGGCATCGATGAAAACACCTAACAGCAACGAAGTAAATGCTGATGATGACGATGTGGTTAAACGCATTAAAGAATTATTAGAAAACTATGTAAAGCCAGCCGTTGAAATGGATGGCGGCGCCATACAATTTAAAAGTTACGAAAACGGAACCGTTAACTTAGCCATGCAGGGAAGCTGCAGCGGTTGTCCATCTTCTACCATTACTTTAAAAGCTGGTATTGAGGGAATGATGAAGAGGATGATACCCGAAGTAAAGGAAGTGGTGGCGGAGTCTGAATAACTGATTTGTTAAGTTATTTGTATTGCAGAGAAGTCAAGTTTTAAAAACTTGACTTCTCTTTTTTTTGGCCGGGCTGGATTTCTTTGTTCAGCTTCATTGGCGTCGCATGGTACATCCCGATATGGCGGGACTCTTCAACCACATCTCTTTGCTGAACTTTTATCAAAGCGTAGATTGCCGTATCTTAGAAAAAACATTCTGCTGATGAAATATCGTCTTCTCTTTTTATTCATTGCATTTTCTTTTACTGCAACCGCACAACTAACGGATAGGGAAATACGAGATTTAAAAGGCGGTCACGTTAAACCCGACTTCAGTCCTCTTTATCATTTACCATTCAGCAAAGGCAGCAAATTTTTACTGATACAGGCTTACAACAGCAAGATGAGCCATAAGAATGAACTGAGTTTAGATTTTAAAATGAAGAAGGGCAGTAAAGTTTGTGCCGCAAGAGATGGCGTGGTAACTGCTATAAAAAAAGACAGTGATGTGGGTGGGTTAAAAGATGAATATCTGTCACAGGGCAATCATATTATAATAACACATAGTGATGGCAGCGTGGCCATGTACTGGCATTTACAAAAAGATGGTGTGCTGGTAAATGTTGGCGACACCGTAAAACAGGGTCAGCATATAGGTTATAGTGGCAATACCGGCTACACTGCATTTCCCCACTTACACTTCCAGGTGCAGGATAAAAATGGTAATGATATTGCCACAAGATTTTTAACAAAAAAAGGAATCATCTATTTAAGGCCCGGCAAATGGTACAGGGGTGTTCAATAAAATAAAAGAGCTATTTTTTTATTGCTGAAATATAGCGCCTTAGATTTTTCCTGCATATAAAACAATCCCTATCCAAAATAAATATTCATTGCCGTTAAACTTTTGCAAATAAAAATTGTCGTCAAAAAATATCGTCTCTGCAGGCTGCTTTTTTTAAACTTATCCCGTCTTCCTTTGGCACAGTATTTGGAAAACGCACTGTGTACATATTCAATCATTAAAAAATCTCTTTTATGAAAACAACGCAAGTAAAATTTTTATCTTTAGCAATTGCAGCAATCACCTCTGTTACTGCAACGGCGCAAGTAAACACCAACTTAAATGCTACAACAAAAGCAGTTGTTGGTACATCTGCAAGTACAAATGCGGTTAAATCAGTAGCACACAGTACTACTGCTACTACAAAAAATGTTACTAATGCTGCGGTAACAAAAACTAAACATGTGGCCACTGCAACTACCGGTGCTGCAAAAACTACAGTACAATCTGCAGGTAATACACAGGTAAATGCAAACACTTCTGTTAATGCCAATACACAGGCAAATGGTAATACAACTGCAGCAGGTAACAATGCAGCAGCAAGCCAGTCTTCAACAACCGCGGTAGATGCCAATGTAGCTGTACAACCAAAAACTGATGCTGAAGTAAATGCAGCAGACAAAGCAAAGGCAGCAGCTACAGAAAAAGTAAAAGCAACAAAAACTGAAGTTTCAGGTGCAGCAAAACAAACTACCACTGCAGCTAAAAAGGTTAAAGCGAAAACAGATGTAAAAGCTGAAACAGAAACAAAAGTTAGTACCAGTACTAAAGCGGGCGGAAATAAATAATTATTATGATCGTATCTAAACAATGCGGCTGTTAAAAACACAGCTGCATTGTTTCCTTATATCCTAAACTCACCTTTATGAAAAAGCTAAAAATTGCCACTGCACAACTGATGCTGCTGTCTTTTTTTTCAATCAGCATTTGTAAAGCACAAACCGAAGCAACTGATACCACTGTTGCTGCAAGTGATAAAGAATCAAAATTCAAACTTTCCCTTGCTACGGCGTTTTCTTCACGTCTGCATTATTATGGCAGAACTGATAGTCTTAAAAGCAGTGCACTTATTCCCACAATTGTAATGCAGTTGGGTAAAAATTTCAGCATTACACCTTCTTTTATCTTTATTAATAACAACCAGGCTTCGTTTAATTATGCCGCTTCTACTATAAATGCTACTTATAATTTTGGTAAAAAGAAGGGTGTTGCGGGAACTATTTATGCAGATAAGTTTTTTTATAAAGATAATAGTGAATTAGTGCGTTCTGTACAACAGGGCCAGGGTGGATTTACACTTGGCTACCTCAATAAAATAGTAAATATTACCGGCGGCTCAAGCGCTGCATTCTCTAAAAGCAATACCGACTTTTTTGCTATGGCACAACTCGACCATCCTTTTAAAAAAGTAAAAGGGGATAATGTTTTTTTAATTACCCCTTCTGCAACAGCCAATGCAGGTACACAAAATTTTACAACGAGTTACTACAAAAAAAATAATTTTCTTTTCATTCCCACCACCGAAGAACTGGTAACAGAAAGCAGTAAACAGTTTTCATTACTTAGTTACGAATTTAATCTTTCGCTGATCTATGCCTATAAAAGATTTATAGTAAATGTAACACCGGGTTATGTGTTACCGCAAAATATAATCACTGTAGCCAACAATACAACTGTTTCCGAAAAGGCATCCAATCTTTTTTATTGCAATGCGGTTTTGATTTATAAATTGGTAAAGTAATTTTTTTATTGATGAAGGTCATTTGATGTGGCGGGTTAAACGCAGTTCGCTTTATCTTTATGCCCATCAATGAAACATTATAACCGGGTACATATCGTTTTATTTGCTGCCGCGGTTGCTTACCTGTGCAGTTGTGCGGTAAGCAACAATCCGCAGCGTACAACAATAAGGCAATTACAAAAAGGCATTATTACAGACGATACCAGTTTTGTCTATCATCTTCCGTACGAAAAAGGTACAAAACATTTACTGGTACAGGGCTATTTCAGTAAGTTCTCTCATAAAAACAGGGCAGCACTCGATTTTAAAATGAAACGTGGTACTACTATTTGTGCTGCCCGTGAAGGAGTTGTCGTTCGTGTAAAAGAAGATGGGAACAAAGGTGGATGGAATAAAAAATACCGTCCCTATGGCAATGTAATTGTGATACAACATGCTGATGGCAGCAGGGCGGGTTACTGGCATTTGAAATTTAATGGCGCCCTGGTAAATGTGGGTGACACGGTTAAGCAGGATCAACCCATTGGTTTGAGTGGTAAAACAGGCTATACTTTATTTCCGCATTTGCATTTTATTGTATGGCGTTTTGATGGTAACGGACAGTGGTTACAGGTAGGCACACACTTTAAAACCAGTAAAGGAATAAAATACCTGCGCCCAATGCGGTGGTACAACAATAAATATTAATTACATTTAGCAAAAATTATTTTGGGTTTACAAGAAGTGTACGATCAGTTTGTTGCCGGCATGAAAGAAACAGGCTGGCTGGAGTACATAGCCGTTTTTGCTGGTATCATCAGTGTTTGGTACAGCCGTAAGGAAAACATATTGGTGTATCCAACAGGTTTGCTCAATACCATTTTTTACATTTACTTAAGTTTAAAAGGTGGCTTACTGGGCGAAGCCAGTGTAAATTTTTATTACACAGTAATGAGTATTTATGGCTGGATAATGTGGAGTAAAAAGAATAGTCAGCATGAACATATTATTAAGATCACCAAAGCTTCAGGGAAAGAATGGATGCAGCATATTTTATTTTTTGCTGTGTTTTATGTGGCATTGTATTTTGCTATTGGATGGATGAGCAGCAAAGGGTATATAAAAGGGGCCATTCCCTGGGCGGATGCATTTGCAAGCGCCACCGCCTATACCGGTATGTGGTTGATGACAAAAAAGAAAGTAGAAAGTTGGTACTGGTGGATTGCTACAAATATTGCATCAATACCTTTGTACTTTGTTAAGCATTATGTTTTTACCAGTGTATATTATATTGTGTTACTGGTAATGGCTGTAATGGGATTATTGGAATGGATGAGAAAACAAAAATTAAATACAACATGAGTTATTGCACTTTTAGCAATTCGCTTAAATCCGGCGAAAAAATGGTTCATAAAATTTACCATGATAATCATTATGGTTTTCCTATTGATACCGATGATGAATTATTCTGCAGGCTGATACTGGAAATAAACCAGGCCGGCCTTAGCTGGGAAACTATTTTAAACAAACAGGAAAGTTTCAGGAAGGCTTACCATAATTTCAATATTAAAAAAGTAGCCGGTTACAAAGAAAAAGATATTGAACGTTTATTGAATGATGCAGGTATCATACGCAATAAATTAAAAGTAAATGCGGCCATTGAGAATGCGAAAACAATTTTAGTATTGCAAAAACAATTCGGTTCATTTAAAAACTGGCTTAATCATCATCATCCAAAAGCAAAAGAAGAATGGATGAAAGTGTTTAAACAAATTTTTAAATTTACCGGGGGAGAAATTGTAAATGAATTTTTAATGAGCGCTGGTTATCTTCCCGGGGCACATGATGAGGATTGCCCGGTGTATAAAAAAGTGGTGAAAGCAAAACCCATGTGGAAGCAAAAGTAAATCCGTAAAATAAATGAAAAAAATTGTTGTAATAGGGCCGGAAAGTACAGGCAAAAGTACCTTATGCGAAAAGCTGGCAGCGCATTACCAAACGGCGTGGGTGGAGGAATATGCCAGGGAATATCTTTTAAAAAATGGTACTGAATATAGTTTTGAAAATTTACTGGATGTTGCTAAAGGACAAATTGCCAATGAAGAAAGAGTTGCTGATAGCCTGAAGGCAGCTAACAAATCTGAAACCGGCAATCTGAAACCGGCAATATTTGTTGACACCGATATGTATGTAATGAAAGTATGGTGCGAATTTGTTTTTGAAAAATGCCACCATTGGATACTAAACAGAATTGTTGAAAGAAAATACGATTTGTATTTGCTGTGTAACATTGATATACCCTGGATAAAGGATGAGCTAAGGGAATATCCTGACCTGGTGACAAGAGAAAAATTATACCATCATTATAAAGACATTATGGTGAATCAAAATGTACCGTGGGTGGATATTAGCGGGAATTACGAGGAACGGTTACAAAAAGCAATACAAAGTATAGATAAGTTGTAAAAAATATAACCATTTCTCCATTATGGATAGTTTGTTTGAGATTGTACAGCAAAAAACAGATGATGAGCTATTAAAAATGGTTTATGAATTTGAAAGCTGGAGTCCGGAAATGTTGACTGCAACAGAAGCAGAACTTGCTAAAAGGAATATATTGCCCGAAGATATTGCTTTAAAAAGGCAGGAAAGAATCACCAATGAAGATGCTGAATTATCAAAAGGCAAAGAAGCCAGTATGGTGGGATTCATAATTGGCTGGTTAGGTGTATTGGGGTTACTTGGCATGATCATCGGCTATACGTATTCTTTTTCAAAAACCAGGAGCAAGTATACCGGAAAGGTTTATTTTAAGTATGATCAGGCAACAAGAGAAATGGGCAGCTATATCTTTTATACTTCAGTTGTCGTTTTTATAGCCTTCATTTTTTTTAAAATTGCAACCATGTATTAATTAAGAAATTTGCGTTGTGGTGCTATTTTATTATTTCCGTCACATCCGGATCCCCTTCCAGGTTATTCATCTGCCGCATAATATCATCATAACGGTTGGCAACATAATTGCTTAATGGTTTTACAGTAAACCTTTTAGGATTAGGTAAGCAAGCTGCAATTTGTGCAGCTTCTCCACGGGTAAGGTCTTTAGCATCTTTATTAAAATATTTTTTTGCCGCCGCCTGCACACCAAAAATACCGCGGCCCATTTCTGCAACGTTTAAATATCGTTCTAAAATTTTTCGTTTAGTCCAGGCTGTTTCAATAGTAAAAGTAAAAAACACTTCAGGCCCCTTGCGTATAAAACCACCACCCTGGAAAAGAAAAATATTCTTTGCCGTTTGCTGGCTGATGGTGCTTGCGCCATGAGGTATTTTGCCGGGGTGCCTTTTATTGTATTTCATTGCAAGCTTTATGGCCTTCAGGTCAAAACCATCATGATCGGGAAAGCGTTGATCTTCACTTGCAATTACCGCCAGTTTAATATTGGAGCCCATAGCATCATAACTGATATAATCTCTCGACAAACCATTGCCCTGCAATACGCTTCCCATCTGCGTTAATGTAATGGGCGGATTAAAAACAAAACACAACAAAAAATAAAAAAAGTAAAAAATATATGCTGTAAAGAATATTGTCCATATTAATGAAACTGCTTTTTTTACGCTTTTATTTTTTCGCAGCTTTGCAAAATAAATTATTGCTGCAACGGCAATAATACCCATGGCAATCAACAATTGCCACTTAAATTCTTTTATCGCAACAGCATCACTGAAATTGGTAAATACAAAATACAGGAACCAGCAAACATGAATAATAAAAACTACCAGCATTATCTTTTTTACAACTGGCCAAATGGTTTTCAAAACTGGACGATTTTAATGGAGTTAAAAATTTATGAAAAACGTGTTAGGCATTCATGATCTAACACGTTTAAGATGATGCAATATAAAACTTTACCGCTTTGTATTATTCATATCCATATAAACCAGTTTATATTTTTTACCAATGATCATGGCATTGCTGCCGCCCTTTGCCATAAAATAACCTGCGGTTCCCAATGCAGCAGAAGCAATCAATAAAGGAGCGCTGAATTTTTCCCTGTCTACCAGGTACACCACGCCGCTTGCTAATGTAAGCACCACGCCTCCACCCAGTAAAGCTGCACCACTTCCTTTGGTATTAAAGCCCTTTTTTTCAGCCTTGCCTATTGCCTTCACCTGGTTATAGTGAAACTGGTAATGATAACTTCCGGCTGTATCAATGATGTAAGTGCCTATAGTAGTAGGTATATAGTGAATGATGAATTCCTGCAGGTACAGCGTATCGTGTTTAATGCCGTTGATCAGCGCACTGATATAGGCGCCGCTGGTGGTAGTAAGGTCGATATTGGCACCAGCATAAAAAGTGCGTATTGTTTTAGTATTCTTTTTTAAAACAATAAAATCTGCAGACTGTGCATAACAGGATACAGAAAACAAAAGCAGCAGGGGTAAAATAATTTTCATTCTACAAAATAAAAAAGCGGCAATGTAAAAAGCATAATATACTGTTAATGTTTTATCAATGTATAAATGATGCCGGTTAATATCACAGCGCCAAAAACCAGGTACAAAAATCCCGAAATGCGGTTGATCAGCAGAATATTTCTATGACTGAGTTTTTTTCCAAGGCTGCCTGCGCCTAAAACCTTGCACATATCAGCCAGCATATTTACACCCAGGCAGGTAACAAATATGATGATACGCTGGTTAAAATTATAATCGGCAGATAGTGAAACGGCCATCGCCACCCAAAAAGCAATTACAGCGGGGTTTAGTGTATTGATCAAAAACCCCGAGGTAAAAATGGCAAAATAGTTGGTCTTCTTTTTTCCTGTTGGTGTAATTACGTCACCCGCTATTTCAACCTGCTCCTCTTTAGGCTTTATTTTTTTAATAAAAGCAAAATAAATGCCCATGCCAATTAAAAATAAACTGCCTGCAATACCAATGGGTATTTTAAAGTTCAATAAAGATTTTACCGCTTCGCTAAAGCTGTTGCTGAGTACTACCCAAATGATATCGCTTAACCAAACACCCGTTACAAAACTAAATCCGCCACGCCTGCCATGATTAACACTCTGCTTGATAATTGTGAATATTACCGGCCCTACCGAAAAGATCAGCAGCAAACTAATGGCAAGTCCCTTAACAAATGCATCAATCATTAAATAAAAATAAGAAACCAAAGTTAATTATTATCACCGCAGGTCATTTATCTATTCTTTACTGCATTTCGTCGGCACAATAATATAGTTGTAATTTTATAGTTCTTTATTTGACAAATGGCAGCAGGCAAAAACCAGTATTTAATTTTTCATATTGCAGGCATACTTGTATTTATATGCCTGCCCGTTATATTTTTCGCTGGTGGCCCGGATAATGCAAGTATTGTAAGCCTGGTTACTAATAAATGGTTTTTGTTTTTTATTTTGCTGTACATAGCCATTTTTTATTGTAATGCCTATTGGTTGTTTCCACAATTGTATTTGCAAAAAAAGTATTTATGGTATGTTGCCATTTTAATAGTGTTATTACTTGCTGTGTACCTTGTACAACCTTTTGATCATATCATAAGGCTTTCACCCTCGCCCGAACAACAGCCAGTTGGTTTTAGCAATAACAATCCGGCTGCAACACCTAAACCCAAACCTGCCGGAAATATCCCTGTTGATGTTGTAAGCCTGTTCCTGTATTTTATTGCTATCGGGTTAAGTACGCTTATTCCCGTGGTAAAGCAATGGCAAAAAACCCGGCATCAATACCTTACTGCGCAAAAAGATAAAGCCAGTGCAGAGTTATCTTTTTTAAAAGCACAGATCAATCCGCATTTTTTATTCAATACACTTAATAACCTGTATTCATTATCATTAACCGGTAGTGATAAAACACCCGAAAGTATCTTACGTTTATCCAATATCATGCGCTATGTTACCGATGAAGTGCAAAATGATTTTGTGCTGCTTGAAAATGAGATAGAATGTGTGAATGATTTTATTGAATTACAAAAGCTGCGGCTCAATAATAAAACAACGGTAATATTTACACACAACGATGCTGGTACCAAACTTTATATTGCTCCGCTGATATTACTGCCTTTTGTAGAAAATGTTTTTAAACATGGTGTAAGCAATAATGAAAGCAGTACCATAACAATTAAAGTGGCCGCCAAAGAAAATGAGATCCTGTTTCATTCCAGGAACAGTATTTTCAATACTGCAAAAAATACCAGCAGGCAGGGAACCGGTATTGCTAATGTTATAAAAAGGCTGGATAATTTATACCCCGGTAAACATTTTTTAAAAATTGAAGATGGCGGCAATGTTTTTGAAGTACATTTAATTATAAATACCTGAAGCAAATAATAATGAAACTTTCCTGCATTGCAATAGATGATGAGCCGCTTGCGCTGGAAGTAATAAAAAAATATGCTTATAAAAATGAGCAGCTTTTATTACAACAGGTATTTGATAACGTTATAGAGGCGGAAAAATATTTACAGCAGCATACTATCGATTTACTTTTTGTGGATATTGATATGCCGGATAAAAGCGGTATTGAATTGATTGCGGGCCTTGCTGTAAAACCCCTGATCATCTTTACCACCGCACATAAAAAATTTGCATTGCAGGCTTTTGATTTAGAGGCGGTGGATTATTTATTAAAACCTGTGCAGGCAGAACGTTTTAATAAAGCAGTAGACAAAGCTATCGTAATGGCAAAAGGAGTAACCAAAACAGATGACCATGATTCATTTTTAGTATACTCCGAGTATAAATTAGTAAAGGTTGTTTTCAATACTATCATGTACATTGAAAGTATGCAGGATTATATAAAGATCCATTTGCAAAATGAAAAACCTGTAATGACTTTGCAAACGCTGAAGAAAGTTTTAGAACAGCTTCCACCCGAAAAATTTCAGCAGATACACCGCAGCTATATTGTAGCTTTAGATAAGATAAAATCGCTTCAGCAAAAAAATATTGAACTCATCAATGGTACCCGGCTACCTGTAAGTAACAGCTACACCAGCTTCATAAAGGCTTATAAAGAAAAGTTAAGAAACTGATCTTTTTCCCATTTAAACGGTACACAATTCCCATTCATCGGTACATTATTGCATGGTGCCCAACCAAATTGCAATTTGAAGTATCTATGTGGTATAAAGCACATGCGCCAATATAATGTTGCTTTAAAAAGCTAATTATATTTTCTCAACCTCAAAACACACCATTATGGAACGTAAACATTTTTTAAAAAACGGTTTAGCAGCTTTAGGCTTAGTGGCAGTAGCCCCTTTAATGAATGCCTGTAAAAAAACTGGTACCTCCACCAGCAGCAGTAGCTCAGGCTCCGGAAGCGAAAGTGGCGGAGGCAGCACTTCCTGCACCGTGTCACCAACAGAAACAGGGGGACCGTTTCCAACTATTGCGCCTTCATCTTTGGTAAAAACAGATATCCGCGGAGACAGGACCGGTGTAGCATTTACCATTAATATCATCATTAAAAATATCAATAGCAGTTGTGCTGCACTGGCAGGTGCCATTGTAGATATATGGCATTGTGATAAAGACGGCTACTATTCAGAATATGGTGGCACCAGTATGCAAACAGTGGATTATACTGCTGTACATTTTTTAAGAGGCCGGCAAACCACTGATGCCAGCGGACAGGTGGCTTTTACTTCTATTTTCCCGGGCTGGTACTCAGGCAGAGCCACACATATACACGTGCATGTGTACAATGCTTCTGGTACTTCTTTATTAATTACTCAAATTGCTTTTCCTGAAGGTAGCAGCAGTGCAGTAGCTACCGTAAATGGAAGCGGTGGTACCACCTACGGATATACGAAAGGAATGACAGGCTATACCTATAATGCGGCAGACGGCGTTTTTAGCGATGATACTGCGGGTGCAGAAATTGCATCAGTTACCGGAAGCCTTTCTGCAGGTTATGTATTAACGCAAACTATCAACGTATCGGCTTAATATTTTTTTGCGTTTGTTTTAGGGAACAATGATGGATGGGCTTTAAGTGTATGCTTAAGGCCTTTTCCATCAACATTTTAAACTAAGATGAGTAAAGGCATTATTAAATTCGGTTTTCAAAAGATCATAGAAGAGGCGCCTGCATTGCTGTGGGATAAATATGTTTTTGATGCCACCTGGATGGAATACAGGATGCAGGCTGCAAACTTTAACCAGCAAAGTAAAACAACATTGTTTACTAATATCCTCAGTGAAAACCCTAAGGCTGAGCAGTTACACGATGCCGTTAGTACAGCTGCTATTGGGTATATCAGGCAGTTGCAGGGGATAATTCCCGGGCTTGTTAATGCACACGGCAAAACAGTTATACCTTTTAAGAATTTCAAATT
>Ga0068859_100004475_pt1 | contig 14259 bp, 9 predicted proteins | sample KBSSwiS22_FD_66585 | JGI IMG/M metagenome (GOLD analysis project Ga0068859, IMG submission 66585) | Switchgrass rhizosphere microbial communities from Kellogg Biological Station, Michigan, USA - KBS Switchgrass S2-2 | ecosystem: Host-associated > Plants > Roots > Rhizosphere > Soil ... | reverse complement strand
CCGCGCGACCGATCGTCAGCTGCGAACCGTCGAACTCCTGGACGTGCTCCGCACCATCCCGGTCGATGATCCGCAAGCGCGCCGCGGGCGCCGTCGGTCTCGGGACGGTGAAGACCATCGTGTCGCCGTGGACGGCGACGCTCGGGCCCGCATCATGCGAACCCTCGACCGGGCTCGCGGTGCCCTGGCTTCCCGCGATCGGGTCCGCGAATCGGGCCGTCACCCGGATGTCGGTCCGCTCGACGTTCGGATCGGCGAAGAGCGTCACGCGCGGGCGATCGACGAGCGTGTAGTGGCGGGCACGAGCGAAGACCAAGGCGCCGTCGGCGAGCTCGGACGCGAGCGACGCGGTCATGTCGCCGAAGCCGTCGAGATCGTCGGGGTTCAGGTGGACGACGAATCGGTTCGGTACGAGCGTGCGATCGGCGGTCGCCAGGCGCTCTGCCTCCATCGCACGTTCGATGCGCCGCTGCAGCTGGACGGGCTGCAGGCGTGCCCGGAAGAGGCGGGCGGAAGGACGTTCGAAAAGGCGCTCGAAGAACCGCTCGATGGCGGCGAACGGCGGCATGGTCCGACGCAGACTAGCAGAGGGTCCGTGAACGGCCCTCCGTTCGATACCGGACCATCCGCGCGCACACTGGAGTACCCCCGGCCGAGGGAGGTCCGGGACCCTACGCTATACTCTCGCCCCGCTTGACGGTATATCCGTCCGAGCTTGTCACGCGTACATCCGGGGACCCATGGCGGAGATCCTGACCGAATCATTCTGCGAACGGTGTGGCACGCGCTACACCTTCGAGTCTGGCGCGCCCAAGGCCAGGCTCAAGGGTCTCAAGGTGATGTCGCGGGGCTTCCGCAATTTCGTCCTGTCCGACGACACGTCGATGGACGAGGCGATGGCCGCGGCGCGCAACGAGACCGACCGCGAACAGACCTCGCACCAGCTCGACGCCTTCCACAAGACGTTCAACTTCTGCATGAGCTGCCGCCAGTACACGTGCGGCAACTGCTGGAACGAGACCGAAGGCCGCTGTCTGTCCTGTGCCCCGAACCTCGGCCAGGAGATCATGCCGACGCCGTTCGGGAGCGCCATGGCCGGCACCGCGATCGGTCTGACCGACACGGAACCCGCCGGTGCCCAGGATCGCAACGTCTACGACCTCGCATCGGCGCCCGTCGAACCCCTTGCGTGGCCCACATCGGATCTGATGCGCGAGGCTGAGGCGGCCGCGCAGCGTGACGCGGCACCGGCGTTCGACGCCGAACCGCTCGCGCCGGACGGGGCGTTCGATGCCGCCGTCGCCGCAGCGGCCGCGGAGCCGGCATCCGCCACTGCGATGCCCGAGGTCACCGACCTGCCTGAGGTCACCGAAGCGGCGCCGTTCGAGGACGAGACGCTGCCCGAGGACGAGAGCTTCGACTTCGCGGCTCGGTTCGCCGCGGTGACCGCCGCGGCTGCGGTGACCGATGAGACCCCCGTTCAGGAGCCACTCGCCGTAGAGCCGCCCGCGGCCGAGCCCCCGGTGCTCGAGACGGTCGCCGAGCCCGAGGTCGCCGATGCGACGTCCGACGGGCTCGATCACCCCGCCGCCGGGGCCGCTGCTGCGGCGGCTGCCGCTGCCGCCGCCAAGACATCGGACCTCTTCCAGCGCTTCCGCCCAGGGCAGAGCCTCGACGACGAGATCGAAGCGTTCGAACGTGCCCAGGAGGCCGAGGTCGCCGCCAAGGCCGCTGCGGCGACTGCGGCGCTCCACGAACCTCAGGAGATCGCGCCGGAACCGGCGGCGCCGGCTGCGGCTGCTCCCGAGCCGGTCTACCCGGAACCGGAGCCCGCGCCGGTCGAGACGTTCGAGCCGGAGCCCGTGGCTGCCATCGAGCCGGAGCCCGTGGCCGCCGTCGAGCCCACGCCTGCCCCGGCATGGCCGGAGCCGGTCGCTGCCGAACCTGCCGCCGCTGAACCCCCACCGTTCCCGGCCGGCGATCCGCGCGTCGATTACGTCCCGCAGCCGACCTGGCAGATCGTCGCCCCCGATGCACCTCCGACGAACGGCGCTCCCCAGGCACCCGTCCAGCAGCCGAGCACGCCACCAGCCGATGCGATCGCCGCGACCAGCGAGCCGCAGTGGCCGGACCGCGACGCCGCCGCCGGACTGCCGTTCCTCGGTCGACCCGCGGTCGCGACCGGCGGGATCGACGCACTCTGGGCGGCATCCGCCCATGAGGTCGCGACCGTGAGCCAGGTGCCGCAGTTCGGCGTCGAGGCGCCGAAGGCAGCAGGCGGCGTCCAGCCGTGCGTCAGCTGCGGCCTGTCGCTCTCCGCGAACGCGCGGTTCTGCCGCCGGTGCGGCACACGACAGGGTTGACCGGAGCGCGCTAGCCCGCCCCCTCTGCCGCCACGGTCCCTGACGCCCGACCCCCGGTCATCGCATCGTCCCTGACCCGCACCCACGCGGCGCCGTACAGCAATCCCTGGTACGAGAACGACAACCACGCGAGCGCGATGAACGCCGTCGCGAGAGGACCCGCGAGCGCCGCGACCCCGACGATCCGCGGCGCCGCGAACAGGAAGATCTGACCAAGCAGGAAGATCGCCAGGCCCGCCACGATCGCCGGTGGGACAGCCGCGCGGAGCAACGGCCGGCGAGGCGGCACGAGCTGGTACACGCCGAGCACGACCAGCACGGTGATGAGCGCCACCATCGGTGGCGACGAGACGATCCGCCCGAAGGCGGTCAGCCACGTGGACGTCGTCGGGAGCAGCGCCTCCGCGGCCGTCGCGAGCGCTCCCGCAACGATCAATGCCACGACGACCCCGATCAGCCCGGCGACCCACACGAACCCACGCCCCATGCGCCGCAACACATCGCGTTCGGGGCGATCCGTGAAGATCCGCGAGAAGGCCACATCAAGCGTCACGTAGAACTGACTCACCGTCCAGATCAGGCCGACGAGGCCGACGAGCGATGTCACCGCGGCACCCTGCGACATCGACACGAGCGCGCCCTGGATCAGGTCCTGGAGCGGCGGCACCAGCGAGGACAACGCCGTCGCGAGCTGCTGCTGGACCTCAGGGTCCTTCACCAGGAGTCCGGCGACGCCGAGTGTGACCAGGGCGATCGGTACCACAGCGAACAGGGTCGTGAACGCCAGTCCGTTGGCCAACAGCCCGCCCGGAGCCAGCCCGTAGATCTCCAGGACGCGCCGGCCGACCGTGACCGCGGGGCGGTCCATGAACCGTTCGAGCACCGCCGGGATCTTCATCCGGCGGTCGGGTCAGTCGCTCGACGAGGAGGACGTCGTCGACGACGTCGACGTGGAAGTCGACGAGGACGAGCCCGAGGACGACGCATCACCGCTCGACGTCTTGTCAGAGGGCGACGTTGACGAGCTATTTTCGCCGCTCTCGTCCGATGTCTTCTTCTCGCCGCTCTCGTCTGACGTCTTCTTCGCGCCGCCCGAGGCCGATCGCCGTTCCTTCTTGGCCCAGCCCGAGCCCTTGAAGACGATCGTCGGTGGCGCGAATGCCTTGCGGATCGGACCCGAGCCGCACAGCGGACACGCCTCAGGGGCCGGGTCGTTCACGCCGTGGATGACCTCGAAGCGCCGCCCGCAAGCGGCGCAGATGTAGTCGTAGAGGGGCACGTTCGGGCGGGTCGGGTCAGCCGCGGAGGAGGCGCATGCCGCACTTCGGGCAATAGAACGCCCGCTCGTGGGCCGAGGCGAACCCGCAGTGCGCACAGACCAGACCGCCGCGACCGGCGGCGGGAACGGGACGTTCGATCGCCGTGAGGCCGACGGCATGCTGGTTTGCGAGGATGTTCGTCAGGAGTCCGGCGAGGAGCTTGTTGCCGATCCGGTCCGTGTCGCCACGGACACCACGTCCGCCCCAGCCGACGACGGCCCGGCAGATCATGTCGCCGGTCGCCTCGTCCCAGTGGGCCGCGACACCGCCGACGATCGCGTTGTACTCGGGGTAGCCGCTGGTATCGATCTCACCGTCGAGCAGGGAGCACACGAACGTATCGAAGGCGAGGTCGATGGCGTCGATCGACTCGAGGACCACGAGCGCGTGCCGGGTGATCGGCGAATGGATGTGGTGGGCGTTCAGCCACTGCATCGCCTCGGACGGGCGGGCGATCGTCGGCGTCGCCTGGCTGAACTCGATCGGCAGCGGCTCGACGACTTCGATCTCCGCCTTCGCAAGACCGACCAACATCGCCGGCAGCTCAGCCATCGCCTTGGGTCCGCTCTGCATGCGGACGCCCTCGCTCGTCTTCCCGGCGTAATAGAGCTTGAGCTGGAAGTCCTGGGCGACGACCTCCTCGGGGAGCATCGCCGAACCGGTCATCGCCGGCGGCGGCGCCGAAGCGGGCTGGCCACCATCGGGCTCTGGCGTGTTCTTGCGCTTCAGGAAATCGAGCGGCACCTGGCGACCTCCCCGGTCGGATCGAACGTCATGCGCCCGTCATCCTAGCAGCGCCCGCACGCGTGGCTTAGCCGGCGCGCAGGACCACGGCCTCGAGCGGGCGCAGCGTGAGCTGCCCGGCGGAGTTCGGCCGACTCGGGTCGACGTATGAGCCGCACACCGGACTGAACGTCCGGCCGTCCTCGTTCGGGAGCGTCACGTCTCGTTCGGTCTCGGCGAAGTTGACGACGACCAAGGCATGGTCACCCGGCGCGTCGCGATGCCACCCGAGGACGTCGGGCGTGCCGAGCGACGCCAGCTGCAGCGCACCCGAGCGAAGCGCCTCCGACTCGCGACGGAGCGCGATCAGCCGTCGATACGTATTCAACACCGAGCCTTCGTCTGCCTGCTGCGCTGCGACGTTGCGCCGATCCGCGTCATCCCCGAACCGGAGCCACGGCCGGCCGCTCGTGAAGCCATGACCGGCGCCCGCTGCCCACGCCATCGGGGTCCGGCACTGGTCGCGGTTCCACCATTCGAAGTCCGGGTCGATCAACGCGCGGCGGGCGGGAGGATCGATGATCTCGTCGGTCGGGATCGACACGTCGAGCATCCCGATCTCCTCGCCGTAATACATATACGGCGTGCCGCGGATCGTAAGCAGCACCACGGCGGCCGCTCGCGCGACCGCGTCCGTGTCGGCGATCCCCGCCGAGGCCGACAGACGGCTCGCCTGGCGTGACTGATCGTGGTTCGACAGGACGTTCGCCAGCCAGCGCGAACGCCCGAACATCGTCTCGCGCAGCCAGATCGCGTCGTTGTAGGCGTCCGCGGCCCACGGGGCCTGCAGGAGCGCCCAGTCGAAGACCATGTGCCGATCTGCCGTCAGGGCGACCGCGCGTTCTGCCTCGCTCGCGAACAGCTCGCCGACCGACATGTGGCCGGGGACCTCGTCGAGGATCGCCCGGAAACGGCCGATGAGGTCAGGGAAGTCGGGCTGGTCGCGGTCATACAGGTGCTGCTGGCGCGCCCACAGCGTGGCGCCCTCGATCTCGGGGTTGGCGAGGAGCTCCGGGTGCTTGAGGAAGGCATTGAAGACGTCGAGTCGGAAGCCGTCGACGCCTCGCTTCAACCAGCCTCGGACCATGTCGAACTGGGCCGCCTCGACCGCCGGATTCCGCCAGTTGAGCTCGGGCTGCTCGACCAGGAAGGTGTGCAGGTAGAACTGCTCGCGAACGTCGTCCCACTGCCAGGCCGATCCACCGAACCAGGACAGCCAGTTGTTCGGTGGGAGGGGCTTGCCGGCATCGTCGTAGCCCGCCGCGTCGCGCCACAGATACCAGTCGGCATACGCGTTGTCGCGTGAGGAGCGGCTCGCCTGGAACCACGGGTGCTGGTCGCTCGTGTGGTTCATGACGAGGTCGAGCACGACGCGCAACCCACGCTGGTGCGCTTCCGCGACGAGCTGGTCGAATGCCGCGTCGCCGCCGAACAGGGGATCGACGGCCGTGTGGTCGCTCACGTCGTACCCGACATCGCGGCCGGGCGACGGGTAGATCGGGGAGAGCCAGATCGCGTCGACGCCGAGGTCGCGCAGGTAGTCGAGCTTCGCGATGATCCCCGGCAGGTCGCCGAACCCGTCGCCGTCGCTGTCGGCGAAGCTGCGCGGGTAGATCTGGTACGTGATCCCGTGCTGCCACCACTCGTCGCCGAACCGCGCGCCGACCACGCCGGAGGGCTCGTCCCGGGTCACGATCTGGTTCGCCATCGGCGACAGCCTACGGCACCGGCGACCCTCGATATACTCCCGCCGATGACCTCCCAGCCACCCGCCGGCCGGCCGGCCGACCGCGTGCGCCTCGGGATCGCTGGGCTCGGCGCGGTCGCCCAGGCCGTCCATCTGCCGCTCCTCGAGCGGCTCCGCGACACCTACAGCATCGACGCGATCGCCGACCTCTCCCCGGCCCTGACCAGCGCGATCGGCGAGCGGTATCGCGTCGACGAGGACCGCCGATTCGCGACGGTCGAGGAGCTCGTCGCGGCGCCCGATCTCGACGCCGTCGCGATCCTCACGTCCGGCTCGCACGCCCCGGCCGTCGACGCTGCGCTGGATGCGGGGCTCCCGGTCTTCGCCGAGAAGCCGCTCGCCTTCACCCGCCACGAGATGGACGGCATCGACGCGCGCCTCGCGACGACGACCGGACCTCGACTCCACCTGGGCTACATGAAGCTCTACGACCCGGCCGTGATGCACGCACTCGAGGTCGCTTCGGAGCGGGGATTCGGCACGCCCCGGGCGATCGAGGTCACCGTCCTTCACCCGACCGGGGAGTCACAGCTGGACTTTGCGAATCTGCTTCCCGGGCCCTCCGACATCCCGCAGTCGGTCCGCGAACGGCTGACCGAGGCGACGCAGGTGCTGCAGCGAGAGGCCCTCGGTGGTGTGGCGGCGGAGGCGTTCGGACGCCTGTACACGGACATCCTGCTCGGCAGCGTCGTCCACGAGCTCGCGCTCGTCCGCGCCTTCGCCGGCGATCCCGCGGCGATCGACGGATCGTGGGTGTGGCCCGCTGGCGCGTGGCCGCCCTCGTTCGAGATGACCGGCGTGCTGCCAGCCGATGGCCGCGTCTCCATCCGCTGGCACTACCTGCCCGAATACGCCGCCTATCGCGAGCTGATCCGCGTGATCTACGAGCGGGTCACCGTGGAGCTCGAGTTCCCCTCCCCATATCTGCTGCACCGCCCCACGACCCTGCGGATCACGTCACCCGACGGCGATGGACGGAACGACGAGGTATGGACCTCGATAGATGAGGCCTTCGAGACCGAGCTGATCGCCTTCCACGCGATGGTCATATCGGGGGCGACGCCCGCAGCCGGTGCCGCAGAGGGTCGCGCCGACATCGTGACGTGTCAGCGGACGATCGCGGCGCTGGCACACTCGCGCGGCGTCGAGATCGGGGGCGAAGCAGCGGCGTGACCGACCGCGCCGTCATCCATCTCGTCCCGCACACCCACTGGGACCGCGAGTGGTATGAGCCGTTCCAGGTGTTCCGCATGCGGCTCGTCGACCTCATCGACCAGCTGCTCGAGCGGATGGCCGCGGATCCCAGGCTCCGCTTCACGCTCGATGGTCAGACCGCCACGGTCGACGACTACCTCGAGATCCGCCCGGAGGCCGAGCCGCTGATCCGGCAGCTCATCGCCGAGGGCCGGCTCGCGATCGGACCGTGGATGATCCTGCTGGACGAATTCCTGGTCTCCGGCGAGACGATCGTCCGCAACCTCGAGATGGGCTGGGCGCGCGCCGAGGCGTTGGGCGGCTCGATGCGGGTCGGCTACCTACCCGACATGTTCGGGCACATCGCCCAGATGCCGCAGATCCTCCGACGAGCGGGGATCGATCGGGCCGTCGTCTGGCGTGGCGTGCCGGCATCGATCGACCGGCACCACTTCCTGTGGCGCTCGCCCGACGGATCCGTCGTCGATACCGAGTACCTCGTCGGTGGCTACGGCAACGGCGCTTACCTTTTCGACGTCCCCGATCGCCTCGGTGTGAAGCTCGGCGAGTACCGGCGGGACAACGCCGTCACCTACGGCGACCGTTCGCTGCTCGCCATGTACGGCACCGACCACGCCGTCCCATCACCGAGGCTCGCTGACCTCGTCGAGCTCGTCAACGCCAGCGGCGGTGACGTCGAGGTCCGGCTCGCGACATTGACCGAGTACCTCGACCGCGACCGAGCACTCCATCCGGGACCTGCCGGTGATGCGCCGACGTGGGAGGGTGAGCTCCGCTCCGGCGCCCGCGCGAACATCCTGATGAACGTCATCTCGGCGCGAGTCGACCTCAAGGCTGCAGCAGCCCGCGCCGAACGCCGACTCGAGCGTTACGCCGAGCCCCTCGCAGCCCTGCACGGGAGCACCTGGCCGGCCCGCCTGCTGGAGCTCGCCTGGCGACGTCTCGTCGAGAACTCGGCGCACGACTCCATCTGTGGCTGCTCGCATGACGAGGTGGTCGCGCAGGTCATCGGCCGCTACGCGGAAGCCGAGCAGATCGCCTCTGGGCTGGTCGGGTCGGTCCTGCGCGGCGTGGCCGCCCGGCTCCCGGCCGGCGGCTGGGCCATCGTCAACCCATCCCCGTTCGAGCGGTCCGACGTGGTCGAGCTCGACGTCGCCGTACCGCCCGAGTGGCCGGCCGTCGCAGTCAGGGTCGGCGATGCGATCGTCCCGACACAGGAACTGGTCCGCGAGGGCGCCGCCCCGGCGCAGTATCAGGTCCGTGGCGCCGACCTTGAGGAGTTCTTTCACCGCAGGCGCCACGGCCGTGAGCTGCTCGGCCGGTTCATCAACGCAGCCGAGATCGATGAGACGTCGACCCCGCCCCAGGTCGTCGTCCACCTCGACCGCGTCGCGGACCCAGCGGAGCTCGATGTCGATGATCTCATCGCGTCGATCGAGTTCGCGGGCGAGGCACGACCGGACGACCTCTGGGACGTGACGATCGTCGTCACCAGGCGGCGGCGGGTCCTCGCTCGTCTGCCGGCCCCTGCCCTCGGCTATGCCTGGGCGACGGAGATCGAGGCCGGCGACGTCGAGATCGCATCCATCCCGAATCAGGTGGAGGCCACGGACACGACACTGCGGAACGGCCTCGTCGAGGTCACCGTGGCCCAGGATGGCACGTTCCGGCTCGTCGGCGGTGGCGCCACGCTCGGGGGCGTCGGCCGGATCGTCGACGGAGGGGACGCCGGCGACAGCTACAACTACGGCCCGCCGGCGGCCGACCGCATCGTCGAGGTCCCAGAGTCCGTCGAGGTGCGGGCCGGGCAGCGTGGACCCCTTCGAGGCGACATCACGATCGTCCGGACCTTCGCATGGCCTCGCGGACTCACCGCGGATGCGACCGCGCGTATGTCCGAGGCCGTCCTCACCGCCGTCTCAACGACGCTCGAGCTTCGCGCCGATGAGCCGTTCGTTCGCGTCTCGGTCAGCTTCGACAACGACTCGATGGACCATCGGGTCCGGTTCCATGTCCCACTGCCGGCGCCCGTCACCGGCTCCTCGGCCGAAGGCCAATTCGCGGTGGTGGACCGCGGGCTCGAGCTCGAGGCAGGACACGGCGAGGTCCCGCTGCCCACATTCCCCGCCGTCGCCTTCGCAGGCGTCGATGGGTGCAGCGTCCTCCTCGATCAGGTGACCGAATACGAGGTCGTCGACGGTCGTGAGCTCGCCCTCACCCTGCTCAGGTCCTTCGGGCTGATCAGCCGGAATGCCAACCCGTATCGGGAGGACCCCGCCGGACCGGAGGTGCCCGTCCCGGCAGCGCAGTTGCTCGGCGCCAGGTCCTTCCGATTCGCGCTCGTACCCCACGCCGGGAGGTGGCGCGACGCCGGCACCCGCGCCGCAGCGGAGCGCTACCGGCACCCGTTCGCGGTGGTCCGCTCGACGGGACCCGGCGACGCACCGGCCACGCCCGTTTCCGGCCTCCAGCTCCAGGGTGATGGCGCTGTGCTGAGCGCGGTGCGCCGGCGACACGACTGGCTCGAGATCCGGGTCGTGAACGACGGGGCCACGGCGTGCCGCGCCACGCTCGACACCGAGCTCGTCGAGGCGCGCGAAGTCGACCTCCTCGGTCGCCCGGGGGACGCGCTGACGGTGACGGGGGGCCGCGTCACGCTCGACCTGGTGCCATGGGAGATCCGGACGGTCCAGGTCCGCTAAAGGCCCCACGATGGGGGCCCTCGACGAACAGCGGGCGCCGAGCCACTGTCATGCCTCTGCAACGTTGACACCGAAACGGGTGGGCTCTAGGCTCGCGGCACTTTCGACCGTGCCGCACCATGTCGGGTGGACGGCCGAAGGCTCCGGTCGCGACCCAGACACGGTCGGTGCCAATCGGATGTGAACCGAGGCACGGGCGGCAGGTCGAGGACCGGCGGAGGAGAGCGCGAGTGGACGGGCTCTATCGCCGTCGATCGCGTGAGCGAACGCCCGCTTCGGCGGGCATACGGTGTCCGTTTCTGAGGAGGAGTCGATGACAAGAACGCTCCGATTCCCCGCCATCCTGCTTTCGGCCGCGTTCATCGCGGCTGCGTGCAGCGGCGGTGGTGGAGGCAGTAGCAGTGCTCCGGCCGCGTCCGAGCCTGGTGCGAGTGCCAGCGGTGGCGCGAGCGGCGGACCGGTCACCAGCGGCGCGGCTGGCGAGATCAACGTCCTGTCGCTGTGGGGCGGCAGTGAGGAAGAGGCCTTCAAGAAGGTCCTCGCCGACTTCACCGCGAAGACGGGCTGGGGCGTCAAGTACGAGGCCGACCGCCAGACGTACTCGACCACCCTGCAGTCGCGCATCACCGGCGGCAACCCGCCGGACATCGCGATCATCCCGGGCATCGGCTTCCTGCGCCGCTTCGCCAAGGATGGCTCGCTGAAGAAGATCTCCGACCTGGGTGTCGACGCCTCGACCCTGACCCAGGACTACCCCGAGGGCTTCCTGGCCGCGGGCACCGTCGACGGCGAGCTGTACGCCCTCCCGGCGAAGTACAACAACAAGGGCACGATGTGGTTCCGGCCCGACGTCTACAAGGCCGCCAACGTCACCGCGCCGAAGACGTGGGACGAGTACAAGGCGATGCTCGAGACGACGAAGGACAAGCCGGGTGCCATGGCACTCGGTGCCAAGGATGACTGGAACCTGACCGACTGGTTCGAGAGCATCTATATCCGGCAGTCCGGCGTCGACGCCTACGACAAGCTGTTCAGCAAGGATGGCGACTGGTCGGACCCGAGCGTCCAGAAGACCGTCGACACCATGCTCGAGGTCATCAACGACAAGTACGTCGTCGGTGGCATCACGGCTGCCGTCGGCCGCGCCTGGACCGACGCGATCGCGCAGGTCTTCGGACCGACCCCGAAGGCGGGCACCTTCTACGAGGGTGGCTTCGTCGGCGGCATCGCGACGGGTCAGACGAACAAGGACCTCAAGATCGGCGAGACGATCGACTGGTATCCCTTCCCGACCCTCGGCAACACCGAGGACGTCACGACCTTCGGTGGTGACGTCGTCGGCGCGCTTACGGAGAGCGAGGGTGCCAAGGCCTTCGTCCAGTACCTGATCACCCCTGAGGCGAACAAGGTCTGGGCCAGCACGGGCGCGATCGTGTCGCCGCACAAGGGCGTCGGCACGGACGCGTACCCGAACGATCTCGTCGTCCGCGAAGCGCAGTCGCTCCAGAGCGCCGCGAAGATCCGGTACGACGGGTCGGACCTGCTGCCCGCGGGCATCCAGGGCGAGCAGATGGGCCAGGCCCTCCAGCGAGCGATCGCCGGGGAGAAGGTGGACTGGGCCGACTTCCAGACACGCGTCAAGGCCGCCTGGGACGCCGAGTGACCGAGAGGTCTCTCTAGCACGACCTGACACGGGCGGCCTTCGGGCCGCCCGTGTCCTGTATCCGGGAAGGAGGAGCAGATGGCTGTCGTAACGCCTGGTGGGGTCGACGCGGCCGGCGTGGCGACGACCGCGGCACCAGCCACATCACCCGCAACGCCCATCGCCGGACGTCGTTGGGACCGGGCCGTCATCCTGTTCCTCGGCCCGACCGCGCTCCTCATGCTCATCTTCCTGATCTACCCGACCCTCTACACGATCGCCCTGAGCTTCAATCGCGGCCGCCGCGGCGAGTTCACCGAATGGGTGGGCCTGCAGCACTACATCGGGCTGCTCAACGACAAGTCGTTCATCAACCTGAGCACGTTCCCGCCGTCTGGCGCGATCTGGAACAACGTGCTCTGGGCGATCTTCTATACGGGCTTCGTGATCTTCCTGGGGCTCGTGGTCGCGGTGCTCGCGTCACGGGTCCGGTACGAATCGATCATCAAGGCCGTGGTCTTCCTGCCGATGGCGATCGCCGCGACCGCGCTCGCGATCATCTGGAACTTCGTCTACGCGCCCGATCCCAACATCGGACTGCTGAACGCGATCCTCGACCCGTTCACGTCGGGGAGCATCTCGTGGCTGGGCAACCCCGCCCTCGTGAACGCCGCCCTCATCGCGGCCGGCATCTGGGGCTCCGTCGGCTTTGCGACGGTCATCCTATCGGCCGCCCTGAAGAGCATCCCGAGCGAGGTGCTGGAGGCGGCCCGAACGGACGGGGCGAACGAACGGCAGATCTTCTTCCGCATCATCCTGCCGATGGTCAGCCTGCCGATCTCGGTGCTGGCCGTCACGCTGCTGGTCAACGTCATCAAGCTGTTCGACCTGATCTACGTCCTGACGAACGGCGGTCCGGGCGTGTCGAGCCGAGTGATCGCCTTCACGATGTACAACGAGTCGATCCCCGGTGGCCAGTTCGGTCGCGGCGCGGCGATCACCGTGATCATGCTCCTGCTCCTGATCCCGATCATGGCCTTCAACATCCGCCGATTCCGCAGCTCGAGGGTCGTCTAGATGACTGCCGTCGCCGGTTCCCGCCCCACGGAGCGCGCGCTCACCACGAGCGAGCGCCTCGTGCGGTTCATGAACAAGACCCCGATCCACATCGCGCTGGGGATCATCGCGGTGATCTGGCTCGCGCCGACGGTCGGCCTCCTGGTGACGTCGTTCCGGCCGCGCTCGGACATCCAGGTGACGGGCTGGTGGGAGAGCTTCCTCCAGTTCCGCTACACGCTGGAGAACTACCAGCAGGTCCTCGCCTCGCAGGGGATGCTCGATGCGTTCTTCAACACGTTGTGGATCGCGGTGCCCTCGACGCTGATCCCGCTGGTCCTCGCGTCGATGGCGGCGTACGCCTTCTCGTGGCTGAACTTCCCGTTCCGGGATGCGCTGTTCCTGCTGGTCGTCGCATTGCTGATGATCCCCGTCCAGGTCGCGTTCATCCCGTTGCTGAAGCTGTTCGCCCCGACCGGGCTGCTCAACAGCTACGGCGCGATCTGGCTCGCCCACACGGCGTTCGCGCTGCCGTTCGGGATCTTCCTGCTGCGCAACTTCTTCATCACGCTGCCACGTGACCTGATCGAGGCGGCGCGGATCGATGGCGCGTCGACCGTCGGCATATTCCGGCAGATCGTCGTGCCACTGTCCGTGCCGGCGATCGCTGCCTACGGCATCTTCCAGTTCCTGTGGGTCTGGAACGACCTGCTCATGGCGCTGGTCTTCGTCCAGCGCGGTGATATGTGGCCGATGACGAAGGCGATCCAGAACCTGCTCAGCCAGTACGGCACGGAGTGGCATCTGCTGGCCGCCGGCGCGTTCATCCTGATGTTCGTGCCGTTGATCGTGTTCTTCAGCCTCCAGCGGTACTTCGTCCAGGGTCTACTGGCGGGTTCGGTCAAGTAGCGCAAGCGCCGTTGCGGGTCGCGACCTGGAACATCCGGGCCGCGATCGGCCCCGGCGAGCCGTTCCCGGCGGGCTGGTGGCGGCACGTCACCAACGAGCGCTTCGGACGCATCTGCGCGCTCATCCGTGGCCTCGACGCGGATGTCGTCGCACTGCAGGAGGTGGCGTTCTACGACGTCGATGGTGAGGTCCACGATCAGCCGCTCGACCTCGCGCGACTGACGGATCGCCACGTCCGTTATGGTGCCGTCCACGCCTACCCGTTGATCGAGCCGGAGTCCGGACGGGCCATCGGCACGGCGACGTGGGGGAACATCCTGCTCACCAAGGAGCCGATCCGAGACGGGTTCACCATCGGGTTGCCGGTCGGCGCGGACGACGACCACGTCGAGCCGGAGGGAAGCGGCCTCCCACTGACCGGGATCCCGTTCGCCGACGCTCCGTACGGGACGCGTGAGCCGCGCTGCGCCGTCGGAGGGACCGCCGCGCGGGATGGCTACGTCGAAGGGACCGTGATCTCGAC
>Ga0068859_100004470_pt1 | contig 14269 bp, 11 predicted proteins | sample KBSSwiS22_FD_66585 | JGI IMG/M metagenome (GOLD analysis project Ga0068859, IMG submission 66585) | Switchgrass rhizosphere microbial communities from Kellogg Biological Station, Michigan, USA - KBS Switchgrass S2-2 | ecosystem: Host-associated > Plants > Roots > Rhizosphere > Soil ... | reverse complement strand
CGATGTCGGGCGAGTGCGATACGAGCACGCGTGCACCCGGCAGCGTTCGCAGCTGGTCGAGCGTGTCCGCTACCGCGGCGTGCCCGGAATAATCGTCGTCGATGCCGCCGAGCGCAAGCGGGCCGACCGCGACGGCGCGGTTGCTGAGTAGCCGAATATGCGCCCTCGCCAGCAGGTCGCGTACAGAACCCACGCCGGTCCACCAGTCGTGATTGCCGGTGACGGCGATCGTTCCGAAGCGGGCGCGTAATTGCGATAGCGGGCCGATCATCGCCGGACCCAGCTTCGCGGCGCCAAAAGGATCATCGCCGAAGATGAAGTCACCCGCGATCAGAACGAGATCGGGGTGCAACGCATCGATCCGTTCGACGATCCGCGTCAATCGCCGCGGCCCCATCGCGGCCGAGCCGATATGGATGTCGCTGATCAGCACCACGCGAATCGGTGCGGCGGTGGAGGGCAGACCGGGCAGCGCGACCGTCGTGCGCCGGGTTACCGGATCACGCGTCGCTTCGATGAAACAGACCGTCGCGAACAATGCGAGCGCCGCGATCAGTCCAGCCAATGTGTAGAGCGCGCGCCGCACGGCTTAGCGCCTAGCGGCGAGGCCGGCAAAGGTCGAGATCACACGCGCGCCTGCGCTGCGGGCGTCAGCGTGATCAGCCACAAATCGGGCGGGGCGCCCAAGCGGAACGGGATGCCACTGGTGCCGAGACCGCACGTGACGATCACGGTGCGCGAATTTTCGCGTCGTACCCCGCTGCGGTACCGCTCGCCATAGCGCGTGACCGAAGCGAGCGGGCCATAGAAGGGGAGCACGATCTGGCCGCAGTGGGTATGGCCGGCGAGCAGCAACCGCGTGTCGGCGGGAAGCAGTGGCGCCACATCCGGCGAATGCGCGACCAGCACGCGCGCACCCGGCACGGCGCGTACCGCGGCGAGCGTCCGGGCGACATCGACGTTCCTGCCGGAATCATCCCCGATGCCGCCCAGCGCAAGCGGGCCGACGGCCATCGCCGTATCGTCGAGGACATGGACATGGGCAGCGGTCAATTGCGCACGAACGGCATCTTCACCCGTGTAGCGATCATGGTTGCCGAGGACCGCCACCGCACCAAGCGGCGCACGGAGCCGCGACAGCGGTCCGACGAGCCCGGCACCGAGCTGGGCCGCACTACCCCGCCTCGATTTGTGGATGAAATCGCCTGCGATCAGCACCAGGTCCGGATGCAGCGCATTGATCTGCGCGACGATGCGCGCGAGCCGCTCCGGCTCCATCGATCGGCTTCGCATATGGATATCGCTGATCAGCGCGACGCGCACCGGCTTCGCGCCGCGTGGCCAATCGGGCAGCGCGACGGTCGCACGCCGTACCACGGGGTTTCCCCGCGCTTCGAGAAACGAATAGCCGGCGACCATCAGCGGGACGACGAGCAGCAGGGCGATGCAATGGAGAAGGCGACGCATGGCGCAAGCGCTACACGCGGATAGGTGCTGGTAAGATCAAGAAGCGATGCGCATCTTGTGCAGATGCGTGCATTTTCCGACCTGCTCGACGGATTGATCTACACGCGTTCGCGCAACGCCAAGCTCAAGCTGATCGGCGATTATCTGCGGGCGACGCCCGATCCGGATCGCGGCTGGGCGATGGCGGCGATGACCGGCACGCTCGACTTGCCCGCAGTCAAGCCGGCGGTGGTGCGCGCGCTGGTCGAGGAGCGCGTGGACCCCGTCCTGTTCGCGCTCAGCCGCGACTTCGTCGGCGACACGGCCGAAACCGTCGCGCTGATCTGGCCCGCGCGGCACGCCGGCCCCGACGACGGCGCGGGCGAGCCGCTCGGCCTTGCCCAGGTGGTCGAGCGCCTCGCTACGCTTTCGCGTTCGGACGCCCCGGCCGTGATCGCCGCGATGCTCGACCGGCTCGAACCCGACGAGCGCTTCGCGCTGCTCAAGCTCGCACTAGGCGCGATGCGCGTCGGGGTGTCGGCGCGGCTCGCCAAGACCGCGCTGGCGCAGGCGTTCGGTCTCGACGTCGAGGCCGTCGAGGAAGTGTGGCACGGGCTGGCCCCGCCCTATAAGCCGCTGTTCGACTGGGCCGAGGGCCGCGGCGAGCAACCGACTGCCGCGAACGTGCCGGTGTTCCGCCCGTTCATGCTCGCGCATCCGCTCGAGGATGACGCCGTCGATCTTGCCGACTATGCCGCCGAGTGGAAATGGGACGGAATCCGCATCCAGCTCGTACACGTCGCGAGCGAAACGCGGCTGTACAGTCGCGCCGGTGACGACATCACGCACAGCTTTCCCGAGATTGCCGCGGCGTTTCGCGCGCCGGGCGTGCTCGATGGCGAGCTGCTGGTGAAAGGCGAGGCGCAAGGCGGTGCGGCACTAGGCGAAGGCGGCAGTGCCGGGAGCTTCAACGCGCTCCAGCAACGGCTCGGACGGAAGCTGGTCTCGGCCAAGACCCTTGCCGAATTCCCGGCGTTCGTGCGGCTCTACGACATCTTGTTCGACGGACCCCAGGACCTGCGCGAGCTGGGCTGGTCCGAACGTCGTGCGCGGCTGGAGGCCTTTGCCGCCGATCTCGATGCCGAGCGCTTCGACGTGTCGCCTCTGATCGAGGCCGAGGATTTCGAGGCGCTCGCCGAAACGCGCGCCGGTGCGCGCGACGCCGCAATCGAAGGGGTGATGCTCAAGCGGCGCGATTCACCCTACGTCGCCGGCCGCCGCGCCGGGCTGTGGTACAAATGGAAGCGCGCGCCGCTCACCGCCGATTGCGTGATGATGTACGCGCAGCGCGGCAACGGGAAGCGCTCGTCCTTCTATTCGGACTATACGTTTGGGGCCTGGACCGAGAATGGCGAGCTGCTTCCGGTCGGCAAGGCCTATTTCGGCTTTACCGACGATGAGCTCAAATGGCTCGACCGGTTCGTGCGCAACCACACGCTCAATCGCTTCGGGCCGGTACGCGAAGTCGAGAAGACGTTGGTGCTCGAAGTTGCCTTCGATTCGATCCATTTGTCGAAGCGGCACAAATCGGGGCTGGCGATGCGCTTCCCGCGGATCGCGCGGATCCGCACGGACAAGCCGGCAAGAGAGGCGGATACGATCGAGGGGTTGCGGAGGTTGGTGACTTGAGATCACAAGCTCCCCAGCCGCGAAAATAGCCTTCCTCGCGCGAACGCGGCCACCGCGGCGGCAAGTATGTCACGCTGGTTCTCAGGCGCCGTTGACTAGGATGGGTTGCGTCGGGGTGCGATCGGGCAGAAAAAGCGGGGGCTTCGGAACCGCATCTGGATCGAAGCCGACGGCAACGGCCGCCGAAAGCGCGCATTGCTCGCGGTCGAGCTGATCGCGGTGGAGCTTCTTTGCGTCGTCCCGGCTCATCTCTCGCCAGCGCAGCCAGTCCTCCTCTGCTTTCAAGGTTGATCCAGGCTCCGCGCCACACAGCTTCTCCAATCGGACCGCGAATGCTGCAAGCGTTTCGCGCCGAGCATCAAAGCGCGGAAGTTTGCGCAGCAAACCGCGCCGCCGCAGATCATTTCTCGCGTCGATCATCGTCACACGTTGACGCCAGCCATCGTAGCGATTGCCCTGACCATTATCTTGGAACGCGAATTGCACATTATTGGTCACGTTGCGACTGATGCAGTCGAACTGCCCTCCAGAAAGCGGCGCCGCGCCGACCACAATGACTACGACCGTGGAAGGGTCTTCTTGATGCTCGGTTTCAAGCCGATCGGCAGAAATCCGACAGTGCTTGGCGATCGCGTGACGTACCGCCAGGGCGTCGTCCATCGTAGGCTTTGGCAGCTCCTCGACCGGCGCTGCAACGGCAAGAATCAGTGCGAGAGCGGCGGTCGTCACGATATGTTATTACATCATACAACCCATTTGAGCAACGGCTGCGTATTCGCAGAAGCGAGGTCTTCGTCCGAAGGACCGTCATCCTCTGGAGGATTTCGACGGTAGAGCCGGCTATTCTTCATTGGCGTAGGTTTTCACCAGCTCGCTCAGGAAATCCCGCCCCGAATAGACCGCATCGACCGCTTCGTGCTCGTTGAGACCGTGCGTGCCGTTGCCGTCGGGATCGCCCCAGAGCCCCGGCGGACCGTAGGACGGGATGCCGATCGCTTCGAGATAGATGCCGTCGGTCGCGCCGGTCGACATGGTCGGGATCAGTGGTACGCCGGGGTGGTATTTGGCGACCAGCTTTTCGGCCGGCCCGACGATCTTGGGATTGAGCGGGGGTGGCACGCCGACAGGCCCGCGGTCGTCGGTTTGCACTACGGTCATCTTGGTATCGCCGATCGCCGCGGCGAGCATGTCGCGCACCTGATCGGGCGTCTCGCCGGGGAAGATGCGGCAATTGATGTTGGCGCCGGCGCGCTGCGGCAATGCGTTGTTGGCGTGGCCGCCGTCGAGGAGCGTCGCGACGCAGGTCGTGCGCAGCATCGAATGCAGGCTCTTGTCGGTATTGACCGTCGCTTCGGCCGCCTTGTCGCTCGGGTTGGCGGAAAGGGTGATCATCGCCTTGCCGATCGCGTCGCCGCGTGCCGCACCGGCCTTGGCGAAATAGGCCCGGGTGGTATCGGTGAACTTGAGCGGGAATTCATAGTCGCGGATCTTCGCCAGCGCATCGGCGAGTTCGTAGATCGCATTGTCCTTGATCGGTGCGGAGCTGTGCCCACCGACGTTCCGCGCCTCGATGCGGTAGTTGACCGCGAACTTCTCGCCGACGTGCAGGCTCGCCGTCACCAGCTTGCCGTTGCCGTCGGTGCGACCGCCGCCGCCCTCGTTGAGCGCGAATTCGGCAGCGATCAGCTCGGGCTTGTTCTTGGCTAGCCATTGCGCGCCGTTGAACGCCCAGCTGGTCTCTTCGCCGCAGGTCAGCGCGAGCTTGAGCGTGCGCTTGAGCCGCGTCTTCTCCGCCTTGAGGCGCATCATCAGGTCGATCCAGATCGCGTCCATCGCCTTCATGTCAGCGGTGCCGCGGCCCCAGAAATAGCCCTTTTCCTCGACGAGCTTGAACGGATCGCGCGTCCAGTCCTCGCGCTTGGCCGCGACCACGTCGATATGGCCGAGCAGCAGGATCGGCTTGAGCGTCTTCGAACTGCCCGGCAGGATCACGACCAGCCCGCCTTCCTTGGGATGATCGGCCACCGCAAAGCGCGTGATGTCGGCATCGCCATAGCCCGCGGCGCGCAGATGGACCTCGACCTTGTCGGCAAGCGCGGTGCAGCTGCCGGTGGTGATGCTGGTGTCGGTCTCGACCAATTCCTGATAGAGCGCGCGGAACTTGGCCCGCTCAGGGGTGAGCGTCTGCGCGTGCGCCGGCGCGACCAGTACCGCCCATGCCAACAGCCCCGATGCGACCCGCTTCATCTACGACCCCTTCGCTGCGTTTGCGAACAAAGGCGTTGAAGCATGTTCCGGGGCGTACGGAAACCCTTCTAGGTGCCAACATCGCTTCCTCCCTCCAGCGCGGCGGCGGCGAGCGCGCGAATAGCCCAGCGGCGGACGGCACGCGCTTCGTCGTCGGAAATCTGCAACACGTCCTTGGTGACGATCATCGATTCGGTACCGATGACCAGGGATAGCGCCTTGGCGAGCTTGTCGCTGACGTCGGGGGCGAGCGCTTCGTCCGCCCCTCCGATCGCCGCTTCGAGCATCGGCATGCGCCGATTCTGTCGCACCGGCAGTTCGTCCTCGCCGCGTGCGCGGCGCTGCAATGCGTGCGCCAGCATCGTGCGCAGCGGCAGTTCGTTGGCGCGAATCATGCTGTCCAGCGCGTCGTCGATCAGCAACAGGCGCTCGACGAGTTCGGGCGGCGCGCCCGCCAGGATCGAAGCGTCGGGTGCAACCATGTCGAGCGCGGCTTCGACCAGCAGCGCATCGATCCCGGGAAAATAGCGATAGGCGGTTGCGCGGCTGACCATCGCGGCGTCGGCGATCTCCTCGAAGCTCGGCGTCCGTCCTTCGGCGATCAGCCGGCCCGCAGCGCGCAGCAAATCCTTGCGCGTGCGCATCCGCTGCTGCTCGCGTGCCATCAGGCGAGCTGCGCCTGGAGCGTGGCGAAATCGATCCAGACGTTTTCGCGCGCGATGCTGCCCTGGTCGGTGAATTCGACGACATGGAGCAGCCGGAACTCGAGCTGGCGGTCGCGCCCTTCGAGCCCGAACGGCCGACCCGGCGCACGCCCGCGCCACATCGCGTCGTCGACCAGGAAATTGTCGCCATAGAGCCGGCGAGTCGATTCGACCTTGCCGTCGGCGAGATCGGCGAACAGCGCTTCATAGAACACCCGCGCGCCTTCGGGCCCATGGCTCGGCCCGAACGGCCAGCCGACGATGTCGTGCACGACGTCGGGGGTCAGCGTCGCGAGCACCCCTTCGACATCGTCATTCGCCTCATAGCCGAAATGTTCGGCCATCTTCCGATCCATCAGGTCGCGCGTGAGCATCGAATCCTCCCTCTATCCGAGCCGACTCGATAATGAGACTTAAGTCTCATGTCAATATCAATGTCTCGTAACGTCGCACGAGTCGCATCAACGGCGCCCCCATTTCGCTTTCGTTTGTGGGTTCGAATCCCTATATGCTCGCTATGGCAACCACTCCCCCCAGCAGTAACAGCAACGACTATGGCGCCGACTCGATCAAGGTCCTCAAGGGCCTCGACGCAGTGCGCAAACGCCCCGGCATGTACATCGGCGACACCGACGACGGCTCGGGTCTGCACCACATGGTGTTCGAAGTTTCGGACAATGCGATCGACGAGGCGCTCGCCGGGCACTGCGACCGGATCGACATCGTGCTCAACGCCGATGGCTCGGTCAGCGTCACCGACAATGGTCGCGGCATTCCGACCGGCATTCACACCGAGGAAGGCGTCTCCGCGGCCGAAGTGATCATGACCCAGCTGCACGCGGGCGGGAAGTTCGAGAACACCTCGGACGACAATGCCTATAAGGTTTCCGGCGGACTGCACGGCGTGGGCGTGTCGGTGGTCAACGCGCTCAGCGAGTGGCTCGACCTCACCATCTGGCGTGACGACGAAGAGCATTTCATGCGCTTCCGCCACGGCGACGCCGAAGCACCGCTCAAGGTGGTCGGTCCCGCAAACGGCAAGCGCGGCACGCGCGTGACGTTCCTGCCGTCGCCGACGACATTCAAGATCGTCGAGTTCGACTTCGACAAGCTCGAGCACCGCTTTCGCGAGCTCGCCTTCCTCAATTCGGGCGTGCGGCTGTACCTGACCGACGCGCGCCACGAGGAAACCAAGACCGTCGAACTCTATTACGAAGGCGGCATCGCGGCCTTCGTCAAATATCTCGATCGCGCCAAGGTAGCGCTGTTCCCCGAACCGATCGCGATCAACGGACAGCGCGACGACATCGGGATCGACGTCGCGCTCGAATGGAACGACAGCTACTACGAGAATGTGCTGTGCTTCACCAACAACATCCCGCAGCGGGATGGCGGCACGCACCTCGCCGCCTTCAGATCGGCACTGACACGCACGCTCAATAATTATGCCGACAAGTCGGGCCAGATGAAGAAGGAGAAAGTCTCGCTTACCGGCGACGACATGCGCGAAGGGTTGACCGCAATCGTCTCGGTCAAGCTGCCCGATCCCAAGTTCAGCTCGCAGACCAAGGACAAGCTGGTCTCGTCCGAAGTGCGCCAGCCGCTCGAATCGTTGCTCGCCGACAAGCTCGCCGAATGGCTCGAGGAGAATCCGGCGAACGCGCGCTCGATCATCTCGAAAGTGATCGATGCCGCCGCGGCACGCGAGGCGGCGCGGAAGGCGCGCGAAGCGAGCCGCAAGTCGGTGATGGGCGTGGCGTCGCTGCCCGGCAAGCTCGCCGACTGCCAGGAGCGCGATCCGGCAAAGTCCGAGCTGTTCCTGGTCGAGGGCGACTCGGCCGGCGGCTCGGCCAAGCAGGGGCGTGACCGCCATTACCAGGCGATCCTGCCGCTTCGGGGCAAGATCCTGAACGTCGAGCGCGCGCGGTTCGACCGCATGCTCTCATCGAAGGAAATCGGCACGCTGATCCAGGCGATGGGTACCGGCATCGGCCGCGACGATTTCAACCTCGACAAGCTGCGCTACCACAAGATCGTCATCATGACGGACGCAGACGTCGACGGCGCACACATCCGTACGCTGCTGCTGACGTTCTTCTACCGGCAGATGCCCGAGATCATCTCCGGCGGGCACCTCTACATCGCGCAGCCGCCGCTCTACAAAGCGGCCAAGGGCCGCTCCGAAGTTTATCTGAAGGACGACGCCGCGCTCGAGGAATATCTGGTCGAAGGCGGCGTCGGGCTGAGCGTCCTGGAAGGCGCGGGCGGCGCGCGTTCGGGCGCCGATCTGCGCGAGCTGGTCGATCACGCACGACGGATGCGTACGCTCGCGCGCTATGTGCCGCGGCGGTACGACGCATCGATCATCGAAGCATTGGCACTGGGCGGCGCACTCGATCCCGGCGCATCGCGCGAAGACCGCATCGCGCGGCTGAACGCGGTCACCGGCCGGCTCGACCTGACCGAGGATGGCGGCAACTGGCGCGCCGAACTCACCACCGAGGGCGGCTTCCATTTCCAGCGGCTGTGGCGCGGCGTGACCGATCATCACATCGTCGAAGCCGCGTTCCTTGCCTCGGCCGAAGCGCGCAAGCTCCATGCGCTCGCGATCGAGGCCGCTGAAAACTATACCGCGATCGCCAAGCTGGTCCCGCTGAAGGGCGTGGCCCAGCCGGAAACCCCGGCAGAGACCGCCGAAGACGAGGATGCGCCGGCACCGGTGACCGCGTCGAAGGGCGAGACGCTCATCGCGCGGCCGTCGCAGCTGCTCGACGCAGTGCTCGCCGCGGGCCGCAAGGGGCTTTCGATCCAGCGCTACAAGGGGCTGGGCGAGATGAACGCCGAGCAGCTGTGGGAAACCACGCTCGACCCGCAGAACCGTTCGATGCTGCGCGTCGCGGTCGACCAGGCCGATGTCGCGGACGAGATCTTCACGCGGCTGATGGGCGACGTGGTCGAACCGCGCCGCGAGTTCATCCAGGAGAATGCGCTGAGCGTGGCGAATCTGGACGTGTAGCGTCACCGGCAACGATGACGCTTTCGAACGGCCAGGTCAGCCGATTTTCGCGCTGTCCATGATGGCCTGCGCTTTGGGCAGCCCGGCTTCGAAATAATAGGTGGCCGGCGCCGAATAAGCGATGAGATACAGGCGGCCCGCCACGATCGCACCGCGGCATTCCGCCAGTTTGGTCAGCTCATCCACTGTGTAGCGATACCGCAGGCGAAATCCCTTGTGGCCAGCGAAGTCGGCGGGCTCGATGCTCGAGAGCACCACATCGGGAGTATGCTCGGTCGCTCGCAGCGTGCGCTCGATCATGTCGGCGACGTCCGTCGCCTTCATGTCCGCGGCAAATTTGGGGAGTGGTTGGCGCTTCTTGTCGATCTCTCTTGCAAGCGGTTCGCCGCTGGCGATCCCGCCCAGAAACTCGAGTGTGTTGAGCGCAGGACCGTCCAAGCTCCAGATTTCCGCCTTCTTAATCGGCTTCCTGGAATATCGATTCCAGTCGGCGGATGCGGGCGTGACCGTCAGCGCGCCGGCGACGCGAGTCGCGGCGGGAGCCTGGGTCGTCCATTTCGCCGCAGCAGGCGCAGAGGCGACGATCGCCGCAAGCAGGACGAATTTTCGGAGTGCCGTCATTGCTCAATCTCCATTGGCGATCGCCGCCAGCATCACGTGATCCGGTGCCTGAGGTTCGCGATCGAGATAGTCGCGCAGCAGCTTGCGACTCTCGTCGCCACGGCCGATACGCTGCAACATCAGCCCGAGCCCGCGCAGCGCCAGCACGGGCGCATCGGGACGTACCAGCGCTTGTCGGTACAGCGTCTCGGCCGTCAGCAGATCGCCGGCCTTGGCGCGGGCGCGATAGAGCTCGGCGCGCGCATAGAGCAAAGGTCCGGTCCAATCGCCGTGCGCAAGGGTTGCGAGCACATATTCGCTGCCGCCGAAGTCGTTGAGCTTAATCTGATCGTCGATCAGCATCGGCCAGAGTGGCGCGATCGCGGCGCGGTACTCGCTCAACCCTTCGAACCCGGGGCCATTGGCGATCGCCTGGCCTTGCCGGCCGAGATAGGTCATCCGCTCGATATCCATCGGGTGCGAATTGAACGGCCCGTAATCAGTGTCCTTGAGACTCTTCACGCCGAGCGCACCGGCCTGCGCGTCCTGCTCTTCGCGCATGTGCAGCCAGATAGAACTCGCCGCCATCGTCGCATATCCGGCCTTACCGACCAGATCGAGGCCGAGTTGATCGGCCTCGCGCTCCTGGTCGCGACTATAGGCGAAATAGCCGGCGAGGAATTCCGGAAAATAGTTGTGCGATTCTTTCGTCATTAGCGATGTCACGGTGAGCCATGCCGCCCAGCTCATCGCGTTGCGCCGTTTCTTGAGGCCGGACTGATTGTGCCGTTGCGTGAAATGCGTGAACTCATGCGCCAATATTGCCGCGAGTTCGGCTTCACCGCGCACACGCAGCAACAGCCCGCTGTATATTTGCAGCACTCCGTTGGCTGACATGTTGGCGTTGAACACCGGCAGCCGGATCAAGTAGATGCGCACAGTCGCGCAGGCCCCGGCGCCCACCGTCCGGCACAGCACGGCGCGCAGATATGCATTGATGCCCGCGTCGCGGATCAGCAGCTTCGAATCCTTGAGCTGGCGCTCGTCTTCGTCGGCCTCGCTCCACATCCCGCGCTCATCGCGACCGATCGGAACGTAGCCGGGCACCGCTGGCGAGCCGACCGGCTTGGGATCTTCCGCGCGCGTCGCCGAGGGAAGCACCTGGGCGGCGAGCGCAAGAAACGACAGAAGTGCGGCATGCCTCATTTCGCCCCCGTGGCCGCTTGCGCAGCATTGGAAGCGCCTGGAAAATGCGCGAGCAGCTCGCGGGCGCGTTTCGTCGCGCCCTCGCGTTCGCGGACATCGCCGCCCATCCGAAAATCGGCGTTCATCCACACCAGATCACCGGTCTTCAAATCGACTACTCCGGCATAGCCGACATGCTCGCCCGAAGTTACGCTGATCACGGCCCCGCCAACCCCGGCGCTCGCGACGCTTGCCAGAATCGAGAATGTCTGCAGCAGCTTGCGCCCGGTCGAGCCATAGGCATCGTTGGAAAAGAGGAAGAGACCATAATCCCCACCGCCCAGCGCGCCGAGCCGTGCCACGCCCGGACCCAGCGAATATTCGAAACCGGTCTTCTTCGTCGGCAGCCGATCGCCCTTGAACAGGCGATGCTGCAGCACCGTATCAGCCACGGCATTGAACAGCGCGCGATAATCGGCGAGGACCGCGGCATTGTCGCCGTCGAGCTCCGGCATGAACACCACTTCATAGGCCCCGCCCGGCTTCGCCGCGATCAGCGCGTCCTGAAGATTCGCGCGCGCGCTCGCGGTCCATTCGGCGTTGGGGCTGACCACACCGCCGGCGGATTGCGCGCCGACACGCACTTGCGGGCGGAACACCAGGATCCGGATTGGCCGATCCTGCGGAAAGGCGAACCCTGGCTTGACCGCGGCTTTCTCCTGCGCTGCAGCAGGTGCGGCCCAGCACGCCAGCGCAAGCGCCAGAATGAGTCTGGATTTCATTCGTTCCCCCCTCGCCCGGCGCAATATTACTCCGCCGCCTCAGGTCGCGACAAGGCTTGGCAGACACCAAATGCCCCGGAATGAACGCAATTTTCGCGCACCGCATATGGTCGGCGCGCGCCGTCGGGCCTGCAGGCCACGTATCCCCTCCCTTGTCCTGCAAGGCGAAGAGCGCAAGCTCATCGAGCCGTGAAACTCGCCTTTTGGCCTACCGCCTGGGAGGGACTATCTTCATTGGCAGGCCGAAGACCAGAAGGCGCTGGAACGGCTCAATGCATTGATCAAGGAATGCATTGAGCCGTTCCGCGGCACCGGCAAGCCCTAACCCCTCGCCGAAAATTTGGGTGGTTGACGGTCACCGCGTATCACCCGCGAACATCGGCTCGTGTATAGGGTGACCAGCAAGGCGGAAACACAGGCGCTCGAATTGGCGCAGTGCCGCTGTCATTATTGATGCCGCTCAAAAGGAGAGACGCCATGACGATCCGCATTCTCGCCGTTGCCCTGCTTTTGACCGCAGTGCCAGCCGCAGCGCAGACGCTGCCGGCCAACATCGTCAGCGCCGCCGCCGATCCGGCGCGCGCCGATCAGGCCAAGGACGATGCGCGACGCCACGGGCCCGAGATCCTCGCCTATGCGGGCGTGCCGGCCGGCGGCACTGTGATCGAGATCGCGCCGGGCGGCGGCTATTGGACGCGACTGTTCGCGAAAGCCGTCGGGCCGAAGGGCCATGTCTTCGTCGTCTGGCCGAAGCCGCTCGCCGACGAGGAACAGAAGGACGTCGCGGCATTCCAGACATTGATCCAACAGCCGGCATGGTCGAACGTAAGCCTCGCGATCGCGCCGCCGAACAGCGTGCCGGTGGCCGCCAAGGCCGACCTCATCTTCACTTCGCAGAACTATCACGACCATCTCGACAAGTTCATGGGGCCGAGCGACCCGGCAGTGTTCAACAAGGCGATGCTCGACGCGCTCAAGCCCGGCGGCGTCTATCTCGTGATCGACCACAGCGGCTTGCCGGGATCAGGCACCGAAGCGACCGAGAAGCTGCACCGGGTCGACCCCGCTCTGGTGAAGTCGCAAGTGACAGCGGCCGGGTTCGAATATGTCGGCGAGAGCAAGCTGCTCGCCAATCCCGACGATCCCAAGACCGCACTGGTGTTCGCGCCGCAAATTCGCGGCAAGACCGATCAGTTCATCTACAAATTCCGCAAGCCGAAGTGATGTTCAGTTCCTCCCCGTTCCGGCGAGGATCTCGGGAAATCACTCCCCGGGTCGGTAGACTTTCTCGACGTGCCCCTTGAGCTCGTCGGGATAGAAATACACCGGCCGCAGGTCGCCCGCCGCATAGCGTAGCGCCTGATCGTCGAAGTGCGGCGATTCCCGATGTCCGCTCTCGCCGCCCGCCGTCACGGCACGCGCCTTGACGCGCGGGCCGAACTCGACCGCAGCGACGAAGCTGTTGCCGCTGGTGCCGTAATAGCGCCTGGTCCCCGGATAGCGTTTCGCGCTGAACGAGGCGAGCGAACCCCAGGTCCCCCAGGTGAACGGCACCGGGATGCTGGGCTTTGCATCGTCGAAGTTCTGGACGATTGCGGAGTCGTTGCGCTGGAAGCGATTGATCTCGCCCCACGGCACGCGCCAGCTGCCGAAATCCTGGCCGAGCCGGTCGACGGCGGCCTGGAGCGCATCGAGCTGTTCGCTCGCCGGCGCATCGGCGATCAGCTCGTACCGCGGGAGGCCAGGCGCGCTCGGGCGGTCGGCGGTCACGCGCATCATATTTTCGCCCCAGAACACGGCGAGCGACGTTGCGGGCGACGCTGCCGACCAGCGGTCGTCCCATTGCCGCAGCAATGCGATCGGCTCGGCGAGCTTCCCCTTGCGCGGATCCCCCTCAGCCAGTTTGTCGTAGTTCGCGAACAGCGACGGGAGGAGCCGCGCGAACGTCGGCAGATAGGAATCGAATGCACTGGTGATCAGCGAGTCGAGCGTGAAGCCCGTCTTGCCGTCGAACAGCATCAGCGCATGCAGCCCGCGCGGTGTTTCGCCGGCACGATCGAAATAGCGCGCGAAGTTGCGCGCCGGGATGCTGTTCGGCCCCGACGTCGACCAGGGATTATTGTTGGTATTCGAGACGAACCCCGCCTTGGGATTGATCATCTGCGGCAGCGAGCCGAGGTCGTGCAGCCCATGCCAGTCGGTCGCGGGATCGCTGCCGTCGACCGGTTTCGAATAGTCGAACCGGTCGTCGCGCCGCGGCATGAACTGCGGCGTGAGGAACGCAATCGTGCCGTGGTCGTCGGCAAACAATGTGTTGTTCGACGAATTGGCCCGGCGTTCGGCGATCCGCAGGAAGCTCGCGAGGTCGCGCGACTTGGTGCGCAGGAAGCTCTGCTCGAGCGCCGGAACCGGCTTGTCCATCAGCGCAGTCGCGATCCATTTGCCGCCAGCCTCGCGCACGATGGGGCCATGATGCGTGTGATACACCGTGAAGCTGCGTGCCGGCGAGCCCTTGATCGCGATCGTCACCATGCTCGTCGAGACCGGCCGTTCGGCGGCGCCGTAGCGATAGAAGAGCTTGCCGCCCTTGCGCACGATCG
>Ga0068859_100004469_pt1 | contig 14270 bp, 10 predicted proteins | sample KBSSwiS22_FD_66585 | JGI IMG/M metagenome (GOLD analysis project Ga0068859, IMG submission 66585) | Switchgrass rhizosphere microbial communities from Kellogg Biological Station, Michigan, USA - KBS Switchgrass S2-2 | ecosystem: Host-associated > Plants > Roots > Rhizosphere > Soil ... | reverse complement strand
CGGGGGATAATCATTCGTATAATGAGTTGCAGGGAGCGAAAGAAGATTTGGAGGAGTAAGATCACGCCTTTGGCGTGCTCGAAGAAGAACACACCAAAAGCGTGAACTTGTATCAAATAATTACATAAACAAATCAAGTTTCATTTAAGCGAACGGGGAATCATGGATTTATTAAAAACATTTAAAGAGTATATCGAACAACAAAATCTTTTTCGGCCGAAAGATAAATTAATGGTGGCTCTAAGTGGGGGTATTGATAGTGTGGTGCTTTGTGAATTATGCAGGCAGGCTGGGTTTAATTTTGGTATCATACATTGCAATTTTCAACTAAGAGGTGAAGAAAGTGAAAGGGACGAAAAATTTGTGAAGGAGTTGGCAAATAAATACGACGTTGAAATTGCGGTTAAAAAATTTGATACAGAAAAATACGCTGAGGAGAAAAAAATTAGCATACAGGTTGCTGCAAGAAATTTACGATATGGGTGGTTCAAGGAATACGTCAACGAACAGTATATAAAATCACTTGCCAATGATGAACATAAAACAACTTCTATACCAGGCTGGCATGCTAGTAACTTCAGATTGTTTTTTTTAATTGCTCATCACGCTGAAGATAATATTGAAACCTTATTGATGAATTTTTTTAAAGGAAGTGGGGTAAAAGGGCTGCATGGTATTCCTGTAAAAGATAAAGTAGGCTATATTGTTCGGCCATTATTATTTGCAAAAAAGCAAATGATAAAAAAGTTTGCGGAAGATTATAAATTAGAGTATGTTGAAGATTCTTCCAATGCTTCCAGCAAATACACCAGAAATTATTTCAGAAATGAACTAATCCCCGGGTTGAAAAAAGTATATCCTGAAGTTGAGGATAATTTATTGGACAATATTGAACGATTTAAAGACATCGAAATTTTATATAACCAGGCGATTGATCTGCATAAACAAAAATTAGTAAAGAAACATGGTTTTGAAACTCATATCCCGGTTTTAAAATTGCAAAAGGCCGAACCACTTGCTACTATTGTGTATGAGATTATTAAAGACTATGATTTTACGCCTCGCCAAACCAACGAAGTAATTACATTGTTAAAAAGTGAAAGTGGAAAATATATACAATCTTCCAGTCACCGGATTATCAGAAATCGCAAGTGGTTGATTATTGCACCTTATACAACTTTTGTACAACATCCTGTAATATGCGCACAACATATTTTAATTGAGGAAAATGATAAGGAAATAGTTTTTGACTTTGCAGCGTTGAAGCTGCACATCGAAAAGTATTCCAGATTTAATATTCAAAATTCTCCATCAATAGCACAACTGGACCTCGCAGAAATAAAATTTCCCCTGCTGCTGCGCAAATGGAAACAAGGCGATTACTTTTACCCGTTAGGCATGCAAAAGAAAAAGAAACTCAGCCGTTTTTTTATTGATCAGAAATTATCCCTTACCGAAAAAGAAAATGTTTGGGTGATTGAAAGCAATAAAAAAATATTGTGGATAGTGGGCATGCGCATTGATGATCGGTTTAAGATCACTAATAAAACTAAAGCAATATTCCAGATCGCTTTTAAAAATACGGATGCATAAGTTTATCAATAAAACCTTTGAATAATTCAGGTTTTAAAACGGCGGTAAATGCAAATCCATATATGCTGCCCCATAAATGTGAATTGTGCCCGATGTTATCATGCCCACGCTTACTCATATATGCACAATACCATAAATAGGCAACCGCAAATACAATATTGGGCAGTGCCACTATTCCAAATAAGGCAACCCCTTTTGACCATGGATCGAAAATAAGTGTGGAAAATAAGACGGCAGAAACAGCGCCTGAAGCTCCTAATGCTGCATAGTTAGGGTTAGTTCGATTCTTGATGAAATCAAAAATGCTTGATGCCACCAGCGCAGTAATATATAATATGATGTACTCTGTTTTATTAAACAATGCTATTTCTGCAAATCTGCCAAAGGAATACAAGGTGAACATGTTAAAGAACAAATGGATAAAGTCGGCATGTATCAATCCGTGGCTTAAAAAACGGTAATACTCCGAAGGGGAGTGCATTACATAAGGGTAGAATAAGGATTTATTCTTGAGATCATGATTGTTAAATGCAATAAGTGAAACCACTACTGTTAAAGCTATGATTGCGAAAGTAACCGGGAACTGAGATATTTCATTCATAAATGCGAATTAAATAATTTAAGTGTGATGATATTTTTCATTTTTTATTATCGTACATGCCCTGTACACCTGCTCTGCCAAAATTAACCTTACCAACTGGTGTGGAAAAACCAGCGGTGATAAACTCCATTTATAATTAGCCCTCTTCATCACCTCATCGCTTACCCCAAAGGCACCGCCGATTAAAAATACCATTTTCTTCACGCTTTCATTTGCCCTCATTTCAATAAATTTTGCCAGCTCTTCACTTTTTATCATTTTTCCTCTTTCATCTAATAAAACTAAGTAATCCTCTTTTTGTAAAAAACTTAAAATAGTTTCACCTTCTTTTTTCTTCAAATCCATTTCACTCAGCATAGCCGTGTTTTTAGGTACAGGAATAATGTTCCATTCAACTGGGTAATAATGAGAGATGCGTTTAGTAAACATTTCCACACCATCTTTTACATGTGCTTCATGTGCTTTGCCTACAGACCAGAATTGTAATTTCATTGTCGTGAATCGTGAATGGTGAATTGTGAATGGTCAATGGTGAGTCGTGAGTAGTCAGTCGTCAGTGGTCCGTCGTCCGTCGTCCATCATCATTTTGTTTTTAACCTTGCAGAAGAATCCCTCATTATCAATTCAGTTTGCAAAGCTTTGGATTGAAAATCAACGACCGGCCTTTTACTTTCAATCATGCTGATGAGCAGTTCTGTTGCCACCTGTCCGATTTCAAAAGCCGGCTGGCGTACAACCGAAAGCGGTGGGTTGAACAATTCGCCCAGGTTAGTGTTGGTAAAACCTATTGCGGCAATATCATCGGGAATCTTTTTTCCTAGCTTTTGCAAGGCCTGCATGCAGGTGGTGGTAAGGCGGTCGCCGGCGGCAAACAACGCATCTGCTTTTGGTTTCAGCTTGAATATTTTTTTAAGTGCATCTTCCACTTCATCATATATCATACCGCCATGATAACAATGGTGCACTAATTTTTCATCAAATTCAATATTGTTTTTACGCAGTGCTTCTTTGTACCCTTCCAAACGTTCTATGGAAATAGATAAGTAGGGCGCACTGGTAATATGGGCAATTCTTTTAAAACCATTATTGATCAAATGTTCGGTAGCATCAAAAGCGCCTTTAAAATTATCTGCTATTACTTTGTGCGTATTGATCTCATTCACGATCCTGTCGAAAAAAACAATCGGCAAACCTTTCTCGTACAATTTTTTAAAATGGTCATAGTCCTTGGTTTCGCTGGATACCGATACCAGTAACCCATCTACCGATCTTGATGCAAGATGGTCCACGATCACCAATTCTCTTTCGTAAGATTCATGGCTTTGCGATATAATAACATGGTAGCCGCGGTTGTAAGCAATGGACTCAATACCATTAATAGCCTGCGAAAAAAAGTTGTTGGCAATTTCGCAAACAATAATTCCCAGCGAATGGTTGCGGCGTTCTTTTAAGCTTAAGGCAATGGGGTTGGGCCTGTAGTTGATCTTTTCGGCATATTCAAGCACCAGCTTTTTTGTCTCCGAACTTATTTCATAGCTGCCTCTTAAAGCCCTGCTAACCGTTGATGTAGACAATCCTAATGCTTTTCCAATATCCTTTATTGTAACTGGTTCAAACTTCATCGTTTCATTTTTGGCAAGTGCAAATCACTGCTATTTTTTTCAAGTTAAGCATTTTCAGGGGTATAAAATAATGTGGCAACGTTATCGGGAACGTTTGCGTAAAAATACTAAGCCTGCCCAATAAGTTCAGTAAAAAAAAGTTTTAACATTGGGTATTGATTGCTGCAGCATTTGCCCCTTTTCTCCCCGAAAAAACAACATGCTGTTGATTACATTGTAAATTAAATACTGCTATATGAATAAGTTGTTAGTACTGCTCACAATCTTTTTTATTCTTCCTTTTTCTTTACTGGCGCAAAATAAAACCATTAAAGGTAAGGTCACGGATGAAAATGGTGCACCCATTACTGGTGCAAATGTTATTGAAAAAGTTACTAAAAAAGGTGTTCAGACTGATAAAGGTGGAAACTTCTCCATCTCTGTGTCTGGTACCGGAAATGTTAGCCTTGTTATTTCTTTTGTCGGGTACATCTCAACCACTGTAACCGTAACCGGAAATGACGCCGGATCAGTTAAGCTGATCAAAGATGCTGTTACACAAGAAGACGTTGTGGTGGTAGGGTATTCAACAGTAAGAAGAAGAGACCTCACCGCATCGGTTTCTTCTATCAGTGCAAAAGACCTGAAAGATATACCTGTTAACTCTGCAGCGGCAGCACTTGCAGGGCGCCTTGCTGGTGTACAGGTTATCACTTCCGAAGGCGCACCGGGAGCTGATGTGGACATTTTTATCCGCGGCCGCAATTCTATCACTCAAAGCGGAGCCCCGCTTTATATCGTTGATGGCATTCAACTTGACAATGCGCTATCAGTACTTTCTCCGCAGGATATTCAATCTATTGATGTATTAAAAGATGCTGCAGCAACAGCCATTTATGGCGCACGTGGATCTAACGGTGTGGTTTTAATTACTACCAAAGGGGGCAAAAATACTGGTGGTAAAACAACAGTAGCCTATAATGGATTTGTTGGTGTATCCACCCTGGCAAGAGAGCTGGAGTTTATGGACCCTTACAATTTTGTTATGTATTCTTATGAAAGGGCGAAATACACAGAAAACCCTACTGATACCAGTGTTGCAGCTCAGTATATTAAAAGGATGAGCAATTTTGATACGATCAAAAACTACATCAATTATCCAAGAACAGAAGACTGGCAAAACAGAATCTTAGGACGCAACGCTTTGCAATCAACACATAACCTCAGCGTTAACGGAGGTACTGCGGCAACACAGTATAACCTTAGCCTTACACTCAATAAACAGGAAGGGCTTATATCTAATTCAGATTATGAGAGGAAACTGGCAAGCTTCCGCTTTGATCATAAAGCAAGTGATAAATTAAAAATAGGGTTCAATACCCGTTTTAACCAGCAGAAAGTAACAGGTGCAGGAACATCTGATGTAGGCGGTGCCGGATCAAACCGTTTAAGGCAGTACACCCGTTACAGGCCATTGATATTGCCCGGCCAGCAGGAAGATACTTACGATCAAAACCTTGATGTTGCGCTTAACCCCGGCAATAGTTTAAGCCTTAAAAACCCACTACAATTAATCCAGGCTGAATACAGGTTAAGAACGGTTACCACTTATAACTATAACGGCTACCTGAATTTTAATTTCACCAAACAATTATCTTTCAGGAGCACATTTGGGTATGATGTTTCCAAAACAGAATCCAAAGCGTATGATGATACGCTGACCAATAACTCCATTGCATTGGGTAAGCAACCAGTTTTAAACCTTAATAATAATGATGTTACTACAATAAACAATTCCAACGTATTTACTTATTCCAATCCATCATTATTCAAAAGCAAACACAGCCTTGATGTGCTGGTAGGGCAGGAAATTTATCAAACCAATGTTAAGGCAAATGCCATCCAGGTCAACTACTTTCCATTAGGTACCACACCCAACCAGGCTTTTGCAAATTTAGGACTGGCAAGCCCGCCTGCTGGTATTTCACAACCAAAACCGTCTTCAACTGAAATTAATACCCACCAGTTATCTTTCTTCTCAAGACTGAATTATTCTTTTAACAGGCGGTATTTGCTAACGCTTAATTTCCGTGCAGATGGATCATCATTATTTGGACCAGACTATAGCAGTACTATTCCATTAACAGATTCCACTAACCGTAAATGGGGGTATTTCCCTTCAGCTTCTTTTGCATGGAAAATATCTGATGAAGCATTCATGAAGGATATTACTTTTATCAACATGGCCAAGCTGAGGTTAAGCTATGGTGCAGCCGGAAATAACCGTATCGGTGCATATGGATTTACTACAGGCTACTCTCCGCCATCAAATGCAGGTTATGGTTTAAGTGACGCTTTGGCATACACGCTAACATTACCTTCCAATTTGGGTAACCCTATAATTAAATGGGAAAATTTAACGTCAAAAAATATTGGGCTTGATCTTGCATTTTTCCATAACAGGGTAACCCTTACTGTGGATGCCTATTCCAATACCACCAAGAATCTTTTGATACAAAATAAAATTCCTCCAACTTCAGGATACACTACCCAGTATCAGAATGTAGGAACTGTTCGTAATAATGGCTTGGAACTGCAACTAGGCGCTGCCGTTGTGCAGAACAGGGAATTTACATGGAATACTAATTTCAATATTGCTTTCAATACCAATAAGATCATCAGTCTTGGAAAGCAGGATAAATTTACTGCCAACTCCGGGTGGTTCAGCACTACCAATAACCCCGATGATTATTTAGTAAAAGTTGGTAATCCTCTTGGTGAGATCTATGGTTTGCAGGTTGATGGATTTTATAATGTAAATGATTTTGATGTTTCTAATTATGTAAATGCTACCAACAATGCCAGGTATCCTACCTTACTTTACCAGTATAAATTAAAAGCAGGATTACCTAACCCTATTGCAGTATTGAGTGATTATGTTGCACCAGGGCAGATTAAATACAGGGATGTAAATGGAGATGGTAAGATAACACTGGATAGCGACAGAACTGTGATTGGCCATGCGTTACCTAAGTTTACCGGTGGCTTTAACCAGCAGTTCAGCTATAAAGGTTTTGATGCCAGCATCTTCCTGAATTTTTCAGTAGGCAATGATATCTTTAATGCCAATAAACTTGAGTTTGGTAACCAGTACGGGCAAGATCAAAACATGCTTAGTATTATGAATGGCAGGTGGAGAGTGATTGATGCAAATGGAAATCTTATCCAGAAACAACCAGATGCTACTACAGTTATTGGTATAGCTCCGGACCAGCTTGCAGCCATCAATTCAGGTGCCACCATCTGGCAACCCTATAAATCTACTGCGGGTTATGCCCCTATGAGTTTTGCAGTGGAAGATGGCTCGTTCCTCAGGATCAATAATATTACGATTGGCTATACATTACCGCAAAGCCTGGTAAAAAGAGCAAAAATTTCAAGCCTCCGTATTTATGTAACGGCAAATAATGTGGCTACTATCACAGGCTATTCAGGTTACGACCCTGACGTAAATGCACGGCGTGCAAGCGCTTTAACACCCGGGGTGGATTATGCTGCATACCCACGTGGCCGCACCGTTCTTGCAGGAGTTAACTTATCATTTTAATTACTAAAACAGTTTATCATGCTATATAAATTTTTAAAAACACGAAAGCTGGTTGCCATCCTTTTGGTAGGTGCAACAGTGATTGCAATATCTTGTAAAAAATACTTGTCTCCTGCGCCATTATCCACAGTAGATCCAAGTATTGTTTTCAGCAATGTATCTAATGCCCAGGCCGCCGTAAACGGAGCCTACCTGTCAATGGCCGGAGATTTTGGTTATGGCATCAGGGTAAGTTTTTATTATGCACATGATGATGATATCATTATGGGTGGTGGCTCCGGTATTGCGGCAGGAAGACAGGAAGAAGCGCATTATACGCTTACTGCCGGCAACACTGATATCGGAAGTACCTTCAACCAGTTTTATGCTGGTATTGAAAGAGCTAACAACTGTATTTATTATATTCCCAGGATGCCTCAGTTCACCGAAGGCTCTGCTACAGACAAAGCACAACTGCAACGTTTGCTGGGCGAATCTTTAACTATCAGGGCACAATTATTTTTTGAACTGATACGCATTTGGGGAGATGTGCCTGCACACTGGGTACCTTCAGTATTTGTGCCCAATCTTTTTGAGAGCCGGACCAACAGGGACACCATTTATAACCACCTGCTTAATGACCTGGCTTATGCAAAAACCTTAATGCCATGGAGAACTGCCGTAACACAAGATGAGCGTTTTACAAAAGGAACTGCTGCTGCCCTGCGTGCAAAGATTGCATTGTTTGCAGGCGGATATTCTTTAAGGCAATCTGGTACTGTACAGCGTGTAGCAAATTATCTTGATTATTACAAAATAACACGTGCTGAATGTGATACACTGATGAATAACAGAACACAGCATACTTTGTATCCTTCGTACAAAGGATTTTGGAAAGATAATGTGGATGCACATAAAGCAGTAGATCCTTCGGGAGAATTAATGATGCAGGTAGCTATGGCTAATGGTACCAACTCCGATAGTAAGATAGGAGCCCAGTGCGGCACTAAAATTAATGGTGTTGGCGGATCACTTGGTAATATGCTGCCCACTTATTTATATCTTTTTGATTCTACCGATGTAAGAAGAGATGTTACGTTTGTGCCATTTGAAGTGGTAAGAGATGTTTATGGCAGGGGACATGCATCAAACAGTCTTTATGATGGTAAGTTCAGAAGAGACTGGATCACCAATCCAAGTTATTATCAAAGCTCCGGTGCAACTACAGTAACGAACCCGGTTACACTAACACCGGTTTCCAATAACAACATTCAGAATTTTCAGCTGAACTGGCCTTTGATAAGATTTGCTGATGTGCTGCTGATGTTTGCAGAAGTGGAAAATGAATTGAATGGTCCAACTACTGCTGCTTACAATGCTTTTTCAGAAGTGAGCCTGCGAGGACATAACGGTGTTGCAACACTGGTACCGGCAAATCCAGGTACTCAAGCTGGCTTCTTTCAGTTACTGGTAAAAGAAAGGGCTTTGGAATTTGGTGGAGAAGGTATCCGCAAATTTGATTTGATAAGGTGGAACCTGTTAGGAACTGCTTTAACCGAAGTAAAAGCTAACCTGGCCAGGATGGCAGCAGGTACAGCAATGGTCAACTATTCTTATATGGCACCAATGCCTGCTTATTGCACTACAGCCAATTTACCTAAGTCTTTATATTTTTATCAGAATATGCCTGTAGAGGATTTGTCGGCTACACGTTCGGGCAGCCAGATATGGGCCAACTCTTATTATCAAACAACGCCTGCTGCTGTTCCTTTGGATATTACACTGCCGGGCAACCCTGTAATTACAACCAGCGGTAGTTTCAATAATAAAATATCATGGTTTGCCAATACAAATATTACTGGTACTTATGTAAACTGGATCGGCTATGGATTTGTAACTGGTAAAAGTGAATTGTATCCAATACCGCAAGCTTCTATTGATGCTAACGGTAACCTGAGGCCGCAAAACCCAGGGTATTAATTTATACTCACATGCTCTGATTATTCATAAAGTAAATTTTATAACACTTGTAAAGACAACTGCTTACGTTATAAAGTGAGAATATCTGAGCAAGTGAATATAGTTTTCTCATTAATCGTTTATGTTTTAAAGGCTGCCCCAGTGGCAGCCTTTTTTAAAAAAATAAAAGAATAAAAAAATGCAAAGAATAGTTTATGCCACTAGTATTATATTGATGTCGTTTTGTTTTTTACCTGCAACAAAAAAGATAAAAATTTTTATTGCGGGAGATTCTACCGCAGCCATTAAAGAAATAAAAAACTATCCTGAAACGGGCTGGGGCATGCCGTTTGTCAATTTCTGGGATTCAACAGTTACCGTAGTTAACCTTGCTAAAAATGGCAGAAGCACCAAATCATTTATTGCTGAAGGTTTATGGAAACAAATTATTGACAACGCAGGCGAAGGCGATTATGTACTGATACAATTTGGCCACAACGATGAAGTACCCACTAAAAAAAATGCTACCACCGAAGAAGAATTTAAAACTAACCTGGTAAAATTTGTACAGGAAACAAAAAGTAAAAAAGCAATTCCCATTTTAATAACACCCGTTTCCAGGCGGCAGTTTGATGATGCAGGCAAAGCAATGGAAACACACCCGGTATATGCGCAACTCGTTCGTGATGTGGCTGCAGCGCAAGGCGTTTTACTTATTGATCTTGATCAAAAATCAATAGCATTGTTTCAACAGTTGGGGAAAGAAAATTCAACCCTGTTGTTTAACCATTTAAAACCTGGTGAGCATCCTAATTATCCTGATGGTAAAGAAGATAATACACACTTTAATGAACTGGGTGCAAGAAAAATTGCAGCAATAGTTTTGGCAGAGATACAGGCACAAAATATGGAACTGGCAAGCCACATTGTAAAACCATTAAAAAAATAAGATGATGTTGTTTGTTAAAAGAAATAAATTTTTTATAACCGCATTATTTTTTTTAATGGCGTTTGCATTGCCACCTAAGAAAAAAATTAAGGTTTACCTGGTTGGTGATTCTACTATGTGTACGTATGAAGCTAACCGGGCGCCCTTAACAGGATGGGGAATGCCCTTTGTACATTTCTTTGATTCATCAGTAGTAATTGACAACAGGGCAAAGGGAGGAAGAAGCACCAGGACTTTCATCAGCGAAAACCTCTGGCAGCCCATTGCAGATGGTTTGCAGGAAGGCGATTATGTATTAATACAATTCGGCCATAATGATGAAGCCAAAGAAGAAAAATATAAAGACCGTTACACGCCTGTGCCGGATTATAAAACCAATTTGATAAAATTTATTACAGAGACGAGAGCGAAAAAAGCAAATCCTGTTTTAATTACACCTGTTACAAGAATGCGTTTTGATAAAGAAGGAAAAATTGAAGAAACACACAAAGAATATTCAGCAGCAGTTTGGGAAGTGGGTAAACAATTGAACGTTCCTGTAATTGACCTGGATGCAAAGAGTCGTGACCTGTTACAGCAATTTGGCCCTGTAAATTCAAAACTGCTTTTTATGCAACTGGATTCAATGGAACATCCTAATTATCCCGCCGGCCAAAAAGATAATACACATTTTAATGACTATGGTGCCAGGCAGATTGCAGAATTAGTATTGGCTGAAATAAAAAATTTAAAACTGGAATTAGCAGAACGAATTGTGGTACCGGCAGTAAAAAAATAATTATGCTTTAAATAAAATACAATGAATAAAAAAGTATTGCTGATAGCTTTGATCATGTTGTGTTGCAATTACCTGCTGGCCCAGGAATTTATTCCTTTGTGGCCAAAAGGCAAAATGCCCAATACAAAAGGGTTAGCACTAAAAGATAGTATCGTTAATGAAAGATTGTACCAGGTAGGCACTCCCGGTATGTATGCTTTTTTTCCATCCAAAGATGATAATTGCGGCGGTGCGGTGGTGATATTTCCGGGCGGAGGTTACAGCCATCTTACTTATAACCTCGGCGGCATTCAACTGGCCAAGTGGTTTAATACTATGGGCATGAGTGCTTTTGTAGTCAATTACCGCATGCCCACTTCACCAGATTTGGTGCAAAGGGAAACCGGCCCCTTGCAGGATGCACAGCGGGCTTTAAAAATAATAAGGGCTAATGCTACAGCCTGGAAGATCAGTAAAAATAAGATCGGAGTGTTAGGCACTTCTGCAGGCGGACATTTAGCAGCACTAACGGGAACGATTACCCAAGATATGGCTTTGATAAAAGATAGCCTGGATTCGGTAACATTTCGTCCTGATTTTATGATATTGGTCTCTGCCGTAATTGACATGGGCAAATTTGCCCATGCCAGCACAAAAGATGCTTTGCTGGGCAAAAATCCTGCTCCACAATTAATTGATAAGTATTCGGCACAGAATAATGTAACAGAAAATACACCACCATGTTTTATTGCCGGTGCTTTTAACGACAAAACAGTGAACCCTCAAAACAACTTACTTTTTTACCAGGCCTTGTTAGATAAAAAAGTATCGGCAAGTTTTCATGTTTTTCCGCAGGGCGGGCATGCCATTAATGTAAATAATAACCCCGGTTCAACTGCGCTATGGACATCGCTATGCGAAAGCTGGCTAAAAGAGATGGGATTTATCGATTACAGTAAAAAGTAAATGACTATGAAATTACTTTTCTTATCGGTATTGTTCTTACATGCAGCCACCACTACCGGGCAAACAAAAAAAATTACCGTTGCTCAAAATGGAACGGGTGATTACAGCACCGTTCAGGCTGCTTTTAATGCTATTCCTCTCCACAATAAAAACCCCATCACTATCTTTATAAAAAATGGTATTTATAAAGAAAAATTATTGCTTGATACATCAAAGAACTTTGTAACTATCATTGGCGAGGATAAATTCAGTACTATACTTACTTATGATGATCATACCGGTAAAGTATCTCCAAAAGGTGATTCCATCAACACAAGATCTTCCTGGAGTTTTTTAATTAAAGCAGATAATTTTACCGCCACCAATATCACTTTTCAAAATGATGCCGGCTTTACTGCAGGGCAGGCGGTGGCGGTAGAATCAGATGGAGATAAAACCGTTTTTACTAATTGCCGCTTTATTGGTTTCCAGGATGTGCTGTTTACCAACAGCGAAAAAAGCCGGCAATATTACAACAACTGTTATATAGAAGGCACTACCGATTTTATTTTTGGTTCGGCAACAGTTTGGTTTCAGCAATGCCACATCCACAGCAAAAAGAATTCGCATGTAACAGCAGCTTCCACACCCAAAGAAAAAACTTTCGGTTATATTTTTAATGATTGTGTATTAACGGGAGATACGTCCATACACAGCGCTTCATTAGGCCGGCCATGGCGGCCCGATGCAGCCGTGGTGTACATCCATTGTTTTATTGGCCAGCACATAAGGCCGGAGGGATGGAGCAACTGGAACAATACAGAAAATTATAAGTTTGCCCGTTATGCAGAGTACAAGAATTACGGCCCTTCGGCGGATGTATCAAAAAGAGTGAACTGGAGCACACAACTTACCGATGAAGCCGTAAAAAAATACACCATAAAAAATGTTTTTGGTAATTGGGACCCTGAAAAATAAAAAGAAAGTAAATTACATCGCAATGAAACAAAACCTTTTCCTTTTATTGCTGCTTTTATGCAGCGCTGATATTTATTCCCAAACATCAAATCCCCAGCAATACAAGTATGTGTTTACTGTAGCCAAAGACGGTACAGGAGATTACCAGTTTATCCAGGATGCTATTGATGCGATGAGGGTGTATCCTTTAGCACCAATTACGCTTTATATTAAAAATGGCGTGTACAACGAAAAGATAGAATTACCTGCCAACAATACCGATGTAACATTCATTGGCGAAAGTGTGGACAGTACCATTATTGTATTCAATGATTATTCAGGTAAAGGAAAGTTAACCACCTTTACTTCTTACACCGCAAAAATTTCGGGTAACCGTTTCAGAGCGCAGAATATCACTTTTGCCAATAGTGCAGGGCCTGTTGGCCAGGCACTGGCATTATATGTTGATGCTGATAAAGCCGTATTTAAAAACTGTAAATTCCTGGGCAACCAGGATACCATTTTTGCCAGCGGCGAAGGCGCACACCAGTTATTCGACAGTTGTTATATTGAGGGAACAACAGATTTTATTTTTGGCCCCGCTACAACAGTATTTAAAAATTGCACTATTAAAGGCAAGACCAATTCATTTATTACAGCAGCCAGCACAAGTGTTGGAAAGCGATATGGTTTTGTTTTTTTAAATTGTAAGATCATTACAGATACTGCAGTAACCAAATTATATTTAGGCAGGCCATGGCGGGCAAATGCTAAAACTGTTTTCATTAATTGTGATCTGCCAAAACAAATTGCGCCGGAAGGGTGGGACAACTGGAATAATCCTGCAAATGAAAAAACCGCTTATTATGCCGAATATAAAAATACCGGTGAAGGTGCTGCAATTACAAACAGGGTAAAATGGGCAAAACAGTTAAGCCAACAGCAGGCACAGTTTTATGGTCTTGCTTTTATTTATGATTACGTTAAATCAGTAGATTCAAACGGGTATGCATGGTTTAACAGGCCTTTTATCAATCCTTTTAATAAAACTGCATTTGTGAACAAACCATCAGTGGAGATACCATTATATAAAAATGGCGTACCCAATTCAAAGTCTGTACCCGATAAAGAAAACTCAGTCTTTCGTGATAACGTAACCAGGATCGCTAAAGTGAGTAATCCAACAGTAACGGTTTACAAAGCGGCAAAGCCCAATGGCAAGGCGGTGATCATTTGCCCGGGTGGAGGTTACAGCATTTTAGCATTTGATAAAGAAGGCACAAGGGTTGCCGAAGAAATGAACCGCTGGGGTGTTACTGCAT
>Ga0068859_100004465_pt1 | contig 14273 bp, 9 predicted proteins | sample KBSSwiS22_FD_66585 | JGI IMG/M metagenome (GOLD analysis project Ga0068859, IMG submission 66585) | Switchgrass rhizosphere microbial communities from Kellogg Biological Station, Michigan, USA - KBS Switchgrass S2-2 | ecosystem: Host-associated > Plants > Roots > Rhizosphere > Soil ... | reverse complement strand
ACACGAAATTTGAAATGTTTGGAGCGAACTCTTAGGTGAAGTGCAGAAACTGCGAACGAAATGCAAGCTGGTCACGAACCAGGTGCCCCGCATGTCAGACAAAACTACCGCCCTGGTATTTCATGACTGGCGTCATTATCGTCCTGGCGATCTACGTGGCGTTCTTGCTCTTGGAAAACGTCATCTAGCTACCTTACACCCCACTCCCAAATACCGTAGGCAGTCTTCTTATCGAGCGGTTTGCCGGCTTGCTTTAACCTGAGGGCGATTTGTCCGCGATGATGCGATTCGTGGGAAATCAAATACCCGAGGAACGCTGCGGCGTGAGGTTTGAAGCCTTTGACTTTCCCACCCGCTTCAAGACTCGTTTCCAACAACGAGCCGATCGCCTTGCCTGAATCCAGCAAAGACTTGCGCAGTAACTTCTTATCGTTGGCCCGGTCGCTTTCAACCTTTGCCAGGCCTTTCAATAGGTCGGGAGCAGCAGACTTCAACCACATTAGACGAACATTGTGAATATGAGCGAATTGTTCGCCTACGCTACGTCCCTTTGAAGGAGAAAGACTGTTGAGAGACGCAGCATCAATCGCGTCGAGCAAGTAAAGGTTGACGCGATCGTGGATCTGCCAGGTTTCGAGAAGTTGATTGGACATAGGGTGCTAGTTGGTGCTTGGTGCTTTGTACTTGGTAATTAGATCTTTGATCTTTGTTCTTAGAGCTTTGTACTTTGAATCACCCAGTCTACAAGGATGCACAAAATACAAAGTACAAAGATCTAAGCACAAAGCTCAAAGAGCTAAATTACCTCACCCTCACCACAATACTATTAACATTGAGCGAATTGCCGGTCGCCTTCTGTAAATCGGCGATCGCCTTATTCAAATCGGTCTGAGCCTTCAGTTCCATTCCTTTTGCAGTCGTCAGCGCATTTTGACGTTCAAGCACCAGGAATACTGTCGACTGCCCCGCATCCAGTTTTCTTTGCTCACTGGCAAATTGCTGTTCATTGTATTCACGCGCCGCGATCGCGGATCGCAAACGCGTCTCTGCACTACGAACTGCTTGCAACGAATTACGCACTTCCACTTGTATCGTTTGTTCAATCTGCTCACGTTGAGTCGTAATACGTTGGGCTTCCACTAGCGATCTGCCAAGCTGTGCTTCCGCTGTCCTGTTCCTTAGCGGGAAGTTAACCTGAACACCTACCTTGAAGTTGTTATAACGATTCGCCAACAGGTTTTCGATGGATTGACCATACGAACCAACAAGGTTAGGTGAAAAAGTGGTTGGCGGTGTTATTGGCAAAGCCTGTAAACCTGCGAGTGTCGAAAGTTGATCGACTCGATCACGAACCAATTGGCTTGATGCGCTCAGTGGGTTTATGCCAGTAGCGACCGTTCCGGCCAGGCCAGTCGAACCATAGGTACCAATAACATCGATCTCCGGCTTGGTCTGATCTTTGTAATACCGCTGATCGATTTGGTTGATTTCTCGCAGCACCTCTGACTGCTGAAGCTCAGGGCGATTATCCATTGCAGTTTTTAGCGCATCAGGTAAAGGGATTTGCGGTACGCTCAAATCTACCGAGTCAGTCGGCACTATCGAGTCAGACCAGAGAGAAGCACTCTGATCTTTTGCAATCAAATTCTTCAGTGTGTTTTCAAAACGAGTGACATCTTCGAGAGCCGAATACACACCCTGCTCGTAAGTGCTGATCTGCGATTCGGACGCAACCAGGTCAATGGGAGCGAGTTGGCCTTCGTTTACCAAACGTCTGTTGTGTTCCAACTGTGTTCGCGCCACCGATACGGCATCACGCTGAACCTGCAAGTTTCGTAAAGCAAATACGAGGTCCCAGTAAGCTCGTTGGACGTTTGTGATTGCTTCGATCGCGCGTTGTCTGAATTGGGCATCAGTCAGAGAGAGATTCTTCTTTCCGATTTCGATTTGTCTGCGCTGATTATCGAACCTCAAACCGCGGACCAACGGCTGAACATAGCTGAGTGAGAACGAGGTCGGATACTGGGGGTTCAATGCCGCGAAAGAATTGTTGGTTGTAAGTCTGACAGACGAGAAATCGAGGTGATAACTACCGCCAAGCTTTGGCGAGAATCCTTCCAAGCGCGCACTACCCGTGTAGTCGCTTTGAATTATCGAACCGTTTTGACCACCGGTAAGAAAACTCGATATCGGAGTTTTAAGTCGCTCGTAGTAGGCAGTCGTATTAAATCGTGGGTCGTAAGCACCATGAGCACCCAGAAGATCAAATTCGGCGAGCTTCACATTCTCACGCGCCACTTCGATGTCTTTGTTATTCTCCAAGGCCAGCGAAAGCGCGTCACGCAACGACAAAGGATGCTGGCGATCCATCTCAACACCCACACGCCTCAGTTCCGGCAACGGCTTCTGCTGTCCCCGGTAATCAGGAGCAACCGGAGGCACAGATAGCTGTTTGGGATCAGTGAGATCAGGTGAGGGCTGCGTTTGCTGTGCCGAAATCCGAATGACACCTGCGAATAGCATGACGAGAAACGCAACGAGCTTCATCGTTTTGGTTGAATCAAAAAACCTTGGGTGCATCTTTTATTACCTGACTTTGTTCTAGTGCTTTGAAATCAGAGACGCAGTTGCACTAACAGCGCGACGGCGTATCCGGCCAAAGAGCCGATGGAATAGCAAGTTGATTCGTCCCCACACACGACTTCTCGCCAAGTCGTCAAACAGCGAGTAGAAGACGGGAACTGCGACGAGTGTTAAAAGCAAACACAACGACTGGCCGCCTACAACCAGAACACCAATCGACCGGTTTGTGCCCGAGCCCGGTCCAGAGGAAATGGTGAGCGGCAACATTCCGGCAACCAGTGCAATCGTTGTCATAAGGATCGGACGCAATCGATCGCGATTTGCCCGAATGATCGCCTCGAGCCGTTCCATTCCGTGCGAACGCAGTTGATTGGTGTGGTCGATTTGCAAAATCGCGTTCTTCTTCACAACGCCGAACAGAAGTAACAACCCGAGTCCCGAAAAGATATTCACCGACTGACCGGTCATTAGGAGCGACAAGATGCCGAACGGAATGGCAAGCGGAAGGGTCAGTAGAATAGTGATCGGGTGAATGAATGACTCAAACTGCGCAGCCAAAACCATGTACATGAAGATGAATGAAAGAGCGAACGCCAACACAAAGTAATAGGCTGAGCGTCCGAGTTCACGGGCGCGACCGGTCGTCGCACTCGCGTAACCAGGGTCCATGTGTTCCTGATCGACGAACGCCTTCATCTTGCTGATAACTTCAGATTGAGACCCACCAGGCAGAACATTTGCCAGCAGAGTTACCTGGCGTTCACGATTCAATCGATCAATTGCCGAGGGGCCGGTTCCGGATTCAATCCGTACCAGGTTATCCAAACTAATCCACCCGTTCTTGGTAGAACTGACGATCATTCGCTTCAGTCCCTCTTCGCTCGCGCGATATTCACCTGTCGCACGGACACGAACGTTGTATTGATCGCGACCGGCGTTGAACGTTGAAACCTTTTCGCCGGCAACGAGTGTGTTTAAGGCCTGCGCAATGTCGCTGACTTTTACTCCAAGGTCGGCAGCGCGAGCCCGATCGATAACAACGCGAAGCTCCGGCTTGCCAAGAATGAGTGTCGAATCAACGTCCACAACGAAGGGAATCGTGCGCATCTTCTTAAGCAAGTCGGCTGTGTACTGCGACAACTTGTTCAGATCCGGTCCACCAATCACGTACTGAATGTCGGAGTTTCTGTTACCACCGCCTGAGATAGCAGCCACCTGATTGACGCTGGTGCGGAGTTGATCGGGATACAGTTTCAGGTACTTCTCAATGATTTCTGAACGAGCGCGCATCATCAAAGTGTTCTGAGTCTCTTTGCGCTCCTCGATAGGCGTCAGTTTTACGTAGATGCTTGCGAGATTCACCTGCTGCTGCTGACCAGCGCCAATAGTCGTCAACGTATCCGTGACGCCTGGAAGCTTTCTTAAATCTTCAGCGATCCGTTCACTCAGTAACGAAGTTGCAGCCAAGGTATAGCCTTCAGGGGCGCGAACATTGACTTCAAACTGTGACTGATCGTCGACTGGCAGGAAGTTTTTACCCACCAGCATGAACAAGGGCACGATGCTCACAATTACCAACAAGCAAGCGACGACAATGGCCCAGCGATGCGCCATCGACCACTCGAGCATTCGCGTGTAGGTCCGATCGATTGGGCGATAGAATCTCGATTGCTTCGAGCCCTGGTCCGAAGGCTCCAGAGCAAGCTCTAACGGTTTCTCCTTTTCGTCATCGCTTCGTTTGATTAATCGAGCTGCGAGAGTCGGCGTGAGAGTAAATGAAACCAAAAGAGAGACCGCAATCGCGAAGGATGAAGTGAATCCGAACGACGACATGAAGCGGCCAACGATTCCACCCATGAAGCCAACCGGTAGAAAAACTGCCAACAAGGATAACGTCGTTGCGGTAACGGCGAGTCCAATCTCTTTGGTGCCATCAATCGCGGCTTGGAATGGCGGGACACCTTTCTCCTCGATAAAACGAAAGATGTTCTCCAGCACCACAATCGCGTCATCGATCACGATTCCGACCATGAGCGTCAAGGCCAGCATCGTGATTTGATTCAGCGTGAATCCCATCGCACTCATCAACCCGAAGGTGGCGATCAGCGAAGTGGGAATCGCAATTCCTGCGATGAACGTTGAGCGGACGCTCCATAGAAAAAGGAAAACCACGATCGCCGCAAGGATACTGCCCTCAATTAGGTGCGTCTGGATTGCCTCGATTGAGGCCTTGATGAAAATCGTTTGATCACCGACAACCTGCGTGCGGAATCCCGGCGGTAGAGTTTTTTCAATTTCAGCCAACCGCTGCTTTACCGCGTCGGCAACTGCAACTGTGTTCTGCCCGGACTGCTTTGACACGACCAGGGTCACAGCCGGTTCGCCATTCAAACGAGCTTCAGTGCGGGGTTCCTCGAACCCGTCTTCAGCGTAGCCGACGTCGCTGAGTTTGACCGAGTAAGTGCCTCGGTTCGCGACAATTAGATCGTTGAAATCTTTCGGCTCCACAATGCGACCCATTGTGCGCACCGTCAGTTCTCGCGTTCCCTCGTCGACGCGTCCACCGGGTACTTCAAGGTTTTGCAACCTCACCGCGTTCGAAATCTCAGCAACGGTGACGTTGAAGGCACGCATTTTGTCCGGGTCCACCCAGATCTCAATTTCCCTTGTGCGCCCGCCGACGATTTGAACGTCACCAACGCCATTAATCGACTCGATACGCTGTTTGATTTGTTTGTCAGCAACGTCCGTAACTTCCTTCTGGGAACGCGGTGCGGACACAGCAATGCGCAATACGGGCGTTGCGTCAGTATCGAGTTTTTGAACGATTGGCTTCTCGGCGGTAACCGGAAGATCGTTTACGATCAAATCAACCTTGTTTCGAACTTCCTGTGCAGCAACGTCGGCATTCTTCTCCAGCAGGAAAGTTATGAATACCTGGGAAACACCTTCCACCGAGGTCGAGCGCAACTCATCAATTCCAGAGATCGTGTTAACCGTGCCTTCAACCCTATCGGTGATTTCAGTTTCAATCTCGTGTGGCGACGCTCCGGGGTTTACGATCGTCACGGTGATGGTCGGCAGGTCTATCTTTGGGAACAGGTCAACGCCGAGCGACTTGTAGGAGAACAAACCGACGACACTGAGGCTCAGAATGAGCATCGTCGCAAAGACCGGACGGCGGACGCATATCTCAGCTAGTTTTTGCATTGCTTTTGTGCTTTGTGCTTAGTACTTGGTTTTTTGTGCTCTTATTCTGCGCTTGCGTTGGATTTGAATTCTGAGATCTGAAATTCAGTTATCCCTTTACCTGAATTCCATCTCCCAGTTGCTCGACATTACTAGTCGCAACTTTTTCATCAACCGCAACGCCGTTCTTCACTTGCACAAGGTCGCCGTCGGTTTGGCCAAGCTGGACGAGCCGCTGCTCAGCATGACCATCCTTGATGACGTAAACGCGACTAACTCCCGCGTCGGTTACAACAGCACGCGAAGGCACCAACACCGCAGCCTCAGGTCGAGGCTGCAGAATGCGCACTGTCGCAAACTGCCCAGGCTTCAAAACACCACCCGAATTATCTATCTCCGCTTCCACTGTTAAGGTCCGAGAGTTTGCCGTTAGGTTTGGCGCAATACGTGCGATGCGTCCACTGAAATTCTTATCGGGCCACGCACTCGTAGTGGCTGACACTGACTGTCCGACGTTCACTTGAGGTATCGACTGTTCGGGAACGTCGATACGAACGCGCAAAGGGTTGATGCGGACGATTGTCGCAATTTTCTGCGTTGGTGAAACATACTCACCCACGTCGGCAGTTCGTTCCACAACAAAACCATCGATGGGAGCTGGAATAAACGCGTACGACAGATTCTTCCGCGCTAAAGCTAGTTGAGCTTCAGCGTTCGCAACGTTGGTTCGCGCCACGTCAACTCCGGCGTAGTTTTGCCTGGCTTGCGCGAGTGCAGCGTCATATTGCTCCTTGAGCTGATCCCGCTGTGCTCTTTGTTGGTCGTAAAAAGAACGCGACACGTCGCCTGACTCGATGAGCTTCTCGGCGCGCTTGAGGTTTTTGTCTGCCAGGTCAAGAGTAACCTTCGCCGCTGCAACCTCCGCCACACGATTAGGATCGAAGGACTGATTCGATCGAAGTCCGATCTTTTCTTCGGCCTGGCGTACCGCAGCCTTTGCCTGGTCGACCTGAGTCAGAGACTGAGTCACACGCAGCTTCAATTCAGTATCGTCCAACTGTACAAGCATCTGCCCGCGTCTGACGGGAGTGCCGATATCGACACCTACCGCAACAACCTTGCCTGACGTTTGCGGCGCTACATCTGTCTGCTGATCACCTGCGAGACTTCCAGTCGCTTCGAAAAACTGCGGCAAGTCACGTTTGATCGCAGCGGCAGTAGTGACCTCGACAATTTTCGGCGCCGCCGAGGGACCGTCGTTTCTGGCATTTGCTTTTGAACCGCCGCATGACACTGCAAAAATCGCAATGACTACTAATGCCGCGACAGACAATGCAAGCTTAATTCTTCCTGGGAGTGGCATTGTGTTTACTATTCCTTGAGCTGTTTGTTCTTTGAACTCCGTTCGCTTGAACGACGCGCCGGTTTGATTTCGACTCGGTAGCAGTAATTCCATTCAGCAAAATGTTTGTGAAGTGTTTGGCAGCACTCTCGTTTGAAATATTCAGAAGTCGCCGATTTGGATCCCACAGATTGTTGTTTAGTGAGTGGTTCATAACCATGCCGATGAACGACCGAACTACAACGACGGGATCCATCTCTATAAACGCCCCGTCTTGTTGTCTCTCACGGATATAGGCACTCAAAAACTCGTACACTCGGAGCACAAACTGATCAAAGAACATTTGTGTGAGTTCATGTTTTTCGAGCGCTGAGTGGATGAGCAATCGCTGGAAATCCGGGTCGTCCTGATGGTACTGAAGGGCACCCAGTGCAAGGCCCTCAAATACCGCCCTGTCGTCCTTCCTACGAATCGCATCGGCGGCCATTTCAAGAGGTTCAAACATCCCGCCGGAAGAACAAGCCTTATGATCAAGAATTGCTGCGTAGAGTTCCTGTTTGGTGGCAAAGTGACGGAAGACCATTGCTTCAGACACACCAGCGGCCTGTGCGATTTCCTTAGTAGTAGTTCCGCGAAAGCCTCTTTCCGAGAACAAACGGACGGCAACCGCGAGGATCTGCAGGCGTCTTTCTTCGCCCGCCATTCGTGCACTGGTGAGCGGGACACTGTTGGCGCCGGGATTGATTTGCTTACTCAAATTGCTTTTTGGTGAGAACTTCCCTTCCTATAAAGTAAGTACTTACTTACCATCCTGGGAAGTGTAGTGTCAAGTAAGCTGAGTGCGGCTGATTTCAGTTATGAATTGTGGGTCTGACTCGAGTACCTCGCTTGTCGCGCCCTGGCCAAAACGGAGCCAAGACGCCACACTCCAGAGAAATGGTCATTGTATGATTAGCGACCTTCGCAATGTGCTCCTGTATTTATTCACAACAAGCAACTGCGCTTTCTCGTTACTCCATTCATGAGTGACGCCGTTTTCATTAGTTCACGTTTTAGTGAACTAGTCGGCACATGTATTGCTCAAAGTTTGTAAGTTCTAATCCAGAAGAAGGAGATTTCGACATGCCAGAGAATGGAAGCATTAACGATACTACGAGTACCGGAACAGGAACCGGATCTGCTCCTGCACTGTCCCAGGCAGCACAGGATTACGGTCAAAAGATTTCTGAAGTAGCAAACCAGGCAAAAGATTATGTAACCGACAAAGTCTCTGTTGTTGGCGACAAGATTAAAGACCTGCAGAATGCTGATATTGGTGAGTTGGCCGAAAACGCTAAGGAATATGCGCGCAAAAATCCCGGGCAGGCGATTTTGATTTCCGCAGCAGCGGGACTTTTGCTCGGACTGGTTATTCGCGGCCGACGATAGCGAAACACGAATTCGAACTAAGGGGTGATTGAAATGGCAGCAACCAAGACTAGTTTGGTTACTACTGGCGACGGCAACTCCCGAGGTGAGATTGAGCAACTCCCGACGTTGTTCACCAAACTCGGCGATGACGTCATGCAACTCTTCAATTCGCAACTCGCATTATTCAAAGTTGAGATTAAGGAAGAGGCGAATGCATTTACGCGCGGGGCAACATTCATCGCTTTGGGCGCCGTGATTGCCGTGGTTGGCTTTGCTCTTCTGAACGTAGCAGTAGCATTTGGTGTCTCAACTTTGTTTGCGCGTGCGAACTTCAGTCAAGCTGCGAGCTATGCACTTGGGTTCGTTGCGACAGGCGTCTTCTATCTGATCGTCGGCATAGTTGTGGTTGCTGCCATTCGGAGTTGGCTGGCGAAGCAACAATTGGTTCCCAGGAGATCTGTTGCAGAACTGAGAAAGGATAAAGCATGGCTGAAGAACGAACTTTAGGATTGGCTCGCGCTCACGAGGAGCTGTCCGCGGAGCCTTCAAAAGAGGAGCTTCAGCGACGAATGGATGAGGCGCGCGATTCAATTTCCAATACGGTGATTGAGATTAAAGAAACGGTGGCAAATCAAGTGCAAGCAGTAAAAGACACACTCGACTGGCGAGAACAGTTTAAGAAGAGGCCCGTTGCCTGGAGCGTCGGAGCAGCCGGCGTAGGATTCGCCGTAGGTTACGGGCTTGCGGCATTGGTAAAAGGTGAGGCGAACGATGAGGTGCTCGATTATTACTCGCCCGAGTCGAGAGACTTCGCCGCGCGACCGATTATTAGCAGCGGCGCGCCGCGCGTTGGAGTTCCTTCAAGCAAACAAAAAAATGGGCGAGATGATGGTCCCGGCTTCCTGGAAAAGTTAACCCACACTCCGGTTTTTGGGCGTGTGAAAGATGAAGTTGGAAACGTCGGCGACGCTTTTATTCAAGAGTTGACTAAGACGGCGAAGCAAGTAGTGCTACCTGCAGTGATGACATCGATCAAAAACTTCATCGGTGGTTACTTGCCTTCGAGTTCCCAAACTGATTCTTCGCGCTCGGCTTCAATGGGAGGCGAAGGAAAGCAGAACGTCTCGAGTTATCAGCCAACACTGGACCGAGGTCACAGCTGAGTTAAGTAGTTGCAACTGCGCTTTGCCTGCGAAGCAGGCTAGAGCGTACAGCCCAGGGTGGAGCTTCCGAGCGGAACCCTGGGTAAGAGTGGCAAAAAGATGTTAGCCCGCGGAGCGGGTGACAGGCGTTGAGCAAAATGTCTGTCGCCCGCTCGGCGGGCTAAAATCATGAATAATGTCGTCCCAGGGTTCCGCTCGCAAAGCCTCGCTTCGCCGGCTCCGAGCCCAACTGGGTTAGCGGGGACATCGCTTAGCTTTGTCCCCGTCTCACCGAATCCTATCTCGGAGCAGGTGCTGGTTTGCGTGGCAGTTTCTCATCCCGCATGGCTGTGTTGTAAACAAATGCAGCCATAATCGTCGCCGCCTGCTTCATGTCGTCCCCTTGAATCCGATCGAACACGTCCTGATTTGAGTGATGAGTACGCGTATCGTATTCAATTTCATCCTGAATGAACTGGAACCCGGGTAAACCGACGCCGTCGAATGAAAGGTGATCGGTGCCTCCCGTGTTTGAAATTGAAAGTGTGGTCGCTCCCATATCCCGAAACGGAGTCAACCATTGACGGAACAATGGACGGATTGATTCGTTGCCTTGCAGGTACACACCCCGAATTTTTCCAGTGCCGTTATCAAGATTGAAGTAGCCACTCAATCGTTCCCATTCAGGTTTTTTGACGAGCATCATTGGCGCAGCGGACTGACCTTGAGGAGCACTTCCATTTCCTGCCCCATTGCCACTTCCCATTCCTGCGCCGTTACCACTACCACTTCCCGACGCAGTAGAAGTTGGTGCAGCCTGCATGCTGCCAAAGTGTTCAGCAACGTAAGCGCGCGAACCAAGAAGTCCTTCCTCTTCACCACTCCAAAGAGCGATTCGAATAGTGCGACGCGGCTTAAGACCCAGTGCTTGAATTATTCGTACAGCTTCCAATGCGACAGACACACCCGCGCCGTTGTCAGTTGCGCCAGTACCCGAGTGCCATGAATCCATGTGACCGCCGAGCATAACGATCTCATCTTTAAGATCGGTGCCCTGAATTTCAGCTACAGTGTTGTAGCCCATCAAATCGGCATCCTGAAAAGCCACGGCAAGATCGACAGTCATCTTTACAGGCTCACCTGCCTGCAGCATGCGAGCGATGCGATTGTAGTGTTCGATCGCGAGCACTAACTGTGGAGTTACTTTTGGCGCGCTCTTGTCGTAGGGCGGAGTAACACGCGCTTGGGTTGTCGCATTCGGTTCGGTAACAGGCGGAGGTACTGAAGCTGATTGAACGAAGATCGTTCCACCATCGCCACGACTTGGATCGATTAATAGAGCAGCTCCTTCCTGTTGGAAGAAACGAAGCTTCGCACCGTTGAACTGTTGTGCTGTTCTAAAAGCCTGTCCGGCATTGCCTTGAAAATTCCCGCGGTTGCCGCCGCCACGCGGTTCTGGCGCATCAGCCAGGGCGAGCAGTCCCTTCTCGTCAAGGCGTCGTCCCTGTGCATCGAAGTGCGCCTGAACTTCTCTCATCGCACCATTCAACACGATCTTGCCATTCAACTGTCCTTTGTACTTTTCAAGGTCGGCTTCTGTCTTTGCGTCGACATACACAACGTCCGCTGTGATCGGCGACGCGAAACCTGGCGACCATGCCTTCGGATAAGCAATCAATGGGATCGCCTGCGGCTCAACTACCTGGGCGGAGAATCGCTTGAGACTCCAGCCTCTGCCAAACGGTCCCCACGGTTCCAGGTGTGCGTTCTGCAAACCCCACTTAGTCAGTTGATCGCGGGTCCACTCGTTTGCTCGCTTCATGTTTGGCGACGCGGTAAGCCGAGGACCGATCACATCGCTCAGATAAGCAAGGGTTTGCATCACCTGGGAGCGATTCATTCCCTCGTCCTTGATTTTCTCGATAGGATCGTTCGGATCACGTGCCGGGCCCTGGGGTTGTTGTTGTGCCGGTCCTGCTGGCGTCTGCGCAAGCAATATCCCGGGCGACGCACTGAAAATTAGAAGCAGTACGACTGCTGAACATCGCCGTAAAAGCATGGTGGTTCTCCTCAAAATTTATTTTTGTCTGCGGATAAAGATCCGACGGAATGGATAGGACTGCTAATAATGCGACCGAGTATCGAAGGTTGCAAGTGGAGAGAGGAGGAGTTCGGATTTCGGATTGCGCGATTTCGGATTTTTTTCGAAGCTCTATTTCAATTAGTCGGTAAATCCGCAATTTCGAAATCCGAAATTCTTACCGGGCTTCGTCTCGCAGATTGGGCTTCGGCTTCGCGATCACTTCGGCCGGTTCGTTAGACTTATAGCCGCAGTCTTCGTTCGCGCAGTATCTAAATGTCCCTGTTTTCTTAGTCGTCTTCTCAAGGAGAAACGGAGCATTGCATTGCGGACACGTCTCAAGTACAGGCTTATCCCAGTACACGATGTTGCAGTTTGGATATTCGGAACAACCGTAGAAGGCCTTTCCGCGCTTTGATTTCTTTACGACAATCTCGCCCTTACAACCTGGCCGCGGACACGACACACCCACTGTCTCCTGCTTGATGTACTTGCACTTCGGATAATTCGAACACGAGACGAACTCGCCAAATCGTCCAAACCTTTTCACCAGTTGCGCGCCATCCACGGGACACTTTTCATCCAGAGGAACAGGAGCGGGTGCAGCAACTCCACTTTTTCCGATCTTGCGAATATTTCGACAGTCAGGATAACCCGTGCAACCCAGGAAGGGACCAAAGCGACCACGCTTCATCTGCATTGGTTTTCCGCATAACTCACAAGCTTCGGGTTCAGCCTCTTCAGCTGTCGCCACAGTATCCGTTGAATTCGCCCCATCTGAACCCGCTGGTGGTCCAGCGTCTCGCGTAGCTTCGCAATTCAAACACTTCAGGTACGGCCCGAATCGTCCCCACTTCTGAACCATTCCAGGTGTATTGCATTTCAAACACACTTCTTCTGTCGGAATGTTCTTTTCCTTGATGTCCTTTATATAGTCTTTGAACTTGTCGAGATCGCCTTCAAACTTCTTGTAGAAATCGCGCAGCGCTTTTGTCCATTCGATCTTTCCTTCTTCGATCTCGTCCAACTCCTCTTCCATCCGAGCTGTGTAACTCTCATTGAAGAGATCGTTGAAGCCGCCGTCGATAAGCAGATCGTTGACTGTCTTGCCGAGTGACGTTGGATGAAACCTGCTTTGTATCTTTTCTACGTACTCACGCTCTTGAATCGTCGACATGATTGCCGCGTAAGTGGAAGGTCGACCAATTCCCTTCTCTTCAAGAGCCTTGACCAGGGTGGCTTCCGTGTAACGCGGTGGGGGCTCGGTGAAGTGTTGTTCCGGAGTGATCGAATTGAGTTTTAGCGTTTCGCCCTTTTCGACCAGCGGTAGATTTAGTTCTGCTTCTTCGTCATCTTCCGCCTTCTCGTCGCGTCCCTCCTGGTAGATCTTCAGAAAGCCGTCGAACTTTTGCACGGATCCTGTGGCACGAAACACAAACCGGCCAGCCTGTATATCAATGGTTGTTTGATCGAAGATCGCCGACGTCATCTGCGAGGCTACGAAGCGCTGCCAGATCAGTCGATAAAGTTTCAACTCTTCCGGCTTAAGAAACCGCGCGAGCGAATCAGGAGTGCGCGCTACCTCGGTCGGGCGAATTGCTTCGTGCGCGTCCTGCGCATCCTTCTTCGATCGATAATGAACAGCCTTTTCGGGAAGATACTTGTCGCCGTACTGCTTGCCGATGAAATCACGCACTTCTCCGAGCGCAGCTTCGGAAACTCGCGTCGAGTCAGTGCGCATGTAGGTAATTAAACCTACAGAACCTTCATCGCCCAGTTCGACACCTTCATAGAGTTTCTGCGCGATCATCATGGTCCGCTTCACGGCGAAGCCAAGTTTGCGCGATGCCTCTTGTTGGAGCTTTGAAGTGATAAAAGGTGGAACAGGATTTCGTTTTCGCTCTTTCGTGGTGACATCGCTAACAACGAAGGTTTGTTTCTCAGCTTCTGAAACAATTGCGCCAGCGTTTGACTGGTCCTTAATTAAGACTTCGTTCTTCTTGAGGTCCTGATCAAAGCCGCTCGTTTTGACGGTTTGCTCTTCGATCTTGAAGAGTCGAGAATCGAATGCCGGAGGAAGTTTTGAACTCAGGTTGGCGCCAATCGTCCAGTATTCAGTCTTGATGAACTGTTCGATCTCTCGCTCACGCTCGACCACCATTCTGAGCGCGACTGATTGAACTCGTCCTGCACTGAGACGACCGCCAATAGTTCGACAGAGGAGCGGAGAAACTTTGTAACCAACCAGGCGGTCGAGAACTCGCCGCGCCTGCTGAGCGTCTACGAGATTTTCGTCAATCTTTTTTGGATGGTCGAACGCCTCATTGACAGCACGCTTCGTGATTTCGTTGAACATCACGCGAAACGTGGGCTTAGCCGGTTTCTTCGGAACTATTTCTTCGGCGAGATGCTGGCAAATTGCTTCCCCTTCGCGGTCAGGGTCAGCGGCAAGATAGATAGCTTCAGCTTCTTTGGCTGCCTTCTTGAGTTCGGCAACGATCTTCTTGTTATTACGCTTCTTGGAATC
>Ga0068859_100004461_pt1 | contig 14277 bp, 14 predicted proteins | sample KBSSwiS22_FD_66585 | JGI IMG/M metagenome (GOLD analysis project Ga0068859, IMG submission 66585) | Switchgrass rhizosphere microbial communities from Kellogg Biological Station, Michigan, USA - KBS Switchgrass S2-2 | ecosystem: Host-associated > Plants > Roots > Rhizosphere > Soil ... | reverse complement strand
GCAGATGTTTCGCCTTTCTCTTCGAGTAGCATGACGCGCGAGAATGAACGCGTCTGTGTGCCGGGTGTTGCAAGAACAAACAAGATGAATATTGTGAGCAAGGTTTTCATATTCGTATCCTACGGCAAAACGACATAATCAGTTCGAGGCGTTATAATCCGATCCCATTTATGACGACAGTACACCTTGCCCTGGTCGATGATTGGGAATTGAGTGGCAATGGCTCTGGCGACATTCGCCGGTTGCAGCTCGAGCCGATGCGTCGTCTTGTCAGTATCTACAACCGTCTCGGCATCCGCGGCTCATTCAACGCCGAAGTAATGCAACAACTTACTTTCCGACAGTATCAGGATCAGCATAACGAACTAAAAACGCTGGCGGATGAGTGGGACGACACGGTCCGAGAGACCTTTCGGCAGGGTCACGACATTCAGTTGCACGTACACCCGCAATGGCAGAATGCTGAATATCAGGACGGTCGCTGGAAACTCACGTCTGACTGGTCGATCCTGAACTACTCTCGCGAAGAGGCGCGGCAGATGTTGCAGCGCGGCAAAGACTATCTCGAGAGTCTGCTCAAGGAAGTTGATCCAAACTATCGTTGCGTGTCGTTTCGTTCGGGAGCATGGTGCATAGCGCCCTCGCCGTATATGCTCGAGTTGCTGGTCGAGCTCGGCATCGTATTCGATATGAGTATCGTGGCTGGAGTCAAATACGACACGCGTAACATCAAACTCGATTACACGGGTTGTGAGGAAGAGTTCTTACCTTACTATCCGGTGATGACTGATGCACGTCGAGTTTCGGACAAAGTAGAGCCGATCGTCTGTGTGCCAACTAACTGCTTTTATGCATCTCGCAAACAAGTGTTACAGCATCATCTCGACAAGATTGTGACTAAGATCAAAAGCAAGATGTCCGGTCCAACAACGGTTGTCGATAATGGTCGCAGTGTGGCGGCGTATGGTGAAGAGTGGGCGCAGATCGATGGCAGCTTGACGAAACGAATTTACCGGAAGGGGATAGTTCCGTATCTCAGTGGCAAGCATACGATTTCAGATCTTGCTCAGCTCGACTATCCGCTGATGATGGAAATGCTCGACTCCATCCGCAAGCGATCGAGAGCGAGTGGTTTGAGTGACGTGCCGGTCGTGCTCGAAAACCACACCAAAGACATTCAAAACTTTTCCGATCTGGAAAGGTTTCTGGAGAAAGCCGCTGAGAGCTCTGATATAAAGTTCGTAACCCTCACCGAGCTGGCCAGAAACCTGAAACAGAAATTTACGATTAAGACCGCTTTGTTTCAAAAGTCAGCATCGTTGTTGGACCGGGTCCAAGGTTGACTACTGAGGGCTTTTGCACAAAAACTCGTGATAGCGCTCATCTTTGTGCAACAGAGAAACTCCAGAACAGGACTTTTTGTGCAAAGCCACTACTGAGGTTGAGCAAAGCCGATCAGACCAAGAGCCTAATTGGACACGCGGCAACAAATCATCGCTAACGCGCTTCGGCAGCGATATGACGAGGTATGTAAAACCGCCTCGCAACCGCTCAGCAAGTGGTCAGCGCCCGTAGCGTGGTTCGAAAGCAGGAGTGATTCATTAACTGCAATTCATGCGTTGGCTGCGGACGAACCGGTCGAATGCATTGAAACCGCGCCACCAGACGAGCAGGATTTTTTTAATGAATTGCAGGCCTCCATCCGAGATCCGCAGCAACGTTTTGAGTTGCTCACGATGCGCTATCTTCATCCGCTCAATGTGGCGGCAGCTTCGGAACATCGAGTAAGAGAACATCTCCTCGAACGACTGATGGTTGCCGATCGATCGCGCATCGAGCAGCATTCATTACATCTCTTAAACCCTAACGATCTTCTTTTGAGATTAAACCTAATAGCGATCTACGCATCGTTCACTACTGATCTCAGGTATCTCGACGCACTCAACTATTATTACGAATTGTTGCCTTCTGACTGGTCGCCGAATAATTCGTTGCGAATGTCTTTCTTAAACTTCTACCTAAGAGCGCTGGCCACTCACATCAATTAAATGCGGATCGGCATACTTGCACATTCGTTTTCGTCTGCCTTTGAGATTTATAAAGCCATCGATCACGACGTCTTCATTATTCTCAGTCCTTCACCGCACCGGCCTGCATGGACCAGTTACTTAGCCAATCTCGCTCGAATTTTCCGTACCGCGCTCAAAGGTCTCAAACCGCTACAACTCTTAACAACCGGTAGACTGATCCTTGTACGCCGCCCTCTTCACGATCCGAGGTCTGTAGACACACTCAAGAAACTCAATCTCGATGTGGGATTACATAAAACCGGTGTTATTTACCGCGACGCAACGATTAACGCTTTTCGTCTCGGAATCCTGAACCATCACATCGGAATCCTGCCTGCGTATCGCGGTCGAAGTGTTTTGGAGTGGTCGATTCTGCAAGGCGATCCTGTGGGCGTTACAGTGTTCTTCATCGACACCGGAATCGATACCGGCGCACGAATTCTTTTGTCAGAAGAAGTCGATATCTCGAACTGTCGATCCGTAACCGAAGCGAAGCAGTATTTGTTCAGTCTCGATAAAGTATTTTTCCCTCGCGCATTGACCTTACTAAGCGACGGCGATAAAGCCTTTCAGCTCAACGACGGCTCCGGCCCACGCTACTTCGTCATGTCTAAACTCTTCACGGGCGTCGTCGAACAACTGTTGCAAGGAAAACAGTGACTGTTGAGTAAGGTTACTGCTTTTGAGATGTATTGCGGCGCGACGTGACGGCTGCCTATGCGGTTTAAGATACGTTCACCGCAGGGGCGCAGAGGACGCGGAGGTTACGCAGAGAAAAGAACCTTTTGCTCTCGCAGTCCTTTTGATATTCTTTCGATCGGTCTGCTAGTGCAACTCAATCCAGATCGTCATCAGGTGAACAAATGAATTCCTCCCTTTCTCCCGCACCTTTCAACTCCGCGCATTTCCGAGCCAGTATTGTGAAGATCTTACTGGCCGTCGGCGCCATCGCTACTGGAATCTCGTTACTGGCTGAGGCGCTCTCGCTTGCACTTCCTCCACTGACCGAGGATCAAGAGCTTAGCGATAATATGATGGGCGCTGCTATCGGTCTTGTAATATTTCTGCTCGCAATCCTCGAATTTGTTATCTACATAACCACCGTGGTCTTTTTCCTAATGTGGATCCACCGGGCTTATAAGAACCTGCGCGCACTCAATCCCGCGAATCGCCTCGAGTATTCACCCGGATTGGCGGTGGGCAGCTTCTTCATACCCTTTGCCAATTTAATTTTTCCTTATCGTGTTGTAAGAGAAATCTGGCAAAAGAGTTGGCCGGGAGACGAGGCCCTTTTCTCCGCGCCGAGCCCTCCCGCAACATTTCCTCTCTGGTGGACGTTTTGGCTTCTCGCCTCATTTGCCGGCAACATCACCTGGCGAGTTAACTTCGATCCGAACATCGCGGAGAGTAGTAAAGCGATGGTTTCGATAGGTGATGGCGCACTATCCATCCTCGCCGCGGTGTTCGCCTATCTAGTTGTTGATGCCATTGATAAGAGGCAGGAAGAAACGAGCAGAAAGGAAAATCTCGAAAATCCCTCGGGGCCCCCACCTCCTCAAAGCTTTCCGCCAGTGTCGGACGTAGTGGTCCCGAGTCATTACCAATGAAGCAAGTCGGGAGCTTATTTTACAGCTCCCGCCTTAAGACTCGCCTCTGCCTTCAGAGTTGCTTCAATTGCAGACTTGACACTCTCATACGAATTGTCGGAAACGCGCTTGCCGTTGATGTAAATCGTCGGCGTGCCGTTGATGCCAAGCTTATGCCCATCCATCACGTCGCGCTGAACCTTCTCCGCAAACTTGCCGCTGTCGAGCGATGCATCGAACCGAGCGCGATCGAGACCAAGCTCACTCGCATACTGCCTGAGCTTGTCAACGCCCAGTGCTGACTGGTTGCGGAAAAGCACCGCTGCGTATTCCCAGTACTTACCCTGCTCACGCGCGGCTTCCGCAGCTTCAGCAGCCTTGCGAGCGTTTGCGTGTTGCGAAAGCGGGAAGTCGCGCACAACGAGCCGCACTCGATCACCAAACTCGTTCACGATCTGATCGAGAATAGGATGTTGGCGCGCGCAGCTCGGACATTCGAAGTCGGTAAACTCAACAATCGTAACGACAGCCTTAGCAGTTCCCTTCACCGGCTGATCGTCAGTTGCAATCGCGAATGACGGCGACTCAGGAGCGGTGAGATTTATCTGGACCGTCGACGCGCGTCGCAACTGAGCAGCGTATGCGACAATCGCTTCGTCCTCTTTTTGCTCCTGCATGTACTGAATGATTTGCGGTTTGAGCTGAGCGAACTCACCGCTAATCCGGTCTTTGTTCTTGTTATAAAACTCCTCCGCCTGTGCGTCAGTAACACGCGGCGTTTTCGCGCTAACTTCCGCATCGAGCAACGCCTGCGTGGTAACGCCCTTCTTCTGCGCTTCCTGCGCGAGCAGCGTGTCGTTGACTTTCAACTCGAGGTCCTGCTTACGAAGCGCGTAGACCTGTTCCTGAATATTGAAGATCAGCGGTCGCAAACTGGTTTCGATATCGCCCATCGTGATCTGCTTGTCATTGACGACCGCCAACACGCGGGCACGGTCTGCGCTGGTTGCAGGTGGCGCTGTCGGCTTGGCGATAATCTTGACCTGCGCCGTAGCGCGCAGACGCTCAGCCAGCTTTTGGGCCATCTCCTGCTGCCGCTGGTAACGGAGAAACTCAATGATATTGCTCTTCTGATCCTTGAACTCGCCTTGAATGCTCGGCTTGTTCTTGTCGTAAAACGCCTGCGCGTCTGTCTCGGTCGGCGCCTGGATCTTGGCAATTACCTCATCTTTGATGATTTGCGAAGGACTGACTCCGCGCTTCTTTGCTTCGCTTTCGAGCAGCATCGAATCGATCTGGAGATCGAGCTCACGCGCACGCGCCTCGATGACTTGTTTCTGCAACTCTTCCACACGCGCGCGGGTTTCGGGGGTCAGATCCTGCTTCGTGATCTTCACTCCATTGATCACGCCGAGTATTTCCGGGAGTGGCTTATCCTCGCATCCGCAGTCGACGGCCTGTGCAGCGAGGGGTGCAGTCATCGCAAATGTAATTAGAAGGACGAATAAAAGTTTCTTCATAAAAGCTCCGGTTTATCTATCAGATCTTCTCTGTGCAAGCTCTGTGTCCTCTGTGTCTCTGTGGTGGAGTTACCTATTAACCACAGAGACACAGAGAACACAGAGCTTGCACAGAGAAGAATTCATAAGGTTAGTTGTTGTTGACCCAGCCACTCGAAACGAATTCTCGTTTGGCAGGATCGATCGAAAGAACGTACGCACCCATCGCTCCGACGCGACGGTTTGGTCCAAAGGTGATGCTTGGAGTCACGCCGGTGTTGTACTCGTACAGGCCCTCAAGGGCAGTGATTAGTTTCTCGCGACTCAAATCTCTTCCGGCTCGCTTCAAACCTTCCGTGAAGATCTTCGCGGCGGCGTAAGCATTCAACTGTGATGTTATGTGTCGCGGCGCAAACTGGTACTTCTCTTCAAGCGCGCGTAACTCGGCCAGCCCTTCTGGCCCAACATCGCCGGGCACGCTCGGAAAAGAGAGAAAAACATGGTCCTTGAAACTCAAAGGCACGTTCTTGACGAGATCTCTTCGCGACAATGCGCCGAGAAGAAAAACGTGCGGCGTCCAATTCGCAGTTGCAGCCGCGTTGATGAATTCTTCCTCGCCATTCGCACTCAGAAAGAAGACGGTTTGCACGCCTTCCGCTTTCAACGATCCAGCCAGCGCGGCTACATCACTTGAAATTGCCTTCTTAGTAACAGCAGTCCATCCACTCTTACGCGCCTGATCTTCTATTGCTGCAGTGGCCGCTGACGCAAGCTCGTTTTCAGAGTAGACGATTGCCAGCGGCGACTTTTTCAACTCGGGCTTGCCGGCGGCGAAGTTAACGAGGGCGCATGCTTGTTGACTCGCACCCGGCAACAGGTAAAAGAGGTTTCGGTTCTCCTGAGCATTGGCTTGCGTGAGCAGCGTCGCCGGTCCGACGAGCGGTATTTCTTCTTCTTTCGTCACTGCGGCCAGCTCTTTATCGGCGCCCGCGCTCAGACCACTGACAAGCGCGAAGAGCTCGCCATTATCGACCTGCATCTTCATGTTCGCGGCGGTTGCGGCGGCATCAGATTGCGCATCGATTGTTTGCAGCTCGATACGGCGATTGTAGATTCCGCCCTTGTCGTTGATGTTGGCAAAGTAGGCAGTCAACACATCTTTCATCGCCGCGCCGATCTCTGCGAATGCGCCGTCTTTAGGCAGGATCGTGCCCACCGTAATCGTTGTTTCCGTCAGACCCGGATCGCGATCCGCTTCGATGCGTTTGAGATAAGCGATCAGGTCGGCCATATCTTCAGCCGGCATTTTGTAATGAGGCATCGCAACCAGCATCTTGTTGCCGTCCGGATCGATACCGTTCACGACTGCGCGAATAACCGTCGACTCGTTGAACGGCCCATGCTTGCGTCCTGATGGATGCGTGTGGCCGTAGGGCTTGAGCAGGTTGGACCAGGTCAAGTTTCCCGCCGTCACACCGCCCTCGGTTTTGCCTTCTCCGCGCAGGCCGTGACAACCGGCGCAATTCATCGTCGACGCGGGCACGTCGATCTCGCCGAGCATCGCCGTGATCTCTTTTCCGGAACGGCTTTCGCCGCGCAGGTAGAGCGCTTTGCCGCGTCGCTCCTGCGGGGTCAAACCCCTATTCAATTGTTGGTTCGGCGTTTGCTGAGCGGTCGTGGTCGTGACCGTAAGGCCACACGCAATCGTGAGCACGAAGGCGACGACCAACGTAACCGCGAAGAATTGTGACTTCTGAACCATACTACTTAGTGGCGCCTTTATCGTTAACAACGCTTTCAACAACCTGAACAAGCTCAGCGACGTTCGCCATCCCAAATGCTTTCTTCCACAATCCGGTCGGCTCGTTACCGATGATCAGAACCGTCTGGTGATCGTCTTTGCTCTCGACGTACTGGCCCAGTTTGTAGAGCGCCCAATCGAGGTTCTCTTTCTTTCCGGTCAGAAAAAGCCAGCCCGAACCGGCGTGAAACTTCTTCGCGTATTCCTTCATCCGTGCGGGCGTGTCAGTCTCCGGATCGACGGTCATCGATACGAGGAAAACGTCACGGCCGACGCGGTCGCCAAGCGCTTCCTGAATCTTCTCCATGTTGCGATTCATCGGCGGGCACACCGAAGTGCAACTGGTGAAGAAGGCGTTGACTATGACAGTCTTGCCTTTGAGCACGTCTGAATAGAAGTGCACCTTCTTGCCGTCCTGATTGATCAGCTCGACGTCAGTAAAGTACTTCTGCGCCGGCGACGATGATTCCGCCGTGTTCGACAGGTGTGAATGATCGTGTGGCTCAGCCGGCGGCGCCGGTTTCTGTGCCTGTGTCGTCGTGAAAACGGCCACAAAAAGGCACAAAAACAGAAACAAAGCTTTTTGCGCATTTTGTGCGTTTCTGTGGCTAAAGGTTCTGATCTTAAACAAAGCTAATTCGACTCCTCAGTTGTAGTAGTAGTCTTGCCTGCCATGATGTCGTTGATGATTTGCACTAGCTGGCCGGTATTCGCCAGGCCGTAAGTGCGCGTCCAGACGCCGTGCGCGTCGTTGCCGATGAGTACAGTCGGCGAATGGTCTTCGCGGCGTGCGGACGACGCGCCGAGTACCCGCAGCAGCTCGTCAACCTGTGGTTTGTTCCCGGTGACAAAGGTCCAACCTTCGCCGGCATGAAATTTCGCGCCCCAGGCCTTGAGCCGTTCGGGAGTGTCAGTCGCCGGATCGATGCTGATCGAAATGAAGCGAACGTCTCGTCCCACCTTGTCACCCAGTTCCTTTTGCACGCGTGCGAAGGTTGCGCCGAGCGGCGGGCAGATCGTCGTGCACGTAGTAAAGATAAAATTAATGACGACTGTCTGACCTTTGACCAGATCCGTGTAGAAATGGACCTTCCGTCCGTTCTGATCGAGCACTTCGATATCCGGGATATTCATCTTCGGCACTTGCCCCGATAACGACACCTTCGTCATCTCAGCAGCCGGTACGCTCGCTTCGTGCGACGCAACGCTGTCATCCGCACTCGCTTCCTTCTGTTCCACCGTACGCAGATCCATGCCGCACTTCGGACATTTGCCTTTCGACTTCGCCGTCACCTCCGGGTGCATCGGGCACGAATAGACTTTCTGCTGCCGGACTTTCTTCCCCGGTGCTTGACTATGGTTGTGCGGCTGCTGCGCCAGTGCCGGAATAAATGCGAGCGCACAAACAATCAGGCCTGCAGCTATACGATTCATTTACTTCTCTCCTTCTTTGCCGGGATTGTTGGTTGCGGTTGCCGCCGTCGTCTGTAACGTCAGGTAAGGCAATTGTCTGAAACTCACTCCCTGCGATCGGCTCTCGACGAAGATCAAATACAACCCCGTTTGCGGAACTTTAATATCGAGCTCATAAACGCCGTCGCCGACTGACCGCGCGAAGTCGCGCTTCTGCCAGGTCGCTGACGACAACATCGTCAACACACGCACGTCGTTCACATCGCTCTTCGCTTTAGCCGTCGCTGTGTCGACGAGCTTAAAGCGCAGCTTGTAGTCTTCGCCGACGCGGAGCTGCTTGTCCTTGTTCAAGTATTCGATTCGAACCGCGACTTTCTTTTCGTGCGGGACATCTGGATTCGACTTCGCCTCAGCACTGAAGCAGTGCGTGACGCGCGGCGAGTCGAGCAGGAAGGCGACGTCGTAGATGCCGCTCTTCGGTAGTTTCGTCGTGGTCGTGTAAACACCCGAAGTGACTTCGCGCAGCGATCGATCGACCACCATCACCGCGCGCGGGCTGCGGCGATAGTTCTGAAAACTACCCATCGGCGCTGCCATGCCTTCCGCGTAGTAATAAATGATGCCGTCCGCAGGATTCGCGATTAAGACTGAGTTCCCTTCCGGCGCGGGAACCATGACATCGGCGACACTCATATCGGCTGCCGCTTCTTCAGGCGCGCTCTGTCCTGCAGGGAATTTCACAACATCCGTTTCAGCGTTCAACGTGCTGAGGCGGATCATGCTGACCTCAGTCGAACCGCTTGAGCGCACATACGCAAACGTGTCAGTAAACGTGACTTGATCCGGACCTTTCTCGACGCTGATCGTCTGCGCAATACGATTCGTCGAGGCGTCGAAAACGTGTACGACGTTCTCTTTCGCATTTGGCGCGAAGCCCCAACGACCGCCCGGCGCAAAGTACACGTTCTTAATTCCAGGCTTCGCTTGAATACGCGTCGCGATGTTTTGGCTGCGGATATCTACAACGCTGATACTTCCGTCAACTCCATTCGCGAGGTAAAGAGCGTTGGCGAGCTTCGAGAAAGCAATCGACGTGACTGGACCAGTCTTGAGATCTTTGACCTTCGCGAGTTTCTGAATATCGATGATCGAGACAGCGCCGTCCTGCTCGTTCGTGACGAAAGCGAATCGGCTGTCACTGCTGAACTCGAGCTCGTGATGTCCCTTTCCGGTTGCTACCTGTCCCACCACTTTCAACGTGGTCGTATCGATCACGGTTACGCCACTCGGCTCACCGTCGTTACCAACCCAAAGGTATCTCTCGTCGGGTTGCAAGCGAACACGTGTCGGCTTCACGCCCGTATCAATGTTCGCGACGACTTTCCACGTACTCGTGTCGACGGCGGCAATCTGGTTAACAAGCGGCATGCTGACGAAAAGCTTCTCGTCGCTGTTCTTCTGGGCCCAGTCTTCGCCCGGACTCTTCAGCATCACGAGTGTCAAAAGCTTGCTTGAGCCAAAACCAAGCAGCGGATCGATGACCGAGATGTTCGATTCGTCATTGAGCGCGAGCACGTAGTAGGTATTCAGGTCCACATCAGGGCGTGAACGAAGACTGCCCTGCAGGAACGACTGAATTTTTTCGCGGCACTGCGTCGCATCTGTGTCGCCTTCGACTCGTTGCGTCAGCCACACGGCTGGTTTCACTCCAGACAGCGGAGTCTTGCTCGCTTTGTCGTGAATCTTGAAACGAACAACAGCTTCCTTCGCCTCCATCAGCTCGGAGGAAGGCTTGCCTTGTTCCTTGACCGGCTCGATGGTGAATTCGACCTCGACGCCTTCTCGCTCAAACTTTTGTGGAGCCGGTTTCTCCTGGGCCAAAACCGGGATGGCCGCAAAGAGGAGTAGTAGCAGCAAACAGGTTTTCATCATTATTTCCACCTCTAACGAGTAATCGCTTTCAAATCGCGCATCGTGCTGCAGAATGATCGGACAGCGATGACAGCATCGTTGGCGTAGTCGAGAATCGCTGTGCGCAGCTCCGGCGACTCCTGAAAAATGAAGAGCGTGCGCCCGTTGTTCTGCTGGATGCTATCTATCTGAAAGCCACGGCAGCGCAGAAAGCTGGACAGCGTCAGATCAGTGGTCTGGTATGTCAGTTTCAGGTTGTGGGTATTTGGGACGGCGATTGGTTTCATGTTTGTTTCTTCTTCGTGAGATTGCGAGTTCATCAAACACACCTCTGACTCGCTGGGCGACAGGCCTGCTCATTGAGAACAGGCCTGTCAACCCAGCCGAAAGGCAATTAAAAACGCGTGATTAAAAAATTAGCGAGGATTTACGAAAGTTTAGTTAGCACAGGGTGAACCGGTGCTCTGCACCTGCAACTCGTTAAGAGCCGCAATGATCGCATCGCCGTCACTCAGCAGTTCCTGGCCCGTGGGACCGAGAGTCGGATCCTGGTTGAGCTTGCCGGCCGAGATCATGTCGCTCACCTTTTTCTGAAAGTCTCTGACCTTGGTGACAGAGTTGCAGAACTTGCCCTGGTCGAGTGTTAACGCAACACCGTCAAGCTGACCCAGAAGACCTGGACGATCCTTTGTCTCGGCTTGCTTACCGGAGATGGAAATGGTCTGCACTTTACCCTTGAGCTGCGTGATCATGGATTGCACTTCGCTGACCGTTGTTGCCTGCGCAACAGGCGCGGCGATTAACATGGCAACGGCAAATAAGACAGCAGCGAACGAAATTTTTTTCATCATTGATTCAATCTTTCCTTCATCGTATGAAATTAGCGCAGGTAGAACCGGATCGGGCGAAACATTGGTTTAGTGCGCGCCCTTCGTTTAGCAATGACCGTGCCTGGAAGTGCTAACCGCTGAAATCCGCACATTAATCGGATCCACAACAATGAGTGGCGAGAAGGGTGTTCCACCGTGGAACATTTAGGAGGTGTTCTGCCCCAGCATGGATCACATCCACAAAAAAGCACAAAAGGCACAGAAGAAAAATCCTTTGTGCCTTTTGCGCATCTTTGTGGCTGATTTATTTTTGCAAGTCGAGACTCATACATACAGCGCTGGAACACCGGGGCAGATTCCATTCGGACGAAGCTGCGAGATCTTTGTCGAAAGCAGTACGCGACGTCTCACAAAACCCGAAACGCCGCGCAAAGAAGTCGCTCGCCGTGGTGGTCAGGAGCACGACTCTTTCCAGGCCATCGCTTGTGGCGCGTTGGAGGAGGTTTTCGGTCAAGCGTGAGCCAATCCCACAGCCCTGGTAGTCCGGCGCGACCGCGGCGGATCTCAACAGCGCCGTGTCGCCATGCCGTTCTATTCCGATCGTAGCAATCAATCGTGACTGATCTCGCGCCACGAGAAAATCGCTGAGATTCTCAGCGACTCCATCGTGCGGCAACTGGACTTGAGAAAGTAGATCCAGAATAGCCTGCAAATCGTTCGCTGAAGCGTTAGTGATAGCGATGTTTTCGCAGTTCATTTTGATCCGATCTCCTGAATATCCGCAGCCAGTTTGAGCTTGTCCAACTTGTCCAGTGGCAGCGATGTGAATAATTGGAGCCGGCGGTTGATTTGGAAAGCCACGTCCTTAAAGGCGCGATACTTTTCTGCGTCGCTACCTTCTACGGCTGCGGGATCAGGGCTTGACCAGTGCGCCACGATTGGCTGACCCGGCCACACGGGGCAACTCTCGCGAGCGTTGTCGCAAACGGTAACGACAAAATCAAACTCTACGTCCTTAAACTCTTCCCACGATTTACTGCGCGCTTCCGAGGCATCGATGTCATAGACGTCCTTCAAAACCTGGACAGCTAGCGGATTCACTTTCCCGGTTGGAAATGCTCCGGCACTGAACACCTCGAAGCCTCGTCCGCCCAGCCGTCGCAACAGGTACTCGCCAATGATACTGCGAGCAGAATTGCCCGTGCATAGAAACAAAAACTTGTAGGGTTTGCTTTCCATATTCATTCGTTGACTCGCACCGGCATTAACCAGCGAAATAAGACTGTCGCAACAATGCCGCCGGCGAGTTGGGCCAGGACAAAGCCCGGCGCATCTACCGGGCGAATTCCAGCAAAGGTATCGCTCAGCGAGCGTGCAACTGTTACTGCCGGATTAGCAAATGAAGTTGAAGCCGTAAACCAGTAGGCTGAGCTGATGTAGGCTCCAACAGCAATCGCGACGACGGCGATCGTTGAGCGGCTAGCCGCCAGAATCACACTTATCAATCCGAGTGTCGCAATGAATTCACTAAACAGTTGAGCCATTCCTGTGCGAGTGTGATGAGACAGAAAAACCGCCGGCAATCCAAACATCACATTCGCCGCCATAACGCCGACAACTCCACCCGCGAATTGCGCAAGCCAATAGAACGGAACTTCACTCCAGGGCAATTCGTGACGAAAAGCAAAGGAGAGCGTTACCACTGGATTGAAGTGCGCGCCCGACAGTTGCGCGAAACCAATAATCAAAGCGACAAGCGCGGCTCCTGTAGCCACAGTGTTGGCGAGCAATGCCAGAGCCGTATTTCCATTTGCCAAACGCTCAGCCATGATGCCCGAGCCAACCACCGCGGCAAGCAGGAAAAACGTTCCCAATGCTTCAGCAACAACTCGCTTTGTTAACGGCTGATGCATCCGTGACTCCAATCGCTGTTGGCGCACAGCACGCCGCCGCGCTTTCAGTGTTGCTCGTGTCCTCTAGTTTTGTTCCGCACTCGCAAGGTGTGGTTTCGGCGAGATTGTCCTCAAGCACGACGAACACTTCCCACTCGTTGCCATCGGGATCGCGCACCCACGTCTTGTCTTGCAGCGCATAACAGCAACTCGTTTGCATTTCATCGCGCGTCAACAAGCCAGACTCGGTCCACCGCTCGCGAATGGCGAGAACATCGTCCGTGGATGCCACCTGAATTCCGAGGTGCGAGAGCGCACCGCGTTCGTTAAAAACGTGCTGGTTCAGCGTTAGATTCAACGGCGGATTCTGAACGTCAAACTTTGCGTAACCTGTTCGCACTTTGCTCGGTTCAATGCCGAGGAGTTTTCGATAAAACTCGAGACTCACCTCCACGTCTTTGACGTTCAACGCAAGATGCGCCTTCAGTGCCTGAACCGGTACCTGTTTGTTCTGCATTTCAATTACTCCTTTTCTACACATACGCACAAGCACATATATGTGAAACGCAGTATCCGGCAAAAGCTAGATATATGTCAAGGCGTATATGTTTTATGTTATCATCCGAGCGCTATGGTCAGAAAAGAGAAACCCTTTGATCGCGAGTTGTTCTTTCGAGCCCTCGCGGATTCAACCCGGCTGCGGATCATCAACCTGATCGGGGATCAAGAAGTCTGCGTTTGTTTTTTCGTGGAGATATTGAAAACGAATCAGCCAAAGATTAGCCGGCACCTGGCTTATCTACGCCGCGCGGGTATCGTCGCGGCGCGGCGTGAAGGAATCTGGATGCACTATCGCATTGCGACGCCGCCGGACGAGAACGCAGCGAAAGTGCTGACGGACGTCAGACAGTGGCTGGCGAGTGATCCCACTATGCAACAAGACCGAAATCGTCTAGACAAAATCTGTTGTGCACCAGCGTTGCCGATCCAACTGCAAGGCAGTCCAAAGCCAGTAACTATTTAGATAACAGCCGCAAAAGCACAAAAGGCACAAAGGAAAACCTTTGCGCCTTCTTGTGCTTTTTGTGGCCGGGTGATGCCCTATTTGTCAGTCTCTTTAACGTAACTCACCGGAGCGCCTTCTTTGGACCAGGCAAGCTTTGCACAAAAAGTCGTAAATACCGCCCACGGCAGTGGGTGGATTCTTTCAGGTCCTTTCTACAGGAATATTCCTAACTGTACGTTAATCCCACCCACGGCAGTGGGTGGATACTTC
>Ga0068859_100004460_pt1 | contig 14281 bp, 11 predicted proteins | sample KBSSwiS22_FD_66585 | JGI IMG/M metagenome (GOLD analysis project Ga0068859, IMG submission 66585) | Switchgrass rhizosphere microbial communities from Kellogg Biological Station, Michigan, USA - KBS Switchgrass S2-2 | ecosystem: Host-associated > Plants > Roots > Rhizosphere > Soil ... | reverse complement strand
CATGACACCCGTGACTCATTCTCTGTTCAGCGAGATCGTGCTGCACGGCGCGTATGAGGCCAAGGGCATGGCGCGATGGGACGACGTATTGACGCAGGCAGATGTCGATGCGGTGCATGCATACCTGATCGACCAGACTCGCCAGGCCGCTGCCGCGGCCGCCTCGGCGCCGTGAGCTTCCCGCATGAAAGAAACACCTTCGTTCCGATACATCCGCGCGCTGGTTGGTGTGATGGCAACGGTTTCAATGCTCCCGGTTATGGGCTGGGCCACGGTGGTTGCCTGCGCCAGTCTCATGGCAATACACGTGGCAGGCGCCCATCCAGCAGCCTTTACCATCGACGACGTCATGCAGGCACCTTTTGCATCGGAACTCCGCGCGGCACCGGAGGGCCGGGCCGTGGCCTGGGTATTCGATGCGAAGGGCGTTCGTAACGTCTGGGTCGCCGACTCGCCGGGGACCGCGCCTGCACGACAGGTCACCTCCTTTACGGGCGACCAGGGTTTCAACATCGGCGACCTCGCGTGGTCCCCCAATACGAATTGGCTGGCCTTCACGCGGGGCGGTTCGCTCGATGATGAGGCTCCGACCAATATCAACAGTGTGCCCGGAGGTCCCCTGCCGCGAGAGGTCTGGGTCGTTGCCCGCTCGGAAGGCTCCGCCCACCAAGTCGGCGTGGGACATTCTCCCTGCTTTTCGCCGGACGGGAGCCAGGTGCTGTTCATCGACAAGAAGAGGGTCATGAGGGCGGCCGTGAGCGACGGGGGCGGCGCGGCGCCCTTGATCGTCGACGAAGGTAGTGTTTCCTCGTTGACCTGGTCACCGGATGGCAATCGGCTCGCCTTTGTCAGTCATCGTGGGAGTCACTCCATCATTGGTGTGTACGACGTCGCGGGCCACACCATAACGTGGATGAATCCGAGCCTGGATTACGACAGCTTTCCGACGTTCTCGCCGGACGGAACGCGCATCGCATTCATTCATGTACTGGCCGACAAGTCTTCCGCCGAGTTCTTCTCTCGTCGCAGCGGCCGCCCGTGGTCCATCTGGACCGCGGACGTGAAGACGGGAGTCGGACGGCGTGTCTGGACGGCGGACGTTGGTGCCGGCAGCGTATTTCACCAGACGCTCTCGGAGGTCAACTTGTTCTGGACGAGCCACGACTGGCTCGTGTTTCCCTGGGAAAAGACGGGGTGGCTGCATCTCTACGCGGTACCCGCGCTGGGCGGTGCCGTGCGTGCGATTACTTCGGGCAAGTTCGAAGTGACACATGTCGTCTTCAGTCCGGATCGCAAGCGCCTGATCTATTCTTCGAGCCAGAATGACACCGACCGGTTGCATGTCTGGACGGTCGATGCCGAGCATGGCCAGCCGGCGCTTGTCGCGAAGAGCGGGGCCATCGAGGATAACCCGCAGACTAGCGCCGACGGCGCGCTGTTCGCCTTACAAAGCGATGGCAACCAGGCGTTGCATCCCGTCGTGTTGAGTGCCAAAGGTCGGTGGCAGCCGATTGCTCCGGAAGCGATTCCGGCGTCCTTCCCAGCCTCGAAGCTCGTCATGCCCGAAGTCGTGACATTTACCGCGAAGGATGGGCACGACACGCATGCGCAGATCTTCCTGCCACGTGAGAGTGGCACGCAGCCCCATCCGGCGATTCTGTTCTTCCACGGCGGTCCCCGCAGACAGATGCTGCTGGGGTTTCACCCCATGGATGCGTATAACTGGATGTACGCGATGAACGAGTACCTCGCGGCGGAGGGCTACATCGTGCTGTCGGTCAACTATCGCGGTGGGATTGGTTACGGCATGGAATATCGGGAGGCCGACGACTTCGGTCCCGGTGGCGGCAGTGAGCTCAATGACTTGCTGGGCGCCATCGCATACCTGCAGGGGCGCAAGGACGTGGACTCGCACCGGCTAGGCATCTGGGGCGCCAGTTACGGCGGACTCATGACGGCCTTGGGCTTGGCGCGTGCGTCGGATTCTCTTGCCGCCGGCGTGGACTACGCCGGCCTTTACAACTGGGCCACGTTCCTGGGTTCCGTGGGTGCACCGATCGAGGGTGCCGATGCGATTCGCCGGGCGGTGGAGTCATCGCCGATCGCGACCATGGACCAGTGGCACTCTCCGGTGCTCATCGTGCAGGCGGACGATGATCGCGCGGTGCCATCCCAACAGGCGACCGAGCTGATCGAGGGCTTGCGATCGCACCACATTGCACACAATCAGATCATGATTCCCAACGAGATACACGATCTCACGCGTTACGCATCCTGGATGTTGTTGTTCAATGCGACTGATGCGTATTTTGCGCAGCATCTCGACAAAGTTTCGGACAAGTCTCCATGAGATCGTGCCGGCGCAAGCGGTGAGCCGGACTTTTGGTAGGGATTATCCATGAGTGCGCGGCGACCCCTTTGCCGTCATGTTCGCAACGCGGTAGTGTCGGTCCCCTGGATCGGCTAGAGGTACTCATGAAGACCAGATTACTATTTCCCTGCGCAGTGCCTTGTTGGGAATCGACAGCCAGATCTCGTGTGGGGACTGGGTTGTGAGTTCGTGAAAGCACAGTGCGGTAAGCAGGCAGAACACACCGTGGGCGCTCGCGTGGCAACTTCCGCCAGCTGATGCTGCTCGGAGCAGCGTAGTCCGGCAGCGTGTACAGGCCACGGGAAGCCTGGACGAGTTGGCCGCTCTTGATGAGGCGTGAGAGATTGTGCGAGGCTTCTTCGCCTGTTCGAGCCCGTATTCAAAGCTCAGCTTTTCATTGGTGCGGGTGTTGATCACCTGGCCCAATGCCGACGTAGGCATAGAACAGGTCGGGTCGGGCGAGGGCTGCTTTCATGCCGACGACGGTACCCCAGCGCAATAGGAATTGGAACAAAAAGACCTACACAACATGGAGCGCAACTCTCTAAGCGACAGGTCGATTCATTGGACTCTTGTGCCAAAACCATTCACCCGGCGTATCCAGCGCCTTCTCAATAACAGATTCGCGTGGCCGTCCCATTGATTTCGTCTAACTCCGGGTTGTACTGCAAGCAGCATTCGTATTGATCTCAGAACGACTCCGTCCACGGGCGCAGATCGACCTCGAACGACCAGGCGCTTCGTGGTTGCGACAGCACGTCAATGTACGTTTGAGCAATCGCATCCGGGTCCAGGGTGCCGTCCGGGTGGTCGGGACGATCCGGGCGGCGGGCGGAACGCACAGCGCCATCGATGTTGAAATGGGCCACATGAATGCCTTTCGGCCACAGCTCTCTTGCCGCGCTTTGGGCAAGGCCCCGTAGCGCGAACTTGCCCATGGCAAACGGAGCTGACTGGGCAAACCCCTTCACGCCGGCCGTAGCGCCCGTGAACAGGATCGCACCGTGTCCCCGCGGCTCCATCCGCTTTGCCGCCTGCTGTGCAACGAGAAAGGCACCGAAAGCAGTAACAGCAACGGACCTCTCTACGGCGGCAGGGTCCAGATCAGTCAACTTTCCTGGCACGCGAGAGCTGGCGTTGTAAATGACGACGTCGGGCTCCGCGCCTAGGCGCTCGGTGTCGAGGAAAAGCTTCGCGACAGCCGAGGGGTCGGAGGCATCTACGGCGAAAGTCTTTGCACCTGTCTCATCGGCCAGTCCCTCGAGCTTTTCGACATCGCGAGCAGCCAGGCCAACTGCCACACCCAGCGCCGAAAGACGCCGCGCGAGTGAGGCACTGATGCCTGGTCCAACGCCGACGATGAGGGCGGTCTTATACGGAAATTTTGCCATTACTCAATACATCCATCTTTTGTCTGTTTGGCTATTTCATGCACTGCCTTCAGAGTTGCGACCAACCCCCGTCGACTGGTAGTTCGAGGCCGGTCGTGAAGGTCGCGTCGAATGCGAGGAAGAGGACGGCCTTGGCGACTTCCTCCGGCGTTCCGAAGCGCTTCATCGGATTGGCTTCGCGCATCTGCCCGGTGAGCTGGTCGGCCGTTGCTTTATCGGGAAACGCTTTGCCGATTATCGGCGTCTCGGTGGGGCCGGGCGACACCGCGTTGACGCGAATCCCCCGAGGAAGCAGCTCAGCGGCGAACGTCCGAGCGAAGGATCGCAACGCGGCCTTGGCCCCTCCATATGCGGCGATCAAGGGCATCCCTTTAATGTTTGCGGTCGAGGTCGTGAGGACGACGGCGCCTCCACGGTTGATCAGCGGCGCGAGCTTCTGGACCGCGAAGAACGGTCCCTTGGCGTTCAGGTTGAACATCTCGTCGAAGGTCGCCTCGGTCGTGTTCTCGAGAGGGGCGAAGAGGCTGAACCCGGCGTTGACGAAGAGCAGATCGAAGGTGTCGAACTCGGCCTTCACCCGAGAGGTGAGGGTGTTGATGTCCGTCAACGAGCGCGCGTCGCTGGAAACCGCGACGCCGCCCTTCCCAAGCTCTTTCTGCGTCGAATCCAGGCCGGCCTGCGACCGCCCCGTCACTAGAACGCGTGCGCCCCCTGCGACGAGCATCTTCGCCGTTGCGAGCCCAATGCCGCTGGTGCCGCCGATGATCACCGCCCGTTTCGCTTCGTACATTCCCATGCCTGCTCTCCTCGCGACGTCAGTGTCGCTTTCCTATTTTAGAACTGTTTGGTACGATAATAGGCGTGATGGTCAGATGCAAGGAATTTTGAACCAAATGATTCAAAATACCGCAAGACCGCGGGGACGACCGCGCAGCTTCGACGAGACGGGGGCGCTGGAAAAGGCGACTCAGGTGTTTTGGTCGAAAGGCTACGACGGAGTGACGATTGACGACCTCGTCGCGGGGATGGGTGTCGGACGGCCGAGCCTGTATGCCGTCTTCGGGGACAAGCGGGCGATATTCTTGCGTGTCCTTAGGGCGTACGCAGAACAGAAGGGCGCTTTCGCTGCCCAAGCACTGCTCTCGCCCCAAACTCTTCGCGACTCGCTCGCCCGCTTCCTCAGGCACTCTGTAGAAAATGCGACCGAGAAAGGGTCCGCGCGGGGCTGTCTTCTCGGGTGCGTCGCGCCGCTCGTGAACGATGCTGAGGTCCGACAGTTCCTCCAGGACGCTGCAGCTGCCGCCGTGGCCCTAGTTGAACGCCGATTCCGAGACGGGATTAGCGCCGGAGAAATCCCCTCTGACTTCCCCGTCGGCGCGCGCGCGGTCCAAGTTATGGACTTCGCTCGTGGCTTGACCATGCGTGCGCGGATGGGCACGCCGCGCAAAACGCTCCTCAAAGATGCTGAGGAAGCGGCCGACTTGCTGCTGCTGCACCGGCGCGTCTGACGGGTTACCGTGCTTGCGCTCGGTACGTTCGCGATGGTGTTGATCGGCATTGGGAGCACTACGTTCAATGCCGCATGGGACTCGTTTGGAGTCACGTTAGAATAGGGCGGTTGGCCGCCGGCCGATCGACGGCCTCAGCGTTAGCATTTGATAGGAGAGAAGTCTTGAAGCAGTTGGCCATTTTCGCCATTTTGTTCATCCCTGTTGTAGGCGCTGCAGCACCACCATCAACGGCCTCCCCACGCGCGACAAACACGGATCGGGCGGCCATTGAGATCGTACTCGCCACGTATACCAAAGCAGTGTCGACCAAGGACCAACGGCTGTTCGAAACCTTGCTTGCCAACAAATCGATACCTTTTTCTTATGTTCCCAAGGATAGCCGTCCAATCAGTGATCACGGAACTGAAAACTACGAAGTCTTTCGCAAGGGTGTCTTCGAAGGTCCCCCGTTCACTCAACGATTCGAAGATGTGCGTATACAACAGGAAGGAGGATTGGCTGACGTCACTCTCGTGTTCGTGAACACAACCCCAAAGTCAGTGACGCGAGGCTGGAAAAACATGCAATTACTGAGGGTTGACGGCGTTTGGAAAATCGCCAGCGAATTCTTCACTGATTACCCGACAAATTGAGAATCTGCCGCACCCTCGTCAAAGCGGGGAATCGCCGGATGCAGCGTCGGACACATGCCGTTCTGCGAGCACCATCAGACGGGTCAAAATCCCTGCAGCTACAAACTCAACATTGTTGGGTTCGCTGTACTGACTTACAACCAGAACGTATCTTCCTGTGCTGCGGAGCGAACGGCTCGACACTTCAGTTGGTAGCTACCGGAATGCTCAATAGATACCGCCATGCCTCGATGACCTCAATGTCTTTGGGCACATCTCGAGCTGGGATCTCTTGCACGACCAGCATGCGCCTCGCACGCGGAATTCTCCCGGCTGCCCGCTGGAGCCCCCCGATCTCTCGTTCATATACCTCAGGGCGATTGATGTGAGCTGCGACGTTAACCAACAGCTCAGGCTGCTCGGGGTTGACCACCAAGTCGATCTCCCGCTCTCCGCCGAGGTAGCCTAGATCATCGCGCTGTCGGCGCCAATGCAGATAGATGGCGGTCTCGAGTTTGTGTCCGATGTCGATGAAGGGCTGCGGTACCAGTGGATATCCCAAAGCCCAATCCACTCCGTGCAGCTTTTTGGGATTCATTGCACACTTGTGGATCGATCGTTCCGCCACGGGAAGCAGGAAGACGACGTACGACTCTTCCAGATAATGCAGGTAGCGGTACAGCGTATCCTTCGAGAGTTCGTAGCCCTGTGAGCGAAAGTCCTTGTATACCTTGTGGGTACTCAACAACGAGGCAGGTTGACTCAGGCACTGCTTTAATAACTGCCGCAGTAGCGCGGGATTCGCAACCTTGTAACGCTCGACCAAGTCCTTATAGAAGACCAGATCGACATACTCCTTCAAGATGCGCGGTCGCAGGTCCGGATCTGCGAGTACCACTTCCGGCAGTCCCCCGATGGCCAGATAGTCATTTAGGGCCGCGGCCATACGACTGTCTGAGGTTGCCGAGTAGGATTCGTGTTGTAGACCGCGAAAACGAAGAAATTCCGCGAAGGAAAGCGGAAATACTTCGTAGGAGATGGTGCGGCCACGCAGGCTGGTGGCGAGCTCTCGGGCTAGCAGATGCGACGAGGAGCCGGTCAGGAAAAGTTGTGCATCCTGCGTGTCGTGCAGCCGGCGGACAAAGGATTCCCAGCGCGGTGCATTCTGAATTTCATCGAAGAAGAAGAACTTCTTGCGGTCAGCATACTCGGGGTAAAGCTCGGCGTGAGCGCTCAGGATCAAATCCAGGTCACGGGACTTGATGGGCATCAGGCGATCGTCCTCGAAATTGAGGAAGATCATCTGGCGGCGATCCACGCCGCGGGCTTCGAGCCGGCGCATGGTGTCGTAGAGGATATAGGTCTTGCCGCTGCGTCGAATGCCGACGAGGGTCGTGATCTTGGTCGTGTTCAGCGGCAGTTCGAGCGCTCGAGGCACAGTTGCCGGGAATTTCCGGGCCGTGTTCTCCGCCAAAACGTATTTGAGAGCTTCCTTCCGCATGGGGAAAGGATATGCCAAGACTTTCCCTCTGTACAAGGAAAGGTTCGCCTAGGTGCAGTCTTCGCGCGCGGCGCAGCCATTTACGGCGTCTGCCGGGCATGGCCGGACCGTTCGGCGGATGTTTCGGGATGATTGGGCTGTGGACCTGAGGAGCCAGTCGAAAGCCGTTGTCGCCGTGCGTGAGTTGCGCGTGACTTGCTTGCGCCCTTCCGTGCTTTTTGATGCCCAACTGGTTGCTACGCCGTCCCGTCCCGCGGATCTGTTGCAAAAAGATGTGTCGACTATCAGTTACTTAGCTACTAAGCGGCGAGGGCTCGTTCCGTCGGCCTGGCACTCATAATGCCGGGGTCGAGGGTTCGAGTCCCTCCCTTTCCATTAAATTCAAAGACTTGGCCGTCTCCTTTAAACTCGTCATCTTCCAGTCTGACGGATTTTCCGCCCGTCGCGCGGTAACGCTGGGTTCGAGTCGCTCAACTTTCGCAATTAAAATCAGTGCCTTAGTCCTATTGGTGCTTCTTCGAGCATGGCATTCGCGGGGATCGAGCAAGCGCATCATCGGCGATATCGGGGTTCTTATACTCGACTCGCGAATTGCGTATAACTTAGCTATACTCAATTCCAAAATTGCGTATAACCTCAGCGAACCCCCATGTCCGTTCCTTTGGTAGCTCAAACCACCTATGCCGAACTTCTGGAGCGCTGCGAGGCAAGCTCCTTCAGTCTGGCCTTCTCGGAAGGCGGCACGTTCAGCTCGAAAACAATCAAGGACCGCCGTTATTGGTACTTCCAGACTTCGACGGCTCAAGGTCGAGTCCAACGATATGTTGGCCCAGAGACTCCCGATCTTCTCGAGCGCATTAGTCATCACCGCCAACTGCGCGATGATGAAAGGGAGCGTCGCGCGTTGGTTTCGGCTCTCACTCGTTCGTTCGGTCTTCCCGCCCCGATTGCGCCGATAGGTGAAGTCGTGGCTGCGCTAGCTCGCGCGGGAGTCTTCCGCCTGCGCAGCGTTCTCGTAGGGACTGTTGCCTACCAGAGCTATCCGGCCATTCTCGGTGTAAAGCTATCGAACGCGCTGCTTCAGACCAGTGATGTAGATATCGCACAGTTCACCAGTATCTCGGTCGCCATGGGCGACCAGACACCACCGATGCTGCAGATCTTGCGTGGGGTGGACAAAACATTTCGCGAGGTGCCACATACGGCGGGGCATCGACATACAACCAGTTATGTCGGCAAGGGTGGTCTGCGCGTGGACTTCGTGACGCCGAACGAGGGGCCGGATACCGACCGGCCGCAGAACCTTCCCGCGCTCGGAACCGATGCGCAGCCGTTGCGGTATCTGGGTTTCCTGATTCACGAACCGCTCAAAGCGGTAATGCTGCACGGATCAGGGATTCTGGTTCTGGTACCGGCTCCAGAGCGGTTTGCGGTTCACAAGCTGATTCTCGCGCTAGAGCGTCCACCCGGCATTGCGAAGCGAGAGAAGGATGTTACGCAGGCGCAGGCTTTGATTCTGGTGTTGCTCGAAAAGCGATCGGAGGAGCTGCGGTTGGCGTGGGAGGAGGCATACGAGCGCGGACCGCAGTGGCGCAAGATGTTGCTGGGTGGCATGAAGCAGTTGTCTCCAGAAGCTCGCGACTTGTTGCTAAGAACGCTAGGGCGGCCCCGCGAAATCTTGCCGGGCATGGAGCTGGCCTTTCCGGATTCCCGAGCACGCTACGATTCGGATCGCGAAGCTGTTATTTTCGTCGGCGAGGCATTGGGTCATGCGGTGAGGTGTGCTGTAAGTCGGGAGGCCTTAGAGGATCACTACGGGGCGGACGGACGTGACAAGGCGGGGCGGCTCGCCGTCTTTCATAGCAATCGCTCTAAGATCGAGCGGATGGTGAGCACCAAATACCTCTCCTGGCCTGTTGAAGAGCCGGAATCAGTGTTGTTGACAACGATGGATTTCGACAGATTTTCAGTGTCTTGAGGGCAAGAGCGATTGTCCCGCGTTCCAGTGCGCTGGGTTTAATGATCCTTCAACATCTGTCGAACGGTTGGCGCGTGGCATCACTCGAGAGCGGGTGGCGGTGAGTGTGGCATCCGTCCGCCAGAATGCAAACACATAAATACGCGCAGCGGGTTCCGGAGTCGTACATGAAATATCGGCGGATTGTGCTCATTGCGTTGACTATGGCAATTGTATTGGTCTTGTCCGGTCTCTACATTTCGAAGCCGCACCCCCTTGCGACGAGGGCAGATCCGCAAGCCGAGCCGGCACCGCAGCTTGGCGCGACCCAGGAAGACTGCAACTCGATTGTGGACATTGCACGGGACTTGCAGCGGCGCAGGGCAGCCGGACTTACTGAGGACCAAGCACTCGCAGAGATGTCTGCTCGAGGCAGGTATCTACTTGGATACGTGGTCGACGGTGTATTTCGAGCCGATCCCGATACATCGGCAACCATTACGCTTCACGCTATCTGGAAAAAGTGCAACCAGTCTGGTCGTTTCGGCGTACATCAGTAGAACTGACCTCCCACTTCCGCTGGTGTTTGAGCCTATTGATGTGACGCGAGCCCCAAGTGCGAGGGGCTGCAGCCTGCAGCTACTTCTTCATCGGTATCCTGACTACCAAACGGGTATCGGTCGATGGGACTCCGAACTCCTCAAGTACACAAAGGAGAAAGGGCCCAGGGCCATCCGTATTCTCGGTCACCCGACGGGAAACAATTTTGATGCCGACCTGGTGGGCGATCTGTACCTCTTCTCCCGACTCCACGGACTCGCCAGTTCTGATTTGCTCACCGCTCGTCACGATATCCGGATCCCCTGCGAAATGCGCAACTGCGAAGTCATTCTAACGAACGCAGGCGAATACGTGGTTATGTCGACGGGGCGATCGGCAAGAGCTTGCTGATCGACTCGATCCCGTGTGATCTCGATGGGCTTCGATGAGCGCCAACATCACTTCCCGCGGCGGTCGAGTTCCGCCTGGGCGAAACGCGGACGCCTCGCGCAGAACTCGGTTTGGGACAGACAGCAGGAATGGTATGACGGAAAGTCTGCGGGCGCATTCGGTAAGTATCTGATCTCAAACGGCTCGAAACGGACAGATTGGTAAGATGCGAAGTTATAAGTGTTGATTTCAAGTCCCCTTTTCGGCGGTCTCTTTCCTCATAATGCCGGGGTCGAGGGTTCGAGTCCCTCCCTTTCCACCAAATATTTTCAAGGACTTACACGTCACGCGACCAACCGTAGAACGGTTCTCGCGTGAATTCCGCGTGAGTTTGCTATCCGGTTCACTGCCGCGACCAGGTTTCCTATTTCCGGGGCACTGTAGTGGGTCGTGATGCGGCCGGTCTTGTGGGCCAGGATGTCCTGACGGTCCTCCAGGCTCACCCCCGCTGCCCGCAATCGACGTCCGCACGTGCGCTTGAGGTCGTGCACCCTCACTCGCCTGAAGCCGTCCGGCGCAGGCCGACCCAGCTCCTTCTGGTAGCGGGCTGCGGCACGCCGCCGGGCTGCCTTCCAGCCTGAGTTGTTCAGACGACAGAACCGACGCTTTCGGCCCTTCCGGTTCTCCCAGGTAAACACATAGGTCGGATGCTGGCCTCGAAGCTCGTCGATGATCCGTTGTGCAACGTCGTTCAACACAACGACACGTGCTTCCTTGTTCTTGGTCACCCACTCCGGCAACACGAACACGGTCCGTTTGATCTCGGGCGTGTCCAGTTCCGGCACACGCTGTTCCCATTCCCACCGGAGCTGGCAAACCTCCTTCTGTCTCATTCCGGTGTTGACTTTGAACAAGGCGGCCCGCTGCAAGTGCGGGGTGAGCTCCCTGAATAGCAACTCCTGCTCGGACCAGTCGATTGGGTATGGCTTGCGTGCTCCCTTGTTCTCCAGCAACTGAATGAGCGGAGGTTGCGCCAACCACGTCAGCGTAGACCCCTTGTCGCGCCACAGACGCGCGGCGAGATTCAACATCCTCCGCGCCACCGCCAGATTGCAGTTGATAGTCCCCGCAGCCAGCGGCTTGCATCCCTTTGGAGGATGATTTCGACGCGTGTCGATGTACGCTTTGAAGCTGTCGTTGTGAACACAGTCGAGCCATATATCCCAAACAAACGGATTCAGGTCCTTCAGCGCTCGTGCATCGCGTTCGATGCTTCTCTTCCAAGCAAACTCGGTCAGGTATCTCGTCGCAGCTTCCCGGAATTTTCGGCGTGGCCGTGTTCCGTAGATCGCGGCCTGTCGAATCTCCTCGATTCGCCGCGCTAGATACCTTGCGGCTTCCTCTTCATCGCTCGTTCCAGTGCTCTCGCAAAGGCGTCCGAATCCTTTGATGCGTTTGTCGATGTGCCACTCGAACGCACCATTGGTGCGGAAGCGTTTCTTGAGTCCCTGCTGGAGCAACAATACGCGGTCGCGAAATTTGGGCTGGCGATGCCTACGGCGACAGGTTCAGCACCGGTGCAAGAGAAAGCGGGGACCGTGGCCGCCGCCAACGCACCGTCGGCCCCGACTGCTTCGGAGCCAGCCGACAATCCGAAAGACTGCCTCAAATTCGAGGGGCTCGACTCCAGTGTCTTGAGCAGCAACGATGTTTTCACCGAGCTCGCCTGGAAGGCCGACGTTGTCAACTCTTGTGCGGAACCCTATCGCGTGAAGGTGGTGTTCACCATCTACGACAAGAGCGAATTCGAGCTCGACAACGACACGCAGAATGTCTATGTCCCAGCCAATGGGGTTGGAAAGGCCCGCGGTAAGATGCTCGTTAGCCCCCCTGAGAAGGCGCGTCGGATGGCGAAACAGGGCGTGACAATGTCCCTGCACTGAAGATCGCCGAACTCACGGCCGGCCTTCCCGTGCGGATCGAGCGTCGTACAAGTTCACGCCGGGTCCAGCCAGAGGTTCCTAGGCCGATCAAACACCGGTTATTCTGTCTCACTCTTTGATTTACCCAGCAGTCTATCGTCAAGAGTTGTCGATACCCGCTCGCTGAAACCGAGCACAATGGGGATAGCCAATAGGATCAGCGAATAAAGCATCGAGCACGTACCGGCGCTGGAGGGATCATTCACCGCGTAATTGCAGCGGGTGCAGCGGCAGCAGGCCGTCCGCTTCTCTCTTCATGACATCGTAGGACTCTCAGGAAGGGTGTTCTAGCCGTAGTCGCTCCGGCACCGTAATGCACAACTGCTGGTCCAGCGAGTGATGACGGTTGCACGCCGCGGTCGTCTGCGTGTAGTGCAGCAGGATGTGCAACAACTCACCGTGACGCTCGAACTCTTCCTAAGGCGTACGTACGTCAATCCGCTCAGGGTATGTGCGGCAGCGCCCCGACGTCGCCCGTCGATCCCGTGTTCAATACAGCCTGACAAATCAACGGAAGAGTCACATGTACATCGGCGGCATTCTTGGAACTATTCTGATCATTGCTCTCATTGTCTACTTTGTGCGCAGGGTGTGAGGCACCGGCCCGGACGATGATGCCGGCAACGACGCGAACGACATCGCGGCTGTGCGGGCGGATCCATTGGGCGTCCCGTGCCGGTGAGGCTTTTCCGCAAGAGCGACTGACCTGCCCGCTATCGAGCCCTGTAGCGTGAAATTCAAGGTTTGCGCGACAAGAAGGCCGGCACCTCTTTGAGCAGGCCGTCGAACTGCCGTCGTATGAACCGATAACATTCGCAGGACTTCTTCTTCAATCCCGCCTCATCGAGTATCTGTATGCGAGCGCGACGGTAGGCAATTAATCCTGCCGCTTGGAGCTTCACGGCTTCCTCGGTAACACCTTCTCGGCGGGCCCCCAGCATCGCCGCAATGGATTTGTGGGACATTTCAAACTCGTTCGACTCAGCATGGCCATGCATCGTGAGCAGCCAGCGGGCGAGACGCTGCCCCACCGTGTGGTGCTGGCTGCAAGCGACCGATTGACTGATGATAGCCAGCAAGACCTGTGTGTAGCGCAGGAGCAGGCGTTGCAGCGGACTGCCAAAGCGAAGTTCCTTCCGCAGGGCACTCGTCTTCATTCTCATCGCGCTGCCGGAAATCTGCACAATCGCCTTATCGGGCGTCACGAGACAACCCAGGAAAATATTGATCCCCACCATGCCTTCGTGGCCGATGATGCCGACCTCGACCGTGGCGCCGTCCTCCACTGTGTCGATCATGGCCACCACCGCCGTTTCGGGAAAGTAAACGTGGTCGATACGTTGATCGGCCTGATAAATGATCTCCCCAAGCTTTAGATCCACTCGCTCGAGCATGGGCCTCAGGTGTTTGTACTCAGAGTTGAGGAGCGCGCGAAGAATGTCGTTCTTGACAGGGAAGTCCGTCCCGGATAAGTGACGCTTGTTTTTTTTCACTTTTGCTCGTTCCAGGCATCGCGGGTCGTAAGCGGCTGTTCACCGTGTAAGTGCAGCGGATGCAGGGGCAGTAAGCGGTCGGTTTCTTTCTTGACTACGGCATAGCACTCGCAGCAGAGCTGTTCCAGGCGCGGTCGGTCCAGCACTGTAATGTGTCCACGTTGATAGGTGATCACACCGAGCCTCTGCAGCTTGCCGGCGGCCTCGGTGACGCCTTCGCGGCGCACACCGAGCATGTTGGCGATCAGCTCCTGAGTCATCGTCAATTTGGCTGACGACAGCCGATCGAGAGACAGCAACAACCAGCGGCACAACTGCTGGTCCACCGAGTGGTGCCGATTGCACACCGCGGTCTGAGCCATTTGGGTGATTAATGCCTGCGTGTAGCGCAGAAGGATGTGCAGCATCTCGCCGTGACGCCCAAATTCCTCCTTGAGCCGCGCGCCCGTCAACATGTACGCGGATCCGGCACTTTGCACGATGGCGCGGTTGGTCGTGGTCTCACCGCCCATGAAGAGCGCAACGCCAATCGCG
>Ga0068859_100004457_pt1 | contig 14286 bp, 14 predicted proteins | sample KBSSwiS22_FD_66585 | JGI IMG/M metagenome (GOLD analysis project Ga0068859, IMG submission 66585) | Switchgrass rhizosphere microbial communities from Kellogg Biological Station, Michigan, USA - KBS Switchgrass S2-2 | ecosystem: Host-associated > Plants > Roots > Rhizosphere > Soil ... | reverse complement strand
CACACCACACATGGCGACCAGTACGGCAGCGGGCAAAAAGCGGATGACCCAGTCCGACGTAATCAATCACTTTGCGGAGCGGACGGGAATGAAGCGCGCCCAGGTCAAACAGCTGTTTGAAGACATTGCAAATTTGGCGACTAACGAAGTCAAGACAAACGGTGAGTTCGTACTCCCCGGTTTCGGAAAACTCGTTAGATCCGAAAGAAAAGCCCGCGAAGGCCGAAATCCGGCGACGGGCGAAACGATTCAGATTCCAGCGAAAACGACGTTGAAATTCCGCGTCGGCAAGGCGATGAAAGATTCAGTTCTGCCTCGCAAATAGTCCCAGGTTTTTGCTGAAAAATCTGTTTTTCGCGATGGTATCGGAGCGTCGGTGAAGTGTCCCTTGGGGGACTCGGCTTTGCCGGCGCTTTGCTTTTCTGTCAGATTTTGGATGACGCCGCCACCGCCTTCCCACGGGCAAGAAATCGCACAAAAAAGTGACACAAATAATTCTGGTAATTTGGCGGACGTGTGCTATAGTCTCCCGTTCTGCTGGTACAGTTCAGGCTATCTATACCCCTTCTCTTGGGCTAGTACTGTGCGAATTGCGCCAAAAGCGCAAGGAGTTTGCATCCTGCTGGGCTTAGGACTGCATCTAAAGTAGTGAACTGAAAAGTTGATTGATTAGTTAATAAGGAGACTAAGCAAATCGTGAATCTTTACAAAGGCCTGCCGCTGGCTGAGCGGCTTCAGAGAATTGATCACATTCAAGCAAGACGTTTTTCGAAATTGACGGGCACCGCCAGCGAAATCGCCACCGAAGGAATAATTCGTCATCTCGCAGCGTGCGACCGGATGGATGTGAACCCGGACATTTCCGCTGTTAGAGAGATTATTGACGATGCTCTCAACGGACGCCGCGTATATGCCGAGGCGGCCGAGATTACTCGCGCCGCGTAAAGCTTACTGTTTCTTCTTAAAAAACTAAGGCTGCCGGATCGTCCGGCAGCCTTTTATTTTTCCCTCTTCAAATTTGGGAGCGATCTTTGCAACGTGTTAACATCGCCGCCAAACCAAGCCCGCTCCCGTAGCTCAGTGGATAGAGCATCTGCCTTCTAAGCAGGGGGTCGCAGGTTCGAGTCCTGCCGGGGGCACCATTCTTGTTCCCTGAGAATGCAAAAGAAAAGAGCCGCGTTTGACTTGCGGCCCTCCTCGCTCTTCTTCGTTATTGGTCGTCTTCACTGCTAGTTCCCACAGGCCTTTGACCAGCAGGCCGGTCTCTCCCCACGCTTAGGTGGTCGTAATTCAGCGCCGCATTGAAGATCAGGAAAAAACTGCCTTGCGTTTGATGCCGCCACATCGGATTGTTGGCAAACATAACCACATGTCCGTTCCCTACAGGGACATCGACAACGGCCGGCGCGTTCGCCAACTCCGCCCCCCCAGCCAGCATTCCGCTGATGAGAAGCTTCTTTTCGTCAGAGGCGAACCGTAAGACGACTCGCGGGCGCATCGCAGGCGGCGTAAAGAATGCTCCCTGTTGCAGCCTCTGCTCCTGGGTCAGCTGTTCGCCAGGTTGGCGTGAGGGCGCTGGAGCGGCTAACGGCATTCCCTGAACAATATCGGGATCAGTTAATGTTCCCCGACCTGAAGCGCGGCCAGTTCCACCGCCACCACCTTCACCACCACCGCCGCCACCAAAACCACCTCCGCCACCTCCGCCGGCCACCTGAAAGAGCGGCGCCTGGTTGAAGTAAATCGGGAGGGTTTCGGCGTACCCATAGGCAATAGGACTTCGCCGATCGGCAAAGGTCGCGTCATAAACCGAGCCTCGTGCCTGAAGCTGCCTGGCATCCTGGATAGACACGCCGCTGGTGATGCCGTAATCGATAGGAAGCCGCACACAGTTTGTGATGGGAATGAAGAGTCCTCCTCCTTCGACAAACTTCTGCAAGTTAACGACGCCCGCGAGCCCCATACCGCCACGAATGTCATCACTCTGATCCGGACTGAGCGCCATGTTCGGCGTCACGTCGCTTCCCTTCCACGGAATAGGCGCGCCCCGCATCGGTATTCCGCTGACGATCGCCTGCGCCGATCCTCCGAGTGGCGGAAAAATGATCACGTCGAATTTCTCTCGCAGATTTGCTGTGTTCCGAATTACCTGATCGGAAATGTACGTGTAAGGAATCTGCAGCCGATCAAACTCGATCCGGAACCAGCCTTCGTTTTGGGTATTGGTCCAGGTGTGCAGAATTGCGATTCGCGGCAGCGCCAGCAAATGAGTTTTGATTTCCGGCAACTTATCAACAGCGATCGCTTTAAGGCCTGAATCGGCAACAGGTCCCGACAATGCTTGTTTCAGGTCGCCGGGATTATCGGCTGTCTTAATGATGAATGATCCGGCGTTGAATTTCTGACCGCCCGCTTCGAAGGCTTCTTCCGCGGTTGCGATCTTTAAATCTTTCAGCTTGAAGCGCAGCGTCATCAAGGTATTTTCAGCGTTGTGATTAATCACATAGGCGATCGGCGCTGCTGCCGTCACCACGCTTCCGGTCACTTTCGCATCACGAGTCAGCAACGTCATCGGCGTTTGCAGGACCGTCTTGTCCGCCACGCGAACTGTCTTCACGTTCCGCAGCGCCCCCAGCGTCCAGCCGGTGTCGTCGTAAGGTCGCGGATCGTTGACATTGTAGTACTGCGTATCCAGCATCATGTCCGCCATGCGCGAGTAAGGCTGGTCCATCCGCACCAGGTACGAGCCGGCCGGAAACTTTTGATCCTTGACCGTGACTTCCTTGTCTGTTTTGTGAACCTCAACACCCATCAGGCGCAGTAGATTCATCATGTCCGCGGCTTCAACCATGCGGCTTTGATCCGAAGGAATAACCCAGGCTGCCGGTCCTTCGTTGCCGGCTTTAGCCACGGACCGCTTGCTCTTCAGATAGAAATTCTTGAGGAAGCGATCCTTGTTGTTCGCCACAAAGTTCATCGCCAGCAGGATCGCTGACTGCTGCATGTTGACGTTGTTACGGAGGGACCACTTAACCCTCGGCTGCGGCGGGTTCGGACGGAACCAGTCGCGTTGCGCCTGAGCGCCCACGGTACGGTCGAGCGTGTCAGCCACGCTGTTCCCGAACGTTTCGTAGAAACGGCCGATTGAATTGTGCCCGTTGGCGACATAGAACATGTAGTTCGGCGCCCAGCCATCGTAGAAGCCGTGCGTCCAGACACCCGGCACGCCGCGCTTCGTCATCTCCTCGATCTCGTGATAGGCCAGCAAATTCCATTCATCCACAACAATCGGGTCGAGCCAGGCGTTGTATGGCCCAGTGCCTGTCGAGGTGTAGAGAAACGGCACCGATTCATGAAGGTCATGAAGCACGGTCGGATGAAAATCGAGGAAGGTCGCCATCTGGTTACGAGACAAGGCCAGCGCCATACCCAACCCATCTCGATTGTTGTCGTGTGCAACATACTTGCCCCAATAGACCAACGGCGGCGCATTCTTATCAGGATTAGCTTTTCGATAATTGTAGGTGTCGACCATTATGTCGCGGCCGTCGACTTCCAGAGCCGGCGTAATCAGCACAATTACGTTCTTGCGAATGGCCTGAATGAAAGGGCTCTCTTCAACGGCGATTCGATAGGCAAGTTCCATCAACATTTCAGGCGAGCCGGTCTCAGGCGAATGAATCGATCCTGACGCCCAGTAAAACGCCTTGCCTTCACCAATTAATTTCTCGGCGTCGAGGTCGGTGATCTTCCGCGGATCGGCCAACTTGGCGGTAATCTCTTTGTATCGATCGAGCTTTGAAATTAACGCTTCGTCGCCAACGGCAATCAGCAACTGCTCTTTTCCTTCTTCACTCTTTTCCGGCGCCGTGAAAACGCGGACCCGCGGCGTGGTCTTTTCCAACTCCCGATAGTAACGATACAAATCTTTCGTATAAGTCAGGTGCCCGGGGGTGCCGATTTCGTAGCCGAGAATCTTGTCAGGTGAAGGAACCTTGTCTGATGCCGGCAAGTGATCGACCAACTCAGTCATGAAGTACGACTCGGTCGTATATTCCTTAACCTTCGCCGCGTACGCCGCGTTGTTCGCGGGCGAAGCCGGCTTTGTATCAGCTTTAGTGCTGGAAGTCGGATGCGCAGTCTTAGCTTTCCCGGCTTTCTGCGCATGGACACCGACAGACAATTGCCAAACGGCAACCGCCAACGACAGAGCAAACAAACCGATGGTTACCAAACGGAGAGACGATTTGATTTTCATGGCTCACTCCCAAAGGAAAGGATTCAGCAGGCGTGCGAAGAATACTGCAATGTGGGCAAAGAGTGAAGGGCGGCCGGAAGGAGCTACATCCTGGCATTAGCTCTCTACGCTTTCCGCTTGCCGCGATGCCCCGGCAGCTTCGCCCTTTGACGTTTTCAGTTTGCCGGATACAATTACACAGGCCTAATTTAGACAACCTTTTATGGCGGCTATAGTTCAGTTGGTTAGAACGCCTGACTGTGGCTCAGGAGGTCGTCGGTTCGAACCCGACTAGCCGCCCCATCAGATAAGTGGTTTTTAGTAAGGAAATATAAATGCCAGACGCACAAAGAACAGCGACTCATTCCCAGACGTACGTAGTTGATGCCGATAGTTTCACGTTCGAAACTGTAGAGCAGGAAAACGGCCAGGCGACCGTAATTCGCTTCCCAATTGACGAGTCGAGGTATTATGCTGGCGACGTACTTTTAGTTTTATCAGGTACCGACATTCATTTTCACGGCATGATTGGCAGGACGTTGGATGGTTATGCAATCGCAACCGATAACCGCGGATCGCTCTTGCCGGCTACGGTTCAATAGGACGATGTAGCGCAAACTGCCGGTCTGCGCTCGAAGATCAGAAAACCATCTGCCCGCAAATCTACAGTTTGCGTTACCGCGGGAGGTAAGTATGAAGCGCCTTCTATTATTAGCCGTCCCCACCCTCCTCATACTTGTGGCCAGTGTGCCCGCTCAACGTAATGACTCCGCTAAGAAATACGTGAAGCATGGTCTGGAACGCTTTGGCAAGAACGACATTGCCGGAGCGATTGCGGATTACGACCGCGCCATCAGCATCGATCCAAAATTCGCTGACGCGTATTTAAATCGCGGCAAAGCGAAGCGGGCAGCCGGTGACCTGGACGGTGCGATTGCGGATTATGAAGTGATGGCCGAGCTCGACCTGAGCATGGCCATCAACAATCGCGACATCACCCAGGCGTATCTGAACCGTGGCTACATCAGATCGAACCACATGGATCTCGACGGCGCCCTGGCAGACTTCGATAAAGCCATACAGCTTGATCCTAACGACGCCGATGCGTACTTCAAGCGCGGGCGAGCTTTCCTCATCGTCGGCAATGCAAGTTTTGCAATCGCTGATTTCGACAAGAGCATCTCAATCGACGATCGCAATCCTCTGGTTTATGCCGAACGCGGTTTCGCTCGCCAGACCCGGGGGGAGAGCAGCGCCGCCCAGAAGGACTTTGAGCGCGGTCTGAAGCTTAACAATGATTTGCGTTTGATGTTGGACATGCATTTGCTCGAGCTGCAAATGCAAATCAAGGAAATGCAGCGGCGCCAGGCCGCTTTGAAAAAGAATATCGCCTGACCTAGCGGGTATAACCTGCCGGATGACGAATCTCCACGTCGCGTTCCAGCGGCTTAATATCTAATTTGTGAAAACCTTTTTTCGGGTGAGTCGAGAGGTAGGTCAGCGCGATCTGCTTTTCGAATAACGAGTTCATTTCTTTTAGGAAGGGGTCGAAGCTGACCGGCGCTGAGCTCCCCTGAAAAAACGCCCGCCCGCCCGTCTCAACCGAGAGTCGTTCCAGGCAGCTCTGCCCGTTCAAATTAAGGTTTTGGCCGGATGAAACCAGCGACGGCACAAAGATGGAATAAATTGCCACGCTGCGCCGTTGAGCCTCAGTAATCGCCCGCTGCAGATCCAGGCTCTGACCTGGGTTGGAGCTATCGATGCCGCGGGAAACGTCCAGGCCGTCGCTAATTACGATCATTGCGCGCCGTCCGAGCGGCTGGGAATCGAAACGGCGCAACCCTTCAATAATCTCCACATAGGGATTGAAAGGGCTGGCGCTGGCCAGACTCAGCGGCGGCCTTACGCCCTGGGCCACCCTTTCCAAATCGTTCGTGAATTTTCGTCGCACTTCAAGCGATCCCTGATGAATGTATCCAATCATGGCGCGCGTCCCGCCAGGTTGATGGCGAATGAACTCCGCGATGGTTCGGGCTTCGACTGAAACTGACGAAACCAGGTCGTCCTGAAAAAGAATTGCCAAAGTCAGGGGACTTTCTTGAGAAGTACGTTGCGACATGACGGTCTGCATGTCGCCATCCTCACGGAGCAGATAATCGACAATGCGCATTTCCACCGGCTTCGAATCACGCACACGAATCGTGACCGGCACGGTCACCGGTTTGGCCGGCCCCCGCTGCCTTCCATCCTGACCTCCCACCGAAGCCACGAGCGAAAGTCCAGATACGATCGCGGCGATAATGAACTTGAGCCTGCTGACTTTGTTCATCGCTCTCCTCAAGATTGGTTGGGCCTGATGATATTACAACGGCCTGGTCCGGCAAAACCGTGCGGGCTGGCTGCGGTTGCCGCTGGCCTGTCGTTCATCTGGCGAGTATCATTCACAATTTGTGAAAGACGAATTATCCATCGACATCGCCGGCCAGCGCTCGGGCAAGCTAACGGCCCGCGAAAAAAGGATTGCCCGCCTTTGGAAAACGGCGCCCTGGCTCGCGCTGGCCGGGGTCACCTTGACGCCCCCAGCCGTGCTGTTACTGGCCTATTTGATTTCCGGTTTCTCGTCGCTTTTCCTTGTTTTTGCGCTTACTTCGATACCTTTTGCGCTGATCGCGGCGATTATTGTTACGCTGGCTCTGTTGTTTCTTCGGCGACGCTGGGCGCGAGATTTCCGCGACCGTCTTGCATCTGATGGTGTTACTGCCGATGAAGTTGGATTCTTTCTTTCGGAACTTACCAGCGGCGAACGGAAGGCCCTGCGAGAAATGGAAGCCCGGCAACCGCTGCTGGCAGATGCTTATAGAGAGACATTGGCGCTGCGACTGAACGCGTCCCGTCTGACTGCCAGCGCGCGCCGGGATTTGCTGCTGGTCGAAAGGCGGATCAACCGAGCGCGATACTTGAATGCGACGGACACGTCGGTGCTGTTGGAAGAGCTGGACCGCGACCGCACCCGGCTCGAGAAGCTAAAGCAAGAAGGCGCGTCCCGCCGCGCAGAGGCCGAAGCCCGCCTGCAAATGATTGAAGCCGCGGCTAGCCGCGGCGCCAGCTGGGCAGAGACAAACTATATGTTGCAGCGGCTGGATGAAGGACGAAAGAGTTTACCTCTGGGTCTGGAAAACGCGCGCGCTGAACAGCAACTGCGTGAAGACACCGAGCAATTAAGAAAAGAACTGACACCTTGATCGGTACGCACGCGTCGCGCGTGCCGTTTTTTTGACAGCCTCATACCACCGTTGCGGAAAACGTTCCATGTTATCCTCATGCTGAAAGCGAAATCGACATGGACGACCATCAAAAAACAGCGACCCTTCATTTTGCCGATAACGATTTTTTCATTGGCGTAACTCCTTCAGGCCACGCTCAGGTAGTTGAGACAAATTCGGCTCGCGACGCCGCGGCTACCCCGATGGAGCTACTGCTGCTCGCTCTGGGTGGTTGTACTGGCGTTGACGTGATCTCAATTCTGAGGAAAAAGCGGCAACACGTGACGGATTATCGCATCGAAGTAACCGGTGAGCGGCGCGATGAGTTTCCCAAGCGCTTTACGAAGCTTACGGTCAAGCACATCGTGCGCGGACACAAGGTCACTGAGCAGGCAGTAGCCAGAGCTATCGAACTCTCCGAAACAAAGTATTGCAGCGTCGCCGCGACTCTAAGTGGCGTGGAAATTGTAACGAGTTATGAAATTATCGAAGACGACCAGACACAAGCAACGGCCTGAGTCTCTTGCGCGGGCAGTAATCATCGGACTCAGCTTAATCGCTTTTTCCGCGAGTGTTTATTCCCAGAGCACCTCAGACGCTTCGCTCAATGCAGTGCGAGCCAGCGATCAAATGGATCGCGCAGCCAAAGGGGCGATCCAGGTTACTGCCGCGGAACATATGCGCCGGGCGGCAGTCTACATGGCGAACCGGGCCTTTGCCCCCGCGCGTGAGCATTGGCAGGCTGTTATTGATAATTACCCTAACGACGCGAGTGTGCCGGCCGCATTGTATGGTTTCGCCAGGTCACTTTATCAGGAACGTCACTATGAAGAAGCCCGGAAGATGTACGAGCGCGTGGCCCGTGACTACCCGGAAACAAGAGAGGGCCGGGAAGCATCGAATTTCGCCGCGTCTTCGTTGCTGAGAATGGGAAAAGGGGCCGAGGCGGCCGCGCGTTACGAGCAATACATCAATAAGTATCCGAATGGCGAGCGCCTCGACACGGCCCACCTGAATATTATCGACGGTTACCGCGAATCCCGCCGCTCGAAGGATGCCATCCTCTGGATCGATCGCACCAGGCAAAAATTTGTGGGCACGCCGACTGAGACCAGCGCGATTTTTGCCCGACTCAGGCTGGACATCGCGCTTGGCGATTGGAACCATGCGGTGCAGAGCGCGGACGAGCTACTGCAAAAGCCGATCCCCAAAGATTCCAACACCAGCGCCGACGAAGTGCTTTATTTAAAAGCTCATGCGCTGGAGCGCGCCGGGCGCACGCAGGATGCGATTCGTTTCTTTTCAATGATTCCGGACACCATCGATTCGTACTATGGCGGGCTGGCGACCACCCGTCTGGCGGCAACCAACGATTCAGGAGCGCAACAGCGGGCGAATGAACGGGCGGCGTCGGTTCGCTCTGCGACTGAACGAGCAAGCGCCGGTTACCCGGCCGCGTTCGGTTCCCAGGTGGTGCGGGAAGCAAAAAAACGGGGCCTCGATCCGCGTCTGGTCCTGGCGATTATGAAACAGGAGAGCCAGTTCAAGCCGAATGCTAAATCACCGGCGGCAGCGCGCGGACTTTTGCAACTGACCTTTCCCGCAGCGCAGAAATACGCGGACCGCGCCGGCTTGAAAATCACGGATGAAGGACTTTATCAACCGGCTACAAACATCGCAGTCGGAACCGAATACATGGCTGAACTGTCGCGCATGTTCGCTGGTTTACCGGAGGCTATCGCCGCTTCCTACAACGGCGGCGAAGATAACGTCGCGCGCTGGCTCGGCCGTTCGAATCAAAGCGACGCGGGCGTTTTCGCCGCCGAAGTTGGATTCACGGAATCGAAGGGTTATGTCTTCAAAGTCATGTCGTTTTATCGCGCCTATCGACAGCTCTACGATTCGAACCTGAATCGACGCTGAGAGCAATCGCAAAGAGGTAAGCGCAACGCGCCAGCGCGTAAGCGCCCTTTGCTCTTTGCCGCTATGGCTGTGGGCAATACTTCGGCTCGAATCCTTTCGCACCTTCACGCCGATCCAGTACCTCAGGTCTCGGATACGGCCTCGGGATGATTCCCAGTCTCACCAGCGACGCGCGATATTCGTAACGAATCGTGACTTCACTAATCGCTCGTGGGTCCAGATCCATCTTGATCCACTGAACACTGTTCGAGACGGATCGACCGATACCGGTGGCTGCCGATTCATCATCCGGTGGCGGATAACCCGGAAGGCTCTTTGGCCTCGCCGCGTCGCGCCCTCCGTCGCCACGGGAAGATTCAGTATTGGCCTGAGGCTCGCGCATCCGGTCGTCCTTGCTGCTGGAAGGCGCACCCGACTGGCCGGGCGTGACTGGCATTACAGTGATCGGGCGGCGCTCCCGGAAAAACACAGCGGCAATGACTCCAACGTTTGCGGCCTGTCCCAGTTTGGCGGCGTAAGAATCACGCTCAGTGGTGAAGTAAAAACGACGCGCGTTGTCAGCGCTCATCTGCCAACCGCGGACATGAATGGTTCCATACGGCTCGATCACCCATTTGCGCGCCTCCCAGGCGCTGGTGTGACGCGCGTCGATTGTGTTAAGGCCGTCCACTGCCAGCGCCACTGCGACTCGTGAGGCCGACGGATTATGAATCCTCAACTCATACTCGGCGTTCTCAAACGCCTCGATGTAACGCCGGCCACGCGCGGCGTACTCGGTCACCGGCACACCGTTGATCAGAACCTCGACCAAGAATCCGCCGTTAGCAGCCGGCGGCTCGACCTCCAACGGCTCCGAATTGATTTCTGCTTCAGCTGCTGCGCGCGGCGACCCATAATTAGTGATTGCAGCAATCAACATGACCACTGCCAGCATCACTCCGAATCCGGCCAATGCTTTTTTCAACATTGTCTGGCTCTCCTTCCAATGAAGTAGACTCCGACCTTTCAGGCATTGAACGGGTTTAGGGGTCCGTTCTTGCAACCTGCAGCAAATAATTGTCGTAAAGGGCGTTGGAGGCGCGGGCATACCGCCCAGTAATCACGTGGAGGGTTCGCAGGGACCTCAAACTGAGCCAATACCTCAGTTGCAAACTATTTTGGATTTCCGGGTGGCTAGGGTAGAATGCCGCTCGCTTTTCTCCGACCGCGACTTGACGCGGGATACCGGCTGGGTTTCAATAAAACTTTCGACAGCACGGAATTGAAATAATAATGGCAGAATACGTACTTACCGCGACCAAGACCCAGGCGCGCGCTGGTTCTTTTTACGATCGCATTGAACGCGCTTACGATCTCACCTTTAAACTAAATGGCTACGGAAAGTCGCTCGATCAATACTTCGAACAACATCCGCTGCCGGTTTCTGAGAACGCCAGAGTACTTGATGCCGGTTGTGGCACCGGGACCTTAACTCTCGCGTTACTGCGGACGTTGCGGGTACCGGTGAAACTGACCGCGATTGATCTCTCTTCTTCAGTAATATCCACTGCGCGCAAGTACGTCGGCAAAGAGAATCCTAACCAACAGGAAGTGCGCTTCGCACAAGGCAACGTGATGGCGCTGCCTTTTGCTGACGAAACTTTTGATGTGGTAGTGACCAGTGGTGTGTTGGAGTACTTGCCACTCGAAGAAGGCTTTACAGAGTTGGCCAGGGTTATCGCCCCAGGCGGCTACTTTTTGCACCTGCCGATGCGCCCGGCGGTGGCCACGCGATTTCTGGAATTACTCTTCAGGTTCAAGACCCATCCACCCGAAGAACTCTCCGAAACCACCGATCGACACTTTCGAGTCGTCAGCCACTACCGCTTCCCGCCGTTTCAGGTTATCGGCTGGAGCAAGACCGCGGTGCTGGCGCGCAAAATTTAGGTACGCAGGCAGCTGACCTGCTACGACCATTCATCATCAGACTGAAAAGTGGAGCCAAGCAAGCCGGAGGCGTGCGTACCGTCACTTCACCGGCACCAACCGCAGAATCCGATCGTCATCCGCGGCCGCCTTGCCACGTCCATCGCGATTCGAGCTTGAAAAGTAAATGAAGCCGTCCGGTCCTTCGGCAATGTCGCGAATGCGACCATACTCGTGTTCCAGAAGGTTCTCCTGGCTGACCACTTGTCTGCCGTTGGTGATGACGCGAATGATTCGTTCACCTCGCAGGCAGCCAAAAAAGAAGTTTCCTTTGAATTCGGGAAGCCGTGAACCTCGATAAAACATACCGCTCGCGGGCGCGCAAGCCGGCGTGTATTCAAGGACCGGTGACTCCATACCTGCTTGCGTCGCGCGATGATGAATGACCGGCCAGCCGTAGTTTTTTCCCCGCTCGATAATGTTTACTTCGTCGCCCCCGCCCGGCCCATCAAAACCGCTCGGTCCATGTTCCGTTTCCCATAAAAGGTTTGTGCCTGGTTGAAAGTCGATCCCCTGCGCGTTACGGCTCCCGTAAGCCCAAATCTCCGGTCGCGCATTGGCCTTACCCGCAAACGGATTGTCGGCCGGGACCGTGCCGTCGTCGTTGAGACGAAGAATCTTTCCGGCAATCGAATTGAGTTGCTGGGCGAGTTGGCGATCGGTTGCATCGCCGGTCGTTATGTAAAGCTTGCCGTCTGGTCCAAACCGCAGACGGCACCCCGCGTGAAATTGCGCGGCCGGAATACCCTCGAGAATGACTTTGCGATCGCTTAAGCCGGCTGGTGTTTCGCGGAAGCGCACAACCCGCACCTGCGTCCCACCCGAATTGTAAGCGTATGAGAGATAGAGAAAATGATTCGACGCAAATTGCGGGTGCAATGCCAGGCTCATCAATCCGCTTTCTCCGCGCGGCTCGACGTCCGGGACAACAAACAGCGGTTCCGCACGCAGCTTGCCATTCTCGTACACGCGCACCCGCCCCGGACGCTCAGTAAAGAGCATGCGGCCATCAGGCGCCCAAACGATCGACCAGACAATCTCCAGATTCGGAATAACTGTTTCGACTTTGAATCTGATTTGAGATTGAGGCGACGTTTCGACGTTACCAGCGCCGCGGCCCGGCGGCGGATGACTGCACGCGAGCGCGCAGAGGGTCAACACAACGAGAAAGCCAGTGATCATTCGGTGCACGCTCGTCGCCAACTTCATGTCAATCGGCGTAATCTGCGGATTTCCCCCTACTGGCTGATGTACTCGTGCAGCAGCTTCAATTCATCGCCCTGCTCGCTCAGTTCCACGCGCAGCAAGTCACGCATCGAGAGCATGCCCACCCATTTCTCGCCGTCGACCACCGGCAAGTGGCGCGTCCCAATCTGTTCCATTCTTTCCAGCGCCTGGTGCGGTGTTTCGTCACAACGGATCACCGCCCGCAAAGGGCTTGCGACGTCTCCGAGTTTTAGCTCCGCCGGATCGCGACGCGGCACAATCACGCGATTCAGGATGTCGCGCTCGGAAAAGACTCCGGTCAACTTCCCTTCCTCATCGAGCACGCAAACCGCGCCGATCCTTCTCTGTGCCATGAACTCGGCAGCTTCGAGTACGCTCACGGATTCCTGCAACGAGTACGGCTTGCGATCGCGGATGACATCTCGAATGAACATCGTCGTGCCCTCCTGTCGAAAACTGGTTTGTTCGAGTGGCGACATTATACAGAGAAGTCCACGGCCGTGTCTCTACTGGAATGTTGAGAAAGGATTGCGAGTTAGGCGGGACCAGTTCCAGATATGTTGTTATCAACCAAACAATGAACCTTGCGCAGTCGGACGGCGGAAGGTTTGGCGATCTGCATGATAGTCGCTGCCAACACGGTGCTCGTTAAACCCAAGCCTCCTGGCATAAACGTTGAAGAGCTTTTCCTGCGCGGCCCAGTACTGGCCTTTGCCGCGCATGCGTTCACCAAATTTGCTTGAATTGAGTTTACCGCCACGGGCTTCACGAATCCGGTTCAGGACCCGGTCGGCCTTGGTTGGCAGCTTCTCGCGGAGACGTTGTTCGAAGTAAGGAGCAACGCTGCCCGGCAACCGCAGCATGTTGATGAACGCCTTAGTTGCGCCGCAGCACTTCGCGCGCTGTAACAGGCGAGGAATGTCAGTCGTGAGCCCGGGAACCGTCGGGGCAATCCCGATGCCCACCTGGATGCCCGCATCGGCCAATTCTTTCATGGCGGCGAAACGCGCATTCGGCGACGGCGCAAATGGTTCGAGGGCCCGCGCAATTTCGTAATCGTCAAAGGGAATCGAAAAATAGACTCCCAGACTGGCTTCGCGGGAAAGCTTCTGGAGGACGTCGATATCGCGCCGAATCAGAGCGGACTTGGTGACGATGCCAACCGGATTCCGGAATTCAGCACAGACTTCCAGACAGGCCCGCGTCAGTTTGTAGTTCGCTTCGAGCGGCACGTAAGGATCAGAGGTAAACGAGAAAACAATGTGTTCGCCTTTCCATGAAGGCTTCATCAGCTCTTTACGCAAGAGCTCGGCCGCCCGGACCTTGACCACGATCTTTCTTTCGAAATCTGTACCTGCGCCAAAATCCAGATACTCATGGGTGGGCCGGCTGAAACAATAGGTGCAGCCATGCACGCACCCGCGATAGCAATTGATGGAATGATCGAACGCCACATCAGGGCTGTCGTTGCTGCTGATGATGGTCCGGGTTTCCGTCTCTTCATAGACTTCGATTTTTGCCGCCGGCGGCTCGCCGATCCACTCGACGGAATGAGTAAGCCAGGGATTTGGCGGGTTGACGACGTAGCGCATGCTTGCAACTCTGTTTTATCTATGCAACACAGCATACACGCGGATAGTTCGAGTTTCAAGTATTAGTAGCGATCGGTAG
>Ga0068859_100004456_pt1 | contig 14288 bp, 11 predicted proteins | sample KBSSwiS22_FD_66585 | JGI IMG/M metagenome (GOLD analysis project Ga0068859, IMG submission 66585) | Switchgrass rhizosphere microbial communities from Kellogg Biological Station, Michigan, USA - KBS Switchgrass S2-2 | ecosystem: Host-associated > Plants > Roots > Rhizosphere > Soil ... | reverse complement strand
CTCGGCGACCCCGACGAGTACGCGGCCCTGGTCGAGCACATCGTCGCCAACCCGATGCTCAACGGCGAGGTCATCCGCCTCGACGGCGCCATCCGCATGGCCCCCCGGTAGGGCCGTCGGGCGACGGTCCGTCGAGGGACGGGTCGACGAGCGACCGTCTGTCGGGCGTCGGGCGTCGGGCGACAGGGCGACGAGGACGCGTGGGGTGAGGGCCGCGTCGGCGGGCCTCACCCCACGAAGCGCGGTCCCGCGCCGGCCGCCGGTTAGTCCGGCAACGCGGCGGCGGAGGTGGGCTCGTCGGCCCGCCGCGGGTCCGGCGCCGCCGCTGACGGCTCCGTTCCGGGCAGGTCCGTTCCGGGCAGGTCCGGGTCTGCCCGGAACGGAGCCGTCGTGGCCGCTCCCGCCTCGGCCGGCGTCGCGGTCGCGATGCCGACGCCGTCCTCGGACCGGGCCGCGGCCGCGTCCGAGCCGGCGAGCCGGGTGGGGATGAGGAAGGCCGCCGGCACCGAGACCAGAGTGAAGATCAGCGGCAGCCAGAACGTCGTCCCAAAGGCATCGCCGATCCAGCCGGGGATGTCCCCGTCCGTGCCGCTGGCCGCCGACACCGTCGTGGCGGCGTTGGTATGGTGGCGGATCTGACCCGCGAGGACCACCGCGAGCACCGCGGTCCCGATGGAGCCACCGATCTGCTGCAGGATCCGCGATGCCGTGGTGGCACGCGGGATCTGGTCGTGGCGCAGGCCGTGGTAGGTGGCCGTCATCACCGGGATCATCGTGATCGCCATGCCGAGGCCGCGTAGTACCAGGGAACCTCCGAGTATCCACTCACTCGGGCTGTGGCCGGCCTGGGTGTACGCGACCTGGCCCAGCACGGTGAGCAGGAGGCCGATGATCACCATCGTGCGTGCGGACATCTTGTTCGCCCGCGGGGCGAAGACGGCCATTCCGATGCCCAGGCCGAGGCCCTGCGGGGCCAGCAGCAGCCCGGCGCCGGTCGCGTCCCGGCCGCGCGCGACCTGCTCGTAGAGCGGGGTCAGGAACATGGCGCCGAACAGCGACATACCGAACAGGAACATCAGCGTGACGGAGCCGAGGAACGCCGGCGTGCGCAGCAGCCGCAGGTCGATGATCGGCTCGACCTTGGTGCGCAGCGCGTGCACGGCGAAGGCGGCGAGCAGTACCAGCCCGATCAGCATCGGGACGAGGACGTGCGCGTTGGCGAACTCGCCCTTGCTGCCCGCCTCCGAGAAGCCGTAGACGGCGACGGCCAGTCCGGGGGAGAGCAGCGCCAGGCCCACGACGTCGAGCGGATGGCGTTCGCTGCCGCGGCCGGCCGGCAGGGTCCGTTGCGCCAGCAGGATCGCGATGAGGCAGACCGGGATGTTGACGAAGAAGATCCAGCGCCAGCTGATGTTGTCCACGATCACGCCGCCGAGGACCGGGCCGAGGATCGGCGTCAGGATCGCCGGGACGGAGATCGCCGCCATCACCTTGGGCAGCTGGGACGGCCCGGCGGCCTGCGCCAGGATCGTCTGCATCAGCGGCAGCAGCATGCCGCCGCCGAGGCCCTGCACCACGCGGAACCCGATCAGGCTGCCCGCCGACCAGGCGACGCCGCACAGCACCGAGCCGACCAGGAACAGCGCCAGCGACAGGATCCACATCTGCTTTCCGCCGAAGCGTTCCACCGACCAGCCGGTAAGCGGGATCACCATCGCCAGCGCCAGCAGATAACCGGTCGAGACCCACTGGATGGTCGAGACGCCGACGTGGAAATGATTTCCGAGAGTCTGGATGGCGACCGAGGTGATCGTCGCGTCCAGCTGTACGACGACGGCGCCGACCAGGATGACCAGCGCGAGGCGGATCAGCGCCGGATCGAGCTTGTCGTTCTGCGTGCTACTTCCGGCGCCTGCCGGCGCGGGCGTGGCCGTGGCCGTGTCGGACGCGGACGCGGCCGGGGCCGGGGCCGGGGCCGGGGTCTGCGATGCCGCGGGCGGTGAGGAGCTCATCGGCCTCTCCGTTTGGGGCGGTGGGATGGGGTAGGGGGCGCACTGCGTCGTGGACGCGCCAGACCTTCGACGTGCCAGGCCTTCGACGTGCCAGGCCTTCGACGTGCCAGGCCTTGGACGGGCCATGCCTTGGACGGGCCAGGTCTTCCACGCACTGGGTCTTCAACGCCTCTGGTCGCGGACGGAGGGCACCCGAGGTCGTTCGTCGTTCCTCGTTCGGTGGCGCGGGTGGCATCGGCGTGCGTCGCCTGGTGGCCGGTCCTCGACTCGCAGTCTGCCGCCCTGGCGGGGACTTGGCGTCAACGAGTCTCGGCCGCGGTGGGCAGCGAACGGCGGACCGGCCGGTGCCGCGGGCGCCGCTGGCCGGCACCGGCCAGCATTGGGAGTCACCCGTACGGCCGATGGATACAGTGTATCGCTTCCGATACGGCGTAACGAGTGCTGGAGTGAAACCGGCCGGTTCCGATCCGCGCCCGCCCGCCGGAGATCCCAGATTCCGGACAGGCGCTTGTCAGCCTTCGTATCCTGGGGCGATGCGAGGCCACGCGAACACGCCCCGCACGCCGCCGCGACCGGAACCCGTCGACCCGGCGGCCGGCGACGATCCGGACAGCCTCGAAGGGCTGGAGGCGCTGTGGCTGCGGCCGCCGCGTGCCGAACGGACACCGACGCTGTCGAGGGACGCGATCGTCGCCGCCGCGATCGAGATCGCGGACGCCGAGGGGCTCGACGCGGTATCCATCCGGCGGGTGGCCGGCGCGCTGCGGGCCCGGCCGATGAGCCTGTACTCGCACATCGGGCGCAAACGTGACCTGACTGACCTGATGGCCAACGAGGTGGTCGGCGAGTGCCTCGTGCCCGGCAAGCTACCGGCGGACTGGCGGGCGGCGCTGCGCATGATCGCATATCACACCCGCGACGTAGCATACCGCCATCCGTGGATGCTGAAGGCGGACTCGGTACGGGTCGGGCTCAGCCCGAACGCGCTGCGCCACCTCGAGCAGTCGCTGGGCGCGCTGTCCGGGCTGGACGTCGAAGAGGACCGGAAGATCGAAATCCTGGTCGCCGTGGACACCTACACGATCGGCCAGATCGTCCGTGAGCTGGTGGCCCTGCGGGAGTCCCAGCCGACGGGGGAGGCCAAGACGAGGCCGGTGGTCCAGGCCCCGAAGGTGCGCGGCAGAGCCAGACGCCTGGTGAGCGACGCAACCCCCGCCTACGACGGCCCCACCCGTGAAGCCCCCACTCGCAGCGCCCCTACCCGCGGAGCCCGGATACGGGCGGCGGAGGGCTACCTGCGCCGGCTGCTCGAGACCGGCGAGTACCCGCTCATCGCGGGCCTCGGGATCGACGTGGTCGCTCACGCATACGAGTCCACTTCCGATGTCGCCGACCGCCGCTTCGAGGAAGGCCTCAACTGGCTCCTCAACGGCATCGCGGCATCCCTTGCCTCCGAATCGGGCGGTGGCCCGGCGGTCCGGTGATCCGTCCAGCGGCCGCGGTCGGGCAGCCGATCGCAGGCCGTGGTCGGGCGGGTGATCGCAGCCCGTGGTTGGGCTGCCGATCGCAGGCGGTGGTCGGGTAGACGATCACAGACCGTGGTTAGGCGGCCGACCACAGGTTGTGACGGCGCAGGACATCGCGCAGCAGCTCCGGGCGGTCAGTGATGATGCCCTCGACACCGAGCCCGAGCAGCGTGGACATCGACGCCTCGTCATTGACCGTCCAGACATGCACCGGCAGGCCGAGCGCGTTCATGTAGCGGACGAATCTCGCGTCACACACCGGAAAAGCCCGGAACGAGACCGGCACCTGCACGACGTCGCGGCCGATCAGCCCGCGCGGCCGCCGGGGGCGCCTCGCCGCCGACGGGCCGCGCCGTGGCGACGAGCCGTGCTGCGCAGGCACCATCCTGTCGCTGTCGCTGTCGCTGTCGCTGTCGCTGTCGCTGCTGCTGTCGCTGCTGCCCGCGCCGCCTCCCTGCCGACCGCCGAGCCTGACGCTGCTCAGCCACGGCGGGAGGACACTGCGCAGCCGGGCGACGGCGATCGCCGACATCCCCGCGCCGACACACAGTGCCGGCCCGGCGAGCCGGCGGGCCTCCCGGGCGATCGCGTCGTCGAACGACGTGACGCAGACCCGTTCCAGCGCGTTCGTCCGGCGAAGCGCCTCGACCGTTGGCTCGAGGGCGGCGGCTTCCTTGACGTCGAGATTCAGCCGCATATCCGGCCAGCGATCCAGCAGGTCGTCTAGCCGGGGGATCGGCCCGCCATCGTCCGAGCCCGTCCAGCCAGCCTCGATCCGTCCCGCGAACGCTCCGTCGGGGAGGGCCACGGCGCTGTCGGCGCGCTCGCCGCCGGTGCGAGCGTGTGCCTGAGCATGGGCGACAACCACGGGGCCGCCGCCGGCGGCGGCCGTGGCGGCGGCGGTGGTGGGCGGGCGATGCAGACGGATGCGGCTGGCCTCGGCCAAAGTCAGGTCGGCAAGCCGGCCGGGGCGGTTCGCGACCCGTTCCAGAGTCGAGTCGTGCAGGATCATGACCGTTCCGTCCCGGGTCACGCGGACGTCGGTCTCCAGGTAGCGGTACCCGAGCGCGACGGCGTTCTCGAAGGCCGGCCACGAGTTCTCCGACCACGGCCCAGCCCCACCCCGATGCGCGAAGGGGATCGGTCCTGGGTGGTCAAGGAAGCGGTGGCGGCTCATCGTCGTCCAGGGTTGCTCACGGTCCACCCCATCGGTTGCTCACGGTCGGACGGCTGTTCGTGGTCGGACGTCCGCTCGCGGTCGTCGGGCGTGCTCGCTTCCCATTGTCCGCGGGGGAGCCGGGGCGGCGCCGTCCGGCGCGCGTGAGCAGCCGTTCCGTTCCGATGCGTCGCGCGCGTCGTCAGCCGTTGATGAGCCCGGCGACCGCGTCACGTTCCGTGACCATGCGCCCGGTTGTGCGCTCGTATCGCCGGATGAGATCACCGCCGCGGAACCGGCGGCCGAGCTGGCGCTCGGCGCGCAGTAGAAGATTGCGCCGCGGCGGGGGAAAACGGGTGGCGAGGTCCTCGACAAGCGCACGCCTGTCGGCACCCGCGCGGACGAGTACCCAGGCGGCGCCCGGGTCGAGGACGCCGAGGGCGAGGGCGAGATGCTCGGTCCGGTGCGCCCGGTCGCGGCGAGCCAGGGCCAGCCGAAGCGACGCCTCGTAGGAGGCCTGCGCGTCCAGGCCAAGCGGCGGGGTCATCCGGGCGCACCTCCTGCGCCCGGCGGCCGCGCAGAGGGGGAGCAACGGCTCCCGCAATGGCGGCCGATCCACGGCCCGCGCGCCCGTGAGCAGAAGCAGGCTGTCGATGTCCACCCCGAGAACCGCCAGGGTGTCCCGGTCGGCGGCCACACCGGCCCCGCCGGGCGCCGCCATCGAGACCGCCCCGCGTAGCGCGGCCGCGGCCGCGCCGTGCCCGGCCAACGTGGTGGCCGTCGCATCATGACCCATCGCGAGCGCGAGCAGCAGGTGCTCGCGCTCGCGCGGGAATGTCCCAGGTCGCGGGCCACCGCGACGGCGCGGCCCACAGACCGGTCCAGATCAGGATGGTCGCCACGGAACATGGCCTTCCTCCGCTCTCGTCGGCACTGGAGCTCTCATGAGAGTTCGAGGTGGTTCGAGGTTCGTTCGAAGTTCGGTCGGTTTGGCCGGGACCTCGGAGGTGGTCGGCGAACGAGATCTCGTCGGTGGCCGGCGTTCGAGGCCTCGCCGATGGTTGGTCGCTGGTGGTCGGTGGTCGGTGGTCGGTGGTCCGGGGCGGGGCGAGGCGGGGTCTTGTTGGCATTCGAGGTTTTGTCGGCGCACGAAACCTTGGAAGCCCTGTCCGAAGCCTTGTCGCGCTCGGAGTCCGTCAGGTCTCGTCGGCCCGGTGGTACTTGCGATGCACGGTCTGTTTCGTGACGCCGAGCCGGATCGCGATCTCCCGCCAGGACCAGCCAGCCCGGCGCGCGGTCGCCACCTGCTCAGCCTCCAGCTGCTCCACGAGCCGGCGCAGCCGGGCAACGGCCCGCAACCCCGTGTCGGGATCCGCGGCGCGCACCGCCTCTCCGAGCCCGACGCCAAGGTCGGCACCAAGATCGGCGCTGGGACGGGCGCTGGGACCGGCGGACGAGGCGTTCGCCATGAACGTCAGCATATGCTGACGAAGCGGAGTGTCAACACATGCTGACGATTGACTGTGTGCGTGGCTCGGAGACCGTCTCTCAGCTCGGATTAGTCGTCACATCCATCGACGCAGGGTGGTCGCTGTGGGTGCTGCTGCTGCCCGGGCGCACGTGACGGATCGACGTTGGGGCGCCCGTGGTGTAGCTGGATGTATCAGTACATAGGGATGGCTGACGTTGCCCGAGCGGAGTGTCCCCGCCCCGCCCATCCCCCTCGCGAGCTGATACAGTCGTTCACGTCGACGCAGGCACCTCCCTAGCGACGACAGGGTGGCAACACCAAAGTAGTTCGGATCAAGGAACATGCGCCGCTAGCTCAATTGGCAGAGCAGCGGACTCTTAATCCGCGGGTTCGGGGTTCAAGTCCCTGGCGGCGCACCCGTAGCTACCAGCCGTTTCGTCCAGTTGGACGGGGCGGCTGATCCTTTTTGGCAGCCACGCTGGCAGCCACAGGTGCGCGGCACGTTCAGTCCTCGTCGTCCGGGTCTTCGTTGTCGTTTTCGTCGTCGTCGCGGTTGGTGACGGCTGTTGGGTCGGTGCCCCAGAGGGCCGCGCCCATGCGGTCGGCCGCGTCGGTCGACAGCTCCGGCGCCACGTGGCTGTAGGTCCCGAGGGTCAGGCCGATCTGGGAGTGGCCCATGATCTCCATGACCACGCGGGGATGGACGCCTTGGGCCAGGAGCAGGCTTGCCATCGTGTGGCGTGCGTCGTGTAGCCGGGCCGCTCGCACGCCGGCCTGTGACAGCAGGTCTTGCCACGCGCGGTGGTCGGCCCGTGGGTCGATCGGCCGCCCGTTCGGCTGGACGAACACGAGGTCGTGTTCGTTGACCCACGCGCCGTGGGCCGCGCGACGTTCCGCGCGCTGCGTGGCACGGTGCGCCCGGAGGGCCGTGGCGAGGTTCGGCGGGATCACGATCGTGCGCCGGCCGGCCCGGCTCTTGGGGCGCACGATCACCAGGCCGCCGCCGGTTCGCCGGGGGCACTTGCGTGCGGTGTCGCAGGTCTTCGGATTGTCGCAGCCGTGCTCCCAGGCCCTCCGTTGCAGCGCCTGCCGAACTGTCAGCGTGGCCCGCGTGGCATCCAGGTCGACCGCATCCCAGGCCAGACCCAGCGCCTCACCCTGACGCAGGCCGAGCGCCAGCGCGACCGACCAGCGGGCCGCGTTGCGCTGCCCCTTCGCCGCATCGAGGACCGCCCTCGCGTCGGACGCGGTCAACGGCCGGACTTCTTCCCGATAGACCGACGGAGGGTCGACCAGCGTAGCCACGTTGCGGGGGATCTTGCCGCGCCGGTGGGCGACCTTCAGCGCCCGGGAGATGATCCGATGTATTTGGAGCACGGTGGCCGCCGCGAGTCCCTCCTTTTCGCACCGCCGGTAGAGCGCTTCGAGATGTTCCGGGGCCAATTGGTCGAGACGGACTTTGCCGAGCGCAGGAATGATCCGGTTCCGCGCATATCCGCGATACGTCGCCAGCGTCGACGGGCGGACCTTTCGCGCCGCGATCGTGTCGAGCCAGAACGTCAGCCACTGCTCCATCGTCAGCGGCTTGGTGCCGGTCACGATCGCGACGCCGTCTTCTTGTTCGCGGCGCACCGTGCGTAGCTTCTCGGCGACCTCGGCGCGGGTCCGGCCGGACAGGTACTTGCGTTGCCGCTTGCCGTCCTTCCACCCCAGATCGACCGTTGCCCGCCAGCGGCCGGAAGCGTCCTTGTAGATCGCACCCTCGCCGGCGCCTCGCCGGCCCTTGCGCGCGGCCATCACGCCACGCCCGGTCGGTTGCCGAGAGGCTCGTACATCACTTCGGCCAGTGCGAGCCCGCGGCGGGCCGCGGCGCGGGTGTGGGCATCGATCATGCCGGCGGCGACGTCCTCGGCGACGGCCCGCAGGGCGCCGAGGGCGTAGGAGTCCGGATAGGCGACCTGGTAGCGCACCAGTTCTGCACGCGCGGCGTCCAGCTCGGCTGCCGTGAGGTCATGGCCATTGGAGTTTGTTGCGGACGGAGTGGGGCCGTGCCCAGGCATGGTGAGGTCAGCTCCATTGGGAGAAAAGAATGGGTCGGATCGCCGGGCGCGTGTGTCGCTGCCGGGCGCCGGTGGGGATTCCGTTCTCTGGGCGGTGGATGGTCTGTCGGGGTGCCGGCCGCGTCCAGGGAGCGCTTCGCGCGTCGCTACGCGATCGGCCTTCGGCCGACCCTGGACACGTCCGACACCCCGACAGCTGGAAAAGCCGCCAGAGAACGGAAGAAAAATGGGGGCAGGGCAGGCAGGAGTCCCGCTACGGGTGGGAAACGCCTGCCGCTGCCGGGATCAGCGGAGACGCCGGGACGAGCAGTGCGCCGTCAAGGGCTGACACGAGAAGGCCGCGCCGCGCGGCGGCTGCGCGCGGCCCTGGCGGGCCGTGCTCGCCGGCGAGGCACGTGGGCCTCTCGGGCCGCGACCGATTACCCGACGCTGTCCAGTGGCTATCGACTGCCTATCTGCACACAGCACACGACTCTAAGGATCACTGCGCCCGCGTCTGAAGCTCCGGGAGCATTTGCATCCACAGAGAGTTTCTGCGCCCCGGAAGCCAAGCCGGGTCAGCTCCGAATCGACTAGTCGTAACAGCCGTGATACGGGCAAGTTCTGGGGGAACGAGACTAGCAGGTGGACTTGGAAATAGATCCGGATTTCCGTCGAGCCCGCAGATTGTATATGCTTGCCAGAGTTTGACCGCAGCATCTCGATGTCCGAGGTTCCACATGTCGATCGCAACAAGCGCCACTGCACCGTAGGGTTCGCGCGTTGCCCACGGCGTTTCGCGTCGAGCTGCGAGGATAATAACTGCAATTCCCTCCGCACAGATTCTGGTTGCCGGACGGAGTTCATAGTGCGGCCCAAGCGCACGAAGCATGCGCAATGCGGATAGTAGAAATGGATGCCTGGCGGTTGGAATTCGCCACTTGCGCCGCAGATTCGACGCATTCCTGACAAAGAAATGCGTCACGTAGAGACAGACTACTGTCGCGTCGTCGGCATGGCGTTCTACTCTTCGTCTTAACGGTGCGCGGATATTGAGCCGACCCGCGTAGATCGCTTGCAACGTCTCCATTCGAAGGCGGACACGGGCCGATTCCGTCGCCCGACTCGCCAGCGCATCGCACACGAGTTGCAAGAGAACGCGGTCATGAGCCTCGACGCTGTGAGAAAAGATCTCAGAGAGCGCCCCTACTGGATCCGGCCCCTGAAAATCAAGATTGTACCTTTGAATATTAGTCGACCTGCTTGCGCCAGATATAAAACCAAACTTTCGGATCGCAGCCGCAGTCACATGGCCAGAAAAATCACGCGCGAGGTGATCGAGGTTCGAGAAATAGACTTGCTCCAGAAATATCGCCGCAATCGACAAGAGGGTTGAAGCGAAACTGATAACACTCCAACTCGTTGCCCTCGCAAGGTCATCATGCGAACCGGAGTCGGCCTCGATACGCAGAATAGTCGACTGGGCGATCACCAAGATAAGAGTGAACCAGCATGCAACTGCAGCGACGCTTTTGTTCAGCACAGCTCGCAACTTCCGCGTTCCGACCAGGCCGCCGGAGGCTTGGACGGCAGTGAAGGCCACTACCCCTACCACGAGTGTCGTCGCGCCCGCAAGCTGAAGAAGCCAGGATGAGAGATCCGTGGCCAAGCTGGAAAGCTGCGTATCCGAAAGACTGTCGATGACCGTCAGTGGCGGAAGTGGAACGGAATATGGCAGGAGCACAGCTCCAAACGCCATCAGCAGAGATGCGTATGCCAGATGCTTTGGCTGCATCACTGACCTTCCGTGCCCATGACCGCGATAAGACGACGCGCTAGACCGCCGGTACGGCGCGCGCCGCAGACTGTGACAACGTCGAGATCACCGATCAGCCGGTTCCATTCGTCAAGCAACATCGACGAGTCCACGACCTTCGCTTCGACTCCTCGATCGACCAATTCGGTCACGAGCATCGCACTGCTGACTGCGAGGACGTCCTCCCGCGAATCAGCAGTACCTGGAACAATCTCGTCAAGAAATACCGCATCAAACAACGAGAGAGCATCCAAGAAGGCTGACCTTAGAGTATTAGTTCTTCGAAAACCAATCAACTGTAGATAGATGCCGATCTTCGATTCTGAATATTGCTCACGTAATGCGCGCAAGCCGGCAAGAAGTTGCTCAGGATGATGGGCATAATCATCAATAACTACTGGCCGACCCACATTGACACGCTCCAGTCGGCGCCCTAGGCTTCGGAAGTCATCGAGTAGGCTGCTTGTCTGCGCCAAGTCGTACTCGCCACTCCAAAGACTTACCCCGACGGCGGCCATCACAGCGTTTGTTACATTGTGACGGCCGCCTACGCTCAGCTTCATTCGAATTTCATCGGAGTGATTCCGACAAACTATTACCTCCTGAGAATATTCATCGATCTTGGATCGTCGGATGACAACATCATCTTCCGGGCCATACCCCACGCGAATAGTCGGCAGCTGCTTGGAAAGCCGTGCGATGAGGAGGTCGGTGTCCGCGTCCCCTCGGCCTCGTGTGATCAATACTTCTGCCTGGCTCGCGAACGAGATGAACGCGTCTTGCATCTCCTCGCGAGTACCATAACATTCAATGTGCTCACCCCAATAGAGGTTGGTAATTACTGCAACCTCTCGAGGAACGTTTAAGAATGCTTGGCGGTATTCGCATGCCTCGACAATTGCCGACCGTCCGTCCCCTATTGAATAATTTACGCCGCTCATGTTTGGATCATATGCGCCGACCAAGACGAACGGCTCAAGATGAAGTCGCCGGGCAATATGGGCCGCCATAGCGGTGGTCGTGGATTTCCCGGTGACACCTGCAACGGCGAGCGTGCGGGCATTACGCAATAGCAGGCCGAGCAGCTGTTCGCGTCGTAGCACGGGGATTCCGCGCTTCCTTGCGGCCACCACCTCGCGATGGGTGTCCTCGACGTATGACGCAACAACCAATGCGTCGGTAGATTCTGGCCCAACATGTGCGATGTTGTTTCCCAGAGTAATATCAATTGGCAAGGATTCCGCTAGTTGGTGAAGGAGATCGTAGTCGGGGTTCGGAGGCTGGCTATCACAACCAGACACCAGATGCCCGCGGTTCATCATGAGCGCGGCGAGCGCGCTCATGCTCTGGCCTCGAACTCCGAGGAAATGAATCCTCTTTGGTAAATCTGTTATCCTCATTCTTGCCCGTCCGGTCGACATTTAGGTATGTTACAAAGCGACTATGGAGGCACCAATGGAAAGAAGCTTGTCGACGAATCGAGAATATCCGCGTCGAATTTGAGCAGAATTCCATACGGTAGACCAACGCGGGCCATCGGCGGCTAAGGCTGCGACAACCATGGCAGCCCCAGCCCGGATGTCAGGCGCGGGGCCGCGTGCAGGTTGCACACAGCTCGGATAGACGCGGTAGTGCCACCCGCTCGAAATAGGTAACCTGCGCGTGGCTATTCCGAAGCTTCTGAGAACTGCGAGATGTGAGATCCTGCCTGGGAACGTTAGATCACGTACGAGGCTCGGCGTGCTTCGGCGGGCGAGAAGTGGCACGATTTGTGGATGAAGGTCTGTGGGAAAGTAGGGCGAGGAGCCCGCAGTCAAGCCGGCTTCGCCTAAATCTCGGCCCGGTCCGGCCTCAATGCCGTCAGCTACCGGGCAAAGTTCTACTCCGACCCTGCCGAGTTGCTTCCAGAGTGGATCATAAAGCGCCAAGTCCGAGCTTGTGAGGCAGACCCGCCCGCCCGTCAAGGCTGCGGCTATCGCAAATGTCCCAGCCTCGATTCGGTCTGCCCTGACTCTCACCTCTGCCGGTTGCGGAGAGTGCGGACCGGTCACCTCAATACGATTAGCGTCGGTCCGTTGGAAGTCGACCCCCCAACACCGGAGGAGGTGAATCACTTCCTCGACCTCTGGCGAATCGTTGATCTCCAGCAGCTCGGATGTGCCATCAATCGTTGCCGCAGTCAACAGCGCCGTGATTGTGGCGCCTAGACTTGGCCCCGCAGCGCCATCGAGGCGCACGGAGAAGGGTCGAAGTCGTTCCGCGACAATGCTGATCGAGCCGCCCCGTTTCGTGACTTGGGCACCAGCCTCCCGGAGAACTCGTAGGTGAATGTCGATTGGACGTTCCGAGAACGAGCACCCCCCTGGTACAAATGTAGTAGCCCGTCCGTACCTAAGGGATAACGCGGCCGCGGCAATTATGCTCGCTCGAACGCTGCTCGCCAGGCTTCGGCTGATCGCGCCCGAGTCTAACCTGCGGCACGACTTTATCTCCACGTGCCCGGCGGAGTCCTGCTCGACGTCCATGCCGTTCGACTTGGCGATATCGAGCATCGATTGAATATCGGTCACGGCCGGGACATGCGAAAATTTCGTCGGAGCATCAGAAAGAAGCGCCGTCGCGATCAGGAAGCCTGCCGATGTCTTCCCGCCGCTAATCTGGATGGCTCCTCGCAGGGGGATGCCGCCATGTATCTTCAGACCGCCGAGCATCTGTCTTCCCCCGTGTTCTATCAAATTTTATGGCAGCTGGTTAACCATCGATGCGGGAATCCGTGTATGCTCTCGGTGCTGACCATGTGGGCAGCAGGGCGGGCCGGCGCCACGAGGGGAGTGGCATGAAGTCGCACCAGGTCCCGTCAAAGGGAAAGGCGCCTGAATCGATTAGGTGAATGACACGGTCGGCTTCTGCTCTGATTTTCGCAGCCTGGTCCGCCGTCCAGAACAAGGGATGACCGATCCTTTCGACGAACTCGTCTTCATCCTTGATCCGCCAAGTTCTGTCCGCCTCAACCCATACGTCAAGAGCCTGATCGCTGGTATCAACACCATCCGACCAACGTGTTACAGGTTCCTCCATATTCACATACCAGTGTCTGAATTCACCTTTTTCGAAAAACCACCAGACGGAAAATCCTGAATGGTCAGGGGGAAACCACTGCAAGAGATCCGCCCGCCTCCATTCGGAGTCGAGGAGGTGTAACTCCACACTAAGTAGGTCTGCGAGGAGGCGCGGTTGGCGCCGGTCCGCTGTCATTGTCGACTTCACCGGAGTTCCCGCCGGCAACCAAACGAGTAGGCCGTGAGACCGGTCCTCGATGACCCTTGTCGGCCTGACCTCACGCAACGTCTTTCGACGCCAGTAGCGGACCATGACGGTTGAGCCCTCTCGGAAGGACACAGCTCCCACGGTACTCCAGGGGTGGTTGCCTCGAGGGCAAGACGGCTCGAGGCGGCTCGATCGAGGCACTCATCCTAGTGGTGTCCATGGCTTTCCACCCCGCTCGAGGTAACTTTCTGATATACATCGAACACGATACGCGACTGTCCTGGCGTACCAGGCGCAACGGCCCTACTCCTTTGACTGCCAGAGTGGCAGCCAGGCCGGCGGACATCGATGGACGAGCGCGGACGTCCGCGGGATCGGGATGGCGTGCGACCTGGACGGCGAACGAATGCAGCCGAGCGTCCGGTGATCTCATGATCTCCTGGCTAACCCTCGGTTCGCGGCCCGCCGCGGCGACAGGCTGGGGCTTCGGACCGCTGTTGCCGGCCGCGGTCGAGGCTCCCAGGCCAGGATGACAGCCAAGCTGACAGGCGAGCCCACGGCCTGAGGCGGACCGCAGTGGACGTCCACGCACGCCAGACCCCCAGCGACCAGAGCCCGCGGACGTCTGTGGACCACGGTGGATGATCCAGATCAAACTACGGAACAGAAGGTTGATGCCTGGGCGTGCGCCCGGGGTCGCATCCGCGGCGTACAGCCATTGGTACAGCCAAGCCCGCGGACACCGGCGGACGAGCATGGACGTCGGTGGACGCGGGCAGGGCTGTGACCAGGATCGACGGACGACTGCGGACGTCCGCGTACACCTCGGGCCGATCTTGTAATCGGGCGGTTGGGGTTTGACTTTCGGTAGTTCCGTGCGACTCGCGGGGGAGTCAGAGTGCAGGCGTCGCGGTGATCCGATCGCGGCCAGCGCGGGAGATCGGATAGGTGAGGCCGTCCCGCTTGCGGGGGGTGTCGACGGCGACATAGCCAAGAACGGC
>Ga0068859_100004453_pt1 | contig 14289 bp, 7 predicted proteins | sample KBSSwiS22_FD_66585 | JGI IMG/M metagenome (GOLD analysis project Ga0068859, IMG submission 66585) | Switchgrass rhizosphere microbial communities from Kellogg Biological Station, Michigan, USA - KBS Switchgrass S2-2 | ecosystem: Host-associated > Plants > Roots > Rhizosphere > Soil ... | reverse complement strand
GACCTTTGGGATTCAGCGTGATGAAGAAGCGTCCTTGGTTCTTCGCAGTGTTGCCGCCAGCGAAGCCGACGATGGTCTGCACGTTGGGATCGCGCATGACAATCCGCACGTACTGCTCCATCTTCTCCTTCATTGCGGCAAAAGAGGTGTCCTGATCGGCTTGCACGCTTCCCATTACGCGGCCAGTGTCCTGTTGGGGAAAGAATCCCATGGGAACCGCCGTATACAGATAGATGGAGAGAGCGGCGGTTCCGAGCGTCACCAGAAGAGTTGCAAATTGGTGACGCAAGACCACAGTCAACGCCCGGCGGTATATGTTCAACACGCCGTTGAAGACCGCTTCCGAGAAACGATAGAAGCGTCCGTGGGTATCTTCTTCTGGTCTGTGTAGGATCTGCGCGCACATCATCGGCGTGGTACTGAGAGAAATCAGCAGGGAGACCCCGATGGCTGAGCTCAGCACCACCGCAAACTCACGGAACAGTCGTCCCACAATGCCGCCCATCATCAGGATCGGAATGAACACCGCCACTAGCGACGTACTCATCGAGAGCACGGTGAATCCAATCTCCCGGGCTCCGCGAAATGCCGCCGCAATCGGCGTCATTCCCGCCTCAATGTGGCGGGTGATGTTCTCGAGCACGACGATGGCATCGTCGACCACGAAACCTGTCGAAATGGCCAGTGCCATCAGCGACAAGTTGTCGAGGCTGTAACCGCAGGCATACATGACTGCGAAAGTCCCGATCAGGGACAAAGGAACTGCGATGCTGGGAATGATGGTGGCGCGGACGGTTCGCAGAAACAGAAACACCACCATGATTACCAGAGCAACCGAAATCAAAATGGTGATTTCAATGTCGTGTACGGACGCTCGGATGGTAGTCGTACGGTCCATCACGACGTCGACATGGATCGCCGGAGAGATCGAATTCGCCAGCTCTGGCATCAGCGAATAGACACGATCTACCGTATCGATGATGTTTGCCCCGGGCTGGCGGAAGACAATGATGAGAACCGCGGGCTTGCCGGAGACGTTCGGATCGGTCGTGCCATGTGCCGCCAGACCGACCACGCGAGTGTCTTCGACCGAATCGGCAACCTTGGCGACATCGCCCAGCCTTACGGTGCCGCCGTTGTTGCTGGCGATAACCAGAGGCTCGTACTGTTTGGCGACTTTGATCTGATCATTGGCTGTGATTGCCCAGGTGTTGATCGCATTCGCCACGTCGCCTTTGGGGCGGTTGGCGTTGGCCGCACCCAGGGCGTTGCGCACCGTGTCCAGCCCCAGTCCCAGCTTGTTCAGCAGATTTGGATTCACCTCAGCGCGAACCGCGGGCCGGGCGGCACCGCCCACGAAGACCTGTCCGACGCCGCTCACCTGGGCCAACTTCTGAGAAAGCACGGAATCGGCGGAGTCGTACATCTGCGGCAGGGTCATGGTGTCGGAGGTGAGCGACAGAATCAGAATCGGTGCGTCCGCCGGATTCACCTTGCGATACGTAGGATTGCCTGGCATGTACGAAGGTAGCTGGCTACGTGCCGCATTGATGGCCGCTTGCACGTCGCGCCCGGCAGCATCGATGTCGCGATCTAGATCGAATTGCAGGGTGATGCCGGTCGAACCAGTTTGACTGGTCGAGGTCATCTGGTTCACACCGGCAATTCGCCCAAACTGTCGTTCGAGGGGCGTTGCAACGGCAGATGCCATGGTCTCGGGACTTGCCCCTGGTAAAGAAGCGCCCACGCTGATGACGGGAAATTCAACTTGCGGCAGTGGCGCCACCGGCAGAAACCGAAAGGCGAGGATTCCGGCTAGCAGAACGCCCAAGGTGATCAGCGAGGTGCCGACCGGCCGCTTGATAAATGGGGACGATACGCTCACTTAGTCTCCCGTCACCGGCTCCTCGGTAAAATGGCGGAACCCGAGGTGCGAAAAACGCGCAGACAAGCGATCGAACCACAGATAGACGACTGGGGTCGTATACAACGTGAGCAACTGACTCACCAGCAGTCCGCCCACGATCGTGATGCCAAGTGGGTGACGCAACTCCGATCCGGTGCCGGTTCCAAGCGCTAACGGTAATCCTCCAAACAGCGCTGCCATGGTTGTCATCATGATCGGCCGAAAACGGAGTAGCGAAGCCTGATAGATGGCTTCTTCGGGTTTCTTGTGCTCGTCACGCTCGGCCTCGAGCGCAAAGTCGATCATCATAATGGCGTTTTTCTTCACGATTCCGATTAGCAGGATGATGCCGATCAGGCTGACCACACCCAGGTCATTTCCGGTGAGAATCAGCGCTAGCAGTGCGCCGACACCGGCAGACGGCAGAGTCGAAAGAATGGTGATCGGGTGAATGTAGCTTTCATACAACACACCCAGAACGATGTAGACCGTTACAATTGCCGCTAGAATCAGCAGCGGTTCGCTCGACAGCGAGTTGCGGAACGCAGCTGCCGTACCTTGAAAGCTGGTCTGAATGCTGGGGGGCAGTCCGATTTCCTGCTCCGCAGCGTCAATCGCCTTGGTTGCTTCGCCCAGCGAGACACCCGGTGCAAGATTGAACGACAGTGTCACCACTGGAAACTGTCCTTGGTGGTTAATTGCCAGTGTGGCATTGCTCTGCTGGATGTGACTGAAAGCCGAGAGCGGAACCTGGTTCCCGTTCGTGGACTTCACATACAGGGTGTGCAATGAGCTCGGATCCTGCTGGAATTGTGGATCGACCTCGAGCACCACGTGATATTGATTGAGCTGGGTATAGATGGTCGAAACCTGCCGCTGCCCGAATGCGTCGTACAGCGTGTTGTCGACCGCGGTCGGAGTCACACCCAGCCGCGAGGCCGTATCGCGGTCGATCACCAGATCTGCTTGCAGCCCTCCAGTTTGCTGGTCGGTCGCGACGTCGAGCAGTTCTGGCGAAGACCGCAGTTTCTCCAAAAGGCGCTCGGACCATGTTGCCAGCTCATTCGCATCTGTCGACTGCAGCGAGTACTGATACTGTGTGCGGCTGACGCGACTCTCCACCGTCAAGTCCTGCACCGGCTGCATGTACAGCGTAATCCCTTGCACCTGCTGCTGTAACTTCGGTGCCATGCGGCGAATGATGGCAGTGGCGGACGCACTACGTTCATCGCGCGGCTTCAAATTGATCTGAACCCGGCCGCTGTTAAGAGTGGGATTGGTTCCGTCCACCCCGATAAACAAAGATAAGCTGGCGACATCCGGATCCTGCAAGATCACTCGCGCCAGTTGCTGCTGGCGCTCCGACATCGCGGAAAAGGAGATATTCTGCGGCGCATCCGAGATGCCGAGAATCACGCCCGTATCCTGAACCGGGAAGAATCCCTTGGGCACAACAACATAAAGCACGAGGGTGAGGACTAAGGTGCCCACAGTTACCAATAACGTCGCTGTCTGGTGCCGCAACACCCACTTCAGGGTGCGACCATAGAATTGAATGACCCGCTCATAGATGTCCTCCGACCACTTGTAAAACCGGCCGTGTTGAGAGAGTTCCTTCGACTTCAGTAGCTTGGCGGCCATCATGGGCGTGAGCGTCAACGAGACCACTGCCGAGACCAGGATCGTGACCGCCAGGGTGACGGCAAACTCGCGGAACAGCCGCCCGACCACGTCGCCCATGAACAGCAGAGGAATGAGCACCGCGATCAACGAGACTGTCAAGGAAACGATGGTGAAGCCTATCTGGCCCGCTCCTTTGAGCGCGGCGTTGAGCGGGGAGTCTCCCGCATCGAGAAAACGATCGATGTTTTCCAGCATGACGATTGCGTCGTCGACCACAAAACCGGTCGAAATCGTCAGAGCCATGAGGGTGAGGTTGTTCAGGCTGTAACCCAACAGGTACATGATCCCGAATGTGCCTACGATCGAAAGCGGGACGGCAAAACTTGGGATAACGGTGGCTCGCAGATTGCGAAGGAAGAGAAAGATCACCATCACGACCAGCGCGATCGTGAGCGACAGTTCGAACTCAACGTCTTTGACCGACGCCCGGATTGTCTCCGTACGGTCGGTAAGAACACTAACCTTGACGGCGGAGGGCAGGGAACTCTGCAAAACCGGAAGTAGCTTCCTGATGCGATCGACAACGCTGATGATGTTCGCGCCAGGCTGCCGCTGGATGTTGACGATCACGGCTGGCGAAAGCGTGCTGCCCGCACCCATCCACGCCGCTTGTTGCGTGTTTTCAATGCTGTCGGAGACGGTTGCCACATCGCTTAACCGCACCGGAGCCCCGTTGCGATAGGCCACCACGATGGGCGCGTATTCCTCGCCCGCAAGTAGCTGGTCATTGGCATCGATGGTGAAGGACTGTCGCGGTCCGTCCAGCGTGCCCTTGGCCTGGTCGACATTGGCCGAGGCGAGAGCGGTTCTGACATCTTCCAGTCCAATGCCATAGGAAGCCAGCGCTGTCGGGTTTGCCTGAATGCGCACCGCGGGTTTCTGGCCGCCGCTGATCGATACCAGGCCTACGCCGCTGACCTGCGAAATTTTCTGCGCCAGCTGGGTGTCGGCGAGGTCCTCGACCTTAGATAGCGGCAGTGTCGGCGATGTCAAAGCCAGAGTGAGAATTGGTGCATCGGCGGGGTTGACTTTGCTGTAGATCGGGGGATTGGGCAGATCTTGTGGAAGGTACGTGCCCGCGGAGTTGATCGCGGCTTGTACCTGCTGTTCTTCGATGTCGATGTCCTGATCGAGCCCGAATTGTAGAGTGATGATCGAGCTGCCCAGAGAGCTCGACGAAGTCATCTGACTTAGACCGGGCACCTGGCCAAATTGGCGTTCGAGCGGCGCGGTCACAGACGAGGCCATCACCGTCGGATCCGCCCCGGGATAAAACGTCATGACCTGAATGGTCGGATAGTCCACTTCGGGCAATGCCGATACCGGCAGCTGCCGGTATGCAACGATACCCACCAGCAGCACCCCGAACATCAGCAGGGACGTTGCGACGGGGCGAAGAATGAATAACCGCGACGGATTCATCGCGAGGGAGTTCCTTTGTTCCGCGATCCGGCTTCCTTAGGTCCATTCTGATTCCGGTGATCGCCGGGAGCTGCTTGCTGCGACCGATCGTTCGGATTGGGATTGGGCTGCCCAGGATTACCGGCACGTTGGGCCGAGCCAGCTGCATTCTGATTTCCTCTGACCGGCATTGCCGGCGTGGTGTGAGGCTCTACTCGGCTGTTATTTTGCAGTTTGTCCTGGCCGTCGGTCACGACGGTTTCGCTCGGAGAAACTCCGCTCGCGATCTGGGCGAGAGTGCCTTCGGTGGTTGCGACTTCCACGTTCCTTGCCTCCACCGTCTTGTCCGGCCTTACCACGTAGACGTAGGTGCCTTCCGGCCCTTGCTGAATCGCCGCTGACGGCATCACGGTCGCATTCTTCCGTGTTTCAAGCAGCAGATGGATGTTCACGAACTGGTTCGGCCAGAGCACACTGTCTTCATTGCTGAAGACTGCCTTCAACCGTCCCGTGCCTGTGGTCTGATCAATCTGATTGTCGATGGTTAGCAGTTTCCCGGTTGCAATCTTGGTGGAATCATCTCGACTGTAAGCATCCACCACCAGCGATCCGCGGCGGAGCTGTTTCGCAACGGTTGGTAATTGATCTTCCGGCAGAGTGAAGATTGCGGTAATCGGCTGCAGTTGCGTGATCACCAGCATTGGGTTCGTGTCCGAGGCGTGGACCATGTTTCCCGGATCCACCAAACGCAAGCCGATGCGCCCGCTTTGCGGAGCCGTGATGTGGCAGTACGAAAGGTTCAGCTTGGCATTGTCCACCAGCGCTTGGTCATTTCGGACCGTTCCGTCCAGCTGGTCGACGGTGGCTTTTTGCGTGTCTACTTGCTGTTGCGAAATTGCCCCAGAATTCTGCAGCAGATCTTTGTAGCGTTGATAGTTCAGTTGTGCATCGCGCAAAGAGGCTTGGTCTTTGAACAATGTCGCCTGGGCTTGATCGAGTTGCACCTGATAGGGTCGCGGATCAATCACCGCCAACAGGTCCCCTTTGTTCACGTGCTCGCCTTCGCGAAACTTTACCTCGAGGAGTTGACCGTCGACTCGGCTCTTTACACTCACCGTGTAATAGGCCTGAATCGATCCCAGTCCATTGAGGTAAACGGGGAAATCCTGCTTTAGAACCGGAGCTACCGTGACCGGCATCGTCTGCGGCGCGTTGGCGCGAGCGGTTGAGGGCGCGCGCGATCCGCTGTTGCACGCCGTGAGGGCGAGAGCGATGAGAATACCTGCAAGAAGCAGAATCAGAGTGCGAGAGAATTGCCCGGCTACATTACCCATTTTGTTCATGCATGCCTGTCGTTATCCTAAGGATCAAAACTGTCCATCGTACCGCGTTCGTCATCTTTTTGATGTGTCTGCAAGTCGATTTTCCTCAACTATTTACAAAATTTTACGGAGCTGCTTACGTTCTTCCGCCGAGCCATCCGGGGCGCGCTACCAGGAATGCTTCCAAGCCTTTAGGAGCCTTGCTTTCGGCAAGGCCTCCCTCGAGCCGGAAGCGCTCTGACCGCGGATCTCTCCTTTTGGACTCCTCCCCGGGTCTGACGTATAGTGAACACCCAAAACCGACGTGCCCTCCTCGAACGCCATGCCGGAACTCTGCATCCGCGAGTTGCAATCGGTGGCTGATCTGCGCCGCGCAATTCAGTTGGAAAAGCAGGTCTGGGGCCTGGACGACGCCGATGTCACGTCTCTCACCGGGGCCATCGCGGAGCAGGCATCGGGAGCTTTCTGGCTGGGGGCTTTCGAGAAAGAAGACCTCGCCGGCATCGCCTATGCCTTCCCCAGCCTGCACGACGGTCGAGTCGGGTTTCATTCTCACTTACTGGCAGTGCGGGACTCGCACCGACATCGTGAAGTAGGGTATCGCTTGAAACTTGCTCAGAGGGAACGGGTGCTCGGGCTGGGAGTGAACGAGGTCACCTGGACGTTTGATCCTCTGCGCAGCCGTAATGCTCACTTGAACTTTGCGAGACTGGGCGTCATTTCGGAGAAATATCTAGTCGACTTCTATGGGCCGCAAACCTCCAGCCCTCTGCATGTGAATAGCACGGACCGGCTATGGGTGAGATGGCAGTTGGCATCGCCCCGCGTTGGCGAGCGTCTTCGAGGGAAGGACGCGCGGGTTGAGGTTCTGGACGCTTTGACCCACTTGGAACCATTGGTGCGCTTCAACGGCGACGGGGTGCCTGTGATCGCAGATGTTCCAACCGCCCTCTCCCGTCAACGCATCGCAATCGAGATTCCCAGCGACATCGATCGTATGGAGCAAACCGACATGCCCCTGGCTCGCAAATGGCGGGGGGCAACTCGTGCGGCTTTCACGGCCACAGTTCAGGCTGGATTTGTGGTGAAGGAATTCTGTCGCTCGATCCGCGGACAGCAGGGTCCGGGAGCGTATCTGCTCGAGAAGTCCGCTCCCAGCCTGTGAATCAAACAAATCAAACAATGGGTACGAGCAGTTCCGTCTGCAACTTGTCGTCGGGCGTGACCCGAGGATCGTTCAGGTAATTCTCAATGCAGAACTCAGGGCGCAACTCCAACTTCTGCTCGGCCAAAGTTTTGAAGATCCGATCAAACGCCATCCAAATGTGGGAATAGGGTCCGGTCAGCAGGAATCGCGCATAGTTGCCGGCCTTGACCGCCCGCTGCTGCAAACCCTTCGCCAGTTTCCCTGGCTTTTCCGCAAAGGCTACTCCCGCTTGATAGATCATGGCATCTTCACCGGGCTTCGACTTGTCTATGCCACTCATGCCCAGGTACTCGCGGATTCGCTGTTTATCCAGGTGCTCGAGGATGGGCATCAAGTCATTCCACAGAGGCGGAGCTATCTCCGCAAAGGGCCCGCGGTTCTCGAGAAATACATAGTGGGTGAATGGGCGAGTAACGGTGTCGAAAGTGGGTGTCAGGTTCAGGGTGATCTCCTTCAAGAGTCTCGGACGACTCAGAGCGTAGATCGCTTCGTCCTGGCGGTCTTTTCCCAGTTTGCGAAAATCGCCGGGACTCGACTCGAGCACCTTGCGGAATGTCTTATTGAATGCCGCCGAGGTTTCGTAGCCAATGTTTAAAGCGATCTCGGTTACAGTGGCGTCGGAATCTTCCTGCAACATGCGCAAGCCCGTCATGAGCCGCAAGCGTCGCAAGAACTCGAACGGCGTCTCTCCCACATAGGCATGGAAAAGGCGCGCAAAATGATACGAAGACGATCCTGCTTCGTGGGCTATGCCGTCGAGCGTCATCGGCTCGGATAAATGCAGGCGGATGTATCTCTGTGCGCGCCCGATCTGAGAACGATGAAACTGGCTCTGGTGGGCCTTTTTCCCTTGCATATTGAGATCAGTGTATCGGCATCGGAAACCATGGGCTTTTCCCGAATTGCGCAAATCGGTGGTCTCCCGAAGACAACCTCCCTTGCTGGCAGGTAAAATGCGGGAGCGAAATCATTTATCAAGGATCCCGCATGGCGACCGTTCCCAGTACCCACATTGATTCCGTTCTTCAGGAACAGCGCAAGTTTGAGCCCTCGGCCGAGTTTCGTCAGGCTGCCCACATCCAGAGTGCCGAAGACTACGACCGCATTTATCGCGAGTCGGTCGAGAATCCCGATAAGTTCTGGTCGCGCATCGCCGAAGAACTGCACTGGTTCAAGAGGTGGGACAAGCTGCTCGAATACGATCATCCTTGGGCCAAGTGGTTCGTGGGCGGAGAGCTGAACCTCTCCTACAACTGCCTGGATCGTCATATTCAGACCGCACGCAAGAATAAAGCCGCGCTCATCTGGGAAAGCGAACCGGGCGAGGTCCGTACCCTTACCTATCTGCAGCTCTACAAAGAAGTGCAGAAGTTTGCCAACATATTGAAATCGCTTGGCGTACGGAAGGGCGATCGCGTCGCGATCTATATGGGCATGACGCCGGAGCTTCCCGTGGCCATGCTTGCCTGTGCGCGAATCGGTGCTCCTCATACCGTCATTTTTGGGGGATTCTCTTCGAACGCGCTCATTGACCGCATCCACGACTCGCAAGCGACCTGCGTGGTCACACAAGACGGATCTTTCCGGCGCGGGTCCGAGGTCAAGCTGTTTCCTGTCGTTGAAGAAGCGCTGAAGTCCTGTCCATCGGTGAAGAACGTTGTCGTGTACCGGCGCTCGGGAACACCGATCAACATGCAGTCAGGCCGCGACCACTGGTGGCACGAGTTGATGGCCACTGCCTCGGACGAATGCCCGGCGGAACCGCTCGACGCCGAACATCCGCTTTACATCCTCTACACCTCCGGCACTACGGGAAAGCCGAAGGGCGTAGTTCATACGACTGGCGGGTACTCGGTCGGAACCTACATCACCACCAAGTGGGTCTTTGATCTCCATGAGGAAGACACGTACTGGTGCACGGCCGACATCGGCTGGGTTACGGGACATAGCTATATCGTCTACGGGCCGTTGCAGAATGGCGCCACCAGCCTGATGTATGAAGGCGCACCGAACTTTCCCGAGTGCGACCGCTTCTGGCGAATCATCGATCGCCATCAGGTAAACATTTTTTATACGGCGCCGACGGCGATTCGCACGTTCATCCGCTGGGGGGATGCGTGGCCGAAGAAGCACAAGCTGACCAGCTTGCGCCTGCTTGGCACGGTGGGCGAGCCTATCAATCCTGAGGCCTGGATGTGGTATCGCGAAGTGATCGGACAGGACCGCTGTCCGATCGTTGACACCTGGTGGCAGACCGAGACCGGTCACATCATGATTAGCCCGCTACCGGGCGCGATTGCCACCAAGCCGGGCTCTGCGACCAAACCGATGCCTGGCGTGGTACCAGAAATCGTCAACATGGATGGCGACCCTGTGCCCGATGGCGCAGGAGGCTTCCTGATTCTGAAGCGTCCCTGGCCCGGCATGCTGCGCACGATCTACGGTGACCCGGACCGTTATGTGAAACAGTACTTTTCGCAGATTCGTGGCGCTTACTTCACCGGTGACGGTGCTCGCAAGGATCGAGACGGATACTTCTGGGTGATGGGACGCGTCGACGACGTGATCAACGTTTCTGGCCACCGTCTAAGCACCATGGAAGTGGAGTCCGCTCTGGTCGCACACGACGCGGTTGCCGAAGCCGCGGTCGTCGGACGTCCCGATGAAATTAAGGGCCAGGCCATCGCCGCGTTTGTGACACTTGAAGGCGATCGCAAGCCCTCGCCTGAGCTGAAGGAAGAACTGCGCAAGTGGGTAGCGAAGGAAATAGGATCGCTTGCCAAGCCCGATGACATTCGTTTCACCGACACTTTACCCAAAACCCGCAGCGGGAAGATCATGCGACGCTTGTTGCGCGAGCTTGCTGGCGGGGGCGAGGTAAAAGGCGATACCACTACGCTAGAAGACTTCAGCGTGCTGGCAAAACTCAAAGAGCAGGAAGAGGCCTAGATCTATTTCACCTGAAAGTTACCGGCATCGAGCGGAATGTTGTCGCGCAGCCCCGTCACCGTCATTTGCCAATCAAACAGGAGGGTTCTTCCCGAGCCCGTGGTGACTTGCTCCTGCACAGGCATTTGGCCTTGTCCGGCGCTCGCTTGTCCTAGTTGAGATCCGTCGCAGGTGCTACAGGCTTGCAGATCCTCAGTCCATTGCAAGCGGTAACTGGTCGGGAGCGTCACACCTTCAGTAGTCTTGAAATCGCCGAATTGCTCCTCCAGGGTGTATCGGGATTCCTTCTGGCTAGAACTCTGGATAACGTCGCTGCTCATGTTAGGGGTAATACTCATGGAATAGATCGTGAGTACATGGCGAAAAGTCTCGGGATCAAAGTAGATTTTCACCTGCATGTCGCTCGTCTTTTTGGAAAAGTACTGCAATCCGAGCAGTTCGCGCCCATGCACTTTCTTCCGTCCCAAGCTCTCAACTCGTGCGTGATTTTCTTCCAACCGCATTAGCGCCCAGCCAGTCGAGTATTCGCCACCTAGCAGGCCCTCTTTAATGATGAAGTCCTGGCTGCTGATGAACTGGGCAAATTCCGACCTCTGATGCGACGAGGTTGCGGCTGCGAATCCGGTCTTGGAGCCGTCGAAGGTAAACTGTTCGCCTCGCCAGGTGCCCGCGCCGAAGCGCATTACAAATGCCGACTTATCTTCCGACGAGACGCGTCCCCAGGTGCCGGCTACTTCGCCGCCCCCACCTACCGGAACCCGAAATGTCAACGTTCCCTGGACGACGCGGGACTTGGCGGCGGCGCGAGTTGCGGCCGGAGCAATGGAATCGAGATGGCGGGTGACGATCTCCGCCGGCTTCAGATCGGCGGCCGAGACAAGCCCGATCTGAACCAGGGCGAAAATAAGGACAATCAAGGAAGTAAGAAGAAAAGAAAGACGACGCATACAACCTCCAACCGCCCTGAGCGAAGGGAACACTCGATTTTCTAAGTGGCTGAAGTTTACACAATCATATCGAGCAAAGCGAGAGATTCCTGGATCGATAGCCAGGCCGCAAAGCCGCTTAAAACCTGGTGACTTCCGTAAAATTGAAGTCCCGCACTTTCATCGCCGGCACCACCATGTCGAAGGATTCTTCTCCGCTGGTGCGCACGGGCGTGCTCATGGCTTCCACATGCGAAAGCATTTCAATGAGGCTCTGGTTGAACCGGAAATTACGCAGTCCGCAAACAATCTTGCCGTTTTCAATCAAAAAAGTTCCATCCCGGGTCATGCCGGTGAGAATCTTCTCGTAAGGATCCACTTCGCGGATGTACCAGAGCCGGGTCACCAGGATCCCGCGATCGGTGGAAGCGATCATTTGATCGACCGTCGCCGGCTCTTCCTGCTTCTCGAAGACGATATTCATGGGAGCCTCCCCAATTTCATTGGGGATGGGGAAGCCGTGCCCGGTGGCGTCGATGGGACCAACCTTGTCTCGGTAGGGGGACCGACTCATTTTCGACGCGCTGCCGCGAGAATAGACCAGCCGCTTCACGACCCCTTTCTCGACCAACTGAACCCGCGCGCGTGGTACGCCTTCGCCGTCGAACGGCGACCCGGACTGCAGAGGGTGCGAGACATCGTCCCAGATTGAGATGTTCTCCCCGAATAACCTGGTACCGATGCGGTTGTTTAAGAATGATCGCTGGTCGATGATCGCGAGTCCGCCGAAGTCATAGAAGGCAAATCCCACCGTATCGAGGACGGCCGCCGGTTCCAGAATGACCGTGTACTTACCCGGTGCTATCTCGCGAGGTCCCGCCGACCTCGCTGCCTTCTCCGCTGCAATCTGCGCAAGGTGCGCCGGGCTCAGCTTTGCTATATCAGGCGAGTTTGCCTTCTGCCACCCGGACGAATCCTCCGCCAGCATGGTGATGGATATTTCCGCCGACGTTTGCGTGTGCCAGGCACTCAGGCCCCGCGAATTGAAGATGCCCTCAATCGCTTCCGAGCTCGCGAAGATTCCCGCCGCAATGAACTTGCGCTTCTGTGCAATGGCGACGATCTGTCCTACCCCATCGGCGCGCTCCGCCGGAGTGAGGTTCGCGGTTTCCTGGAAGTACCGCGAAGGGAGCTTGGTTCCGGCCCCGCTGTCTTCGCTTTCATCCGGGGAAGGCATCGGCAGCAAGTCCGGGTCTGGTTCTTGCACTCGTGCCAGACTCTCCGATGCGGAGACGACATCTTTCAGGCTCTCATCGTCGAACTTGTTCGTGGTTGCGCGCGCCGTACGGCCCCCGAACGCGGTACGGACCGAGATTCCATAGTTCTCCTCCGCCATATTTTGATGAATGGTGTTGTTGGCGAACCGCGTCAGGGCGGACCTCCCGCCGGAAAAGAGACACTCCACCTCATCGGTTGTCGCGTATTTACGAATGCGAGAGAAAATCTCAGCCGCTTGGTCGCGAGTCAGCATTCAGCACTCAGTCGGTGACAACACAATGTGAGACAACCGGAAGGTTACGAATAGGCACTCCCCACTCTTACTTTCCTGAATCTTGCCGGCGCGGCACCGTGTCCCGTTCCCATCACTTGCTGTGGCTGGCCTTTGCCGCAGTTCGGTGTTCCCCAAAGCGTCCACTCATCCCGCGAGCAGATGGCGTCCATCGAATTCCAGAACTCGGTCGTGATTCCCGAGTAGGACGGGTTCTTCAGCATTCGTGTGCGCTTGCCGTTTTTGATCTCCCAACCAAGTTCGGTGCCAAACTGGAAGTTGTAGCGCTTGTCGTCGATCGACCAGGACCGGTTGGTCTGAAACAGAATGGCATGCTCGGTTGAAGAGATCAGCTGCTCCATGGTCAGGGGCTGCTCGCCGGGAAGTATGCTGATATTGGTCATGCGAATGATCGGCAGCCGGTTCCAGCTCTCGGCGCGCAGCGTACCTCCCGATCGCTCTAAGCCAATCAGGGGTGCGGTTTCGCGTGAGCTCAGATATCCGGTGAACAGGCCATTTGAAATGATCGGCGTGCATTGCGCCGGAACGCCTTCGTCATCGAACGCGAATGTTCCGAGCCCCGGGCCGTGCTCCTGCCGGGCGTCGGCAACCACATTCACCAGTTCACTGCCATACTTCAGCGTGCGAAGCTTCTCCAAGGTTAAGAACGAGGTGCCGGCGAAGTTCGCTTCCATGCCCAGCACCCGATCGAGTTCGATGGGGTGTCCGACAGATTCGTGAATCTGCAATCCCAGCTGCGAACTTTCGAGAATGATGTCGAAGACACCCTGGGGACACTGCTCGGCCGCGTGCAACGCGACCGCCTCTTCGCCGATCCGCCGCGCGTTCTCAACCAGCTTCAATTCGTCGATCAGCTCATATCCCTTGTTCTGCCACTGTCCCCCGAACGAGCTCGGATACGAGCGCTTCTGAATCTCGCTTCCCGCAAACGAATAGGCAACGTATCCCGCTCCGGTCGTGTACTTCGTCTGATGAATTTCTGAACCCTCCGACGAAAAGAACCATTGTTCCTCCCGCCGAAAATTCATATTGGTCTCGGCTAGCGTCACGCCCGAAACCGAACGGAGTTCGCGGTCGATCTTCTGTAGCAAAGCCAAGTTCTGTTCAATAGAAATCGAGAACGGGTCGACCTCGTGCGGCGTAGTCCACTCCGCTGTGACAGCCTTTTCCGGTGCCAGCGAAACGTCGCTCTGCTTGACTCGAGCCGATGCCTTTGCAATGTCGACGGCACGGGCGGCGGTCGACTCGACCGAAGCTCGGTGGCATTCTCGAGACGATGAAAAGCCCCAAGCACCATCGATCAGCACACGGACGTTGAAGCCCTC
>Ga0068859_100004450_pt1 | contig 14299 bp, 15 predicted proteins | sample KBSSwiS22_FD_66585 | JGI IMG/M metagenome (GOLD analysis project Ga0068859, IMG submission 66585) | Switchgrass rhizosphere microbial communities from Kellogg Biological Station, Michigan, USA - KBS Switchgrass S2-2 | ecosystem: Host-associated > Plants > Roots > Rhizosphere > Soil ... | reverse complement strand
GACGGGGTACTACGCAATCGCATCACCGGCGCGAAGCGACCGCACCACTACCAAGAGTTGGTCATACCTCTCTTGAGCCGCTAGGAAGCTCTCCAATGAATCTCCAAGTGCGTCCGGGGTTGAGCAAGCTTGCATTTTTGCCCATCGTGACAACGCTCATGCTGATCACGTGTTCACCGCCAAGTTACGCTGGAACGCCAAGCTTCCTGTGCAGCAAAGCGAAGACCTGGGTGGAGAAGACCATTTGCGGGAGCGACCGCTTATCCGGTCTGGATCTGGAATTGGCGACCGTATATGCGCGCCTGTTGCGGGTGACCTCAGGTGACACCGAGAAGAACCTGACGTCGGGTCAACGCAAGTGGTGGTCGGCACGCGGCGAATGCAGCAAACAGCAGGATCCTGTCGCTTGTCTGGAGGACAGATACACCGCACGCATCGCGGCTCTCAAGGAACATCCGAATTACACCGAAGCGCGACCCGGCCCGGTGGAGCTTGCACCGGAAAACATTTCGGTTGCAGGTCAGGGTTGGGCAAAATCCCTCTCCCGGTACCTGAAAGCCATTCGCGTTTGCATGCGCAAGGCCCCCGGCGAAGTGAAAGTCGTGACTGCCGGCTGGGACGACGACGAGCACGATCAGGCAGCGGGTGTGCGTATGCGCGGACCAACCAACGAGAACTGGGTGTGCGTAGCCAAGCGCAACGGTACAGAAGTCATCAGCTTCCGCGAAGCGAACAATCTCGAGACCCTTCCGGAGGAAGGTCCGCGGTTCTATCCGGATCCTTCCACGCCTCCGAAGGGAGCATGCGGGAAGCCGGTGCAAATCCTCGACGAGAACGATGCGCCGACCGGTTGGTTAGGGCCGGCCTGCAATCCCAAACCAGCGCAAAACGTGAAGCCGCAGAGCCTGAATCCCCAAGGCGATCCCGAGAGCGCAGTGCGCTGATTCGTGAGAATGGACTACACCACCTTACATCGCTCGCTCACCGGGCAACAACCGCCGGCGGAGTTGAGCCCGGTTTTGAAGGCGCTTTGGCATCTCGCGCGTAAGGAATGGGATCTTGCGCACGCAATCGCACAGGACGGGCGTGACGCCGATAGCCATTGGGTCCACGCCCACTTGCACAGGGTCGAGGGCGATCTGTCGAACGCAGCGTACTGGTACGCCAGAGCAGGCCGCAGCGTTGGTTCTGGCGACCTTGAAGTCGAGTGGGAGAGCATCGTACGGACACTGCTGAACGAAAGCCTCTAAATCTTGCAGCTTGAGGCAAGCTGAAGGTCTGCGTCGAAAGCTAGCCTACGCCCTCCACAGGGACGAACGGCCTGACCGCCTTCCCCTGGCACTGGCCGTGCTAGTAATCCGAACCCGATGGCCGTTTCGTTGCGCCGCCCCGATGACTGGCTCACATGCGGCGAGCGCCGATCGGCCGCAATTCAGAAAAACTCGGATGCAAAGGAACGTCATGTCGCTGACTGCACCCTGGAAGGCGCCGGCTTGTGCCATGCTTATCGCCGCCTTGGCCGGTTGCTCTGGTTTGAGCCCTCGATCCACTCCCACTAGCCAGAAAGCCGCTCTGCTACCGGACTATCACAAAGCGCTAGTCGCCAGTCCAGACAACGTGCTTGGATTCTTCCAATCTTGGCTATCCGCAGTCAAGCCAACGCAACAATCCGCGGACGGTATCAGCTATGCCGTGAAGGGTTCGGAAGCGGACGTTGCCGCCGCATCCGATCGCTTGTTGGCAGGCTACGAAGCCTTCTGCTCCCGGAACAACGGGAAGATCGGAAAGCCCGATGGAACGCCCGGCCAACGTTGCGTGAATGCTTCGGGTCAAGTGCTTGCTCACCTTGGGGTTAACGTGACCCACGGGAGCGGCGGACACATGGCCGGTCTTGAATTCTCGGTGGAAACCGGCGAGAGCGTCCAGCGTGCGCTGAACTTGCAACGAGCACGCTATGCGCAGGTAGCGGAAGTCCTGTCGGGGAACGGCCCGTCCGGCGGTCTTGTCTTGACCAGCGGCGAATCCTTCGATGTCGCAAGATTCGGACGCCTGTCCGGCCCCGACTACTACGCTCTAAATACTCCTACACAGGGTTTGGTCCCCCTTACCGACATACTCAGCGCCAGATGGGGTCCGGACGGACTGCGTCTGATGCTGCGCGATGGTAGTGTCGTAACCGAGCCTGGCCCAAGCCTCACCCCTGCGAAGACCTTGGTGCGCGTGATCCCAGGCCGCGATCAGAGCGTGGAGATCGTCGCTCCGACCTTCGACGTACCGTTTCGATTCGTAGCAGTGAATGCGAAAGCGAAGCACCTTCGACAAATACGCCTCCGGGATACAGCGCAGATTCTCGAAATCACCGTGTCCCCCAAACCGTCGCGGTACGCAGCCGGTTCGCTCGATACTCGCTTCGATAAGAAAGATCAGGATGCGTTCGACAGGGCTGTAACGGCTGATGCCAAAAAAGCAGCCTTGAAGCTCAACCGCACTTCCGATCGTTTGGATCTCGCAAACACGAAACTGCGTGACGAGATCGCCAAAATGGGCCGAACGGGACCATGCTCCATCGCCCAGTCGGAGTCCGGACTGAAAACGGGCGATGTCTCGGTCACCGAATACTACGTATGTGCCGAGTACCGGCGGGAGTCCGACACGCTCCTGCAGAACGGCGGTGAGGTGACTCCGGACAAGACCCCATTGGTTTTCCTGGGGCGAGCCGCGCGTGCGCCCTGGTACAACTTTGACGGTGTCTTACGCTAGCCGAAAGGCAGGAGAAAGAACTTCTAACTATAGTTGCTCGTCCGCAGACCTAAGTGACGTAATTTGCAACAAATCAATGCGCTAGTCGTCATATCGCGACAGATTTCGAGCATCTGCGGGACCGCCTTCCAGTTCGAGGTAATTTTGCGCGGGGGCGGCTTGGTTGGAAAACCCCGTGACGCGTGGCGCTCGGGGCGCCAACACCTTAGTCGGACCTTGCCATCGGCATAAGCGGCGCGGTTTGTGCTTGCGAATTCGGAGCCGTTGTCACAGGCGCACAGATTAACGATTCACATCACAGATTAACGATTCCCGGCGCGCCGACAGTTCGATATGAAAACTGCAGGAGACTTCGCGGATCATGATGCAACCTCAGCGTATGAATGATGTTCTGCACGGCATGTTCCGCGCCGGGCTGCCATGGATCCTGGTTCTTCTACTCGTGATCGGAAACCTCATCTTGTCCCAAACCAGCGCACTGCTGCGCTGACCGTAGTGCCTCAGCGCTTTATGCGCTGACCCTCCCTGCTACCCTCCGGCGCGCTATAGCGCTGACCCTACTGCGTAGCCCGTATGTATGGGCGCGTCGACACGCTTGCGGTGCACTGCATCTGACGGTCCGTCGCAAGCCGACTATCATAGAGTCCAATTTCTGGACCTTGACAGCAGTCTGCAATTCCCAATAACGGATTCGGTCATTCGCGCGTTCGCATTTGAGGCACTTCGACGGGATGGAAACTTCGTCCGCACCGGAAGCTAATCCCCAGATCGCCCCGCGCGAACTTGCTGCGCAATTCGAACTGCGCGATCTGCCTCCCGCGTTTTACGCCGATCCGTTTCCCTATTACCGCGCGCTCCGCATCCACGCGCCGGTCAAGCGCCAACTCGACAGCTCGTACTTGCTGACGCGATACGCAGACATACTCGCCGTATACAAGGACCCGCTCACTTTCAGCTCAGACAAGAAGGCCGAGTTTGGACCCAAGTACGGAGATTCACCGCTGTACGAGCACCACACTAGCAGTCTCGTATTCAACGATCCGCCATTGCACACGCGCGTGCGTAGTCTGATTCTCGGTGCGCTCACGCCCCGGGCGATCGAGGGTATGGAGCCTGCACTCATCGCTCTGGTCGACGATCTGCTCGACCGCCTCGAAGAGAAGGAAACTGTCGACCTGGTAGGGGAATTCGCCGCAGCCATTCCGGTCGAGATCATTGGCAATCTGCTCGCCATTCCGCGCGCCGAGCGAGGTGCATTGCGCGACTGGTCGCTCGCGATTCTAGGCGCGCTTGAACCCTCTCTGCCGTTGGAGGCGCACGAGCGCGGCAATCGAGCTGTGCGCGAATTCCTCGCCCTCCTGGATTCTCTCGTCGCGCAGCGCCGTGCGCAGCCAGGCGACTTGGAGCGTGATGTTCTGACACGCCTGATCCAGGGTAAAGCGATGGGCGAACCCCTGAGCCGGACCGAACTCCTCCACAACTGCATCTTCCTGCTCAACGCCGGGCATGAGACGACTACAAACCTGATCGCCAATGCATTACACGCACTGACACAATGGCCGGGGGAAAGAGCACGCCTCCTCGCACATCCGGAATTGATCAATACCGCCATCGAAGAATTTCTGCGCTTCGAAAGTTCCAACCAATTGGGTAACCGCATCGTTGCGCGCGACACCACCATCGGTGGCATCGAGATGCCCAGAGGGACACAGATCACCTTGTGCATCGGCGCTGCGAACCGCGATCCCGCGCAATTTCCCGAACCCGACCGACTCGATATCGGACGCTCGCCGAATCGTCACCTGGCCTTCGGCTCGGGCCCCCACCAATGCGCGGGGATGCATCTTGCGCGGCTTGAAGGGCGCGTCGCCGTGTCACGCCTGCTGGCAAGGTTTCCCGCGTTTGCACTCGCTGGCGAGCCGTTGCGCGGAGGCCGTGCACGCTTCCGTGGATTCCTGAGTTTGCCGTGCCACATGCACGGGTAACGTACGCAAGCCTCTTCTGCGAGCCGGTCGCCAACGTCGGCCTTGCACACTAAAGAGCGCAGCCGGGACGACGATAAATAAAGGATCTTGGGCTCCCAGTGGCTACATTCGCGTTGAGGTGAGCATGAAGCAACTGATATCAATCGGACTAGGGTGGGTTTTGCTACTAGCGTTCGGCGCAATGGCCGAAACTCCCGCGGCCATCACGAACCCCAGCGCCCCCCTCGTCAAGCAGCTGGAGGCGTGCTACAAGAGGTCCATCGGCGTGGCGCGAACAGGTGATCTCGACGCGTATTGGCGTACCCGGACAGCCGCCTCGAAGAGCCGCCCTCCCGCTCTCGACAGCACACGCCTGCGCCTGTTGGCAGATTTGCTGCCACCGCTGGAGAGCCTGCAATTCGTGCGTCTGGACACGGCGGGCAAGACAGCCCGGGCCCTGTATCGGTGGCGCAAAGAAGATACTGCTCAGTTCACGGTGGTCGTTTACCGCATGGAGGACGGCGACTGGAAAGTGGACGATTTCACCGTCAAACGCGGACTTAGCACACCCGACAGCGGGCTGCTACCGCAGGCGCGCGCCCGTACTGGCGGGAATTCTATAAACGGTGCTTCGTCCAAATCCCCCACGGACATGGCGCGCGTGCAGGAACTGATGCGACAGCAGGATGCTGGAAACGCAGCCACTACACCCCAGGTCGCACTCGGGGCGGCAAAACTGTAGCAACCGTTCCATGCCTGCCCGCAGCAGAAAAGTATGGACTACCCGTCGGGCGTCACCTTCGACAAGGGTCTTGGACTCTTGACGCGTGCCGTCCGCCCATCTGCTGCAGGGCGTACACCGAAGTCGCCCAGTTTGACGAATCGATAGCCTTGCTCGACGAGCGACGGCAAGATCTCCGCCAAGGCCTCCGCCGTATCGGAGTTTGGCCGGTTCATATGGGCAATCAGGATGTCTCCCCGCTTAATTCGTCGCATCCGGACAACGATGGCCGCTTTGTCCAAGGTTGCTCCATCGTCGACATTGAGCGAGAAACCCGCCACCTTGAAGCCCATATCCGAGATCGCCGCGAGCGCCTCGGGATCGTACTCGGCTGTGGCGGCCCTATACCAATGGGGCTTTACCCCCGTGGCCTTTTCCACCGCTGCAGCACCGCCCGCGACCTCAGTCTGGAGATGCGCAATATCTGGGTGACCGAGAATCCCATAGACACGCCGGTCCGCCCCGATAACTGCCGGCACATGCCTCGCGCCGTGGTCCTCGACCTCGAACAAATCGGAATGCGTTTTGATGAGCGTCACGCCGGAAGGGTTGTGCTCCAACCAACGCCCGGTCGCAAAGATCGTGGCAGGGATGCGACGATCTATCAGCATTTGGAGGAGGTCACGATCGAAGCCGCCACCGCACGCATCCAGCGTCAGCGCGACCATCTTGTCCGTCCCCGCCGATGGGAGATCGAGCACCTGGTGCACCTCCACGGGCCCCTCCCCCGCACCCACTTCCAGGGCAAGGCATTGCAACAGTAATGCAGCCAAACGTCTCATGATCTCGTCTAACGCACGAAATGGGCTAGGGTTGAGCGCCGTCCTTAGCTTTTGTCCCCTCCATTTCGATCGAGAGCTGCCTTTTCACGGAGCCTCGCCTTTTCATAGAGCTATACTGGGCGTACCATTGCGGCACCCTGGCATTACACCGGTTGGCGCTTCAAGCCGCGCTCGGCGTTTGCACCCACTCATTGGGCGCCGCCAAGCTGCGGCGCAGCATCGAGCATCAGCGCGATAACAAAAACCGTGGAAGCCCACTAAGAAGGAGGCGCGTTGAAGCCGACGGATATCTCTGCACCGGATTACTTTCACAAAGTTGTCGATTGCCAGTGGGCATGCCCAGCCCATACCCCCGTTCCCGAATACATCCGATTGATCGCGCAGGGCCGTTACGGCGATGCCTATATGGTCAACTGGCGTTCGAACGTGTTCCCTGGCATTCTCGGGCGGACCTGTGATCGCCCCTGCGAACCAGCCTGTCGGCGCGGTCGCGTCGAGGACGACGACGGCCCCAAACCGGAGCCGGTCGCGATCTGCCGACTCAAACGCGTAGCGGCCGACTTCAAAGATGACATCACCGGGCGCCTGCCCAAACCCGCGAAACGGAAAAACGGAAAACGCATCGCACTGGTGGGCGCGGGACCGGCCTCCCTCACAGTGGCACGCGATCTCACGCCATTAGGCTACGAGGTTGTCATGTACGATAGCGACCGGCGTGCTGGCGGCATGATCCGCACCCAAATTCCCCGCTTCCGCCTACCTGAGTCCGTCATCGATGAAGAGGTCGGTTACGTTCTCGATCTCGGCGTCGAATTGCGCGCCGGCCATCGCGTAGACAGTCTGAAGGCGCTACTTTTCGAGGGCTACGACGCGGTCTTTGTCGGCACCGGAGCACCGCGCGGCCGCGACCTCGATATCCCTGGACGCAAGGCCGCGGCTGCAAATATCCATATCGGCATCGACTGGCTTTCCAGCGTGTCCTTCGGCCACATCGACCGCATCGGCAAACGCGTAATCGTCCTGGGAGGCGGCAATACTGCCATGGACTGCTGCCGTTCCTCGCGCCGACTGGGCGGCGAAGATGTGAGGGTGGTGGTGCGCTCGGGCTTCGACGAGATGAGGGCTTCGCCGTGGGAAAAGGAAGATGCCATGCACGAAGGCATCCCCATCCACAATTATCTCGTCCCCAAGGAGTTCACTCATGACAACGGTCGCCTCAGCGGCGTGGTATTCGAGCGAGTAGCCGCACAGGTCGACGTGAAGGGCCGCCGCCAGCTTCTGCCTACCGGCGAGCCCGACGTGCATATGCCTTGCGACGACGTGCTCGTCGCCATCGGTCAAGAGAACGCCTTCCCCTGGATCGAGCGCGACATCGGCATAGACTTCGACAAGTCCGGTATGCCAGTGGTCGACAAGGTCACGATGCAGTCGACTCTGTCCAAAGTGTTCTTCGGCGGCGATGCCGCATTCGGTCCGAAGAACATCATCTGGGCAGTGGCCCACGGACACGACGCCGCCATTTCCATCGACAAGCTGTGTAGTGGCGAAGACGTACGTAATCGTCCACCTCCCATGGTGACGCTGCTGTCGCAGAAAATGGGCATACACGAATGGAGCTACGACAACGACGTTTCCAACGATCACCGCTTCAAGGTCCCGATCAAGGAAAACAAGATCTCGCTCAAAGATATCAAAGTAGAGGTGGAGCTGGGGTTTGATCCCAAGCTTGCATTTGCAGAGGCCCAGCGCTGCCTCAACTGCGATGTGCAAACGGTGTTCACGACCAAGCTGTGCATCGAATGCGATGCCTGCGTGGACATCTGCCCGATGGACTGCATCAACTTCACCGATAACGGCGAAGAGCAGGATCTGAGAGGCCGCCTGCGCGCACCCGCGAAAAATCCAGCACAAGATCTCTACGTCTCCAGTACGCTCAAGACTGCACGCGTGATGGTGAAGGACGAGGACATGTGTCTGCATTGCGGACTGTGCGCCGAGCGCTGCCCCACCGGGGCCTGGGACATGCAGAAGTTCTACCTGGACATGACATACGCGGGGCCGGCATGCCGCAAGAAGCACGAAGACCTAACGATTTCGTAATCAAATTCGCCAACGTAAACGGCTCGGGTTCGGCGTCCGCGAACGCATTGTTCGCCAAGTCCATCCTGCGGATGGGCGTGCCGGTCAGTCCGCGCAACATCTTCCCCTCGAACATTCAAGGTCTGCCGACCTGGTATGAGGTGCGGGTAAGCGAATCGGGCTATCTCGGGCGCCGCGGGGGCGTGGATCTCATGGTCGCCATGAATCCGCAGACCTGGGACAAGGACATCGCCGAGATCGAGCCCGGTGGTTACTTATTCTACGATTCGACCCGGCCGCTGCCGAAGTCCAAGTTCCGGGACGATATCCACGTCCTGGGTATGCCGCTTACCGAGATCTGCAACGGCGAGTACACCGACGCACGCGAACGGCAGCTGTTCAAGAACATCGTCTACGTCGGAGCGCTCTCGGCGCTGTTGGACGTTGACATCAAGGAAGTCGAGAAACTGATTGCAGAGCAGTACAAGGGAAAGGAGAAACTGCTCGAGCCGAACATAAAAGCCTTGAACATGGGCCGCGACTACGCCGCCAATTATTTGCCTTCGATTGGGCTCAAGGTCAAACGCGCCAATGCAGTCGGCGAGCGCATCTTCCTGGAAGGCAACAGCGCCGCGGCGCTCGGTGCCGTGTATGGCGGGGCGACTGTCGCGGCGTGGTATCCCATCACACCGTCCTCTTCACTGGCCGAAGCTTTCGCCCGCCACTGTCGGAAGTACCGGACCGATCCGGACAGCGGCAAGAGCCGCTACGCCATCGTGCAGGCAGAAGACGAGCTGGCTTCCATCGGCATGGTCATTGGAGCAGCGTGGAACGGCGCACGCGCATTTACCTGCACATCGGGCCCAGGCATCTCTCTCATGCAGGAGTTCCTGGGTCTGGCCTACTTCGCAGAGATTCCAGCGGTGATCTTCGACGTTCAGCGCGGTGGACCGTCGACCGGAATGCCCACCCGCACCCAGCAGGCCGACATACTCGCCTGCGCTTATGCGTCCCACGGCGATACCAAGCATGTTCTGCTCTTCCCGGAGGATCCGAAAGAGTGTTTCGATTTCGGCGCGCTAGCTTTCGACCTGGCTGACCGGCTGCAGACGCCGATCTTCGTGCTTCTGGACCTGGATATCGGGATGAACGAGCGTCTGTGCGAGCCGTTGCGCTGGGACGATTCGCACCATTACGATCGCGGCAAAGTCATGAGCTTTCAGGATCTGGAAGCAGGCAAGGAGTTCGGCCGCTATCTCGACGTGGATAGCGACGGCATTCCGTATCGGACTTATCCAGGCACCCATCCGACGCGTGGAGCGTTCTTCACTCGCGGCACGACCAAGGACCGTTTTGCGCGTTACAGTGAGGCGGGCCCGGACTATGTGGAGAACATGCAGCGGTTGCTGCGTAAGTTTGAGACTGCACGGCATGTCGTGCCTAAGCCAACGCTGCGCCCTGCTGCGCATTCCACCAGATTCGGTGCGATTTATTTCGGCTCCACTGCACCCGCTATGAACGAAGCGCTCGATCGCCTGCAGGAACAGGGCCTGCACCTCGACGCTCTGCGTGTACGGGCCTTTCCCTTCGGCGACGAGGTCAGCGAGTTCATAGCCGAGCACGATCAGGTTTTCATTGTCGAGCAAAATCGCGACGCGCAACTACGCATGCTGCTAGTCAACGAGTGCGTGGTCGACCCGGCCAAACTGATTCCGATCTTGCACTATGATGGCACGCCCATTACGGCGCGCTTCATCGGGGGCGAGATCTCCGAGAAGCTCTCCATGTTCAATGTCACGCCGCTGCGTAAGGTCGCACCATGACTTATATCGCGAAACCCAAGCTGCACCACCCGGCGCTAGAAAAGAACAGCCTTGGCTATGTCCGGCGCGACTACGAAGGCGCAATCTCGACTCTGTGCGCAGGCTGCGGGCACGATTCGATCAGCGCGGCACTCATACAAGCGTGCTTCGAGCTGGAAATGCCGCCCCACCGGATCGCCAAGCTTTCGGGCATCGGCTGCTCGTCGAAAACACCGACCTATTTCCTGGGCAGTTCGCATGGCTTCAACAGCGTTCACGGCCGCATGCCGTCCGTCCTCACCGGCGCCAACCTGGCCAATCGGGACCTGATCTACCTCGGCGTATCGGGCGACGGGGACTCGGCGTCAATCGGCCTGGGTCAGTTCGCTCACAGCTTGCGACGTGGCGTGAACATGGTCTACATCGTGGAGAACAACGGGGTTTATGGTCTGACCAAAGGTCAGTTCTCGGCAACCGCAGACAAGGGTTCCAAGAGTAAAAAAGGCGTCGTGAACAACGATGCACCGATCGAAATGGTGAGCTTAGCGCTGCAACTCGGCGCGAGTTTTGTGGCGCGTAGTTTCTCCGGGGATAAGACGCAATTGGTGCCCCTTATCAAAGCGGCTATGCTGCATCGTGGTGCCGCGTTCATCGACGTGATCAGTCCCTGTGTAGCCTTCAACAACCATCCAGGCTCTACCAAGAGCTATGACTATGTGCGGGAGCACAACGACGCGGTGAACAGTCTCGACTTCATCAGCGGACGCGAAGAGATCGTCGCCGACTACGCACCGGGAACGGTTGAAGAGATCACCCAGCACAACGGCACCGTGCTGCGGTTGCGCAAGCTGCACGTCGACTACGATCCGCGTGATCGCTTGGCCGCGATGAGCTATCTGCAGGAGCGTCAGGCCGAAGGTGAAGTCGTAACCGGCTTGCTGTTCGAGGATCCGAACCCCGATGATCTGCACGCTCACCTGAACACCGTGGAGGCACCGTTCAATCAGTTGAGAGAGCGCGAGTTGTGTCCAGGTGCTGCCGCGCTGGCCAAGTTCAACGCTTCGCTGCGCTGACGATCGGAATTCCGCTGCCAGACATCTTCGGCGCAGTCAAAGCCCGCCTGCGCGGTGGCATGGTGCAGCGCGCAGCGCTGCTGATTGCCCTCGGCCTCATCCTGGGACCGATCTATTCCACCTTTTGGGAATCACTAAGTGGGACTCTGCACGAAAGCCATGCGTTGACGGAGCGTAGCGACCGCTGGACGCTTCCAGATGGGAGCATCCAGCGATTCCGCGGCGGGCTCGCGTATCGGCCCGTGGTACTGAAGCTCACGCCGGAGATGAATCGGGTCCGACTTCGTTTGGCGTTCGAAACTGCGCGAAGCGCGACCGAAGGCCCCGCCGGCAACGAGTACCTCGCTACCCTTCTGGACGTCGACCATCCAGTATTCGAGCGCGCTGTGCAGTTGACGGTAGCGCCTGGCGGCAAGTCGACTCTGGACGTACGCGCTTTCGAGGTCTTTGTGCCGACAGAGTACTTATTCTTGCTGGAGGAAGTGGGTAAGCCGACATTGGACGTGAGTTCACTGACACTCGAAGTTTGGGAGCGCGCTGAGCCTCCTTTCAAGCCGGTGGTCTGGTGCGGATTCAGCCTCCTGTTGATCGGCATGGGAATGGCAGTCTATGGTCTGCTCACCGAGCAGAAGCCGCGCCTTCGAGTCTGAGGTCATGCAGGCGAGTCGATGCACGTGCACGCAATGAAGGCAGGACGTTGCGGCACCCTGGTTGCAGCGGCGATGCTGATCGCACTTCTTCCAACCAGCGCGACGACCGTTGGCGGGATCATAGCGGATACACCTGCAGAGCGAGCGAATGGCGTCGAGTCATCGCAGGGTCACGCACCGTCGATCAGATCCGCCGTGCCAGCGGGGCGTGCTGCTGTAAAGTCCGCTAGCCGTCTCGCGGAAGCATTGACGCCGCCACCGCGCGAGCAACCACTGGCCGAATTAAGTGACAATGACGACGTGGACGAAGTAGACGATGTCACCACCGTCGATGTACTAAGCGAGAAAGAGGCGGTGCTGGCGCTTGAGCGCGAACTCTCGCTCAAGGTGGGAAAGCAGATGCGCGAAGAGGACTATCCGGAGGAAGCGCAGCGCTGGCGTTGGACTGGAACCGCAATGATCGACGTGATCGTGGGGGCCAACGGCTCGGTCAAAGCCGTAACGCTTGGCAAAACAAGTGGCTTCCGTATTCTCGATACCCAAGCACTGATCGTGGTGCAACGCGTGTCCAAACTGTTTGTACCTGTCCAGCTTCGCGGCCGCGACATTGCCGTCACGATCCCGATCGGATTTTATCTGCAAGATATGTAACTCACGGCACGTACTCGAAGCCGCCTTATTCAGGAGATAAGCGTGAAGGTCGTCAGATACATCTGCGCCGCAATGCTATTAGGTTTGGCAGGAATCTCTTCGGCTGCCGAGACGCAGTTCGACGGCAATTGCGCCATGAGCGCTGCATTAGGTCGCAAAGATCCGACCGACTGTTCAGTGTTCTGGATTTCGCCTGAAGACAAGCTCTACTGCTTTTCGAGTCCGCAGGCTAAATCGATGTTCCTGCAGAATGCTGATCGCAACGAGAAACTCGCCAAGGCTTTTTGGGAGGATCCGGCGTACTGGGAAAAGCGCAAGCGCGAGGAACATTGACCAGACCTCCCTTTACGATCATTTCGGAAAGAAAGCATGCAGCCAATTCCAAAAGCGTTGACAGAGTATGTCGAGGGGCTCAAGGCTCACGACATTGATAAGATTGCGCGGACCGTGTCTGTCGATCTCGCTTTTATCGCGGCAACACGCACGCTCGATAAGGCGCAATTCCTCGCGATGCTACGTGCGCTGTACACAGGGTTTCCGGACTGGAATTACGACCACGATCCGATCGAGTTTAACGATGGCGTACATGCTATAAAGTGGCGACAAGGCGGAACCCATCTGGGCGTGTGGGCAATGCCGGGAATGGATCCGATTTCCCCCACCGGTCGATCGGTAAAAATCCCGGAGCACTATTTCTTCTACAAGGTCAAAGGGAATCACATCGTCGAGATCCGCCCCGACCCGGTGCCTGGCGGGGCACCGCGCGGAATTTTGGAACAGATCGGCGTCGAGTTGCCACCCCTCTAACGTCCTCGCTTCGCGCGAGCCTTGCCCGACGCGGGCTTCTCAGCTCCCGGCAATGGTAGAGCCGTCTGATACTTGACCTGCTTCAGTGCGAAACTCGATTTGATGTTGCCAACGCCGGGCACGCGCGATAGGAAATTCAGGATGAAGTGTTCGAGCGCCTGGAGATCGGGCACAACCACGCGCAGAAGGTAGTCGGAATCGCCGGTCATCAGGTAACACTCCATTACTTCGGGACGCTCGCGGATCGCGCGCTCGAAGGTTTCGAGTGCGGACTCGATCTGCCGCTCGAGTGTGACTTGGATGAAGACACTGACCTTCATGCCGACCTTCAAGGGGTCGAGCAGCGTGACGTGGCGACGGATGAAGCCTTGCTGCTCCAGCACGCGCACTCGGTTCAGACAGGGTGACGGAGACAGCCCGACCGCCCGCGCCAGATCCACATTGGACAGGCGCGCATCGTCCTGCAGCAACGCGAGGATCTTCCAGTCTATGGCGTCCAAGCTTGGAGCCAGTACTTCCTGCTGTGTAACCATGATTTTTCGATATTCTGTGCCGAAGAAGATAGCGTCGGCTAGGATAAACCAAACCACATGCTTCGCAAACCGGCGTACGATTCACATCAATCACGCGGCGCGAATCACCCTTACGAATCACGAATCACGGACCCCAATGACTGATCTATCCGATATCAACTTCTCCGGCCACTTCGCCGTCCTGCCGCAGGATCTCGATCCGGTCGAGACCAGGGAGTGGCTGGAGGCCCTGGCCGCAATCGTCGAGAACGAGGGCCCTGAACGCGCGAACTTCATCCTGCGAAAGCTGCTGGACCATGCCCGCGCGCTGCGTGTTCCGATGCCGCCTGTGCTCAATACGCCTTACTGCAACACCATTCCGCTGGCGGACCAGCCACAGTTTCCCGGCAATCTCGAACTCGAGCAGCGTCTGATCGC
>Ga0068859_100004445_pt1 | contig 14308 bp, 8 predicted proteins | sample KBSSwiS22_FD_66585 | JGI IMG/M metagenome (GOLD analysis project Ga0068859, IMG submission 66585) | Switchgrass rhizosphere microbial communities from Kellogg Biological Station, Michigan, USA - KBS Switchgrass S2-2 | ecosystem: Host-associated > Plants > Roots > Rhizosphere > Soil ... | reverse complement strand
TCGCTATCGCTACAGACTCTGGCGCTCTCTACTCCAACACTGGTACGACCGCTGCTGCGACTTTCACTGCTGTTACTACGGGATCGGCTCTGACCGTCCCGACAGCTCTGACTGACGCAACTACTACTACAGGTACTTCAATCTCCGATACTGCGGCTTCTCTTACCACAGGTATTGGACTCAATATGATTCTTGCAGGTCTGACCTCAGGAACTGGTGTTCAAGTTATTACTTCAACCGCTAACCAGACAACCGGCGCAGCTCTCTTTAAAGGAGATATGGTAGCCGCTGTTGCTGGAAACGGCCTTGTAATCGTAACGACTGGAGCCTATACCGGAACTGGCCTTGCAACCCTGACAGCAGGGGCAATGACTACTGGTGTTGGTCTCCAAATCACTTCCACTACGGGTCTTACTTCAGGATCTCTTCTTCGGGCTACGTCTTCGACAGCAGGCGCGATTGCAACTAACGGCGCTATTTCATTTAGCGCTACAGGTGCTTTTACTTCCACTTCTAACGCTGGTTTCGTAGACGTTCTCGCTTCCGCTACTACTGCAGGTACTGTGATGCGTATTCGTTCGACTGCAGCTGGTCAAACAGTTACTGAACTCTTGAACATTACAGCTTCAGGGTTCACTACTGGCTACACTGGCGCAATGGTAACGATTACTAACTCCTCTACTACAGGAACTGGTAGCAACTTGCTTGTAACCTCTGTAGCTACTACGGCTGGGGATGCGGTAAAGATTGTAAACAACGCAGCCACTCTAGGTGCTGCTACCTTACTTAATCTTTCTCACACAACCTCGGTACTTGGCGCTGGTACTTCAATGCTTCGCATCACTTCTACCTCGGTAGATACGGGTACTACGACTGGTACGATGCTTGACATCGCAGCCACCGCAGCTACCGCGGCTCATCTTGTGATTATCACTTCGGCATCTCTAACAACTGGTATCGGTATCAAAATCACCCTTGCTGGTCTTACAACCGGCTCGGCTATCGATACCACAGGAATTGCCGCTACAAAACAAAACTTCAATATGAACGCATCAACGGGTTCTACCGCGGCTCCGCAAACCAATGCACCGACTGGATTCTTCAAGATCGGTATTGGTGGTACGGATCAATGGGTTCCTTACTACAGTGCTACCTAGTCTCTAGTTTTCTCCCTCAGCTCATCAAAAAGGTGGGCTGGGATAAGAAAATTAAATAAAATTTATGATCCAACCAGAATATAGCTATGGATTACCCTTCCTGCTTACAGCTACGGGACTTGTTTATACCGGCCCTGTTGTTGCGAATGGAATTATTGTCAGTTCCCATTCTAGCGGAACTATAAAACTTTGGGATAATACTGCGGGTTCAGGGACTGTTTTAGTGAATACGATCACCTTAGGAGCGACAGAGCGCTTTATCCCTCTCTACGGAGCTAAAGCTAACGTGGGTATTTTCGCTACTGTCGGTGGTACTTTAGCAGCAACTCTTGTATACAATCCGTTCGTGGGTGGTTAATTAAACTTGTTAAATAAATGCTGAAGACGGTAAGCCAATTTAAAGATTCGGTAGCTGCCCTTCTTTCGGGCATGGATCTTTCTAACGTGGACAATCTAAATGGGGCCTTAGAACGTGCTGCACGAGTCTTAGTACAGAAAGCTGACATACCTGAAGCATCGGGCGTTCAAAATATCGTTCTTTACTCAGGTGTGTTTGATTATCTATGTGATTCGCGGATCTTTGGGACTGCTATTACCGATATACGCCCTCAGGGTGTGAGCCGTGTTCCTTCAGACTTCGTCTACAAAAGACCTGGAGAACAATTTGACCGCACTAAAGGCTGGTTCCCTAGCGGAACGATGGCAACTTTTGAGTATGTAAATGGTGTTCCTGTTATACGAATCAAATCTACTATCCCTCCTCAGGAGGTTGTTTTAGACCAAATGAACGCTACGACGGGTTGGACGGCGGCAGGGTCAGCTTCGGCTCTCGCTCAGGACACGGCAGTTTACTACCAGACACCAGCTTCTCTTAGATTCCTTTTAACAGGTTCTTCTACGGGAACTCTCACCAAAACCTTAACTAACCCTCTCGACCTTTCTTCTTACGAGAATGTAGGAGTTGCATTTTTAGCAATTAGAATCCCTGATGGCTCTACAGCTTCTAGTTTGACTTCAATAGACCTGAGGCTTGGATCGGACGGTTCTAATTACGACTCAGTAAGCGAGACTGAGGGCTTTTTAGGAGCGTGGGTAGCAGGGGATTGGCTTTTAGTAGCTTTCGACTTCGCAGGAGCTACGAGTACGGGTACTCCTAATTGGGCAGCGCTTGATTATATTCAAATTAGACTAGCGCATACTTCGACCTTCACTAATTTTAGAGTAGGGGGATTGTTCATTTGCCAGCCATCCCCGGCGCAGATTCTTTACCAGTCAGCGGCTATTTTCCTAGCCGATAGTTCAACCACAGCTTTAACTACTATTACAGCAAACACAGATTCAATTATCTTAAACGATCCCGCTTTTACTCTTTATGAATATGAAGGCGCTCTCTCGGTATTGCAGCAAACAGGTGGCGGCGCAGGGGATTCAATGACTGCCAGATTAAAAGAAGAATTGGACGGAAACGGTAGCACTACGTTTGGGCTTTATGGGAAATTCAGGGGTGATAATCCTTCTCAGGAACTCAGGCAAGTAGGAAATTATTACGAAGATGGAGGTGATTATGGCAGCAGATAAATCAGGAAATGAATCTCTAGCAAAGAATTTTGAGTTCAAGCTGATAGAAGACTGGCTTGGGTATAATTCAGCGAATGACAAAACTAATTTAGCTGAGAATGTCGCGGTTCAGGGTTCTCAGAATATGTACAAGAAGTTATCAGGTAATTGGTCTGTACGCCCCGGACAGAAAAGAAAAGGGGCGGCTAACCCTACTTTCTCTCCTGTATCTTCTGAGTTTGTCTGGAATACATCATGGGGAGCTACTTATCCGCTCGTAATTTCAAATAACAATTTATATGTAATTATTGATGATATTTGGTATTCGCTTCTAGCTGGATTGACTTCTACTAGATATATCTTTGATAAGTGGTGGGACAATACGGAAAAGAAAGATCGAGTTTTATTTGTTCACGGCAACTCGGATATTCAGCATTGGAGTGGGGGAATGGCTACTGTTCTTTCTTCAACTGTAAATACTATTACTAAAAACGGTTCTACTTCTTGGCAGCAAGCAGGCTTTGCTTCTAATGCCGCAGGAGAAAAAAAGATAATGATTAGCGGGGTTGAATATACCTACACAGGAGGAGAAAGCACAACGATTTTAACAGGTGTAACTCCTGACCCTTCCGGGATTGTACCAGGTAGCATAGCTTTGCAGTCAGTTATCACGACTTTGAATACTCCAGCTGCGGGTTTTAATAACGATTTTATAAAGGTAATCAATAACCAGGTTTATGTGGGGTCTTACACTTCACGACTTTGCTATATCTCTAGTAATACAAATTTTGCTGATTATGTTGTTCCCACACCTCGGACTCCAGGAAGCCCAGAGCTTCTTACTTTGGATTCCACTTTAAACGGGATCGGAGTCAGGCAAGGAAAGGCGCATATATCTATTGGTGTAGGAGAGTGGGCAGTTATAACTTTTACAGACATTACAGTCGGAACTACTTTAATTCAAAAAACAGATGTAGACATTAAGCCGGTAGCTAACTTGGCGGCTGCTTACGCCCACGAGTTTATAGCCAATGTAGGGGATAATTTAGTCTATTTAGCTAAGGATAAACAAGTTAGGACGTTTGGTGATTTCAACGATTCATTTGTCTCAGCATACCCCTCTCTTTCGCAAGAAATTTCAACTGAACTCAGTGCAGAAAGCTTTATAGGTGGCGGACTTAAGTGTATTGCTGATTTTACCTATTTAACCGCGCCAGTTTCAGGAAAAACTTATCTATACCAAGTTAGGCAAACAGTAAACGAAAATAATCAAGTGTTTGTTGAGAGACTTTGGCATACACCTTTTATTTGGAATGCTACCCATATAGATGAAATTAATGGAGTTATTGTCGCATTTTCAAACGCTAATCCTCAAATCTACGAAGTCTGGGACACAAATCAATGGCATGATGATTCCCCAAGTGATGAGCCTCTTCCTTACTCGTGCGTTCTTGCTCTCTCTTATCGAACAGGCGGCCGCCGACAAGGACTTCAGAGCTTTGACAAACTTTTTACCGAAGGATACTTAACTCGTGGGACTCTTTTAAATGTTTTGATGAATTACGACTATCAGGGTTCAACTAATCAAATTATCCAACCTGTAAACGGGCTTAAAAGACCAGCTAAGTTATTTACCCTAACCGTAGGATCTCTAGGGGATACTTCTTTAGGAGACAACCCCTTAGGTGATGAAATGGGAGACGAAACTACCAGTCAAGATCTCGCTAAATTTAAAAATATAAACTCCCTTGCAATTATAAATTGTTTTGAATACCAACCAGTTTATTACTCAGATACAGTAGATGCTCAATGGGAGATTCTAGCAGTTGGGACAAATGCCCATATTGAAGCTGAGCAAGATGCTACTTTCTTGATTAATAAATTAAGAACCCAAACGATTCCAACTCCAGCTGTAGGTAGCTTTATCCTCCAAGAAGATGGATTCTACATTCTCCAAGAAGACGGATCATTAATTAAACTCTAATGCCTAATTTAGAAATATCACAACTTCCCGAACTTACAACCCCAGCAAATGATGATGTCTTAGCTATCGTAGACATAGCTACTGACACGACTAAAAAAATAACTAAAGCTAATTTATTAGCAAGCATCCCGAGCGGTGGAACAGTAACCAATGTCTCTGTCGCGACAGCTAATGGCATTTCAGGACTGGTATCTAATCCGACTACGACTCCTGAAATAACTTTAGAATTAGGCGCGATTACTCCTACGACTGTTCGAGGTAACACTATTACTACGGGAACAGGGACTTTGACCTTAAATACTTTTACTCTTACGGCCGCAGGAAATGCTACCGTCTCTGGGGTTAATAGTGGGGATCAAAACCTCTCTACTTATGTAGTAGGCCCGGCTAGCGCCACAGATAACGCGATAGCAAGATTTGACGGTATAACAGGGAAACTTCTGCAAAATTCCACGATGACCATTACTGATGCAGGATCACCAAGTATCCCTACGGGCCAATTTTATTTGGTAAACGGAGTTAAGTTAGGTGGCGGCCCTTACTTGCTTGTAGCGGCTTTCAACGCCCCAACTGCTATTAAAAATCGTGCTGACTATATTTGCGATGGAACAGCTGATAATGTAGAAATCCAAGCGGCCATTGACGCTCTACCGACCGCTGGTGGTGGTGTATTGTTATCTGAAGGTTCGTTTAATATCGCTGCTGAAATTCAATTATTTGACAACGCAGTAAGGGTAGAAGGTGCAGGAATGGACGCGACTATCGTTACCCAGGGAACAGCTAATACAAATGGCTTCCATGTAGGAAACAGACAATCCAGCGGGGTTATGGCTAACCGAATGTATCTAGGCAAGATGACTATTAACTTGCCTGGGACTCTTGGAAACACGGCCGCCGGTGTTTTGGGTGATGGACTAGGAACTGGCTCTCATCTCCAAGATATTATTTGTAACGAAGGAGGTTTCGGGATTCGTTTGAAAGACCTTGATCGAGCTTATGTAGAAAACTGTCATCCTTCCAACCAGAGAACCGCAGGCTTTAGATGTGAAACTGGGCTAGAAAATACTTGGGGGACTGTAACCTTTACAAATTGTTCCGCTGCCGTATCTGACAACAACGGAATCGCCTGGGATTGGAACACGGCCGCCGAGCAAGCCTCGCCTAATAGATTCGATCGAGTAACCATGATTGGGTGTTTGTTCTATATGACTCCTGGTCTTACAGGTGTAAGTGGTTTGAAGTTTACAGTAGGTGCGACTTCGTTTAACTGTATTGGTTGTTTATTTGAAAACAATACACATCAATTAGACATCATTGGAGAGACACAGATCAATCTTACTGGTTGTTCTTGGATCAGTACGGGCGGGGTTTCTACTAACATTGCCAGATTCCAAACTAATAATCATTTCGCTACTTTTACGGATTGTCGTTTCCAAGCCTCAACTAATGGATTCAATGATGTATCGGGATTCTCTCGGCTTGCCTTTTATGGACACAATACCAATCAAGGTACTATTACTAACCTATTTGTCGGTAACTTCTCTTCTAAAGAGGGTACTGATACTCTCTTTGCTGGATCAGGAGTTCTTATCTCTGGTGTTGATGTAGGGGCGTACGCAGCGGTTTATATTGGGAATGGAGGAGCGCTTAACTTTAATAATGGAGACGTTACTTTCACTCATTCAAGCAATCTTGTTACAGTCGCCGGTGGAAACTTAATAGTAAGTTCCGCAGGTACGGCATCGGGTAGCGTTGCGACTATAGACGCGACCCAGACTATAACTAATAAACGAGTTACGAAGCGAGTTGTAGTTACTACCCAAAGCGCTACTCCAACGATCAATACTGACAATACAGATATTGCTTCAATTACGGGACTGGCTCAGGCGATCACTTCATTTACTACAAACCTTACGGGAACGCCTGTAGCTGGAGACATATTAATGATCCAAATAACGGACAATGGAACTGCCCGCGCAATCGCCTGGGGTGCGAGCTTTGCTTCCACAACTACGGCACTACCTACAACTACGGTAATAAGCACCATGCTTAGGGTTTTGTTCCAATGGAATAGCGCTACCTCTAAATGGGATTGTATAGGAACGACATAAAATGGCTATAACATATGGTAATGCAATAAAATTTGCTTCCGCAAGTTCTCAGTATGCGGCAAGAACCAGAGTAAGCACTGCAACAGATAATGTTACGGTGGCTTTCTGGTTATATGTAGACTCTTTACCAGGTTCTACCAAGACGATTGTTACGAACGGAAGCAATGCAAACCATCAAGGCTACAACATCAGATTGGGAAATACGGGGATTTTGCAAATGGATATGATTTTTGTGGACGGAGCTTGCGTAACCACTACGGGACTTACTACTAGCGCCTGGAATCATATTGTTTTCCAAAAAAGCTCTGGCACTTCTCAATTCTATATAAACGCTGTAGCAAATGGCGTTACTTCTGCTGCTACATGGAATGGATTTACCGCTACTAATACAACTGGTTTGGGCGCAGCGTTTGATGACAGTTCTGTACCAGTAGCCGCTACTTATACAGATGTAACAATGGATGATGTGCGTTTCTATGATAGAGCCATAACCACTACTGAAATTACTTCACTCTTGTATTACGGAATAAATATCAATAATCCTGATATTTCCAATACTAATTTAGTAGCATGGTGGAAAATGGATGAGGCTTCAGGAAATCCAGTAGACTCTTCAGGGAATGGGAATACTTTAACCAATGGAAATACGGCTACTTTTGTAACTGGCAAAGTCCAATTAACTAATACTAATTCTGATCTTTTAAGCGCTTTTATATGACATACAATCCAGCCGGAGGGCAAACTTACAACTTAGCAACTTCAGTAGGTTCTACAGACGCGACAATTCTACTCTCGTCATTCTTAGAGCCTGTTTCTGGCGTTGCTTACACAATGGCTCTTCTAAACACAGATATTGCTTATGGGACAATCTCTCCTCGTACTTCGTCCTCTGAGTTTATTTCCTTTACGGGAATAACCCAAAATTCTGACGGAACAGCGACCCTTACAGGAGTTACTAGGGGACTTGCGAAGAAATATCCTTTTACCTCAGATGCGGTTTTTAAGCTTCCGCATTCAGGACAGTCAATCTTTATTCTTTCAGATGTCCCGCAAGTGTTTGTTAAATATGCCTCCTTAGAAAATGATAATGTATTTACAGGAACTAATACTTTTGATGAAGTACCTAATGCTCCAGCACCTGTAAATGGATCTGACTTAACTAATAAAGATTACGTCCTTTCGGTAGTGAATGGTGGCCCCGTTACTTTAAATTCCTTAATTGAAGCAGGGATAGCCGGTGAAACTATTACAAAAGATCAGCTTGTTTACTTAAAAGTAGCAGACGGCAGATGGTGGAAGTGTGACGCTGATACAGCCGCGACAGTAGACAACGTAAGGTTAGGATTAGCTCAGGGTGCGGGAAGCGCAGGGGTTGCTATCACTGGTGGAGTTTTGACTGCTGGACTTGCGACTTTAACGGCTTTCACAGTTACGGCCGGCACTAAGTACTACGCCTCTAATACAGCAGGTGGCATTTCAGTGAGCGTAGGGACTACGGAAGTTACTATTGGCATGGTTCCTTCAGGATCAACTACAACTATTTATTTCGCTCCTCGATTCGATCAACAAATCACTGAAAATGAGTTAGACGCAATAGCTGGAGGCTCTACTTTCGGGACTCCCTCAGCGACTAATAAATTTGTTACGCAAGATTATTTAGCTTCGGCATCAGGATTGCCAGTCGTTCATATATATACGGCCAACACTCCGGCCGGGAGTTCTACTACACAATTTGATATTACAAACCCATCTGGGACGACTTTTCGATATACCTTTGACGGTACTGGTACTGATCCGAATTTCAGCTTAGTCAATTATCCTATAGGTACTGTGGTAGATCTTCAGGCTGAGAATTTTAACTCAGCCAATAAAGGTCTTTTCGTTACAACCGGTGCAGGCGCTAACTATATAGAAGTTACCAACGCTGCTGGAGTAGTGGAAAGCAATAAGACTATCGGAATCGGTTACATTAACAAAGGTGTAACCTGGACTAAACCAACTAATCCAAACTTAAAATACATCACTATCCGACAACAGGGGGCAGGAGCTGCGGGTGATGGTACAACTTCAACTGATGTAGCTTGTTCGGGCGGGTCTTCTGGTGCGTATGCTGAAAAACAGTTAGCTACAGCGGTCTTAGCAGCTACTGTAAGCCTTTGTGTCGGTTATCATGTTGTTGGCACTACTGCTACAAGTACGGGGGTAGGCGGAAGAACAATCTTTAATCACTCTGTTCCAATTATAACTACTGGTGGGACCGGACAAGCCATTCCTGGGGTCGCAACGGGTGGAGACTTGAATATTAATGGACAACTTGGAGGATCGCCGATTACAAATGCAACCGGGAGTAATCTAAGTGGTATGGGTGCTTCATCTCCTTTGGGAATAGGCGGAGTTCCTACAACTGGAGCAGGAGTTAATGCTACTGGTTATGGAGGAGGCGGGGGAGGTGGGAACACTGAAAGCGCGGCTGATGTGGCAGGTGGAAATAGTACTGATGGCGTAATGATCTTAACAGAATATTTTGAGTAATATGGCTAAACAAGGAACAACTAAAGCACAGTTAGCAGCAGGGCTTAAGATGCCGTCTGGTTATTCAGTATCCACACCAACGGCTACTAAAACGACCGTGTCTCCTAAAGCGGCTAGTGCAAAAAGTACTAGCTCTAATTCATCGGTGGTAGCAAGTTTTATGGATGGGTCAGGCTTTGACGCATCAGGTGGCGCTCATGCAGCGTTGCCTGTTTCAACGACAACTCTTTCTAACCAGAACAAAATTAGTCAAGTTCCAGGGATTATAAACAAGACAAACCAGTTAGCGCAAACAGGAATTAAAACTGATGTTAACGGCGTTCCCCAATATGCTAATGGGACTATGGTTCCTGAATTTGATTCTAAAGATGCAACTGCTAGCGCATCAGGAGCGCCTGATCTATCTAAGTCGGGTGTCTCTAGTGGTGGATATTTTGGAGACGTCTATTATGCTCCAGGAGCGCAGGTTCCTAAAGGACAGGACGGAAAACCCGTAAAACTGACTAGTAGCTCTCCAACAGATGATCGTATTCTCTCAAACCTAAACGCACTTAAGGGTCAGAGCGATAAAATAACCGCTTCGATTATTGATTCTATTCATGCTAATTACGCAAGTCTAAAGTCAGCACAAGAGGCATCTAATAAAGCACAGGAAGCTGGAGTCAAAAACGCTCTCTTAATGGGTGGGGTTACAGGACAGGGTTCAAGCGCTCAATTCGCGCCCGTTTCTTCTTCAGGGATTATCGCAGCACAAATTAATTACGGCCTTTCCGAGATTGCTACTTTAACGTCTAAAGAAAACTCTGCGATCATTGAAGCCCAGCAAGCTAATCTACAAAATAACTTTCAACTAGCAGACAAGATGAACGCTGTTGTAGATAAAATCAGAGATCAAAAAGTCGCTGCCGCTGTTAAATTAAACGACAAAATCCAAGAGCAAAACGAAAAGTTAGCTGAAGAAGAAATGCAAATGAATAAAGATACAGCTATCTCTAGTTTGTTTAAATCTGGGATTACTGATCCGAGTAGTATTCTGCAGCACTTAAAAGAAATGGGGCTAACAGTTAGCGCTAAAGAAGTAGCTGAAACTTTGGGAGCTATCAATCCTAACGAGAAAGCAATTAACGACATAATGCTTGAAGCGGCTAAATACGGAGCAACGCCTGAAACCTTAGGGAAAATTCAGGGAGCTAAGACTATTGGAGAAGCCATTGCAAATGCTGGAGAATTTTTGTCTGCAGACTATAAGAGACAAGTTGAACAACAACGATTTGATAATGATATTAAGTTAAAAGAACTTTTGATTGACCAGGCAAGGTTAAGTCTTGATGAGCAAAAAGCAGTGGATAGTAGTGGGATGAGCAATGAAGATTTGATGGCTTATGCTCAACAATATGCTGCTACTGGAACTATCCCGACTGGCCTACCTAAAGGGACTTTTGGTGCAGTTTCTAAGGTAGCAGGGGCATTGCCTAAACCAGAAGGCACTATTATTGATGTAAATACTGGTACGGCACCAGCGAAATTAAGTGCAGCGCAAAAAGATGGTGTTGCAGCTTTGTATGATCTTACTAAAAAAGTTAATGAAGCTCAGGAACTATTTAAGACGTTTAAAACTGGTGTATTTGCAGGGCTTTGGAACAAGTTAGCCCCTACTGAACAAAACACTGCTTATAACGTGCTTAGGGGTGAAATTGTGGACTTACTTTCTCGCGCTCGTTCAGGAGCTGCTTTAACGGAGACTGAAATTGCACAGTATGAAAGCAAGATTCCTAGTAGGTTCGTGAATGCTTTTGAAACTGGCCCTGAAGGCACTGATGTATTGAAAGGTTTGGAAAAATCTCTTAGTGAAAAACTGGATACTAATTTAAGGGCAAATGGACTTCAAATTGTTGGATATGGGGAAGCTGCTATGAAGAGTCCTGACATGCAAAGAGCTTCTGAATTTGATGATACAGGGCCTTTTAATCAAGGGGGGAGCGTCCCAAACAACGCTCGAAACTCGGTAAAACCGACAGGGATGCGGACGGACAGACATAATAATCCCACTGCTTTTACGACTGATATAGCAAAAATCGCTGGGCTTAAAGAAGGGGTGGATTATACGGCTGGGGATTCGTTCAGTAATGGAAGTTTTAAAACTGCAAAAATCTTGGGAGATCCTGTAGCGACCACTATTAAAGTTATAGACAAAATTGGTTTCTACACTCAATCAGGTAAACCGCGCTGGACTTATACTAATTCAATTCCTCAGGCTAGAAATTGGAACACTCTATCTTACGATCAAAAGAAGAATGTAATTAAACAAATGTACGCTCACGAAGGCGGCACACAATTATCTAAATACTTCGCATAATATGGCATACAACTTTGACGCAGCATTAAAATCAGGTTTAACACCTCAACAGATAACAAGCTATCTCACGGCTCAAGGGCGTGCTGATGAGGCTCATTCGCATTTCAATATGCCGACTGAAGAGAAAAAACCAAGTATGATTAGTCATCTACTTGGAGGTATTAAAAATTACGCAAAAAATGTAGTCAATGATTTTAAAACAAGAGGAGAAAATCTAGTCAGTGATTTTAAGAAGACATCTTTTTCTCCTGATTATAATCCTAAAACTCAACAGAATGTAGGTACTACTATTTTAAGTACTGCAGGTAATGTTGCTGGAGGAGTAGGAGATTTCTTTAGTGAATTAATCAAGCCCGTTATAAACAAGGGTGCGGATGTTTTAAGTAATAATAAGTCGTTTCAAAACTTTGCTAATAGTAGTAAGGGTGAAGCGATTTCTAAGACAGCTGACAAAGCACAAGCGGTATATGAGGCTTTAAAGCAAAAACATCCTGAAATCGCCAAAGATTTGGAAAGTTCTTTTAATGTAGCTTCTTTAATTGGCCCGGAATCTAAAGCCGCTAATTTAGTGGAGCAAGGGACTAGGACTGGTGCGAAAGCTACAGGTGAATTAGCTGGGAAAGTAGTTCAAGAAGTTGGAGAATTAGGCGCTAAGGTAAAAACAGGGATTAAAGAGATTCCAACTAAGGCAGCTGATATTGCTACGACTATAGATCAAAATGTCATTACTGAAGCGGAAAAGGCTTCTATTCCAAAAGAAATCAGGACAAAAACTACACAGGATTACTTTAAGGCAGCTAAAGAGGCTATAGCTGATAATAGTAAGCCTACTCCTTTAGAATTGGCTGGGAATAAAGCACAAGAAGCTTTAAAACATATTAATGACAAATTAAAAGTTGTAGGAGAAGCCAAAAAAGCCGCTACTCAAGTAGTCGGTAAAAAGGGTGTGGGGCCTATTATTCAGGAATCTTTAGCGAAACTAGAGACTGAGGTTAAAAATAGGTTTGGTGGAAAGTTTGATGAAGCAGGAGATATTATTAATACTTCTGGCCGTAGTTTAAGAATTTCCAATACGGATAAAGCGCTCATTCAAATAGTAAAACGTAAGCTAGAAGAAATTAAGAAATTCCCTACTGTTCAAAGAACAGATGATGCTATTGATTTTATTCAACGCGAACTTTACAAGACAGAGAAAAACCTAACTTTACCAGCGAATAAAGAAGTCAATGCTTTTTTACGAGAGATTGAGGGTGGACTAAATAGGCAGTTGAAAAAGGTTGCTGGCGAGGCGTATACGAAAGCTAATGAAAATTTTAGCAAGATTAAATTTGTAAAAGATAATCTTAATAATGCTCTTGGTATTGACGCAAACAAAGGCGCGGCGTTAATGAAGCAACTCTTTAGCCCTAGTGGAACGGCTTCTAAAAAGTTATTCGCAGAAATTAAAAAATTGACCGGTATAGATTTGGTCAATGAAGCTACTCTTGCTAAATACTCTATGGAAAGCGTAGGAGATGCTAGACAGGCTAATCTCTTAAATCAGATTTTAACAGGAGAAGTGCTATCTAAAAAAGGTTTAGCAGGAAAACTTATCGATAAAGGACTGCAAAAGTTACAGGATCCCGAAGGCAAATTATTAAGAACTATTGAAAAAAGTAAATAATTACCAATCTATAAAAGCGGTTTCAGAGCGTGGCTTTGTAATCAGTTGATAAATATACCAGATGGTTCTTAAGACAATATATGTAATTGTGGCAAATCCTATAGCTGCTAACATATTACGGATGTATTCTTCCCTTCCTGTTTAAATCTTTTCTAAAAATAAATAGGTAAATAAAGATAAAAGGCAACGCTAAAATGAAGCCGACCACACCTCCAATTACCTTGATTTTCTCTAGCATATATTTCGTAATTAATAAGTAATTACATAGTATATCACATCCTCCAAATTAGTCAAATAGACGTTGTTTGACCCAATAAATACAGCCTTTAGGCTTAAATAGACCTTATGAAGTACGAAGCTCCAATTAGAGGTAAAATATTGCGGAAAAAGCCTGTCCTTCAGCCTACAGAGCGCGATTTAGTCGAGTCTGTAACAGGGGTAAAAGAGTTAGTTACCGAATTGGAAGAGCTTAAAGACAATATTGTAGAAACTGTTGATTCTAAAATCGCAGAGGTAGATGTTAAATTTCAAGACCAACTTGGAATTATAACAGAGGCAACCAAAACTTTAGAAGATGCAAAAATTGAAGCGCTTGAAACTATAAAAAGACAAGCAGTACCTGGAGAACAAGGGATACAAGGTGAACCTGGAGAGGCCGCTGACGAGGAAAGAATTATAAAAAACATTTTAAATTCTCTTCCCAAACCTTTAGGCATAGAAGAGCTTACTGTTGAAATTCTTTCTAAGGTTCCTAAAATAGATGAGAAGTCTCTAACAAAGAAAGTTCTTGCGGCGATCCCGCAAAATAAGGCTTCTTTAAAAATAATCCAAGAAAAGTTTGAGCTAGACCCGATGAGCGTTATCGAAAAGATAATGGCTCTTCCTGAAGGAAAATTCAAGTTAAAAACCTCTCAGATTGATGGTTTAGAGCAAACAATGTCTGCTTTT
>Ga0068859_100004444_pt1 | contig 14309 bp, 10 predicted proteins | sample KBSSwiS22_FD_66585 | JGI IMG/M metagenome (GOLD analysis project Ga0068859, IMG submission 66585) | Switchgrass rhizosphere microbial communities from Kellogg Biological Station, Michigan, USA - KBS Switchgrass S2-2 | ecosystem: Host-associated > Plants > Roots > Rhizosphere > Soil ... | reverse complement strand
CGGGCGCGCGGCGGCCTGAGAGAAGGCGAAAGCGACGGGCCTGGCCCCGGGCGACGAACGTTTGTTCGGGTCGCGGGCATCTCCTCGGGCCTCCCCGGCGGCCGGCCGCCCGCGAGCTCGACCGCCGACCGCGCTACCCCGCCGCGCCGGGCTCCGCCACCTTCGACAGGACGCGGGTCACCGCCTCGAAAAGGTGCGCGGAATCAAAGGGCTTGTCGAGGGTCGGGTTGTTCAGGTCCCCGAGGAAGCGACGCGCGCGGTCCGTGAAGGCGCCGCCAGTCACGAAGATCATGCGTGCGGCCTGGTCCGGGACGGTGCGGACGAGCTCCTCGTAGACGTCGATGCCGGAGGTCTGCGGCATCATCAGGTCGCAAAGGATGACATCGAACCGCTCGCCGCGTCGGAACAGCTCCAGCGCTTCCCGACCCGACGCACAGGCGACACATTGGGTCTTCCCGAGGTAGCGAGGGTAGATCTTGAGGATGGCCACCTCGTCGTCCACCACCAGGAATCGCCCGATCGGAGGCTGCAGCCCGAGCCCGCTCCGCGGCGGAGCCGGCGGCGGCCCGGCGGGGAGCGACGGGGCGAGCACGACCCGGAAAGTGCTGCCTCTTCCCACGGTGCTCTCGACCTCGAGGTCTCCGCCATGGGCTGTGATGATGCCGTGGCAGATGGACAGGCCGAGGCCGGCACCGAAGCCGGGAGCCTTGGTCGTGAAGAACGGCGCAAAGATGCGCGTCTTGATCTCGTCGGGAATGCCCGAGCCCGTGTCGTGAACCTCGACGACGGCGCGCCCTGCCGCGTCCGTCCAGGTCACCACGCGGATCTCGTTTCCCTCGGCGTCCCCCTCCGGGATTGCCTGGGCCGCGTTCACCAGCAGGTTCAAGAACACCTGCCCCAGCTGGCCATCATTCGCGTCGACCAGGGGGACATCCGCCAGGTCGAGGACCAGCGTGGCGCGGTGGCGGATCTCGTTGTTGGCGATGCGCAGAACGCGGCCGAGCACCTCCTTGAGGTCGACGACCGCTCGCGACGGCTCCTCGCTGCGAGAGAAGAGCTTGAGATCCCGCACCGTGCGCCCCACCCGGTCCAACCCGTCTCGCATGTCATCGAGGAAGGCCGTCGCCTCGGACAGCGCCGGGCTCCGCGCGATCTCGGGGATCAACAGATGGCGCAACGCCTCTAAGCTGGTCGAGACGTAAGTCAGCGGGTTGTTGATCTCGTGAGCCACGCCGGCCGCCAGCATACCGATCGAGACCATCCGGTCGGACATGACCAGCTTGGCCCGCAAGGCATTCACCTCGGTCACGTCTCGACAGATGATGAGCACCTTGCGCTTGCCCCACGGCACGAACCGCGCCTCGTATTGCGAGATGACATCGCCGTTCGACACATTGAAGGAAGCCTGCGCCGGCTTTCCGGACAACACGCTCTGCTTCACCCCCTCATTCAGGATCGCGGCCACGTCGGCGGGGAACGCCTCGACGAGGCGCTTGCCGACGGAGTCCTCCGACTCCAGCAGAACCGGATGGGGCGCTCTCGTGTCCCCCGCCGACGGTGACGGCTCGGACCGATCAGCGTCGCGGTAGATGGGGAAAAGGCGCCCGTCAGCATCGACGCACAGCAGATGGTCCGGGATCGCCCTCAGCATCGCTCGCTGGAGCGCCTCGCGCGTGGTCACCTCCGCGAACAGCCGGCGCTGCTGGTCCAGCATCGCCGTCCACAGGGCTTCGCGGGTGACCGCCCCGAGGAACCGGCCCCCGTTGTCGAGCACCGCCAGGGCGCAGGTCGGCGCCGCCTCCATGTGGCTCGCCACGGTCTCCAGGCTGGCGTCCGCCTGCACCGGCTCGCCGTGGGCCCTGGGCAGAAGATCGGCGAAGATCCGCTGCGAAAAGCGCCCGATCTGCTCGCGCGTGACCAGGCCGCGGAGCGGGGCATCGACCTGGTGGTCCTCGTACACGGCGAACACGGAAGGCGTCGCCATGCCCGCACGCTCGTCCAGCGTCACGCGCAGGAGATCCGGGACGAGCACGTCCCGCGCGACCAGATGGTGCACGGCGACGTTCACCGGCCGTCGTCGTCGAGGTCCACCTCGACGTTCATGTCGAGGTGAAGGATCTCCTCAGCGCTCATCAGTGGCTTCACCCGTCGCATGACGAAGTCGAGAAACTTTTCCGAGGAGATGCGCCGCAGGACCGAGCTTCGCACCAGCACACTCCCGATGACGTCGTCCTTCACGCTGATGTGCTCGAACGGCGTCGAGACCAGCAGCCCGAGACCCTTCCTGAAGGCCTCCGTCCCTTGCGGGGCGTTCACGCCGAGGATCAGGGCATCGTGAACCGGCGGATAGCCGAACTCCGTGACCCGCGCCCGCACGCGCACCTTCGTTTCGGCGCCAACTGAACCGGTCTGTTTGCCGTCGCCCCTCAGCTCAGTCTTGACGTCCATCTCGCCCCCCTACGACGCTCACTCTTGCAGAGGCAGATTGACTGTCAATACATTTCGCGATGGATTGCTTTGAGAATGAGAGCCTTGGCGCCTTCGATCGTTCGTTGAACGAGGACGCATAAGACGCGCCTGCCCGAAAGCAAGGGCCAAAGAGATGGCCATCGGTGGCGACTGCATTTCACTACCGCTGCGGACGGCTCGACGATATTGAATTCTGTAATGGCGAGGAGCTTCGTTGAAGGCGAGCTCATGGCCACAATGGCGGTGCCGCGGCCATCCCGGAGACCGGACTTCTGCATGGAGACATCGGTCACCCTGATTCACGGAGCGGCGGTATCGAGTGGACAGTGAGAATAGGGACCGATGTCAGAGCGCGTGAAACGCCGGTGATGTCTCGATCTGGCACCGGATCGTTTTCGATTGTCGCCTCACCCGGAACCTCGTGACTGGCCGCAGCTCGTCGGCCTGCGGGGAAGGGTCTGGTCAGTCACCCGGTGACGGGACGCTGCTATATTTCAGGGCCGCCGGGGCGTCGCCGGCGGGCGTGGCGCGCGGGAGGTGGTTTCTTCAATTTGTCGGCCCGCCCCGCTGGGCTCGTGAACATTTGGCTGCCGTGCGGCTCCCACAGGTCAGACGTCGCTGCCTCAGGAGATTAGCCATGAAACGATTGTTGCCGCTCGTCCCGCTTTGCCTGCTTCTGCTGGTCACCATGGGGGTCGGGCCCTGCGACTCGAGGCCGCTCGGCGGCACCGACAGCTGTACGTACAACGGAAAGGCCTATCCCGCCGGGGTGAGCTTTCCCGCCGCCGACGGCTGCAACACCTGCAGCTGCCAGAACGGCGGCGTCGCGTGCACGCTGCTGGGGTGCATCGACGCCGGGACGGACGGGGCCGCTGGCTGTCGCGACAGCTCGGGGAAGGTCACGGCCTGTCCGGGGGACGGGGGCATCACGGAGGGCGGCATCGCCTGCTTCGATGTGAACGGCAAACAGATCGCATGTGGAACCGACGGGGGCGCGGTCTGCACCGATGGCGGGAAGGTTTACGTGGTGGGCGCCACCTTCACCTGCGCCGACGGGTGCAACACCTGCACCTGCACGTCGAGCGGCATCGTGAGCACGAAGAAGGCCTGCTTCGACGCGAGTGCTGACGCCCGCTCCGACGCGAGCGGTGACGCCCGCGCCGACGCGTCCCCGCCCAGCTGCTACTACGTGGACGGCACCGGCCGGGCCTGTGGTTTCGACGCTGGCGTCGACTGTCTGTACGGGAACACCTTCTTTCCGGTGGGCACTTCGTTCCCCAGCTCCGACGGATGCAACACCTGCACGTGCACCACGAACCTGGCGGTCGCTTGCACCGCGAAGGCTTGCGCCGACGCCGGCGCCCGCGCCGTGTGTGTATACGCCAACAAACCCTATCCCTCCGGTACCACCTTCCCCAGCATCGATGGCTGCAACGTCTGCTCGTGCACCGAGGGGGGCCTCGTCTCGTGCACCGAAAGGGGCTGCTCCGACAGCGGGATCCCTGGGGACGCCGGCGCCGACGGGCCGACGTGCCTGGACCCCAACAACGGCAAGATCGTGCCCTGCCCCGCCGATGGCGGGCCGGCCGGCGTCTGCATGCCGGGCGTCGATCAGACCTGCAACGACAGTCCCTCCGTCAGCGCGCTGCTCGGCAAGTGCCGCGCCGACTTCACCTGTGACTGCGGCCTGTACGCGACGAACCCGCTGACCGGGCGCTGCTTGACGACCACCACCGCGCCGGGTTGCACGTACGCCGGAACGATGTACCCGGTTGGCAGCAAGTTCATGTGCGCCGTCGACTCGAGCTGCATGAACGCCGGCCTCTGTTACTGCGCGACGCCGAACACGACGCTGCCGCTCTGCCCCGACCAGCCCATGGCGGCCTGCGCCTTCGACACGACGTACGTCTACGGCAGGATCGGCGGACTGACCGCATGGACCGACCAGGTCACCCTCGCGCCGCCCGCGTCTTACGAGCTGGTCCGGACCGCCAGCGCCCGCGCCGGCACCGCGGCCGGCGGCGCCTGCAGGCCCGCCCTGCCCGCCTGCAGCTCCGGAAGCATCGACGTCTCGGACATCATGCGCGACATCGCCGACCCGACCGTGCAGCTGCTGCTCTCCCTCTCCACGATGCAGACCACCCTGCTGGGCGTCGATCCGCGCCCGGTCGACGGTCAGGTCTTCTCATTCAAGAAGAGCGGCACGGCAGGGTTCCTGGTCGGGTCACCCTGCAACGGCGCCTCCAGCTGCACCGAGATTCCGGGCGCGGTCGCCAACCTGATGGCCGACCTGCAAAAGCTCGACGCGCAACAGCGCCAGGACCCGAGCTGCGCCGCCCTCCAGAAGTAGCCGCCGCCGCGCGCGCTCGCAGCCCTTCATCCGGCAGCGCGGGGTCCCGCCGCGGTCGGGCGCCCGGCGTTCCCACGGAGATTGGCCCGGCGAAGGTCGACCGCGATGGTCCGCGGCCCCGACCGCGAGCTGGCGCTTCGCTCGGCCCTGGCGTGGGAGGTGAGCGCGGGCGCGCGCTCGCGCCACCAGGCGTCGGCATCGGCGGCGCTCCAGCGGCCGACCTCGGGGGTCATCTCCTCGAGCGCGGCCATCACGTGACCCGCGGATGGCGGTCGATGGGCGGGATCTTTGGCGAGGCAGCGCAGGACGAGCTCGTCGAGCGCCGCCGGCACGGCGCGCGGCGCGCGCTGCGACGGGGGCACCGGCTGGCTATGAAGGTGGTGGGCACAGGTCTCGACCGCGGTCTTCCCGGCAAACACGGGGGCCCCCACCAGCAGATGATAGGTGACCGCACCCACCGCGTAGAGATCGACGCGCGCGTCCACCGACGCGGGAGCCAGGAGCTCGTCGACGTCCTCGGCGTCGGCCAGCGCCCCGAGGCTCACGACGGTGTCGAGGCTGGCCCCCGGCACGGTCAGCAATCTCAGGATCGGCGCGGCGGGCGAGGCTGCGTGGCTTTCCAGCAGCAGAAGCTCCCCGCCCTGCCCGCCCCCCCGGGCCAACACCTCCAGCAGCGCGCGCCGCATCGGCAGCAGGCGGGCCCGACTCCGCGCCACCAGCCAGGCGCCCACCCGCTCGGTCCAGCGGCGCGAAGGACGAGAGGTCCCGCCGACCATCACGAGCGAAAGTGATTGTCCCGTCGTCGTCGCGAACATGTCTGCGGCCTGTGCAACCGCCGCACCAGCTCTCTCCCCGCGACGGCCGCGGCCCACCGAACCGGGGACGGCGGACAGGTGTCAACGAGCCATGACGCCTGTCCGCCGGCGGTGCCGCGGGCGGTGAAGCCCGGTTCGCGGCGAGCAAGCTCGGGTCTGCTATGCCGCGGCGGTCAGCTGCGCGAAGGTCGCGACGCGGTTGCGGCCGCCGCGTTTGGCTTGCAACAGGGCCTGCTCGACCGCCTTCATCAGGTCTTCCGGGCGGGCGAACGTGAGCGCCTCGTCGAGGGTCACGCAGCCCACCGAGATCGTCATGCGCACCGGATCGCCGATGCCGATGTCGTGCTGGGCGTCCTCGATCTTCTTGCGCAGGCGCTCGGCCACCACGGCGGCCCCCGCGGCGTGCGTGTCGGTCAGCAGCAGCGCGAACTCCTCGCCCCCCCATCGCGCGGCCAGATCGCGGTAACGGAGGCGCTCGCCCAGCAGCTTGCCGATCGCCTGCAGCGCGCGGTCGCCCGTCTCGCGGCCGAAGCTCTGGTTGACCATGTCGAAATGGTCCGGGTCGCACAAGAGGATCGACAGCGGCTTGCCGACCCGGTTGGCGAACTCGAACTGCTCGTCCAGGTAGGCGTCGAAGCGGTGGCGGCTGGCCAGCCCGGTGAGCGCGTCGGTCCGCGGCGGCTCGGCGGCGGCCTCGACCGCGGCCTTGCCGGAACCCAACGAAGCTCCCTCGTCCCCGTCGTCGTCGGGCTGTGACAGCGCGTGCTCGACCCGATCGACGACCCGCTCCAGATCGTCGAGCGAGCCCACGTGCAGCCCGAACAGCGGCGCGACCTCGACCACGGTCCGGTTCACCTGGCGCAAGAGCGCGCCCATCCGCGCCTCCTCGAGCCCCAATGTCTGCTGGGCCCGATCCCGGGCCCTCCGCGCCGCCGCCCGCACGTCGGGCAGGACCCACAGGTCCGCCAGCACGCCGGACAGCGCCACCACCTTCACCAGGCTCTCCGTCGAGGCGTCGGCGCCCTTCTGCCAGCGGCCCGGATCGTGGCTGCTCCCGATGGCCGCCCGCACGTGTTCGGGCAAGCGCCATTGGGTCACCAGCCATCGTCCCACCTCGGCGTGGTCGCAGCCGAAGGTCTGCTTCTCCAGCGCCACGAGCCGATCGTGATCGGGGGCGGCCTCGGCGACGAGGGTCTGGTATTGCTCGGGCACCGCCTGCTGCAAAGCCAGCGCCCCCAGGTCCTGCAGCAGGCCCGCCAGAAAGGCGTCGACCGGGCCGCGCAGGTTCTCGGCGCGGGCCAGCTGCTGCGCCGCCGTGGCGGCGAAGATGGCCCGCCGCCAGTAGGAGCGCTGATCGAAGCTCGGCCGCTCGTGCTCGCGGAGGTTCGTGACGACCGAGAACGACAGCGCGATGGTCCGCACGGCGTTCGCGCCCAGCAACACCAGCGCGTGCGAGAGCGTGGTGACCTCGCGCTTGAGCGTGAAGAGCGGCGAGTTGACCAGCGCCACCACCCGGCCGGCCAGGGCCGGGTCGGTGCCGATGGCCCGCGCCACGTCCGCGATGTCGAAGTTCTCGCGCTGGCACAGCCGCATCACGTGAACGGCGACCGCCGGCAAGCTGGGGAGAGTCTTGCAGGCTTCCAGTCGCTGCCGCAGGACCGTCTGCATGGGGCCTACTCCTCGGCGTCGGTGGGATCGAGCATCACGGCGCGCAGCTTGCGAAGACCGTCCGAGTGGAGCTGGCACACGCGCGGCTCGCTCACGTCCAGCATCTTGGCGATCTCGCGGTAGGTCAGGCCCTCGAGGTAGTGCAGGCCCAGCACGGTTTGCAGCCGCGGCGGCAGGCTGCGAATGCCCGCCTCCAGCTTGGCGACCAGCTGCGCGCGCGACAGGCGATCCTCGATGGGCCCCTCCTCGGAGGCCGTGGGGGCCAGGCGCTCGAGCGGAACGAACGGCTCGAGCAGCGCCTCGATGCCGCCCACCTCTTCGAGATCGACCTTCATCTCGGCGGCCAGCTCCTCGGTCGAGACCTCGCGCCCGAGCTGCCCCTGCAACTTCTTGCGGGCCTTCTGCAGATCGTCGGTGCGGGAGCGCAGGCGCCGCGGCAGGTGATCCATGCGGCGCAGCTCGTCCAGCATGGCGCCGCGGATGCGGTGCTCGACGAACGTCTCGAAGCTGACGCCCCGGCCCGCGTCGAAGCGGCGGGCCGCCTCGACCAGCCCGAGCGCGCCCGCCGACCACAGATCGTCGAACGCACTCTGCAGCCCCGTGCGCGAGACGATCCGGCGCGCGACGCGGTCGATGGCCGGCGCGTACTTCATGATCAGCTCATCGGCCTCCGTGCCGCTGCCGGCCGACGCATATGACGCCAGGGCGCGGTGCATGTCAGCCTGCGGCCACCGCCTGTGAATCGCGGAACAGCCGTTGCCACATCAGCTTCAACCCGCCGCCCACGGCCGCCTCGGCCGCGCTCTTGTCCTCCATGAACCGGGCCGCGATGACCGCGATGGCCCGGGCCGACGGGGACGATGGGAACATCTCACACACCGGCCGCTGCGCCATGATGGCGCGGTGCATGTTCTCGTCGCGGGGAACGTAACCCATGTGCCGCACCTTGGCCTCGAGGAACTTGCCGGTGACGGCGGTCAGCTTCTGGAAGATCCCGCGCGCCGCCATCTCGTCGACGATCGGGTTCACGATGACGTTGAACGTCTGGACGCCCGCCTTCTGCGACAAGACCTTCACCGCCGCGTAGGCGTCGACGAGCGACGTCGGCTCGGGGCTGACCACCAGGATCGCCTCCTGGGCGGCGCCCACGAAGAAGATCACGTTCTCGCCGATGCCGGCGCCCGAGTCGATGAGGACGACGTCGAACATCTCCTCCAGCGGGTCGACCGCCTCGACGAAGCGCATCTTCTGCTCGTCGGTGAGGTGGGTGAGGGAGGCGACACCCGAGCCGGCCGGCAGCAGCATGGCGCCGCCCGGGCACTCGACCATCACGTCCTCGATCGAGAGACCGCGCGTGATCAGATCGCCGAAGTGATAGCGGGGCTTGACCCCCATGATGATCTCGGTGTTGGCCAGGCCCAGGTCGGCGTCGATGACCAGCACCCTCTTGCCCGCGCGCGCCATCACCGTCGCCAGGTTGGCGGTGATGTTGGTCTTGCCGACGCCGCCCTTTCCGCTGGTGACCGCGTAAACCTTGAGGGGCGATCGCACGCGACCGGCCGCGGCGAGCTGCCGCAGGCTATTGGCTTGATCCACGGGGACGCTCCTGTTTGATTCCGACGTCGAGGGCCTTGCCGGAAGGGGCAATCCCGACTAGACGCTCGCAAAGGTCGGATTCGGTGACGGCGTGGATGTCCTCGGGCACGCGCTGCCCGTCGCACAGGCACGACACGGGACGGCCCACGACGCCGAGCGCGCTCAGCGAGCCGCCCGGCCCCTCGGATTCGTCGAGCTTCGTGAAGATGACCCGCTCCGCGCCGAACGGCCGGTAGCGACGGGCGACCGCGCCCAGCTCGCGGGCGCCGGTGGCGAGCGAGAGAACCAGGTGCAGCTGGACGTTCGGCGCGCTCTGGACCAGCTTCATCTGGGCGGCCAGCGACTCGGTGTCCGAGCGACCGGCGGTGTCGATGAGGACCAGATCTGCCTCGCGCGTGCGCTCGATGGCGTCGGCCAGCGCCGCGCGATCGCGCGCCACGTAGGTCGGGACGCCCATGATCTTCCCGTACCGGGCAAGCTGGTCGCTGGCACCCACCCGGTACGTATCGACGGTAATCAGACCGACCTTGAACCGGGTCTCGAGGAGGGCCCGGGCCGCGATCTTGGCGATGGCGGTGGTCTTCCCGACGCCGGTCGGCCCCACCAGCGCCACGGTGCGGCGCCCGTCGGCTCCCCAGGGGGCCGGCGCGGCGCGCAAGGTCTTGCCGAGCGCGGCGGCGACGCTGCGCAGGATCTCGGTGGCTCGCCCACCTCCGATCGTCAGGGCCTCATCGAGCAGCTCGCGCGCCAGGACCTCGTCGACCCCGCGATCGAGCAGGTGCCGGAAGGCCTTGCGGGCCTCGGAGCCGAGCTCGGGCTGGCGGCGGTCGTCGAAGCGACGATCGTCGAAGCGGCGGTCGTCGCCGTCGTCGAGGCCTCTTTCGGGCGCCCGCCCGACGTCGAACCGGCGCGCCAGGCCCTCGTCCTGGCGCCCCAGCGACCGCCGCACGTCCTCCACCGCGCGCCGCAGAGCCGCGACGTCGTCGTCGACGGCGGGGTCGGAAGCGGCCCCCGTGCCCCGCCGCGCCGTCCGCTCGATCAGGGGCGACCGGGCGGCGCTGGCATCAGCGGCCGCCGTCACCTCGATCTGCGTCCGCCCGAACAGGCCGCCGTCGATCTGGCGGGTCTCGATGATGACGGCGTCGGGCCCGAAGGCGGCCTTGACGGCCGTCAACGCGGCCCGGGCATCGCGGGCTCGAAACGTGCGAATGAGCGGTGAGGTGGCGTTCATGAACATTCACTCCTCGGAGGCGACACGGGAACCGAAGGACGATCGACACGGAAACCTGACGGGAAGAGACCCGAAGCAAGACCGAGACCGGCGAATCGAGGGCCGCCCCGAAGGAGGGCGACCCGGCGCGATCACGCGGCCCTCCCGAACGGCGCTGGCTGCGACAGATCGATGGTCGCCACCGGCTCGACCTGCGTACCGGGCACCAGCTCGCGCGCGGTGATGACCCACAGATCGGGGACGAAGCGCGTGGCGAAGTCGAACAGCGGGCGCCGCAGATCGGGCGGCGCGATCACCACCGTCGGGTTGCCGTCGGCGGCGAAGCGGGCGGCGCGCTCCTCGAGCGCGGCGACCAACCGCCGGGCCGAGTCGATCTCGGGCGCCAGCGTCGCCTCGCCGTCGGTCTGACCGAGGCTCCGGCGCAGCAGGTCCTCGGTGCCGCGATCGAGCGTCACGGCCTTGACGACGCCCTGCCCGTCCGCGACCTTGGACGTGATCTGACGGAACAAGCGGCGGCGCACCTGTTCGACCAGGAACGCAGTGTCCTTGCTGCGGGCGGCGCCGTCGGCGACGGCCTCGAGGATCGTGCGCAGGTCGCGGATCGACAGCCCCTCGCGCAGCACGCCGCGCAGGACCCGCACGATCTCGCCCAGGGTCACCGTGCCGGGGACGACGTCCTCCACCAGCTTGGGCGCCTCCTTGCCGACCGCGGCCATCAGCTCCTGGACCTCCTGGCGGCCCAGCAGCTCGTGGACGTTGCGGCGCAGGACCTCGCCGAGGTGGGTGGTCATCACCGAGGCCGGATCGACGACGGTCATCCCGCTCGCCTCGGCGCGGGCGCGATCGGTGGCGGTGATCCACAGGGCCTCCAGACCAAACGCCGGCTCCTTGCCGATCAGCGCGTCGGCGCCCGGCAACACGGGCCGCCCGCCCGACGGCTCGAGGACCATGAACCGATCGGCATAGGCGGTCCCGCGGGCGATCTCGACGCCGCGCAGGCGCACGCGGTACTCGTGCGCGTCGAGGCGCAGGTTGTCCCGCAGGTGCACGGGCGGCAGCACCAGCCCCAGGTCCGAGGCCACCTGGCGGCGCAGGTTCGTCACCCGCCCCGGCAGCTCGCCCCCCTTCGCCAGGTCTATGAGGCCGAGGAGGCCGTGGCCCACCTCGAGCTCGATGGCGTCGACGTTGATGAGGTCCTGGATCCGCTCGGCCTTCGGCTCGGCGTTCTCGTCGGGGCGCTTGGCGGCCTCGGCCGCCGCCGCCGGCTTGCGACGCGACAGGACCATGGCGGCCAGGCTCAGCCCCGCGAACGGCAGCGTGGGCATCCCCGGCAGGATCGCCAGGATGCCGAGGACGCCCGACGCGTAGGTCAGCACGCGCGACTTGCCGAGCATCTGCTGCCCGATCGACTGGCCCAGGTTGGCGCCCGCACCCGCCCGGGTGACGACCACGCCGGCCGCGGTCGAGACCAGCAAGGCCGGGATCTGCGACACCAGGCCGTCGCCGACCGTCAGGATGCTGAACGACTCGGCCGCCTGCGCCAGCGACATGTGATCGCGGGCGAGGCCCGCGATGAGGCCGCCCACCAGGTTGATGGCCGTGATGATGAGGCCCGCGACGGCGTCACCGCGCACGAACTTGCTGGCGCCGTCCATGGCGCCGAAGAACTCGATCTCCTGCTCCAGGGCGGCGCGCCGCGCGCGGGCGCCGCGATCGTCGACGATGCCGGCGGCCAGGTCCGCGTCGATCGACATCTGCTTGCCCGGCAACGCGTCCAACGTGAAGCGGGCCGCGACCTCGGCGATGCGGCTCGAGCCCTTCGTGATGACGCTGAAGTTGACGACCAGCAGGATCAAGAAGACGACGCCGCCCACGATCAAGCTGCCGCCGACGGCGAACCGTCCGAAGGTCTCGATGACGTGACCGGCCGCACCCGCGCCTTCGCCGCCGCGGGTCAGGATGAGCCGCGTGCTGGCGACGTTCAGGCCCAGGCGAAACAGCGTGGTGATGAGCAGCAGCGACGGAAAGACCGAGAAGTCGAGGGGCTTGGCCAGCGACAGCGCCACCAGCAGGATCAGCACCGACACCGCGATGTTCAGCGCCAGCAGCACGTCCATGAGGACGGGCGGCAGCGGGAGAATCAAGATGGCGAGCACGCCGATGACGGCGGTCGCCAGCAGGGCCTGCGCGCTGTTCTTCTCCGCGCCGGGTGCGTCCCCGCCCGCCGCCATTACGGGCTCGCTCCCGCCCGGCCGGCCGAGCGCCCGGTCAGGCGATAGACGTACGCGAGGATCGCGGCGATGGCCTTGTAGGTGTCAGCCGGAACGGCGCGCCCCACCTTCACGCGCTTGTAGATGAGGCGCGCCAGCGGGATGTTTTCGACGATGGGGATGCCGTTCTCGCGCGCCAGATCGCGCATGTACTCGGCCAGCATGCCCTTGCCCTTGGCCGTCACGCGGGGGGCGGAGCCCTCCTCCGGGCGATAGCGGATGGCCACGGCGATGTGGGTCGGGTTGACCAGGAGGGCGTCGGCCTTCGGGACCTCGAGGGCGGCGCGGCCCTTGGCCAGCTCCCGGTGCTTGCGGCGGCGGCGGCCCTTCATCATGGGATCGCCGTCTTCTTCCTTGTACTCGCGCTTGGCCTCTTCCTTCGTCATCTTCATCTGCTTGGTGAACCGCAGCCTCTGGACAGCAAGGTCCACGCCAGCCCACAGAGCCATCACCGTCAGGACCTTGACCGCGCCGGCCGCGAGCGGCGTGAACAGCGCGCCGAACGCGGCATCCGGGCGGGCGAAGAGCAGCTTCGGCAACGTCAGGAAGTCGTCACGCAGGGTCGACCAGCAGGCCCACCCCACCGTCATGAGCTTGACCATCGCCAGGGTCAGATCGAGCGCGGTCTTCTTGCTGAAGAGCTGGGACAGCTTGCCGCCCGAGAAGACGCGGGAGAAGTCGGGCATGGCCAGGTTCATCCACACACGTCCGTGGGTCTGCGCGATGTAGGCGATGCTGCCCGCGACGGCCGCCGCCGCGATGACGGCCCCCGTCAGCACGAGGGGGCCCGCGAGCAGCGGCACCAGGCCGCGCAGCGAGGCCGTCCCCCCCTCGCCCAGGCGCTCGGTCGACGTGGCGACCAGACGGATCAGCCCGCGCTGGATCGGGCCGCCGGCGAAGACCAGCGCCGCGGCCCCCGCGGCGAAGCCTGCCACCGCGTTGAATTCGCGCCCGAGCGGCAGCTGGCCTTCCTCGTAGGCCTTCTGCAGGCGCTTGTGACTCGGGGCTTCTGTCCGATCTTCCTGCGAGGCCTCGTTGTCGCCCGCCATCTCACGCTCCGCGGGTCAGGGCTTCTTGCGCGGCCCGCGTCGCCATTTCGGCCACGGTGGGCGCGATCATGTAGAAGGCGCCGCCGCCGGTGAGGATGGTGATCGAGAAGCCCACGCTGGCGATGTTCAGCTGCGGCGCCGTGCGCCCCACCACCCCGAGCGCGACGTGACCGAAGGTCACCGCCGCCATCACGGGAAAGGCCATGCGGACCGACAGCGCCACGGCCGAGATGGCGTGGGCCACGACCGCACCCGCCAGCCGGGTCACCTCGACGGGCGCGCCCGGCGGAATGGTCACGACCGACCGGCACAGCCAGACGACGAGCTCGCGGTGCAGGCCGGCCACCAGCATCGCGCCGACCGCCATCATGGACAGCATCTCCCCGACCGACGTGGTCTCGGCGCCGTGGATGGGATCGACGGTGGCGCCGAACGACAGGCCCACGCTGGTCGCGATGATCTGGCCGGCGGCGGTGGCGGCATCCAGCGCGAACCGGGCGGCCATGCCGGCCGAAAGGCCGATGATGGTCTCGACGAACGCGCCCGTGACCAGCGGCCCCACCTGGCCCCCCGTCGCGAGCCGCGGGAACCCGGCGCCGGCGAAGGCGGCATAGGCCAGCAGCAGCGACAGCGCCATTCGCAGCCGCATGGGGACCGACTTCATCCCGTAGAGTGGAGCCGCCGAGCAGAGAGCCGCCGAGCGGAACAACACCATCAGGAACCCGAACAGCGTCGGCGTCACGAATCCGGCAGGCATCGGCATCTTCTGGTCCACGATGCGAAGGCCATGCCGAGATCCGCCCCCCCAGTTCCAACGGTCCTCGAAGGGGCCTCGGGCCTCGGGCCTCGGGCCTCGGGCCT
>Ga0068859_100004442_pt1 | contig 14311 bp, 25 predicted proteins | sample KBSSwiS22_FD_66585 | JGI IMG/M metagenome (GOLD analysis project Ga0068859, IMG submission 66585) | Switchgrass rhizosphere microbial communities from Kellogg Biological Station, Michigan, USA - KBS Switchgrass S2-2 | ecosystem: Host-associated > Plants > Roots > Rhizosphere > Soil ... | reverse complement strand
TCGCCGCACGTCGACAAGAAATCGCGCGAGCAGTTCGAGATCCGCACGCACAAGCGGCTCATCGACATCTTCGAGCCGACGCCGCAAACCGTCGACGCGTTGATGAAGCTGGATCTTCCGGCCGGCGTGGACGTGGAGATCAAGGCGTTCGGGAAAGAACACACTAAGTGACGAGTGATAAGTGACAAGTGTCACTAATCACTGAGAGCGAAGAAACCTTATGGTTACTGGAATCATCGGCAGAAAAATCGGGATGACGCAGCTGTTCGCAGAGGACGGCTCGGTCGTTCCGGCGACGGTCATCAAGGCCGGCCCCTGCGTCGTCGTGCAGCGCAAGACGGCGGCGATCGACGGATACGAGTCGGTGCAGATTGGTCTCGTGGACGGCGCGCCGGCGAAGGTGCGCAAGCCGCTCGAGGGGCACTACAAGAAGGCGAATGTGCCGCCGACGCGTGTGCGCCGCGAAGTGAAGCTGGCCACCGACGGGAAAGAAACGAGCGATCCCAAGGTTGGCGATCAGATTCTGGTCTCCATGTTCGAAAACGGCGAGCGCGTCGACATCATCGGGACCAGCCGCGGCAAGGGTTTTCAGGGCGTCGTCAAGCGCCATCACTTCGCCGGCGGCGCGGCGACACACGGCTCGATGTTCCATCGCGCACCGGGTTCGATCGGCGCCTCGTCATTTCCTTCGCGCGTCGTGAAGGGGATGCGTGCCGCGGGCCGCATGGGCGGAGACCGCATCACGGTGCGAAATCTGAAAGTGGCGAAGGTAGACGCGGAGAACAACCTGCTGATTCTCAGAGGCGCGGTGCCTGGCGCACCGGACGGCTACGTGATTATCCGCAAGGCGATCGCGGCCAAAAAGATCAAGGTTGCGCAGGTCGAGAAGCCAAAGGGCAAGAAATAACTGAAAACTGAAAACTTTATGAAGGTAGATGTCGTTAACTCGGACAACAAGAAAGTCGGCTCGCTCGAGCTGAATGACGACGTGTTCGGCGGCCGGGTGAACAGCGCGGTGATCTGGGAGTCGGTGGTGCACGCCAATGCGGCGGAGCGCCGGGGCACTCACGCCAGCAAGAACCGGGCGCTCGTCAGCGGCAGCGGCCGCAAGCCGTGGAAGCAGAAGGGCACCGGCCGCGCGCGCGTCGGCGACATCCGCAATCCGCTCTGGCGTCATGGCGGCACCGTGTTCGGACCTCAACCGCGCAGCTACGACTACGCGCTGCCGCGGAAGGTGAAGCGCGGCGCCATCGTTGCGGCGCTCGCGGCGAAGATGCAGGACGGATCGGTTGTCGTTGTCGATCAGCTGGCGGCTACCGAGATCAAGACCAAGGCGGCGGTCGAGCTCCTGCGGCGCTTGGGCGCCAAGGGCAAGGCGCTGCTCATTGACGTGCAGCCGGACGAGAAGCTCGGCATCGCCGTGCGCAACCTCGCCGGCGTGCAGTTCCTGGCCAGCGCGCGCGTGGGTGCGCGCGATGTGGTGAACGCCTCGCGGGTGATTGTCACCAAGGCAGCCGTCGAGAAACTTCAGGCTCTCTAACTGAGAACTGAAAACTGAGAACTGGGAACTTCGTTATGAAACTGACTGACGTGATCCGCCGGCCGCTCATCACCGAAAAAACGTCCATTCTGCGCGAGCGGGACGGACGGACCATCGTGTTCGAAGTGGCGACCGGAGCAAACAAAACCGAGATCAAGCGCGCGATCGAAACGCTGCTGGGCTCGAAGGTCGAGCACGTGCGCACGGCCATCGCGCACGGCAAGGTCAAGCGTCAGGGACGGTTCACGGGCCAGCGCTCGGATTGGAAAAAGGCCTACGTGAAGCTGCGCGAGGGAGAGAAGCTTCCCGAGTTTTTCGAGGGGGCGTAGGCAGTCGGCAGTCGACAGTCGACAGTCGAGAACTGAGAACTTCAGGACTATAGAGAATGGGAATCAAAAAATATAAACCGACGTCGCCGGCCCGCCGTTTCATGACGGTGCTGACCTATGACGAGATCACGACGAGCACGCCGCACAAGCCGCTTGTCGAGACGCTGCATTCGTCGGGCGGGCGCAACAATCACGGCGAGCTCACCTCGTGGTGGCGCGGCGGCGGGCACAAGCGGCAGTACCGGATCATCGACTTCAAGCGGGACAAGAAAGACATCCCGGGACGAGTCGAAACGGTCGAGTACGACCCGAACCGATCGGCGCGCATCGCGCTCATCACCTACGCAGACGGCGAGAAGCGCTACATCCTTCAGCCGAACGGCTTGAAGGTGGGCGACGCGGTGATTTCGGGCGAGAACGTCGACATCCTTCCGGGCAACGCGCTTCCGTTGAAGAACATCCCGCTGGGCACGCTGCTCCACAACGTGGAGCTGAAGCCGGGCAAGGGCGGGCAGATCGCGCGCAGCGCCGGCTCGGGCGTGCAACTTGTCGCAAAAGAGGGCGACTACGCGTCGGTGAAAATGCCGTCGGGCGAGATTCGCCACATCGCGATGGTGTGCTACGCCACGATTGGTCAGGTCGGCAACCTCGATCACGAGAACGTGTCGATCGGCAAGGCGGGCCGCCAGCGCTGGCTCGGCAAGCGTCCGCACGTGCGCGGCGTCGTGATGAATCCCGTCGACCATCCGCATGGCGGCGGCGAAGGCAAAACCTCGGGCGGGCGGCATCCGGTGTCGCCGTGGGGCCTGCCGACCAAGGGTTACAAGACACGCAATCGCAAGTCGACCGACAAGTTCATCGTGCAGCGTCGACCGAAAGGTCCCAGGTAAGAGTTTTTATGAGCCGATCACTGAAGAAAGGTCCGTTTGTCGACACGCCGCTGCTCGAGAAGATCGAGGCGATGAACCGCGGGGGCGAGAAGAAGGTCGTCAAGACCTGGTCGCGCCGTTCGACGGTCGTCCCCGAGATGGTCGGGCACACGATGGCGGTTCACAACGGCAAGAAATTCATCCCGGTCTACGTCACCGAGAACATGGTGGGACAGAAGCTCGGCGAGTTCGCGCCGACGCGCACCTTCAAGGGACACACGACCAAGACAGAAAAGGCCGCGCAGATGGCGGCGGCCGCGCCTGCCGGTGCACCCGGAGGCGGCGGTGCTGGCGGCGGCGGCGGAACCGGCGGCGGCGGTGGGAAGCCGGCCGGAGCGGGGAGCTAAGTCATGGCAGTTGAAGCCCACGCGACAGCACGCTACGTCCGCACCTCGGCCCAGAAGGCCGGTCTGGTGCTGGACACGATTCGCGGCCGCGATGTGAACAACGCGCTCGCGACGCTGCAGTTCCTGCGCAAGAGCATCAGCCACGACATCGCGAAGGTGTTGCGATCGGCGATTGCGAATGCGCAGCAGAAGGAAGGCTTTGGCGGCGACGTCGATCGCCTTTACGTGTCGGCCTGCTACGCGAATCAAGGACCGTCGATGAAGCGCATCCGCCCTGCGCCGATGGGACGCGCGTTCCGCGTCGTCAAGCGGACGGCCCACCTGACCGTCGCTGTCGCTGAGCGGCCGCTGGCCATTACGCCGGTTGCCGCGGAGCCGGCGAAGGGACACGGGAAGGCGAAGGCGCCGGCGGCACGCGCGGCGGCGGGCGAAACAGCGAAAGCTCCGGCGCGCAAGCGCACCACGGCAAAGAAACCAGCGGCGAAGGCCGCGGCGAAGAAGAAGAAGTAGCTCGAGACTGAAAAGAGGTTTGAGTGGGTCAGAAAGTTCATCCTTACGGATTCCGGCTCGGGTTCAACAAAACGTGGAAGTCGCGTTGGTTCGCCGACCGCGACTACGCGAAGCTGCTGCACGAAGATCTCGCCTTGCGGGCAGATCTAAAGAAGCGGTTCATGCACGCGGGCGTCGCCAAGATTGAAACCGAGCGGGCGGCCAACAAACTGAAGATCGACATCCACACCTCGCGGCCCGGCATCATCATCGGGCGCAAGGGGACGGAAGTCGAGAAGCTGAAGGCCGAAATCCAGAAGCGGACCAACCGCGAAGTGTTCATCAATATTCAGGAGATTCAGAAGCCTGAGTTGGATGCGCAGCTCATCGCCGAGTCCGTGGCCCAACAGCTGGAAAAGCGCGTCGCGTTCCGCCGCGCGATGCGCAAGGCCGTCGAGTCGGCGCTCCGGTTCGGCGCGCGCGGCATCAAGGTGCGCGTGTCGGGACGGCTCAACGGCGCGGAAATCGCGCGGTCCGAGTGGTATCTGCACGGACAGCTGCCCCTGCAGACACTGCGCGCGGACATCGATTACGGCTTTGCCGAAGCGAGCACGACGTACGGCCAGATCGGCGTGAAGACCTGGCTCTATAAAGGTGAGCGGCTGACGCCGAAGACGGCGCGCGAAGAGGAATTCAGAGAGCGGCCTCCGCGCCGGCCCACGGGCGGCGGCGGGCGGGACGCGAGACAGTAGACGGCGGCGAGTGGGTGATACGTGATTGGGCGGTATTGGCCGAGGGCGATTGGAAGGTCGCGAGTAGTACGCAGCCGAAGTGAAAGCAACGGATCGCTCGTATCAAGATCCGGAGCGTAAGCGACGGCAGCCGAGCGGGGGTGGGGCCCCGCGAGGAACAAAACGATGTTGATGCCAAAGAAAGTGAAGTATCGGAAGCAGCAGCGCGGCCGCATGTGCGGCAAGGCGTGGCGCGGATCCGATGTGTCGTTCGGCCAATTCGGCCTTCGGGCGCTCGAGCCGTGCTGGCTCACGTCGCGCCAGATTGAAGCGGCACGTGTCGCCATGACGCGCTTCGTCAAGCGCGGCGGGAAGATCTGGGTTCGAGTGTTTCCCGACAAGCCGATCACCAAGAAGCCGCAGGAAACCCGAATGGGGAAGGGAAAAGGCGCACCGGAAGAATGGGTGTGCGTCATCCGGCCGGGCCGCGTGCTGTTCGAGATGGAAGGGGTAACGCAGGCCGAGGCGCGCGAAGCGTTTCAGCTGGCGTCCTCGAAACTGCCGATCCTGACCAAGTTCGCGATGCGGTTCTCGCAGGAGAAGGTGTCATGATCGACGTTGCCGAATTGCGCGACCTCACCGTCGACGATTTGAACGCGCGCGTGAAGGATCTCGAGGATCAGCTCTTCCGCATGCGCATTCAGCAGTCGCTCGGCCAGCTCGACGCGCCGCTGAAGCTGCGCTACACGCGCCGCGACCTCGCGCGCATCAAGACCGTCATCAGCGAGAAGCAAAGGCAGGGGCAGTAACGATGGCAGAGAAAGCGGAAAAAGAAGGCGTGGTCGTCAGCGACAAGATGCAGAAGAGCTGCGTTGTCGCCGTCGAGTGGCAGGTGCGGAACGAGATGTACGGCAAGACCGAGCGCCGGACGTCGAAGTTCGTCGCGCACGACGAAGAAAACGCCGCGCATGTGGGCGATCGTGTCGTCATCGTCGAGAGCCGTCCGCTCAGCAAGCGGAAGCGCTGGGTGCTGACCCGGGTCGTCCGGAAGGCGCCTACGGTTTAGTCATCGGGAACTCTGGAGAGAAACAGTCATGATTCAGATGCGATCGATCCTCGACGTGGCGGACAACTCCGGCGCGCGCAAGATCGCGATTATCAACCCCGTCGGCGGATCGACCGGCCGCTACGCGAGGCTCGGCGACATCGTCACCGCGTCGGTCAAGGAAGCGATTCCCGACGGCACGGTGAAAAAGGGGCAGGTCGTGAAGGCCGTGATCGTCCGCACGGTGAAGGAGCAGCGCCGCCGCGACGGCAGCTATATCCGCTTCGACCGGAATGCCGCGGTGCTGATTAACGATCAGAACGAGCCGATCGGGACCCGTGTGTTCGGGCCGGTGGCGCGCGAGCTGCGCGATCGCCGGTTCATGAAGATTATTTCGCTGGCACCTGAGGTGCTCTAGAGAAGTATTTATGTCTTTACTGCAAAGCCCGCTGCGGAAGAACGACAACGTGCTCGTCATCACCGGCAAGGACCGCGGCAAGCGCGGACGCATCCTGAAGGTGTTGCCGGCGAAGAACCGGCTCGTGGTCGAAGGCGTCAACATGATCAAGCGCCACACGAAGCCGAATCCCGGCAAGAACATCAAGGGCGGCATCGTGGAACGCGAATCCTCGCTGCATGCGTCCAACGTTCAGCTCGTGTGCCCCGAGTGCGGGGCGCAAACGCGCGTCGGGCGCAAGATTCTCGGCGACGGCCGCAAGGTCCGGATTTGCCGCAAGTGCGAGGGAGTAGTCGACAAATGAACCGCCTGAAAGAACGCTACGAGAAAGAGGCCGTGCCGGCGCTCACGAAAGAGTTCGGCTACACCAACGTCATGGCGGTGCCGAAGATCGCGAAGGTCGTCGTGAACATGGGCCTGGGCGAAGCGACGTCGAACGCGAAGATTATCGAAGTCGGGGCCGACGAGCTCGGCCGCATCACCGGCCAGAAGCCGGTCGTGCGCCGCGCCAAGAAGTCGATCGCGGCCTTCAAGGTCCGCAAGGGTCAGCCGATTGCCACCAGCGTGACGCTGCGCGGCGAGCGCATGTATGAGTTTCTCGATCGGCTCGTCAGCATCGCGCTGCCGCGCGTCCGGGACTTCCGCGGCGTGTCGCCCAAGGGGTTCGACGGCCGCGGCAACTTCACGCTCGGTCTGAAAGACCAGCTGTTGTTCCCGGAGATCGATTACATGAAGGTCGACAAGTCGCGCGGCATGAACGTGTCGGTCGTGACGACGGCCAAGACCGACCAGGAAGCGCGCAAGCTGCTTCAACTGATCGGGATGCCGTTTCGGACGAACTAACGCAGAAGGCTCTGGGCTTTGGGCTCTGGACTCTAGGTCAGACCGAAAGCCAGGACCCTAAAGCCTAAAGTCAATACGAAGGGATTTAGATGGCCACGACCGCGAAGATCGCGAAGGAACACAAGACACCGAAGTTCAAGATTCGGCTGCGCAACCGCTGCCACCTGTGCGGCCGCCCGCGCGCGTATATGCGCAAGTTCGCGCTGTGCCGGTTGTGCTTCCGCAAGCTGGCGCTGCAGGGCGACGTCGCCGGCGTCACGAAGAGTAGTTGGTAAAAATAGTTGTCAGAACTGAGAACTGAAGACTGAAAACGAGTAGAGAACAGACACTATGACAGACCCGATTGCCGATATGCTGACGCGCCTCCGGAATGCCGTGATTGCGAAGCATTCCCGAGTTGATGTGCCCGCCTCGAAACTCAAGGTCGAGATCGCCAAGATTCTCGAGGGAGAAGGCTACATCCAGGGCTTCAAAATTGTGGACGAGAAGACGCCCGAGGCGGCCAAAGCGTCCGTCGCCCGGCAGATGATCCGCATCTTTCTCAAATACGGCCCGCACGGCGAGCGCGTCATCAGTGGGCTCGAGCGCATCAGCCGGCCCGGCCGCCGCGTGTATTTCCGCAGCACCGATGTTCCGGTGGTGCTTGGGGGCCTCGGCACCAGCATTCTGACGACGTCGCGCGGCGTGATGACCGGGCGCGCGGCAGTGCAGGCGGGCGTTGGCGGCGAAGTGCTCTGCAACATCTGGTAGCAACTGAAAACTGATAACTGATTACTGATAACTGAGAACTCGAAAATGTCTCGTATTGGAAAAAAACCGATCGCGATCCCCAAGGGCGTCAACGTCACGATTCATGCGGGTTCCCTCGAGATCCAGGGCCCGAAGGGAAAGCTGACGCAGCGCATCCCTCCCGGCATCGCCTTTGAGATGGTTGAAGGTCAGCTGAAGGCGGCGCCCTCGCGGCAAGACCCGGAGCTTGGCAAGTTTCACGGACTGGCGCGCAGCCTCATTGCCAACGGCGTCCTCGGCGTCACCGAAGGGTTCAAACGCGAGCTCGACATCGTCGGCGTCGGCTACCGCGCGGAGATCCGAGGCAAGCAGGCGGTGTTCGCGCTGGGCTATTCGCATCCTGTGGTGTTCGACATTCCGCAGGGCATCGACATCGCCATCGAGAAACAGACTCACGTCACCGTCACCGGTGTGGATCGCCAATTGGTGGGCCAGGTGGCGGCGAACATCCGGCGCCTGCGCCAGCCAGACCCTTACAAACAGAAGGGCGTGCGCTACACGGGTGAAGTGCTGAAGAAGAAGACGGGAAAGACCGGAGCGAAGTAATGCATATCAAAACACGAGAAGATCGCCGTCAGCGCATCAAGTTCCGGATTCGCAAGCGCGTCGCCGGCGACCAGGAACGTCCCCGGCTCACCGTCTATCGCAGCCTGTCGCACATGTACGTTCAGGTGATCGACGACATGACGGGCAGGACCGTGGCCTCCGCCGCGACGAACGAGCCGACGCTGAAATCCGGCCTTGCCGGCAAGACGCGCGGCGGGAACATCGCCGGCGCGCAGCTCATCGGGAAGACGATTGCCGAGCGGCTGCTCGAAAAAGGAATAAAGAAGGTGGTCTTCGATCGCAATGGCTATCTCTATCACGGCCGCATTCAGGCCGTCGCAGACGCGGCCCGCAAGGCGGGGCTCGAGTTCTAACGGGAAACCGAAAAACTGGACACCGAAAAGTGAGAACTGAGAACTAAAAATGCAGCGCATTCGTGAAAAAATCGATCCCGCACAGCTCGACATCAAGGACACCGTCGTCTCGATCAATCGAGTCACCAAGGTCGTCAAGGGCGGCAAGAATCTGAGCTTCAGCGCTCTGGTCGTCGTCGGCGATGGTCATGGCGTCGTGGGATTTGGCGTCGGCAAGGCGAAGGAAGTGCCGTCGGCCATCAAGAAGGGCATCGAGGCCGCCAAGAAGGGGCTGATTCGCGTGCCGCTGCAGGGAACGACGATTCCGCACACGATCGTCGGCAAGTTCGGATCGGGCGCGGTGCTGCTGAAGCCGGCGCCGGACGGAACCGGGATTATCGCGGGAGGCGCGGTACGCGCCGTCGTCGAATCGGCCGGCCTCCAGAACGTGCTGACCAAGTCGCTGGGTTCGGCGAACCCGCACAACGTCGTGCGCGCAACGTTCAACGGGTTGATGTCGCTGAAGGATCCGGCCGCTGTCGCGCGCATGCGCGGCAAACCGCTCGAAGACTTCCAGCTGACCAAGGCGTAATCATGGCCAAGACAACGGACAAGACGGCGAAAGCTGCAGATAAGGCGGCGCCAAAGCGATCCCGGGCGAAAGCCAAGGCGTCTAACAACAAGCGGCTGACCGTGACGCTGACGAAGAGCACGATCGGTTTCGACAACAAGCAGTGGCTGGTGGTCGAGAGTCTCGGCCTCCGCCGGATCAATCACACGATAGAAGTCGCCGACACACCTTCGGTGCGCGGCATGATTCATAAAGTTCGGCATCTCGTGACCGTAACGGGTGGCCAGTAATGCGTGACGAAAGAAAACCGATGGATCTCAGCAATCTGAGGCCGCCAAAGGGCGCCAAGCATTCGAAGAAGCGCGTCGGTCGGGGCCAAGGCTCGGGTCAGGGCGCGCAGGCGGGCCGCGGCCACAAGGGTGCCCAGTCGCGTTCGGGCTACAAGCGGAAGGTCGGGTTCGAAGGCGGCCAGATGCCGCTGAAGCGCCGGGTGCCGAAGCGCGGATTTCACAATCCGTTCAGCATCGAGTACTCGGTGGTGAACCTCGACTCGATTGCCGAACGGTTCGACGCCGGCACGGTCGTCACTCCCGAGCTGCTTCGCGAAATCGGTCTGGTGAAGGGCACGGCCGATCGCGTGAAAGTACTGGCGCGTGGCGACATCGCGAAGGTGCTGACGATCAAGGCACACAAGTTCAGCGGGAAGGCGGCAGAGAAAATCGCCGCAGCGGGCGGGGCCGCCGAAACGCTATAGCACCGCGCATGGGAACCCGTGTGGGGCCCCGCGCGAACTGAGCAAAGAAGTATATGGCCGTAGACAGCGTCAAAAATCTGTTCGCCGTCGCCGAGCTGCGCAAGCGCGTGCTGTTCACGCTCGGACTGCTGGTCGTGTATCGCATTGGCGGCCACATCCCGACGCCGGGTGTCAACAGCGCGGCCATCGCGCTGATGGCCGAACAGGCGCGCAACACCATGTTCGGGCTCTACGACATGTTCTCTGGTCAGAACCTGTCGAAGATGACGATCTTCGCGCTCGGCATCATGCCGTACATCAGTGCGTCGATCATTCTGCAGCTGCTCACGGTCGTCTGGCCGTACCTGGAGCGCCTCTCGAAAGAAGGCGAGCTCGGGCGCCGGAAGATCACGCAGTACACACGCTACGGCACGATCCTGCTGAGCGTCGTGCAAGCGCTGGGTATCGCCATCTGGCTCGAGCGCCAGACGCAGGTCGCCGGCGGGTTACCGCTCGTCTACAACCCGGGCTGGGGATTCCGCCTCTTGACGGTGCTCACGCTGACCACCGGGACCACATTGATCATGTGGCTCGGCGAGCAGATCACCGAGCGCGGCATCGGCAACGGCATGTCGCTCATTATTTATGCGGGTATCGTCGTCAATTTTCCGCACGCGATCATTGCGACGTTCGATCAGCTGCGCACTGGACAGATCGGGCTGATCCGCCTCATCCTCCTCGTCGCTGTCATGGTGCTGGTCGTCGCGGCCATCATCTTTGTCGAGCGGGGAAGCAGACGGGTGACCGTTCAGTACGCGAAACGGGTGGTCGGCCGCCGCATGTACGGCGGCGCCAGCACCCATATTCCGTTGAAGGTGAACACCGGCGGCGTCATCCCTGTCATCTTCGCGTCGTCGATTCTGGCGTTTCCGGCGACGATTACGCAGATGTTCGCGCAGAACCGGCCGGGTGGATGGGCCGAGGCCGTGACGACGCAACTGAGTCTGGGCATGCCGCTCTACAACCTGCTGTACATCAGCGGGATCATTTTCTTCGCGTATTTCTACACCGCGATCATCTTCAATCCGGATGACGTGGCAGAAAACATGCGGAAGTACGGTGGATTCGTGCCGGGCATCCGGCCGGGCAAGCGCACGGCGGAATACATCGACACGATCCTCACGCGGATCACGTTGGCGGGCGCGATCTACCTCGCGTTGATCGCGATTCTGCCGGAATTTCTGATCACGGGCTTCAAGGTCGCGCCGATCCCGTTCATCGGCGAGCGCCTGGATGCCATCCTGCCGCGGTTCGTCACCGAAGGCATGGGCGTGCAGTTTTACTTCGGCGGCACGACGCTGCTGATTATCGTGGGCGTCGCGATGGACACGATTCAACAGGTCGAATCGCAGCTCATCATGAGGCACTACGACGGGTTCATGAAGAAGACGCGTATCCGCGGCCGGCGCGCATAATGGCGCTGAACGTGGTGATGCTGGGGCCGCCGGCATCCGGCAAAGGCACACAGGCGGTTCGGCTGGCGAAGGCGCGGGGGATCCCCAAGATCTCCACCGGCGACATCCTGCGCGAAGCAGCGCAGACCGGAAGCGAGCTCGGCCTTCGGGCCAAGGCGCTGATGGATCGTGGCGAGCTGCTCGGCGACCGCGAGATGATCGGCATCGTGAAAGAGCGGTTGGCCAAGCCCGATGCGTCGAACGGTTTTATTCTCGACGGTTTTCCGCGGACGGTGCCGCAGGCCGAGGCGCTCGATCGCCTGCTGGGCGGCCAGCCGCTGGTGATCGTCGACCTGGCGGTGCCCGACAGCGAACTGATTCGTCGCATGGAGGGCCGGCGCGTGTGCAGTAAGTGCGCCGCCAATGCCGAGCCCGACGCCCGGGCGTCGGACGTGTGCGCGCGGTGTGAAGGCAGGATGATTACGCGCGCAGACGACGGCGACGAGAACGTGCGGCGGCATCGCCTCGAGGTTTACGGGCGCGAAAGCTGGCCGTTACTCGATTACTATCGCAGCCGGGCGACGTTTCGATCGGTCAACGGCGCGCAGATGCCCGATCGCGTCGCGGCCGAGCTGGCGTCCAAGCTTGATGCGATGGTGCCTGTTGGCACGGAGCGGACAAAGCGATGATTGTGTTGCGATCAGCTTCGGAGTTACGGCGTATCAAAGCCGCGAATCAGCTCGTGGGCCAGGTCCTCGACGTTGTGCGCGAGGCGGTGGCGCCGGGTATGACGACCGCCGATCTCGACGCGCTCGCAGAGCGCGCGATTCGCGACGGAGGTGCGGCTCCGGCGTTCAAGGGTTACAAGGGATATCCGGCGACGATCTGCGCGTCGTTGAACGAGCAGGTCGTCCATGGCATTCCCTCGTCGAAGACGGCGCTGAAAGAGGGCGACATCATCTCGATCGACCTCGGCGCGCTGCTCGACGGATTTTACGGGGACTCGGCCGTTACGGTAGGCGTGGGCGTGATCGCGCCCAAAGCCGCCGAGCTGCTTCGCGTGACGGAAGAGTCGCTCTGGAAAGGCATCGACGCAGTGCGGCCGGGCGGGAGGATTTCCGATATCGGCCATGCGGTGCAGAAGCACGTTGAAGCGTTCGGCTTCTCGGTCGTCCGAGAGTTCGTCGGCCACGGCATCGGATCGGAGCTGCACGAAGAGCCGCAGATTCCGAACTACGGCGAGCCCGGCCGCGGCCCTCGACTGGCCGAGGGCATGGTGCTGGCGATCGAGCCGATGGTGAACGCGGGCGGAGCCGGCGTGAAGGTTTTACAGGACGGTTGGACGGCCGTGACGTCGGACCGCAGCCTGTCGGCGCATTTCGAGCACACGGTGGCAGTAACGTCGGACGGCGTCGAAGTGCTGTCGCGCCCGACAGGGAAGGAATCCGCACATGAAGGTACGAGCGTCAGTCAAGCGCATCTGCGATAAATGCAAGGTCATCCGCCGCCGCGGTGTGGTTCGCGTGATCTGTACGAATCAGAAACACAAGCAGCGACAAGGATAGTTTTCGTCGATCGTCGATCGGCCATCGTCGATCGTCGGTGATATTTACAAAGGAACGAGACCATGGCACGAATAGCAGGCGTCGATCTTCCCCGCACCAAGCGGGTGGAAATCGGCCTCACGTACATCTACGGGATCGGACGGCATCGATCCGGAACGATTCTGACGGAAGCCGGGGTCAGCCCCGACATCCGCGTGAAGGATCTGTCTGAAGACGATGTCAGGAAGATCAGCCGCGTCATCGAAGAGCAGGGTGGCGTCGAAGGCGATCTCCGTAAAGAGATCTCGATGAACATCAAGCGGCTGATGGAAATCGGCAGCTACCGCGGCGGGCGGCATCGCCGGGCGCTGCCGGTTCGCGGCCAGCGCACGCGCACCAACGCGCGCACCCGCAAGGGCCCGCGCAAGGGCGCCGTGGCGAAGAAGAAGGTTGAGTAGCAAGCTGGTAACTGGAAGCTAGGAGCGAAGAGACAGCATGGCAAAGACAGACGCAGAAGGCGCCGGCGCACCTGAAAAAGGCGAGAAGGGCGAAAAGGGCGCGCGCAAGCCCCGTAAGACGTTCAAGAAGCGGGGCGAGAAGCGGATTGTGCACAGCGGGTATGCGCACATTCACGCGTCGTTCAACAACACGATGATCACCATCACCGACACCGAGGGGAACGTGATCGCGTGGTCGAGCGCCGGCGGGGTCGGATTCAAGGGCTCGCGCAAAGGGACGCCGTTCGCGGCGACCCAGGCCGCGATTGCGGCCGGGAACGTCGCCAAGACGGTAGGCCTGCGGTCGGTCGAAGTCCGCGTGAAGGGCCCGGGGTCCGGGCGCGAATCGGCGATTCGCGCGCTGCAGACGATCGGCATCGAGGTGAAATCGATCCGCGACATCACCCCGATTCCGCACAACGGCTGCCGTCCACCAAAGCGTCGCCGTGTGTAAATCGGCCGGAAGCTGAAAGCGGACATCTGGAAGCTAAGAGGATTATTTAATGGCGAGATACGTAGGTCCGGTGTGCCGGTTGTGCCGGCGAGAAGGAATGAAGCTCTTCCTGAAGGGCGAGCGCTGCTACACGGAGAAGTGCGCCATCGAAAAGCGCAATTTCCCGCCGGGACAGCACGGCAAGACGCGCAAGGCCAAGCTCGTGGGCTATGGCGTCCAGCTGCGCGAGAAGCAGAAGGTGAAGCGCATCTACGGCGTGCTGGAAGATCAGTTCCGCCGGTACTTCGAATCGGCCGAGCGTCAGCGCGGGATCACCGGCGAGACCCTGCTGCAGCTGCTCGAGCGCAGACTCGACAACGTGATCTACCGGCTGGGCCTGGCGACCTCGCGGCCGCAGGCGCGCCAACTCGTGCGCCACGGCCATTTCCTGGTCAACGGCCGGAAGGTCGACGTGCCGTCCTACTCGATGCGCGTCGGCGAGGTGATTACCGTGCGCGAAACGAGCAAACAGACGCCGTCGATTCAGCACGCGATTGAGGAAGTGAAAGGCCGCGGGATTCCGGAATGGCTGTCGTTCGACAGCGCCGCGCTGTCGGGCAAAGTCTCGTCGCTGCCGACGCGCGAGCAGATCAATCTGCCCGTGCAGGAACAGCTGATCGT